>OGKR01001485.1_pt1 | contig 16793 bp, 15 predicted proteins | sample 1572431 | NCBI WGS metagenome assembly OGKR01 (sample SAMEA2582079, study PRJEB24529) | metagenome | biome: Human gut stool | place: China | collected 2011 | reverse complement strand
CAAAAGCAGTGGCTTATTACAAAGAAAAGGAAGGACGTGGTGCTATGAGTGAAGCAGTAAGACAGTATGCAATGGAATATGCCAAAGAATATGCAAAAGAATATGCAAAGGAATATGGAGAGGAACAGAAGCAGGCTGGTATTAAACAGGGTGAAAATTATATGCTCTATTCGCTTGTGCAGGATGGAGATATAAATCCAGAGAAAGCTGCGGGAAGACTCGAAATTACAGTTGACGAGTTGAGACATCAGATGAACGAGGCAGGTTATCAGATTCCGACAGGGGCATAATACCGGCTAAATTTTAGGTGTACATTTTTTACATAAGATAGAACACAAAAAGCGGTTTCAGGACATTGCATCCTGAAACCGCTTTTATTGTAAAAATTATATCCAAAATTAATTATCTATTAGATCTTCTCCAAATGTGCATCTTCTCAGCCTCTTTGATGAGCTCATCACGGAAATCAGGATGAGCAACTGAGATGATTGCCTCAGCCTTCTGCCATGTAGAAAGACCCTTTACATTTACCATACCATACTCTGTAACGATATAGTGAGTGTTGGCTCTTGTGTCAGTAACGACAGAACCCTCTACAAGAGTAGGACGGATACGTGAGTGAACTACGCCCTGCTTGTCGGTGAAGGTTGAAGAGCAGCAGATAAAGCTCTTTCCACCGTTTGACATATAAGCACCGAGAACGAAATCAAGCTGTCCGCCGGCACCGCTGATGTGCTTTGTGCCTGAGGTCTCTGAGCTGATCTGTCCGAAGAGGTCAAGGTCTACACAGTTATTGATTGAGATGAAATTGTCAAGTGCGGCAATATTCTTGATATCATTTGTGTAGCTTACCGGGGCACTCATGAGCTCAGGATTCTCATCGAGGTAATCGTACATCTTCTTGGTTCCGGCACCGAAGCCGTAAGCCTGACGATAACGGTCGATGTTTTTCTTTGCTCCTGTGATTTTTCCGGCTTTTGCGATGTCAACGAATGCGTCAACATACATCTCTGTGTGGACACCGAGATCCTTGAGGTCTGACTCAGCGATGAGTGAGCCTACTGCGTTTGGCATTCCGCCGATACCGAGCTGGAGACAGGCACCGTTTGGAATCTGGTCAACGATAAGCTCTGCAACCTTCTTGTCTACATCTGTTGCAGGACCACCGGCACCAAGCTCTCCGATTGCAGGGTTGTCACCCTCAACAATGTAAGAAACCTGTGAAATATGTACATTGGCCTCTGAACCGCCGTGACAGCGAGGCATGTTTTCATTGACCTCAACGATGATTTTCTTTGAAGTCTCGCATACAGCACCGAGGTGAGATGCGTTAGGACCAAAGTTGAAGTAACCGTGTGAATCCATCGGTGCAACCTGGAACATAGCGACATCGTCAGGTGTTGTTGAATCTCTATAATAACGAGGAAGCTCTGAGTAACGGATTGGTGAGTAGAAAGAACAGCCTCTCTTGATAAGCTTTCTCTCATAACCGCCCATATGCCATGAGTTCCATGTGAAATGCTCGCCGGCATCCTCACGCTCGAAAATGGCAAGTGGCTTAAGCAAAATACCACCACGTACATTGACATCCTTAAGTTCATCTGTTCTTCTGGCAAGTGCCTTGTCGAGGGCATCAGGTGTGCCTGTGCACCAGCCGTAGTCAACCCAGTCGCCTGATTTGACAATCTTTACTGCCTCATCTGCTGAGACAAGTTTCTGCTTGTACTCTTCTAAAAAGCTCATAAAATCCTCCTTAGATACCTAAAATGATAGTAGCAAAATGCTACGTTAAAAAAATAACAAACCCTATAATCTCTATATTATCACTTTAGAGAGGATTTTACAAGTTGGTAAATGCTGGTAGAGACTTTTATATGACAGCATCTGCTAGTCACCCTCCGGAAGCATCCATTCCTCAGCCTGCTTTTGGTAATCGGCCGCCTGGCTGCGCAGTGAATCAATCAGCTCCTTATCGCCTTTAAATACATTCCTTGATTTAGGAGGAAGCGAATCAAGCTTTTTCTGCTTCTCATCAGCCCATCTTGAGTAGCACTCAGACAGGGAATGAAGCGCCTTGCCACCGCCGCACTCCACATCGAGTACCGGCTTTGTCTCGAAGGCAGCGTTGTAATACCACAGGCTTGCCTCCTCATAGTCTGCCTTGTCGAAATAGTACGCACCGAGCTCACAGCACACCTCGCTACAGCCATCAACTGCTACATTCTTGAGGGCAACAGAAAAAAATTTGTCGTAGTCGCCATTCATGCGATAGTAGCGGGATAGCACGCAGGTGGATTCGATGTCGGGGCTGTTGCGGTATTCCCCCTGAAAATATGGCAGGGCATTGGTAAAATCCTCGGGGCTTCCGCATTTTAAAAGCTCCTTGGCATACATAGTCGCTATACTTTTTGGCAGGGTGCCGTTTTTTTCAAACGAGCGCTTAAATATAGTGAAATCCCGCTTGCCGTGAGTGCCCTGCGGCAGATGCTGTATACAGATATCGCTGTCATAGACTACAGGCTCTAAGCGCACAGTCTCGTGTACCGGATTAATCCAGGTAAACGTGCGAAGCCTCTTGAACAGCTTCGGGCGATACTCTGAGGATGAATTTTGCACTGTGTTGAATTTGCTTGGAGTGATGTATTTCATCTGGACAATCTCAATTTCCGGCAGCAGCGCGGCCTTAAGCATCATGAAACGCCTGCGGTTGGTGTCGTCGAGCACCTCGTCGGCATCAGGTGCATATATGTATTCCTGCGTAGCCTTGGAAAACGAAAAATTCCTGGCCGCAGCAAAGTCATCGCACCATGAGAAATCATAGATTTTGTCTGTATACCGTGCAGCTATCTCCTTTGTGCTGTCCGTCGAGCCGGTGTCCACTATGATGATTTCATCCATCAGCCCTTTGAGACTGTTCAGGCATCGTTCGAGCACCTCTTCTTCATTTTTTACTATCATGCATAAGCTAATTGTAATCATATTTATCTCCATTTACCGGTCGGATGTTATAATTGTATTATAATATATATCGGCATGTTTTGCAGAAATATTTGTGTATTGTAAATATTGCCTGGATTTCATATAATTGAAATGGAATGTCGACAGATAAACTGTATAATCAGATTTTAGCAAGGAATAATGAAGTAATTTAGAAGAGGAACGAGCATGGAAAATCATACAATTGTAACACTGAAAAAAGGCGAAGGGCGCACTATAAAAGCAGGCGGCGCATGGATTTTTGACAATGAAATAGACACAATCACAGGCACCTTTACGAACGGAGACATTGTTGTGGTACACGATTTTGACGGATATCCGATGGGGCGCGGCTTCATAAACCAGAATTCAAAAATCCGTATCAGAATGATGACAAGAAAAGCAGACCAGCTGATTGATGACAATTTCCTCAGGATGAGAGTGCAAAATGCCTGGGATTACCGCAAGCAGGTGATGGCGGGTGGTAATGATAATGTGGCTGCAGCAGATGAGGCTTGTGTGGCAGGCATTGGTACAACCGACAGGCCTGATTTAAACTGCTGTCGTGTGATATTTGGCGAGGCTGATTTCCTGCCGGGTATTACAGTGGACAAATACGCAGATGTGCTTGTGGTGGAGTGTCTTGCACTTGGAATGGAGCAGTTTAAGGTGAAAATCGTTGAACTGTTAAAGGAAGTGCTGGCGGCGGACGGAATAAATATTCGTGGAGTATACGAGCGTAGTGATGCAAATGAGCGCAAAAAAGAAGGTCTTCCTAAGGTAAAAGGCTTTATAGGAGCCGAGTTTGACACAAATGTGGAGATAGTAGAAAACGCAGTTCACTATATGGTCGATGTGGAAAATGGACAGAAAACAGGCTTCTTCTTAGACCAGAAGTATAACAGGCTTGCTATGCAGCGCATCTGCAAGGGGAAAAGAGTGCTCGACTGCTTCACACACATGGGTACATTTGCTCTCAATGCAGGAATTGCGGGGGCAAGTGAGGTCACAGGACTTGATATATCAGAGTATGCGGTTAAGCAGGCTACAGAAAATGCGAAGAGAAATAATCTCTCAGACACAGTGAAGTTTCGCGTGGCAAATGTGCTGGATGAGCTGCCACGGCTCGCTGCAGATGGTGAAAAATATGATGTAGTCATTCTGGATCCTCCGGCATTTACAAAGTCGCGTGAGGCTACCAAAAATGCGATAAAGGGCTACCGCGAGATTAACATGAAAGGACTTAAGCTTGTTAAGGATGGTGGATTTCTGGCTACCTGCTCATGCTCTCATTTCATGACACAGGAGCTTCTTGCAAAAACGGTCAAGGAAGCGGCAAAGGCCACTCACAAGAGGCTGCGCCAGGTGGAGTTCCGCACACAGGGACCGGATCATCCGATACTGTGGGCCAACTCAGCTAATGTACCGGAGTCGTATTATCTTAAGTTCTTCATTTTTCAGGTTGTTGATGAGAAGTAGATGACAGAAAGTGGCGGTAATGCTTGATTTACAAGGGCTGGAAGGTCTTTAGTGATTAGCTTGCAAACCTCGTAAAGTATCGCAAAATATCGTATCACATTGGTATAAAGAGGTAAGAAAATAAGAGACGGCAAATCGTCAACAAGTTGTTGGCAATTTGCCGCCTTTAGTTGTATGTTGGAGTTATTCCACAGTAAACAACCGAACTTTAGCAGTTATTTGTGATTCAGAGAGTTCATATTTAAGTGAACCATTGTAATAATGAACCGTTTCTTTAACAATTGCTAATCCAAGTCCGTGATTTATATTATCAGCTTTTGTGGTTGAAGAGAATTTACTGATATCTATAGGTGCGGATATATTATTAACAACGTCTATGAGCAAAACAGAAGCTTCCAGATATATGTTTAACCAGACGGTACTAAAATTATTCTTGGAACTGTATTCAAGAGCATTATCCAGAAGATTGTTCAATATACTGCATAAATCATAGTCGTTAATGGTGAGATTGTTTCTTATAGCCCCCTTAGATATGATTTTTATGTCAGGATATTCTGCCTGCTTTTGCATAATAATAGCATTTACAAGAACATTTCCAGTATCAATTATGGAAGGCGTTTTATTTAAAGTGTGCTTTTTAAGAGAATCGATATAGTTTAATGCTTCTTTATAGTTTTCGGATTCCAGTAACTGGGATAAAACATTAACTTGATTTTTGATATCGTGTTTTAGTTTGCGAATTTCTAAGTTTTTCTCTTTGGTTTCGTTATAATAATGCTTTAAAATATTTACATACTGAGTTTGTTTCTGTAGATTTTCATAATTTATATTTCTTTCGGATAAAGAGATAATGTAAGCTAGTATAATTCCTGATGATACAATGCATAGTAAGGCAAATGAATACAAAAAGTAACTATTAATCAGATTCTGGTATAGCTGTGAAATTGATAATATAATACATATAGTACCTGTATATCCGCATATAAAAATTTTATTTTTTAAAGATAAGGAAAAGTGGTATTTTTTCCTGATTTTTATAAAAAGAGCAATTGCCAGCATCAGGATTACTATGGTTTTTATTATATTTTTTTCTTTAACCGTATTCATGCCAACAAATATTGGAAAACCTAAGATTAAATCGCAAATAAGAGCAAGAGCCTGATAGAGTAATGAATCCAAAATATATACAAGGACAAATGAAACGATTTTATTGTACCATTTGTCTGTTAATAAGATAAATACTAACAGCATTTCAAGAAAAAAATCAATAAGTGGAGAAGCTATATTTGGTAGAACGTATAGTAATACAACAGAGAAAAAGAAAATAACAGCACATGTATAAAATTTATATAATGAGGTTTTTATTGTATCTGAGTACAATAAAAAAATAAGTAAAAATTCTATTACGATATCGAAAATTACGGTGTTCAATTGTTCCATATGCTCTCTGCCTTTTCATAAATATTTTGTGCGATCTTAGTCTGAACCTGTTTCTTACGTCTTCGCGCAAGTGGAACAGTAGTATCGGTAGTAAGAATAAGTTCATCAGAATTTAACTTTTTTATGTAATATGAGTTTACGATATATGATTTATGTACTCTTATAAGGGTATCGTTTGTAATGATTTTTTCCAGATCATTCAGTCCTTTTCTGATAAGATGACTGGTTGAGTCACTCATATAAATTGTGGTATAGCTGCCATTTGCCTTCATATAGGTAATATCACGATATGAAAGAGTGATATTATCATTAATTGAGTCCGGAAGAGTCAGATATTTTGCAGCTATTGTTTTATTTATAGTTTTCTTTAGAGTCTTGTTGAAATTCGTTTGATTGATAGGTTTTGTGATAAATCCGTATACATTTTTACCAAAAGAATCGTAGACTATTTCGTTATGACTGGTAATAAAAATAATAATGGTATTTTTGTTTGAAGCTTCAAACTGTTCTTTAACTGACTGTCCGGAAGTGCCTGGCAATTCTTCGTCTAGTAACAAAATATCAATATTGCTCTGGTATTTAAGTACATCTTCGCCAGATGAAAATATATGGTATTCAAAATTAAAATTTATATCGTTCTCCAAAAGTTTACAACAATTAAGAATTTGATTCTGCCAGTATTTTTCATCATCACAAATGGCAATAGCATATTTTGTAGGGCTCATAGTGTTCCTCTTTTATAATTATGACCGTTAATAACAATTTCAAACCGATAATAACATATCTGTTGCTTGTAGACAATCCCTTGGTGAATAATAAGATTGTCACGAAGGAGGCGAAACATAATGGTTACGTATGGATTGGAAAATCTGGCACAGTGGATATGGACATTTTTTAATAAGAGATAAGAAATGGGTAATTATAATATTTAAAGATGAAAGAATATTTAGTTTAGTAGGTAGTGATTTTGTAGGTAACAGCTTTTACATAGAGTCAGGAATGGTTTCAAACATTTCTGATAGCAATACTACAAACAGATTAAAAAAGAAAGTGACGTGGCAGTTATGCATATATAGGCGTTTATTTTAATATTTGTTGTTGGTTCAATCATTGCCGCTTGTGATGGGGATTATTCAGGAATAGCTGCAATCGGTAAATTTGTAGGATTTTTTGTATTACTATTCGCAGTATTATGGTTATTTACCCAGCCTGTTTTATTGATAATTGCTATTGTTGTACTGGTTTTAATTGTGATATGTTGTTCTTCAAAGTAGAGGTGGTTTTATGATTCCCGATGAGATTAGGAATAGGAGTAAACATTCTTTCAATGCAAGTGATGAAAATGTATTTTTAATTGCATGTGCAATTCCACATTGCGTAAATACCTCTATAGATGAATATATGGTGTGTATAGGAAAATCAGAACAGGGAAAAAGGGTTCTAGCTCTCGATTGTATATTGATAAACATACTGTGTTTACAAATTTTATTACGCAAGAGGAATTCTATATGGGTAAAAATCTATTTAAAAATGAGATTATTGGCTGTAGTATTTCGGCAGATGTAAAGATAATATGGAGCAAAACATAAATTCGATATGCAAGGTGTGTTTATGGGACACCATAATTTTTATAATAAGAATCAGATAAGAGATAAACTCTTACTGGTTCTTATTTTTTTTGGAGCAGGTGAGGGGCTGAGTGGCAAGGTTATGGTATTGGATTAGAAAAATAGTATTACATGCTATGAAATGCAGAGGATGCTGCATTATGTGTGAATATTACGAAGTATGCAGAAATGATGGAACATTAGAATAGGAGGTGCCTATGGGAACGGATTCTTTATATTATATAATGGATTATAGTGGTCACTATTATAGAACTGATAAAGCAGATCAGTTGGTAGCTGTGGCAGGAGAACAGGACGCAACAGTATTTACATTTGCACAGGCGAACAGCCGTATATGTGTAGGTAAGAAAGCATCATTTTATTGTATGGTTCCGGTTGAAGAAACAGAGGAAGATATGAATGGGACAGTATCAGGCAGTGATGAAATAGACGACTATTCCGGTGCATTACCTGTAGAAGAACAGGAAGAAAATGATGATGAATATATTTCACCAATAAAAGAATTAACATATGATGAGGTAACAGAACCGATTGAGAAAAATGTTGCATCGTATGATCTGTCAGAAATGGACTGGGCAGAATATCTTACTCATTTTACATATCTTGTGGAAGGACTGAAAGATTATAAGGATGAGCTCTCAAAAAAGCATTCGGATACAGACCAGAAGATATGCGATATTCTTCACTATATTGAATTATGTGAGACTGATGAGAATGAAGCTGCTGATCTGGTTGAACTATTGAGGGTGTGCAGGGAAAACAGAAGAGATATCAAGGATGAATTGCAGAGAATCGAGTATTTTCAAACCGGCTTTGGAACGAATGCCAATGTCACTAGGGCGAAGCAGGCATTAAAAAGTATCAAAGGATTGGAAACAAGAAAGTATAAACCTAGAAAATACGAAGAGCTGTTTGAAAATTGCGTGCTTAAAGACAGGCGGTTGCAAAGAGAGGACATACATAGAAAAGCTGATATTAGTTTAGATGCAAAGCAAAGACACAGTGTTGAACCGACATTTAATGAAAAGGATGGTGAAGAAACAATGGCAGAAGAAAGAAGTTACACCCCATTTGATGGAAAAGAGAATGACTGGGTTTCATTTGCAAGGCAGCAGGCGGAGTTCTATAGAAATGCCGGGCAGTATCTAACAAATCTGCAGATAGATATCAAAGAGCTGGATGCTGAGATTGAAAAAATTCTTTTGGAAACAGAAGATGCTAATTGCAATGTGGCTCAGGGATATAAGGTGTTTAAGAGACTTAAAGAACTGAGAATTGAGAAGAAAGCAAAATTGAAAGAACTTAATTGTCTATATGTATTAACAGATTATATTGATTGTGAATCCCTGGCTGATACCTGTGAAGATAATCTGGCAGAAATTGAAGATATAATGGAAGTCCCTGAACATAGTGAATTGACAAAAATGCAGTCTGTAGATAACGGACAGGAAGAGAATATGCATATAGTAGAAGATATGGTTGGTTAAAATAAGGAGGATAATTACCATGACAAATAAGACAATATTAAGAGAAATTCATAGAGAAAATAAATCTATAAATAGAAATTTACAGAGACTGGCAAATATAGGATTGATAGGTCTGCTTGGAAAAAGCGCTGAGGAGGCAAAGAAAACAGATGATTCTGTTGGAAAGACACTGGCAAAGACTGGATTAATACTAGTGGCAGTGTCAGAGATAGTACTTATGATAGCTGATATTATTGATTACAGAGAAGAGAAAATAGAACAGCAACTTGAAGAAGATGATGAATAAGCAGGCAAGCGGAAGTTGTTATTGTTATCTGCATAAACCATATACGGGAAGTAGTACATCCCATAGCAGTTCATCATATAGCAATAAATCGTCGAGTAGTACTTCTGAGAGTAGTACAAGTAGCTCTGGCTCAAGCAGTGGTTACAATAGTAAATCAAATTCTACAAACAAGCCATCATATAGCAGTGGCACAAAGAAAAGCACAATGACAAAGAAGAGTACATATGACTCTTATGATGATGGCTATGATGATATCTATATGGATGGTGATTATGACTATGATAGATATGACAGAGACAGCGATTATGCAGATGGTGTAGATGATGCAATGGATGAGTACGGAGAAGATTGGTAAAGCTGATAGAGTTTACGGAAAGGAGACTACTATGGAAGATCTTTATTTTACAATAGCAGGTTGCAGTCATTATTTTGGCAGTGATTTTATGGAAAAAGGAATGAAAGTAAAACTTGAAAAAGAGCCGGATAATGAGTACGACAAGGAAGCAATACAGGTAAAGATAAAAGGACTTGGAAAGATAGGATATGTGGCTAACAGTCCTTTTACTGTTAAAGGTGAGTCTATGAGTGCTGGCAGGCTGTATGACAAGATTGGAGATAAGGCGAAAGGAAAGGTTGTGTTTGTAGTTGATGGTGGGGTTGTGTGTATGATTGTCGATACAGGAGTAGATAAAAATTTGAATATTATTGATAGTGAGTTACAATAAATTGATGCGGATAGGACAAATATTTGTGTTCTATCTGCATTTTAGTATCAAAAAGAATTGGATAGACTATAGGGGGAGATTGTACAGCGTTAAGTTAAAAAATAAATGCGAGAAATCGAATTACAAATGTGAGAATTGATTGAAAAAATGTCGGTTTTGTGATATCATTGTCATAATTGGGTTGAGTATGCCTGATTGGTTTAGAGTGTATAGTGTCAAACAGTAGACGAGGTAAATAATATGGCAATATCATACAACGGATTATGGAAATTATTAATTGATAATGAAAAGAAAAAAATGGATTTAATTAATGATTTGGGAATCAGCAGTAGTACTATTGCAAAAATGACTAGGGGAGAAAATGTTTCTTTATCAGTTTTAGAAAAAATATGCGAAGAATATGATTGTGATTTCGGGGATCTTATTAGTTATGATAGAAGACATAAAAAGTAAAATGATTTACGGAGCAATCTCCTTTTAGGGGGTGTTATTTTGCCTATACGTATTCCGTGGGATGAACAGGAAACTGCAATACTGATTTCTGCGTGTGAAGATTACAATCTGGATAAAATTTCAAAAAAGGCTGCTATCGAAACTGTATCAAAAAAATTGAGGCAACGGGCAATTAATAGAGGATTAACTATAGATTCAATATTTCGTAATGAAAATGGTATCACAATGCAATTTATGCTGATAAATGAACTAATTACGAACGAAAAATCAGGATTGCGTGGTGCATCTAAACTGTTTGTAAGAATGGTAGAAATGTATAAACATGATACAGATAAATTTGAGAAAATTTTAAAGGAGGCAAGAGAAATGTGTAATCAATCTATCAATATTCGAGATTTGTTTTCAAAATGGCTTTCAGAACAGTTTTCTCCTGCCCAGGTATCGGAGATATTTATTACATACTATGATATAGATGAAGATTTAAGGAATGAAGAAGTATTAGGAACCTCCCTGCTTGAGATAACTAGATTGGATATAATAGAGGGGATTTTGAATAAATTACAAATATCTCATCGATATTCCCCAAAATATATTAGTGCGGTGAAATTATATCGAGATTGGCTATTACATAATGAGCAATTTTTATCAGACGACATGGAAGATGCAGAATCGGAGAATGAGGAAGAAAAGTTTTCTGCTATTAATAAAGAAAATGCAATAGATGATAGCAATAAAGAAGATACAGAGCTTATGTATGTGGATTATAAGAAAAAAGGGGTTTATAAAAACTCACAGGTGATATTTTTTGAATATTTTGGAACTAGAGAATATGGTATTGAAACATGGAGTAATTTGTATGAAAAAGTGTATCAATGCCTACTAGATGATTATCCACACATTATAAATGGGCAAATGAGTAAGGCTATAGGGTATTCAGCGGATGCTATTGTCAATAAAGTAGGACAATTATTAAAAATATGCAATATAGATGCAGAAAAATTAGTTATTGCATACAAATACAAAAATGATGAATCTTGCCATAATCAGTTTAGAGCAGCTTGGGGAAAATATAATCAGTTTTCAGGAGATGAATCATTTGACACAACAAGTGTAAAATCGGAAACGAACAATGTTGATGGTAAGAAAGAAAATGTTGCATTGTATATGCGTTTAAAATCCATGGCGAGTGTATATGATGATGTGCATGGTTATAATATAGAATGGATTAAATCCATGATGGGACTTTCGATTGATATTGAGAAATTGAGAACAGTACTAGAAGACGTTTCATGGATAACAAAAGTTGAAGAAGATGTGTACTCGTTTTCAAAAAATGCGAAGCCATTTGAAAAGACAATTGAATTTGATAAAGAATCATTTGTTAGAGTTCTGATGCATAGATACCAGAGTGGTATGCGATTCGATTCCATTGATTTTGATAATTTTCGTGAAACATATGCTGACATTGTTGGTGAAGAAATAAATTTTACAGATAAAGAATTGGAAATATGTTTGCGTAAATGTGGAGTTTTGTATCAAGGACGTGTATTTCCTGCTGAAGGCATCGTCAATAAAAGTGCAAGAGAAAGACTTATGGAGTATATAACAAGCAGTTTTGCAAGTGGAAAGCAGATTTTATATTATAAGTCTATTTATTCTGATTTAACAGATGTATTTGAGTATTGTTTTAATTTAACAGATGCGATGATGCTTAAGCCATATTTAGAGTATGTATGTGAACCAGATGAATACTACTTTGCTGAAGAATGTATGACTAAAGAAAAGAATGTGAAAATTGATCATTCATCGGAAATAGAAGACTTCTTACTATCAATGGGGAAACCATTATCATATGATGAAATATATGCTGGATTATCTCATATATCGAAGGAGATAATTTATAATGAGATTAAATCAAATCCTAATATTGTTCTGAATGAGAGGGGACATTATTACCATTATTGGATTTTTGAATTCACTTCAGAAGATGCAGACAGAATATCAGGATTTATTGGTGAAGATATTGAAGAAGATGGTTATTGCATTTGGTCTCGTGTATTTGTAAAAATTCAGAAGAATATGCCACTGTTTATAGAGAATAATGCGTATCTCACGTCAATTGGTATTCGAAATGCTGTTTCGAAGAAATTATCAGGGAGATTTAATTTTGATGGCGAAGTTATATGCAACTTAGGGCAATTTCTTAGTATGGCAGCTGTATATAGGCTCTATGGAGAACATAAAGCACCATTTTCTGACGATGATATCTACAAGTTTTCAAAGGAAGTAAGTAGCGGAGTAATATACTTTGATTCTTTGTCAGAAACTGTTATCAGAACGAGTAGGAAACAGTTTGTAAATAAGAATGATGTTAAGTTTGATGTTGAGGAGATTGATAATGCATTGGCAACTTATTTGTCAATGGGCTATATGTTAATTAAGGATATAGACTCATTCTTAGTGTTCCCAAATGTGGGTTATGAATGGAATGCTTTTCTGCTTGAAAGCTATTTGATGTATTACAGTTCAAAGTATACACTACTAAATAACGGGCGATCACTTAATAATGTAGCCGGTGCTTTGGTAAGAAAAGGTAGCGGATATGATGATTTTGTTGAAGTGTGTGCAGATGTGTTAGCCAATAGCGACTGTGTATTAACAAAACAAAAGGCTCTTGATTATCTTGCAGATCAGAATCTTTTGACGAGAAGAAGTTATAGTAGAATTGATAGTGCAATTATAAAGGCAAAGCAAATAAGAAACAAGGAAGGATAGATGAAATGTACGCTTATGAATGGGATGCATCGACGGGAGGTTTTGTTCTCATACCGATGCCACTAACATTTTCGAAGGAACCGCGCCCGGTTTATTATAAAGAATTGGATATATTAGGTTTTGACGAATATTGGATATATGATAAGAATGATAGCTTCCCATATATGTGGGCAGAGGCAAATAATTATTATTACAGGGGAAGATTAGTTGCTAAAACAAAAGGTGGTTCAGTGTATAGTGCCCCAGAATTAGAAATTATCGAGGCACCTGAACCAGAAGGATATCCACTTAGATTTGTAGATATACCAGCAATGGTTGAAAAAAACATGGACTTAATGAATCAGCTTTCACAGGATACAATTAAAACGATTTATAACTCGTATGTAAAGTATAAAGATAGAGTTGATGTGTTCTATGTGGCTTTTTCAGGAGGAAAGGATAGTGTGGCAACCCTTGATTTGGTGCAAAGGGCACTACCTCATAATGAATTTAAGGTGTTATTTGGTGATACTGGAATGGAGTTCCCGGATACGTATAAAACGGTTGATGTAATTCATGATTTTTGCTCAGATAATAAAATTGAATTTATTGTAGCAAAATCTGATTTTTCACCGGATTACACATGGTCAAAGTTTGGTCCGCCAGCAACTGTGAATAGGTGGTGCTGTAGTGTTCATAAGACTTCTCCACAAGTTACGGCATTGCGAAGAATACTGGGGAAACCAGATTTTACTGGAATGGCTTTTGTAGGTGTACGAGGAAGTGAAAGTCTTTCGCGAAATGAATATGATTTTATTAGCTTGGGCGAAAAACATAAAGGACAGTATAGTTGCAATCCTATTTTAGAATGGAATTCCGCAGAACTTTATATGTATATATACATGAGAAATCTATATTTAAATGAAGCATATAAAAAGGGGAATAGAAGAGCAGGCTGTTTAGTATGTCCAAGGGCTGCTGAAAGAAACGAGTATATGGCAAGAGTGTGTTATCCAAATGAGTTTAATCATCTCTTAGATGCAATATCTTCTGTATATAAAGAAAATTTCCCATCTGAAAAGAAATTAGATCAATTCATGGCAAATGGGGGATGGAAAGCAAGAAAAAATGGACGCGATATATCTATACCCGTTAGTTATGAAGAAAAGAACGATAAAGAGTTAGGACACATATATGTGACCAATCCAAAAACAGATTGGAAAGAATGGATAAAAACTATAGGAGTACTTCGAACCAGTGATTCGCCATATATAATTAATTTCCGAGGAAACGAATATTCTTTTGAGTTAAGTCAAGTTGATAACAAGATCGAAGTGATTTATAACTTAGAATTAACAAAGAGTGCGACGCTCTTTATTAAGTTATTGAAAAATGTTTTTAGAAAAGTGGCATGTTGCATTGGTTGTAGAGAGTGTGAAGCAGATTGTCCATATGGAATTTTGAAAATAAAAGATGGAAGAGTTATGGTGAGTGATGGATGCCACCATTGTGCACAATGTCATAAAGTAGAAAAAGGATGTTTGGTATATAAATCATTAGAGAAGCCTAAAGGAGGAAATAAAATGGGTAAAACACAAAGTTTAAATTGCTTTTCACATCATGCTCCAAAGATAGATTGGTTGGAGCAGTATTTTGAATTCAGAAATGAGTTCAATGAGAAGAATCGTTTGGGATCAAATATGTTTAGCTTTTTCAAGAGATTTTTAAGAGATGCAGATTTGTTAGATCAAAATGGATTTACACGCTTTGCTGAGATAATTGCTGATATTGGTTTAGATGATTCATTAAGTTGGGCATTAATGCTTTCTAATTTGGTATATAATCCACAAATTGGTTGGTATGTGAAAAATATAAAATTTAATGAGACGCTCAGTAAAGAGTATGTTTGTAGTATGTTAGTTGATGATGGAGCAGATGAAAAATGGGTATCAGATGTTTGGAGTTCATTTGGAAGATTAGTTGAACTGGGGTTTGCACATGTAGGTATGGGTGAAGCAATAAAGGAAAAGAATAAAATGGTGGCAATTTACAGAACATCATGGGCAAATCCAGATGAAAGAGTGATTCTTTATTCTCTGTTAAAATTTGCAGAAGCTTGTGGAAATCGTAGACAGTTTACACTTACAGAGCTTCTCGATAATTCTATCGAAAGAGGAGGCATTAGCCCTACGCAGATATTTGGACTTGATAGAGATATGATGGAGAAGATACTGAATGGATTGACATTTAATTATTCTGAGTTTATCGAGGCAAGATTCACGCTTGGACTTGACAGTATTACTATAAAAAGTGATATTAGTGCTGCAGAATTATTGAATCAGTTTTTTTAGGAGGGCAAGATATGAGTTATCGCGATTATTTCGATATTGATCCGGATTATTTTCCGCAAGTAGATAAAAGAATTATTGATACGGTACCAGATTTATGGAAAAAATTCTATCCACACCCATCATTTGTATCCTTGCTTAAGGCAACAGTTGATGTTCTTAAAAGAAAACAAAAACTATCCATATGGGTTGATGGAGCTTATGGTACTGGTAAGTCACATGCTGTTTTGACTTTAAAAAAGTTAATTGAAGCAAATGCTGATGAGACAAAAACATATTTTGAAAAGTATAATCTGGATACATTCTTGTACAAGGATTTGATGGCTCAGAAAGAATCAGGAAAAATATTAGTATGTCATCGTTATGGATCATCAGATATAAACAATGATGTTGAACTTATTGTTGCAATACAAGAGGGAATTGAAAAAGCTCTTGTAGAAAATGGAATTGAGAATCAGGCGAATTCATCACTTAAGAGAGCTCTTATTAGATATTTTGAAAATGATGAAAGTAAGCGGAGCTTTGATATTTTTGCAGCCGGTTCATATAGAGATGTTTTAGGCGGGGATATGGCTGATGATATTCTTGAAAAACTCAGAACATATGAGGATGACGCACTTCGTACTTTGATTACGAAAATCTTCAAGGTCAGTATGGTTAAGGGGAGCTTTTCGATGAATACCGGCGAGCTGTGCGAGTGGATTAGAGAGGTTATTGAAAAAAATAATCTATATAACCTTATTTTCATATGGGATGAATTCTCAGAGTATTTTGAGAATAATTTGCATCATTTAACTGGATTTCAACAGATTGCTGAGTTAGCTGCGACAGCACCATTCTGTTTGATGATAGTAACACATAAGGCTGAAGGCTATTTTTCTGATGGTGATCCAGATAAGAAAAAGATATTAGATAGATTTGTGTCTCCTGTACACATTTCTTTACCAGAGAATATAGCATTTGCGTTGATGCACGAGGCTATGAAGGTAACAGAAGATGAAACATTAGCAGCTAAATGGGAAAAAAATAAGGGAAGTCTTGATAAGAGAACCATGCAAAGCCGCACAGCGGTAAAGAATAAGATTGGACTTACGGATGCTGATTTGTCGAACGTTTTGCCTATTCATCCTTATGCTGCATTATTGCTCCAACATATATCCATTTACTATACATCTACTGCTAGAAGTATGTTTAATTTTATTAAGAACGATGAGGGA
>OGKR01001456.1_pt1 | contig 17033 bp, 14 predicted proteins | sample 1572431 | NCBI WGS metagenome assembly OGKR01 (sample SAMEA2582079, study PRJEB24529) | metagenome | biome: Human gut stool | place: China | collected 2011 | reverse complement strand
GCATCGACATCACGCAGCCCGATGGCCGGATGATCATTGATATCGGCGGCGGCACCACCGATATCGCTGTCCTGTCTCTGGGCGGCAAGGTCAAGGCCACCAGTGTCCGTGTGGCGGGCAACCACTATGATGACGAGATCCTGAAGCATGTCCGCAACAAGTTCAGCATTGCCATCGGCCAGCGTACCGCAGAGCAGCTGAAAAAGAATGTCGCCTGCTGCCCTCAGAAGGCTGATTTTGACGAGACGATGGAGGTCAAGGGCCGCAGCCTGCTGACCGGCCTGCCCATCAAGGTGAATGTTTCCACCAGCGACCTCTACGAGCCTGTGATGATGCTGAGTGAGCAGATCGGCACTGCTGCCCATCAGGTGCTGGAAAAGACCCCGCCCGAGCTGGCAGGCGATATCTTCCGCAATGGTGTGGTGCTGACCGGCGGCGGCGCACAGCTGCACGGCCTGCCCGAATACCTGAGCCAGGAACTCAAGGTGGATGTGACCGTCTCGCCCGATCCCGTGAACTGCGTGGCGTTGGGCACCGCCATGAGCCTGGGCCTGAACGATAAGCTGGAGACCGGCTTCCTGGATGCGACCCCCCGCATGGGCCGCCGTTAACCGGGGCCCTGACCCGGCTTGTTAAGAAATTGGAAAAGTTGCAACAAAATTTTGTTCATACTTGTTGAATCAGGTCGGGAAATATTGTATAATATTTTCAAATCGCTTTTTGCGCGCCGGGGCCTGCTCCGGAGTGCGGAGTAAATTATTATTAGGAGGAAGACCATGAATCTGGGTTCTGATGTGGTTATCACCATTACCGGTATCGTATTGGTGTTTGCCATCCTTGTCCTGCTGATGGCGATCATCACGCTGGAGGGCAAGATCTTCGACGGCATGAATGTCAGGAAGGCAGCAGCAAAGGCTGCACCCAAGGCTCCCGCTGCAAAGCCGGCCGCACCTGTTCAGCAGGCTGCTGCTCCTGCTCCTGTGGTGGAAGAGGGCATCCCCGGCGATGTGGTGGCTGCGATCATGGCAGCGATCCACGCAATGGGCAACGGAAAGTACACCCTCAAGGCCGTGCGCCGCAGCAAGAATGGCTGGGGCAAGGCCGGTGTCAACGACACCACCGCACCTTTTTAACACAGGAGGAAGAACATGACACAGTTTATCAGCACTCTGGTCGGTATTTTCCAAAGCTCTGGCTTTGCCCGCTTCGGTGAGCCGGGCGGCTACCTGTACGCAATCATGATTTGCGTCGGCTGCTTCTTGCTGTACCTGGCCATTGTGAAGGAATTTGAGCCCCTGATCCTGCTGCCCATGGCGTTCGGCATGATCCTTGCCAACCTGCCCGGCAGCGGCATCATCCACATGCAGTATTTCGTCGGCGATGGTCTGGAGCACCCGATGTGGGTCGAGATCCTGAACAACGGCGGCCTGGCCGATATGCTCTACATGGGCGTCAAGCTGGGCATCTACCCGCCGCTGATCTTCCTGGGCATCGGCACCATGACCGACTTCGCACCCCTGATCTCCAACCCCAAGAGCCTGCTGCTGGGCGCTGCAGCCCAGTTCGGCATCTTCGGCACCTACATGGGCGCCCGCCTGCTGGCAGCCACCGGCCTGGTGGACTTCACCCAGAAGCAGTCTGCTGCCATCGCCATCATCGGCGGTGCAGACGGCCCGACCGCGATCTTCGTCACCTCCCGTCTGGCACCGGAGCTGCTGGGCAGCATCGCCGTGGCAGCATACAGCTACATGGCGCTGGTGCCTGTCATCCAGCCGCCCATCATGAAGGCTCTGACCACTAAGAAAGAGCGTACCGTCGTGATGAAGCAGCTGCGCACCGTGACCAAGACCGAGAAGATCATCTTCCCCATCATGGTCACCATCATCGTCTCCCTCATCGTGCCGGATGCCGCTGTTCTGGTCGGTATGCTGATGCTGGGCAACCTGATGAAGGAGTGCGGCGTCGTGGATCGTATCCAGAAGACCGCCGGCAATGAGCTGATGAACATCATCACCATCTTCCTGGCTCTGTCTGTTGGCTGCACCACCTCTGCAAACACCTTCCTGAACAGCCGCACCCTGTTCATCATCGTGCTGGGTCTCATCGCATTCTCCTTCGGCACTGCTGCCGGTGTTCTCTGCGGCAAGGTCATGTATATCCTGACCGGCGGTCAGGTCAACCCCCTGATCGGTTCCGCTGGCGTTTCCGCTGTGCCTATGGCTGCCCGTGTTTCTCAGAAGGTCGGCCAGAGCGAGAACCCCTCCAACTTCCTGCTGATGCACGCAATGGGCCCCAACGTGGCCGGTGTTATCGGCTCCGCCGTCGCTGCTGGTATCCTCATCAACATCTTCGGTTAAGCATTTCCTGAAATTTCCGCTCCATCGTGGTATTGACCGCGGTGGGGCGGTTTTTTGTTTGCATTGTTTTTATGTACAACTTTTTTGAAATGTGATATACTATATTTTAAGTGATATATCCAGAAATGATTGAAAAGAACAGGTGAAACAATGGCAACAGATCTCGCACAACAATTCTGCGCTTTGCGTGATACGTATATCGAAAAGCAGTTCGGACGCCTGAACGATATGCAGCGGGAGGCGGTGTTCACCACCAACGGCCCCCTGCTCATCCTCGCGGGTGCAGGCAGCGGAAAGACCACCGTGCTGGTCAACCGCATCGCCAACCTCATCCGCTTCGGCTCGGCCCACGGCTCCAGATGGACGCCCCGGGAGGTGACGGAGGACGATGTGAAAGCCCTGCGCACTGCCATCATGACCGGCACCGATGCCCCGTCGTGGCTGGACGGGATGCTGCGGAAGGACGCCGTCCGGAGCTGGAACGTCATGGCCATCACCTTTACCAACAAGGCCGCCGGTGAGCTGAAAGAGCGCCTGCGCCGGATGCTGGGCGGGGAAGAGGGCGACGAGGTGTTCGCCTCCACGTTCCACTCGGCCTGCGTCCGCATTCTCCGCCGCTGGGCCGAGGAGATCGGCTACCCCCGCAGCTTTACCATCTACGACAGCGACGACTCCCAGCGTGTCATGAAGGCTGTGTACAAAGAGCTGAGCGTGGACGACAAGTTCTTCCCGGTCAAAAGCGCCATCAACCAGATGAGCCGCTGGAAAGACCAGCTCATCAGCCCGGAAGAGGCCCTGAAGACCCCGGCCCGGGACACGAAGGGCGCGCTTGCGGCCAAGGTCTATGCCGCCTACGAAAAGAAGCTCAAGGAGGCCGGTGCTTTCGACTTCGACGACCTCATCTATCAGACGGTCATCCTGCTGTCAGAGCACGAGGACGTGCGGGAGTTCTACCAGAATAAGTACAAATATCTGCTGGTGGACGAGTATCAGGACACCAGTGTGGCTCAGTTCCGGCTCGTGAGCCTGCTCACCGGCCCGGAAAAGAACATCTGCGTCGTGGGCGACGACGACCAGAGCATCTACCGCTTCCGCGGCGCGACCATTGAGAACATCCTCAACTTCGAGCGCATCTATAAAGGCACCAGGACCATCCGACTCGAGCAGAATTACCGCTCTACGTCGAATATCCTGAATGCCGCCAACTGTGTCATCCAGCACAACACCGAGCGCAAGGGCAAGACCCTCTGGACCAAGAACGGCGAGGGCGACAAGGTGCAGGTCTACACCGCCGAGAACGAGCAGGACGAGGCCAGCCATATCGCGGACGTCATCGGCCAGCACCTCAAAGAGGGCGGACATCTGGCCGACCACGCCATCCTCTACCGGATGAACGCCCAGTCGGCTCCCATCGAAAGCTACTTCACCCGTGCGGGCATCCCGCATAAGATCGTGGGCGGCCAGCGCTTCAATGACCGCAAGGAAGTCAAGGACATCCACTCCTATATGTCCATCGTGGCGAACCCCCGGGACGATGTCCGACTCCGCCGTATCATCAACGAGCCTGCGCGCAAAATCGGTGCGACGACCATCGAAGTCATCGCGGATTTGGCGGCCCAGCAGGGCATCAGTATGCTGGATGTCATCTCCCATGCCGACCAGTACGCCAAGCTCAGCCGCGCCATCGCGCCGCTGTTCAAGTTCTGGGACATCTACCAGAAACTGCAGGAATCGCTGGAAACAAAGACGCTGGATGAGTTCGCTTCCGATGTCATCGAGATCACCGGCTACCGCGCCATGCTGGAAGCCGACGCCGCCAAGGGCCACGAGGATGCCGCCGACCGTCTGCAGAACCTCGGCCAGCTGGTCAACAACGTCAAGAGCTACTGCGACCAGCACGGCGAAGAGGCCTCGCTGGAAGGCTATCTGGAGGACATCGCCCTCATCAGCGACATCGACAGCTACAACGAGAGCGCCGACCAGGTGGTGCTGATGACCATCCACTCGGCCAAGGGCCTTGAGTTCCCCTATGTATTCCTCATTGGCATGGAAGAGGGGGTCTTCCCCAGTGAGATGAGCAAGTATTCTGAGGCTGACCTCGAGGAGGAACGCCGTCTGGCCTATGTGGGTATCACCCGCGCCAAGAAGGAGCTTTACATCTCCAACAGCGTCACCCGGATGCTCTATGGCCGCACCCAGCGCAACGAGCCCAGCCGCTTTCTCCGGGAGATCGAGCCGGAGTACATCGAAGAGACCCGCAGCCCGGTGCTGGAACAGCGCTCCCGTCTGGGCGGCTGGGGCAGCGGTTACGGCAGCGATACCGTGCCGGGCGGTGCGTCGGGCTACTCCGGCCCCTCCGGCTGGGGTCGTGCGGCCTCCGGTTACGGCTCGGGCTATGGCAGCCGCAGCGGCTATCTGAATAAAGAATATAACGCACCGATGTCCAATAGCCGAGGCTTTGGCTCCGATTACGCGGGCCGGGGAAGTGCTTCGTCGGGTCATGGCGGCTGCAGCTCCGGTTCGGGAAGCAGCGGCTTCGGCTCTGGCTATGGCCGTCCGGCAGCGCCCAAAGCGCCGGTCAGACCCGCAGGCGGCGGCGTGACCTCTTCGCCCCGTCCGGCAGCGGCATCCACCAGCCCCAAACACTATGAGCCGGGCGACATCGTGGAGCACAAGGTCTTCGGGCGCGGCAAGGTGCTGAAAGTCAAGCCTGCCGCCGGCGACCAGATCGTGGAGATCAGCTTCGAGAAGGTGGGCGTGAAGAAGACCATGGCCAACTTTGCGCCCCTTGTGAAGATAACGACGGAGGAATGAGAAAAATGATGACTGTCCGATTGATAGCACATACGCAGGAGCCGGAGAAGGTCGTGGCGGCTGCGGCGAAGCTCTGCTACTCCGACGCCCACATCACCGACTTGCTGGACGGGCTGGATGAGGAAAAGACTGCCCGCTTCCTGACCATGCTCAGCGATCTGGGCCACGCCAGCCCCATCGAGCACGCAAGCTTCACCTTCGGCATCGAGGGCGTCAGCCGTACCCTGCTGGCCCAGATCACCCGCCACCGCATCGCGTCCTTCAGCGTCCAGAGTCAGCGGTACGTCCGTCTGGATGATTTCCGCTACGTCATCCCGCCCGAGATCGAGGCCATCCCCGAGGCAAAGGCGGCGTTCATCGAGAGCATGAACGAGGACGCCAGGCGCTACCTCGACCTCGTGCAGAAGCTGGAAGACGGCCACACCGCCCGCCTGATGGCCGAAGGTCTGCCCGAAAAGCAGGCCCGGGCCAAGGCTTCCAAGCAGGCCAACGAGGACGCCCGCTTCGTGCTGCCCAACGCCTGCGAGACCAAGATGGTGGTGACCATGAACGCCCGCAGCCTGCAGAATTTCTTCCACCTGCGCTGCTGCAATCGCGCCCAGTGGGAGATACGGCAGCTGGCCGAAGAGATGCTGCGGCTGGTCTACCCGGTGGCACCCCATATCTTCCGCACCGCCGGCCCGGCCTGCGTGTCCGGCCCCTGTCCGGAGGGCAAGATGTGCTGCGGCCGCACCGCCGAAGTCCGCGCCCAGTACGCCGCGCTGAAAGGGGAGAAGGCAGAATGAGCAAGGGCAGGCTTCTTGTCATCGAAGGGCTGGACGGCTCCGGCAAGGCCACCCAGGCAAAGCTGCTGGCCGCCCATCTGGCCGAAAGCGGTCGAAGGGTGATGGAGATCACCTTTCCGGACTACGAGAGCGATTCCAGTGCGCTGGTAAAGATGTACCTCTCCGGTCAGTTCGGCGACAAGCCCGACGACGTCAACCCCTATGCAGCGTCCAGCTTCTATGCGGTGGACCGGTACGCCAGTTATAAGACCAAGTGGGGCAGCTTCTACGAGGCGGGCGGCATCGTCATTGCCGACCGCTACACCACGTCGAACGCGGTGCATCAGTGCTCCAAGCTCCCGCCGGAGCAGTGGAACGACTTCCTCCGCTGGGCCTTTGACTACGAATACAGGCTGCTGGGCCTGCCCGCACCGGACGCCGTGGTGTACTTACAGGTAGACCCCGCCGTGAGCCAGAAGCTCATGACCGGCCGCTACCATGGCGACGAGAGCAGGAAGGACGTCCACGAAAAGGACATCGAATATCTGGCCCGCAGCCGCCGTGCCGCCGAGTACTGTGCGGCGCATCTGGGCTGGGCCACCGTCCATTGCACGGAAAATGGAGCCATGCGCACCATCGAGGAGATTCAGGCCGAGGTGCGGGCGCTGGCGGAAAAAGAACTCGGATAACCGCGAAAATGGGAGGGATACTATCGATGTATCGTTTGATGCAGCCGTCGGATGAGGCGGCAGTCGTGGCACTGTGGCAGAAAGAACGCGGCGACAGCGCCGAGTTCATCAAGACTGCTCTGGAAAAGTTCGCCGGGGCGGAAAATATCTACGTCGCTGAGGAAAATGACGAGATCGTCGCTGCGGCGCTGGCGGTCCCCGTCACCCTCAAGGGACGCAGCGGCAGCTACCTCTACGGCCTCTGCGGGCAGGGAAGCCTGCTTCTGGCAGGACTCGTGGACTATCTCTGTGCGCAGCAGAAGCTGCGGGGCGCGGGCTTTACCGTGGCCGTTCCGACCGGACAGGAGCAGGCCGCGCTGCTGGAAAACAAGGGTTTCCAGCGGGCTTTTGCCCTCCGCTGCCTGCCCCGGGAGGTGTCCCGCAACCTGTGGAGTCAGGCGGAGTTCGACTCCGTGACGGCCCGCAAGCTCTGTGAGCTGCGGGAGCGCTTCTATCCCGATACCGTCCAGTTCCCGCCGGAGCAGATGGCCGTCGTGCTGACCGACCTCTACGCCCGGGGCGCGACCATCGTGTCCAACGAGAAGGGCTACGGCATCTACTTCCGCCGGGAGGACACCCTCTATTTTGTGGAGCTGATGGCCGATGATGACCGCTCTGCCGAGGTGCTGATGGAAGCGGCCCGGGAGAAGGAGGTCATCGTGGAGCGCGCCGTCATCACAGTGGGCGCGGCTCAGAATCTTTTCCTCGGCGAAGGCACTCGGCAGGACTACGGCATGATACGGTTCGACGCGGAGCCTTTCGATGTGGAAGAAAGCTATATGCGGCTGATGATGGAAAGCTGAACGGAATGGTAAAGGAGTGTGTACATGGCACACGATGCAAAACATAGAAAAAGCAGAAAAGGCGGCGCAGCGAAAATGATCCTGATGGTGCTGCTGATCCTGATACTGGCGGCGGGCGGCTGTCTGCTGGCCATCCGAAAAGAGATCAACGGCAGTGCTTCCGCTGGCAAAACGGTGAGTGTGAGCATCCAGCAGGGCAGCGGCGTGGCAGCCATCGCCCAGAAGCTCAAGACGGCGGGCGTCATCAAGTACCCCCACGTCTTCCGCTGGTATGCAGGCAAGCAGGGCGCGGCAGGCAAGCTCCAATACGGCGAGTTCGACCTCGCCCCCGGCAGCTCCTACGACGACATCATCGAGGCGCTCTCCGCCTACGCGAAGGCCGACAGTGTCCGGCTGACCTTCCCCGAGGGCACGACGGCCATCGCCATTGCGAAAAAAATGGAGGATGCCGGGCTGTGCAGCGCCGAAGACTTCCTCAAGGAGGCCAACACCGGCGACTTCAGCCAGTACAGGTTCTGGCAGTACGTCCCCGACGACAAGGACGCCCCGGACCGCTTCCTCAAGTGCGAGGGTTATCTTTTCCCGGATACCTACGATTTTCGGAAGGATGACACCGTCCATCATTACGTTGAGACGTTCTATTCTCACTTCGACAAGCAGATCACCGATGAGATGTATGCCGAGATGGAAAAGCAGGGGATGACCCTGCCCGAGGTGGTCACTCTGGCGTCCTTCGTGCAGGAGGAGGCCGGCAACGATCAGGACGATAATGTGGCGCAGGTGTTCCGCAACCGTCTGGCCGAGGGTTCGCCCTACCCCAAACTGCAGAGCAACACCTCCAGCTATGTCCAGAGCGACGCCGACAACAACTACCTCTGGAACTGGGTCGCGCCCTACTACGGCAGCTGGGACAGCATCCCGGAGAACATTCTGGAAGCCTACGACACCTACACCTGCACCGGCCTCTCCGCCGGCCCCATCTCCAACCCCGGCATCGCGGCCATCCGTGCGGCGCTTGCCCCGCAGCCCGACGATGAGGCGAAGGACGCCTATTTCTTTGTCACCGACCTTGCCGGTCACTACTACTACGCCCGCACCTACGCAGACCACCAGAAAAACTGCGATGAGGCGGCGAAAGTTAATAAAAGTATGAAGTAAAAGAGGAATACCATGTTACAGATACCGGAACTTCTGGCCCCGGCGGGCGACCTCGAGCGCCTGCGGTATGCCATCAACTACGGCGCGGACGCCGTCTACTGCGCGCTGCCCGAGTTCGGGATGCGCTCTGCACCCACCAACTTCACCCCGGAGCAGCTGAGCGAGGGCGTCATCTATGCCCACGCCCGGGGCCGCAAGGTCTACCTGACCATGAACACCCTGCCCACCAACGAGGAGGCTGACCGTCTGCCTCAGGCCATCAAGGACGCTGCCGCCGCCGGTGTGGACGCCTTCATCGTGGCCGACCTCGGCGTGTTGGACGCCTGCAAGACCTTCGCGCCCGACATCGACGTCCACATGTCCACCCAGACCGGCATCACCAACTGGGCCGCTGCCCGCGCCGCCTACAACATGGGCGCGAAGCGGGTGGTGCTGGCCCGGGAGATGACCCTGCAGGACATCGCCACCCTCCGCGACAAGACCCCGCCGGAGCTGGAAATTGAGGCTTTCGTCCACGGCGCCATGTGCATGAGCGTCTCGGGCCGCTGCCTGCTCTCCAACTACATGGCAGGCCGCGACGCAAACCGCGGCCAGTGCGCCCAGCCCTGCCGCTGGAAGTACTATCTCAGCGAGGAGACCCGCCCGGGGCAGCTCTATGAGATCGGCGAGAACGAGAACGGCAGCTACATCCTGAACGCCAACGATCTGTGTACCGCGCCCTTCCTCGACCTCATCTGCAACGCGGGCGTGGACAGCCTCAAAATCGAGGGCCGCGCCAAGACTTTCTACTACGTCGCCAGCGTGACGGCGGCCTACCGCCGCGCCCTCGACCAGTATCTGGCCGACCCGATGAACGAGAACTTCGAGCTGCCGGAAGAGGTTTTGGATGAGCTGACCCGCACCAGCCACCGCCACTATTCGCCCGGCTTCTACTTTGGCCGGGAGCAGGCCCGTCAGGCCACCGACAGCGCGACTTACATCCGCGAGTGGGAGTTTGTCGGTACGGTGGACGGCTGGGAGAACGGCGTCGCCAGCTGCCAGCAGCGGGGCAAGTGGAGCCTCGGCGACACGCTGGAGGTGCTCTGCCCGGATGGCCGCAGCATCCCGCTGGACCCCGCGTGGATCAAGAATGAGGCCGGTGAGCTGGTGGAGTCCACGCCCCACGCGATGGAGCGCTATACCATCCCCACCCCGGAGCTGCCGCCGATGAGCCTGCTGCGCCGGAAAGTCTGAGAATCAAAAGCAAAGCCGCCTGTCGTTCGTTGAATGACAGGCGGCTTTTATCGTTTATTTTCTATTATTCCGGCTTGACCTGCAGCTCCTGCTCGCAGTAGATGCAGCGATACTTGCCGTTGGAGCTCAGCTCGAAGATCTGGTCGCACTCTTCCTCGATGGAGGAGATGCAGCGGGGGTTCTTGCACCGCACGATGTTGACCAGACGCTTGGGGGGCTGGGGCTTTTCCTTCTTGACGGCCTTGCCGTTCTCGATGATGGTCACGCTGATGTCGGGGTCGAGATAGGCCAGCACATCGAGGTTGAGCCAGGAGGCGTCGCCCTCCACCTTGATGATGTCCTTCCGGCCCGACTCTGCCTTGTGGCTGCGGGCGTTCTGGATGAGGGCCACACTGGAGGTGCGGTTGCCCTTGATGCCCAGCAGGTCCATCAGGCCGATGGCCGTGCCTGCCTTGATATGGTCGATGACGATACCGTTCTGAATTTCATCAATGTTCAGCATCTCAGTTGCCCTCCTTTTCAGCCTTGGGGTCCTTGAGGCCCAGCAGTGTCATGATCAGCGCCATGCGGATGTAGACGGCGTTCTGCACCTGCTCAAAGTAGGCGGCGCGGGGGTCGTCGTCCACGTCCAGCGTGATCTCATTGACGCGGGGCAGGGGATGGAGCACGGCCATGTCAGGCTTGGCAAGGGCCATCTTCTCTTTGGTGAGGATATAGCTGTTCTTCAGACGGACATAGTCTTCCTCGTTGAAGAAACGCTCCTTCTGGACACGGGTCATGTAGAGGATGTCCAGCTCGGGCATGGACTCCTCGAGGCTGCGGGTCTCCTTGTAGGGGATGTGGTTGGCCTCGAGCACGTCGGTGATGATGTAGTCCGGCACCCGCAGCTCCTCGGGGCTGATGAGGACGAAGCGGATGTTCTCACAGCGCGCCATGGTCTTGATGAGGGAGTGGACGGTGCGGCCAAACTTGAGGTCGCCGCACAGGCCGATGGTCAGATCGTTCAGACGGCCCTTGCGGCGGCGAATGGTCATCAGGTCGGTCATGGTCTGGGTCGGGTGCTGGTGGCCGCCGTCGCCTGCGTTGATGACAGGGATGCGGGAGTACCGGCTGGCCCGCAGCGGTGCGCCCTCCTTGGGGTGGCGCATGGCCACGATGTCGGCATAGCAGGAGACGACGCGGATGGTGTCGGCCACGCTCTCGCCCTTGGATGCACTGGAGACGGTCTCGCTCGGGAAGCCGAGGACATGTCCGCCGAGGTTCAGCATCGCGGCCTCAAACGAAAGACGGGTGCGGGTGGACGGCTCGTAGAACAGGGTGGCCAGCTTTTTGTGGGCGGCCACGTCCTGATAAGCAGCCGGGTCGGCGCAGATGCGGTCGGCCAGGTCCAGCAGAGAGGTGATCTCCTGCTGACTGAAATCCAACGGATCGATCAGATGACGCATATTTTTTTGTTTCCCTCCGTCAAAGAAGCTTTCGAAGAATCGAGAAGTCGAAGAAGTTCGTGTAGTAGCTCAACGAACGCATGACGGGATGGCAGAGCCGGTTATAGCATATCTCATCCAGCAGAAGCATGGCCTCGCCCGGGGCCAGACGCATGGCGGCCCGGATGGGCTCGTCGCCGCAGCTGGCCTTGAGGTGGGCCACATTGGAGGCCACCTGCTGGCGGCACTCCCGCTCCAGAACATCGAAGATGTCACCCGACAGGTCGATGCGGGTGTAGTCCCGGTTCCCAAACAGGGCGCGGGGCAGGTAGTCGATGGAGTAGATGACGGGGGTGGTGTCGGCGAGGATGCGCTTCTTGATGCAGATGACATCGTCGCCGGGCTCGATGGCCAGATCACGGGCCAGCTCTTCGCCTGCGCGGACGGGGTAGATCTGGATGCCGTCGGCGTGGGGGTAGCTGCCAAAGCTGCGGATGAGCGGATAATACTCCAGCTTCTGGTCCAACCGGCTGCGCAGGTTCAGGACACTTCGGTTGACCACTGTGCCGATGCCGCGCACCCGCTCGATGTAACCCGCACGCTCCATCTCGCTCAGCGCATCGCGGATGACGGTGCGGCTGACGCCGAGTTCGGCGGCAAGGTCTACCTCGGCGGGCAGACGGTCGGTCTGTGCATAGCGGCCTGTGCGCAGTTCCTCCAGCAGAGCGCTGACGATGCGGTCACTGATGACAGCACCACCCAGGCGGCTGGAAGGGGATAAGCTGGAATCTCTCATGGTTCGTTTCCTCCGGTACACGGGCAGGGCGGCCCTGCCTGGACTTCCGAAAAAGCTGTGCCTGAGCACAAAAACTCTTTCTGCAAATATTATAGCATAAATTGACAATGATTCAAACGGCATTTATACTGGAATCAGCCGGAAAGTATGATTTTATTTTGGAGGGATAGAGCAAGAATGGAAGTTCTTCTGCACAAAGTGTGCGGCCGGCCCGCAAGCCGCACCATGACCCTGCGCGCTGCCGGGCCGGAGGATGCCGCCGCCTTTTACGCCTTGCAGAACGAGGTGCGGGCCGCGATGCCCCACCCGGAGCAGTTCGTACCCGACACGCTGGAAAACATCGCCCGCTATCTGAAAGAGGACTTGTGCATCGGAGGGTGGGACGGCGGGCGGCTGGGGGCCTACTTCATCCTGCGGTACTGCGGGCAGGACGCGCACAACTACGCCGCCTTTATGGGCATCCCGCGAGAAGAGTGGGACGGCTGGGCCAACGCCGACAGCGCCATCGTCCACCCCGACTACCGGGGCAACGGTCTGCAGCGGAAGCTGCTGGAAGCGGCGCTTGCCCGGCTCCGCCCGGGCATCGTGGGCATCGGGGCCACCGTCAGCCCGGAAAATCAGTACAGCCTGAACAACGCCCTGGCCAGCGGCTTTGAGATCGTCTGCCGCCGGGAGATGTACGGCGGGTATGACCGGTATCTGCTGGCGAAGAGGCTATAAAATGATACAGCTCCGCGTTTCTCCGGAAAGGCGGGGCTGTTCTTTTTTGCTATGCCGGAAAAGTCATACTATTCATGAATCTACGCTGGTATGTCATGAAAAGGACTTGACAAAAATATAGGGGGGGGGGGGGTAAAATGAAACCGCAGAGACCCTGCAATCATTCAGGAGGTAAAAAAGAGTATGCGGTTACGGAAAAATATGAAGCGTGCGGCGGCAGCCGCCCTGGCCCTGAGCGTGGCGCTTTCGGCGGCAGCCCCGGCGGCACTGGCAAAGGATTATTATATCGGTGACGGTGATATTACGGTGACCGTTACGGAAGACGGCGACACCTATGTCCGTGTCGGCGAAGCGAAAGACAAAGATGACATCGGCGAGAAAGACGACACGGACGTGGTCATCAAGGGCGGCGAGAACCCGGGCAAGCAAACGGAGAACAACTCTGACGGGTCGGCAGACGAAGCTGAAGGACAGAAGCCGGTGGTGGATGCCGAGCCGGGAGAGCCTGCGGAGAAGACCGGCACGGAGCTCGTCGTCTGGCCCGAGGACGCGAAAAGCGGGGAAGCCCAGGAAAAGGACGGGCCTGCGGATGCTGAGCCGGAGACGCCGGACACGCAGAAGCCCGAAGGGAAGACCGACGCCGATACACTCGAGGCATCGACTGAACAGAAGCCTGTCGAGAAGGCCGCAGAGGACGAAGATGACGACAAGGACATCATGACCTATGAGGCCAACACTGCCAGCACGTTGACAAAGGTTGCGAACGAAGCGGTACAGAATATCATCAAGATCATCAATAATTGCACCAAAAAAGACACGACGGTCACGATCGAAAACGTGAATATCTATCAGTACGCCTATGATTATAAGGCCGCGATGTCTGTCGAGGGCGCAGGCGACACGACCCTGAAGCTGGTGGGGGACAATACCTTGAGAGGTGGACATTCTTGTGCGGGCTTGGAAAAGGATGATGAGTACTCTACCGGAAAACTGACCATCACCGCAGAAGATACAAGCGCCTCTTTGAAGGCGTATGGTGGTCAGAATTCTGCGGGCATTGGTGGAGGATCTTATGATAGCACCTCGAAGCTGGAAATTGCAAACGGAAAAATCTATGCAGAAAGTGGTTCCAATATGGGTGCAGGCATTGGCGGCGGCATGTACGGAAAAGGTGAAGTGACCATTTCCGGCGGGGATGTGACTGCTCATGGAGGGCATACTGCGGCATGTATTGGCGGCGGTTTTAGGGGCTCGGGAGACGTTACCATCCTTGGCGGCACGGTAACTGCGATACCTGCTGAGGGCAGTAACTCTAATGTCACAGGCATTGGCGGCGGCTTTGGCTGCGATGAAAAATCGACCGTTCGTATCCTCGGCGGTGTTGTCGATGCCGTGGGCAACGGATGTGGAAGCGGCATTGGCGGAGGCGAAGGTGATGCGCAGGGCGCAGAGGTCGAGATCGGCGGCGGTGCGCAGGTAACCGCAAAAGGCGGCCTGGGCGATAACGAGTTCAATCGCGGTCCAGGCGCCGCCATCGGCACAAACGGCGATGTAGGCGGCAAAGCCGGTAAAGAGCTGGATGTAAATGCCAGCGGTGAGGGTACGGTCACCCGGATTAACTCCCAGTTGACCACTGCTTGTGAGCATAAATGGACACTTGTCTCCTCTACTCCCGCGCCTGTCGGCCAGCTGGGCGAAAAAGTGTATGAATGTTCTTCCTGCGGCTCCACAAGGACTGTATACAAGTTTGTACTTCCGGAACCTGCACCTGTGGAGGAGCAGAACGGCAGGATCGTTTTGACAGTTATAGGCGCTCCCTATGAGATGCATCAGGAGTCTGCCCGCTACATCGTCACGGCAGATTCTGATACCGCCACCCTCTTCGGCTGTCTGGGCAATCTGGCAGAACTGAAAGCGCAGGGCGTAGATACCCTCGTCTTCCGCACAAAGAGCCGTGAGACGGCGCTGGACATCGATACCATGCTGTCGCTGGGCACGGAGGACACCCTCTTCACCCTCACCCACAGCGGCAGCTCTGCCACCCTCACCGTGGGCGGCGCAGACCACAGCGAACTGATCCACTAACTAAATAACCAACCCCCAAGGCGGAGAGTTTCCGCATCCCTCCGCTTTGTACGAAAAGCCCCCGGCACGTTCCGCATCGTGCCGGGGGCTTTTGTTTATGGGCAGGCTTCCCTTTGTACAACCTCTCCGTCACGCCTGACGGCGTGCCACCTCTCCTGGTAGGAGAGGCCTTGGCAGTCCCCGCAAAGTGAACGGTTTCGCCAGAGGCTCCCCTACCAGGGGAGCTGTCGAGCGAATGCGAGACTGAGAGGTTGGACGAAGGTACAGCTTACCGCTGTGCAGCAACTTTAAGGTTCTCGTTCATCTTATGCCGTACCACCAGCAGGCAGGCCAGATGCACCAGTGCAGTGAGAATCCAGCTGACGGGGTAGCTGAGGTAAAGCATCGTGGTGGTGTGGAACAGCCGGAAGATGGTGGCGATCCAGACGAGACGGAGCAGGCAGCTGCCCACGAGGCTGACCACCATCGGCAGGACGGAGTAGCCCCGGCCGCGCAGACAGCTGGCCAGAACATCCATGCAGCCGCAGAGCAGATAGGTGGTGCAGATGATGTGCATACGGGCCAGACCGGCAGTCACCACGACCTCATCGGAGGAGTAGAAGTGGAGCAGCGGTTCGCCCAGCAGGGAAGCACCGCCGCCCAGCACGAGGCCGGTGACGGCGGCGCAGAGCAGGCAGTTGCGCATGACGCGATCCAGGTTGTCGTACCGGCGGGCGCCCATGTTCTGGCTCGTGAAGGTGACAGCAGCCTGGGCGAAAGCGTTCATGGCGGTATAGACGAAGCCCTCGAGGTTGGAAGCGGCAGAGTTGCCGGCCACGACGATGGAGCCGAAGGAGTTGACCGCCGACTGGATGACGACGTTGGAGAGGCTGAACACGGTGCTCTGCAGACCGGCAGGCAGACCGATGCGCAGGATCTGGCCCAGAGCCCCCGCATGGAAGCCCAGATGGCCGAGGTCGAGGTGGAGCGGGCCTTTCTCCTTCACAAGCAGGGCCGTGACCATGCAGGCGGAGACGGTCTGGCTGATGATGGTGGCCAGAGCGACGCCCGCCACGCTCATGGAGAAGAGGATGACGAACACGAGGTTCAGCACCACATTGATGAGGCCCGCCACGGCCAGACAGAACAGAGGCCGCCTGGTGTCGCCCACGGCGCGCAGGAGGGCCGAGCTGAAGTTGTACAGCATGGTCATGGGCATACCGATGAAGTATATCTTGAGGTAGAGGGCGGACAGGCCGATGACGTCCTCCGGGCAGCTCATCAGCTCCAGCAGGACGCGGGCGGCAAAAAAGCCCACCACGGCCAGAAAGAAGCCGCTGACAAGGCCCAGCGTTACGGAGGTCTGGACGGTGTTGCGGACGCCCTCATCGTCCTTCGCGCCGAAGCAGCGGGCCGCGACGACGTTCGCGCCCAGCGACAGGCCCACGAACAGGTTGACCAGCAGGTTGATGAGCGCACCGTTGGAGCCGACAGCGGCCAGCGCCGTGCTGCCCGCAAAGCGTCCCACGACGACGACATCGGCTGCGTTGAACAGCAGCTGCAGGATGCTGGATGCAGCCAGCGGCAGGGAAAACAGGATGATCTTTTGCAGCATGGGGCCGCTGGTCAAATCGCCTGTCCGGGTATTCTGTGCCATGAAAATGCTCTGCCTCCTCAAATATCAGATGGTACTCACGAAAAAACGCGCCGCTCAACAGCGAGCGACGCAGATAGTATTATAATACGGTTTCAGGTAAAATACAAGTAAGATCAAAGCTTTTTCCGTACAAAAATGCACCCCTGCACACAGGGTGCAGGGGTGCGGATGGATGTTTGCGAAACAGAACGCTTACTTCTGGGGCTTCATGTAGATGTGGTGAGGCAGACCGGCGATGTAAAGCGGGGTCAGCTCAGCTTGGATGAGGGGCCGTGCGTAAGCAAGGAAATCTTCCGTCATCTGGGTGTGATTCTCGTTCATCCAGCTCAGCGGCACCTTCTTCTCGAGATTTGCGACCTCGCTGATGGGGTGCAGCTCAGTGGTACACTGATAGGGGCTGTTGGAGATGCGCTTCAGGGCCACCATCTGGCCGGTGACGCCCTCAAACGCAGCCTTGACAGCAGCACCGCCGACCTGATAGGCCTCGGTGATGTCGGTGCGGCTGGTCAGGTGGC
>OGKR01001440.1_pt1 | contig 17186 bp, 9 predicted proteins | sample 1572431 | NCBI WGS metagenome assembly OGKR01 (sample SAMEA2582079, study PRJEB24529) | metagenome | biome: Human gut stool | place: China | collected 2011 | reverse complement strand
CTTGGCTAGAATTTTCTATATACTCTCAAGCAATCTGCCCTCGGAAGGCTGAGACCGAGCTTTGATTTCAGAAATGCGCTGGAGCTTGCCATGAAGAAGGATGACATAACACTTCTTGGCATGCTGGTGCGCCCTATAATGGGACTCAACACCCAAAAAACCTTGGGAATAAAAAGAATCGAGGATCTGATAACCTACAAGCCGGGACGCGATGACAAGGCGGAGCTTATCACAGACACCGTTCCGGAGAATATCGTATATGATGATGAGCTTGAGGATGAGAGAATACGCGGCAACTATTCGGCACTCATAAAGGTTCTGTTATCGCTCCTAAAGAGAAGGGATTGCATTGACCTCAGAACCTTCAACGAATGTGCCGCAAGGATTTTCGGCGAGGAGCTGTTTGAGAATGGTGACTACTACTCATTCATTGTGCATCTGTGCCAGAAAAAGGAGTACAGCTTCGAGGCGGACAGACAGAAGCCGGAGACATTTCTTGATGAAATCTTCCATGACTGTGCCCAGACCCAGGAATACGCTTCCTGTCTCGGAACCCACTTCACCATAACCCCCGCCGACCCACCCGATGAAATCGAGCTTGCAGAAGGCTTCACGGTATCAAACATACTTTTTACAAAACAGTAAACAGCAAAAACTAAAACAACGCCAATATAGTTAAATTACACAACGTCCGGGTCAAAAATAAAGTAGAAAGGAACACACACATGGAGCAACGCAATCTGGAAAAAGCCCTTGAGCTTGCCGCCGCACTGATAAGAGGAGACAGAGTGAGCGCGTCAGGCGGCAATGTGGCACTCTATGAGGAATATTCTTCCAATTCGCAGGTATATGATGCGCTCAGGCTGATTTTAAAGAAGTTCGGGCTGGAGCTTTATGAATATAATAATGCACTTTTTGTCAGTGCGGATGAGGACAACCGTGGCGAAAGCGCTTCGGGCTTTGGCTTTACGAATGAAGAGTTAAGACGTGAGCTTGGTGTAAGAGTGAACAAGGAACTGTTCTTATGTTATCTTATAATATACTGCACTATGACGGAATTTTATAAGACATCCGGCAGCTATACATATACGGAATTTGTCAGGCGTGAGGAGATTATAAAGGCAGTTGACAATGCACTTGTGAACGTGGTTGACCATTCGGTGGGGCTTGTGCTCGATGAAGTTGAGGAGAACAGCTTTAAGACGCTGGCACTTTTGTGGGATGAGCTTCCTGTGACTTCCACGGATGATGCTATGGGGCAGAGAGCTGCCAGAAACTCAAGAACAGGTTATGTTAAACTTACGTTTAACTTTCTTGTGGCACAAGGTTTTTTTGTTGAGAATCAGGATAAGTATTATCCGACAGACAGATTCAAGGCGATGGCTGAGAATTATTACAGTGTCAACAGAGGCAGGCTCTACGAGATATTGACAAAGGAACAGGAGGACACGACAGATGCCGCAGATTAACAGGATAAGGGTCAATAATATCAAGTATAATTTTGGCACTCAGTTCTATGATGATTTTCTTATGCGCTTTTCGTGTAAGAATACTATATATGACCTCGCAAACGGTGGCGGCAAGAGTGTGCTTATGCTTCTTTTGCTTCAGACGATGTTACCTAACTGCACGCTTGACGAGAAACAGCCGATAGAGAAGCTCTTTGCCATGCCGGGAGGGAGCACTACCATACATTCTCTCGTTGAGTGGAAATTAGACTCATGCGATGTAAAGAACGGCTACCGATACATGACATGCGGCTTCTGTGCGCGAAAGGCTAAGGGCAGCGAGGACGAGGACGAGGATTCAAGGACAGGAATAGAATATTTTAATTACTGCATTTTTTATAGAGAATTCGGGGACAATGATATCAAAAATCTTCCGCTTTCAGATGGAAAAGAGAGAATTACCTACAATGGGCTTAAGGCTTATCTTCGAGGACTTGAGAAGAAAGATATGGGTGTGAGGGTAGAACTTTTTGAAAAAAAAGGAGAATATCTGAGCTTTATAAATGATTATGGCATTTACGAAAGCCACTGGGAGCTGATAAGAGGAATCAATAAGACGGAGGGACATGTAAGGACTTATTTTGAGAGCAATTACAGAACAACGAGAAAAGTTGTGGAGGACCTTCTGATAGAGGAGATTATAGAAAAGTCCTACAACAACCGCATCCGCGGCGGCAACGGCGATGACGAGATGTCAAAAACTCTCCTTGAGATAAAGGATAAGCTCTTAGAGCTTGCAAAGAGAAGGGAAGAGATGGAAAATTACGACAATGAGCTTAAGCTTATATCGGATTTTTCCGCAAAAGCAGCTGACTTTGGCGATGTGTTTGAGCGCAGGGAGGAAGGAAAGAATAAGCTTTTTGAGTATCTTTTGATGGCGAGGGCGCAGGTGAGCGAAAAGCAGTCCGAAGCGGAGAGAATTGCAGATGAAATAGAAAAGCTTAAGGAAGCATCTGTCGGCGAGGAAAAGCTTATTGCGGCGGCGCTCATAGCTGAGGAGGAGGAAGAGCTTAAGAAGGTTCGTGAGCTTGTTTTAAGCCTCACGCAAAGCTGCGATACCATCTCAAGAAATTATGAGGACAGCAAGGACAAGCTTGAACTTTCCTATGCGGCTGAAGATTATGCGGATTATGTAAAGCAGGAGAGCAGTCTTTTGGAGCTTTCACAGTACATTGAAAACCGCAATAAAGGCAGGGATGACCTCGCAAAAGAGCTTTTAGAGCTTGCGGTTATGAAGCATGGATATATAGAAGATGAGCTTTCTAAGGCTGATAAGGCTCTTTTAGAGGCGGTACAAAAAAAGCAGGAGAACATAGATGCGCTTAATAACCTAAGAGAGAATTACCGTGTAAATGACAATGAATGTGCGCGCATAGAGGGTACGCTTGCCGAGCTTGGAAAGCAGATAACAGAGCTTGAAAATGAGATAAATGCGAAGCTTGAAAATACACCGCTTCTCGTAGTGGAAAATGCGTCTTCCGAGGCTGCAAAGTACGCAGAATATCTTGCCAGATTAAAAAATGACTATGAGTCTCTTTCAAAAGAGGAGACACAGCTTAAAATAAGAAATGACGAGTATCTTAGAAGTCAGGCGCAGGCTGACGCTTCATCGCAGGTGTGTACGGGAAAGATACAAGAACTTGAACAAGAGCTTGAAAAGGCTAAAAAGACGGAAGGTGAACTTGCGGCTCTTGGTAAGATATATGGTGAGAAGGATTCTAAGAGACTTATTGAGACGCTTAGAGCGCTGTATGACAGGATGCTCTCTGAGCGTGAAAAATTGCGTACTGCAAAAGAATCCATGAAGGAGTATATAAGTTCAATCGAGACGCTTAAGCCTGCCGACAGTGACGGAGCAGGAAAAATGTGCGAGTATCTTGCTGGAAGATATGATGGCACAATCATAAGCGGTGCTGAATATCTAAGGGATAAGAAGGACAGTGAATGTGCGCTTCTTGCACAGAAATTCCCATATCTTCCGTATTCGGTGCTTGCAGGTGACGATTATGATAATGTATGCCGCGATAGGAATATAATGTCCATGGACTGCGGTGTTGTGCCTATAATAAGACTATCCTGTGTGGAGGCAGTACTTGCGGATGATGAAGCAGCCGATGAGCCGCAGGATGATGGCATGTACATGCTCGCATGCCGTGACCTTTCATTTATATATGACGAAGTGGGAAGACAGGCAGGAATAAAAAAAGCGAATGAAGAGCTTGAACAGCTTGACGCTGAACTGTCAAAGGTTGATGACCGCTTAAAGGCTGTTGAAAGTGATTACGAGAAGGTCAGCGGATACATGTGCATGGATATAAGAATGCCTTCCGAATTGGAAAGAATTCTTACAGAGCAGAAAATGACCGCCGAAGAGCTTGCAAATAAGTCTCATAGCTTTGAACGGCTGAGTGCAGAGTTAAAAGAGCGCTTAGAAGAGCTCACACACACAAGAGCGGATATGGAAGCGGACATTGCCGAGAATGAAAAGGTATGCAGGACTCTTGAGCGCATAGCAATGCTCGCATCACAGCTTAATGCATGCAATACACAGATTAAGGAAAACGAAGTGAAAAAAGAAGCGGCAGTCAAGGCATGCCGCTTGTCGAAGGAGCTTTCCGAGAGCCGTGAAAAGGTATGTTCTGAACTTGATATTAAGATAAAAGGCATTGAGGACAGAGTAGCCGGCATAAAAAAGACATGGGAGAGATATGTACCATATTATAAAGAAACGGCGGATGTACAAAAGCAGGAAAATGAGGTTTCGTCAGAGCAGATAGATGCCCGTTTTGCGGCAATAAATTCTCTTTTGACGGATGAACTCGGTGATGTTGCGGATAAAGAGAGACTTATGGAGAATGCAAGAGCGGCGATGGAGAAGGCAGAGCGCTCAATGCTTCACAGAGGAATAAGTCTTGAAAAAGCGAAGGAGTTTGCCGCACAGGGTAAAATGGCTGTCAGAAGCCATGCACAGCTTAATGAGCTTCTTGCCGAGCAGGAAAAGTTAAAGACAAGTCTCAGACAGATTCAGGGAGAGCTTGACGGAGCTGCCACACAGATGAATAGAATAGAAGGAAGCAGCGCTTATGCAAGGAAGAGCTACGAGGAGCGTTTCGGAGAGCTTGTCCTTATATCTGTAAATAATTATCAGGATTATGTAAAGCAGCACAGAGCGGAGCTTGAAAGACTGAAAAAGGAGCTTGCAGAGGCAAATGTAAGGCAGAAGGATAATCAGAAAGCTCTGACAGCCTGCATGCTTATGCAAAAAGACCTTGAACGCATGGTTAAATCTGTAGCGCCTGATGCTGAGGAGATTATAAAAAAGCTTGAAGCCAACACGCAGGTTCACGGTATTTCCGGCGAACTTACCAATTCAATGTATGAGCAGGCAGGACGTGCATTTGAGGCTGTGCTTAAGGAAGAGCAGAAAAAGCGCACTGCATTTATAAAGGCGAGGGATGTGCTTGCAGAGCAGCTTATGAAGCTCAATGCCTATGAGCTTGCCCAGGAGATAAAGCAGAATGTAGTGCCGCCGCAGACGAAAAATGAGGCAGAAGTGCTTACACATGGACTTCAAGGCACGATGGACTGTATAGCCTTAGAGCGCGACAGGATAAGCAGAGGAATTGAGGATATGGAGCTTATCAAGAGTAATTTTGAGAACAGATGCGTACAGATATGTACCAATATACGCTCTGAGCTTGAAAGACTTGACAAGTTATCAAAAATTACACTTGATGATGAAGTGATACCTGTGCTGTCTCTTCAGATTCCATATGTAAAAGAAGAGATGTATAAGGACAGGATGTCTGTATATATTAATGAGACAGTGTCACTTGCAGAGAATTTTAAGACGGAGGACGAGCGCCTGAAGTTCATAAGGGGACGCTTATGCTGGAAGAGACTGTTCTCGGTTATAGTGACAGATATGGACAGCATCAGGTTAAATCTTTATAAGCGTGAGAGAATAAAGGATCAGAGCCGTTACCTGCGGTATGAGGAAGCTGTCGGAAGTACAGGACAGTCACAGGGTATATATATCCAGTTCCTTGTAGCTGTCATAAACTATATTGCAAGCATCAATGCCGGGGGAAAGGAAGCGGCTGTGCTCGGCAAGACAATATTTATTGATAATCCGTTTGGTGCTGCAAAGGATGTATATATATGGGAACCTATTTTTAAGCTTCTAAAGACAAATCATGTTCAGCTTATAGTTCCGGCAAGAGGAGCAACACCTGCCATAACAGGCAGATTTGATGTCAATTATGTATTAGGTCAGAAGCTGATTGATAAAAAACAGCAGACTGTTGTTGTGGATTATCACAGTCAGGTTAATGAAAATGAATTAGAGTACGAAAGACTGAGCTTTTCACAGGAAAGTTTTGATTTTCTCTAGGTACTGTGTTAAACTGAAGGCAGTATGAGCTTCGATTGAATATTGACAGTCATAGATAGAGAATATCAGGTAATTGCGAAGCTTCAGGTTTTTGGCTGAACAGTTGTGCAATTTTAACGGTAAAATTGTGCAACATCCGGTTTTTAAATATGTGGTTTCGCAAACGTCTAAATAGAAGTATGTATTGTGAGGTGGATGTCTTGGACAAATATGAGTTGACCATTAAGATAGATAAACTAGATAAGCTTGTAAAAAACAGAGACTATGTAAATGCGGCTAAGGTTGCAGACCAGCTTGAATGGAAGAAGATGAAGCAGTGGAGCGTAATGTCCAATGCCATAGATGCGTTTGTAGCTACGGAAAATTATGAGAAGGCAAGAAATATATGTGTCTATGCATATAACCGCAAGCTCGGAGGAAGAAGACTTCTTGCTACGCTTATGGAGATGTATGTAAAGCTTGAAGAATTTGACGATGCACAGGAGATATATCAGGAGTATGTCGAATTAGCACCTAGGGATGTCACAGGTTTTATTCTTTTGTATAAGCTAAGACGCGCTCAGGGAGCACCTGTGGAAGAACTTATAAATATTTTACAGAACTACAAGGAAAAGGAGCTTGATGAGGAGTATGAGTACGAGCTTGCTCTTCTGTACAGTGAAGCGGGACTTACGGATAAATGTGTCAGGGAATGTGATGACCTTGTACTCTGGTTCTCAGACGGAATATATGTTGAAAAAGCATTGAAGCTTAAGCAGGTATATGCTCCTCTTACGCCAAGACAGGAAGCAAAGCTTGCAGCTTTAGAGAAAATGTCTGCCGCGGTGAGTGATAATAAGGACTTAGATGACGAAGCTGAGAATGAAAAAGAGCCGGAGAGCAGCATGGCATATACGCAGGCGGCAGCTTATGAGGAGCCGGAGTATGAGCCGGAAGACAGCTCTATGGAAGATGAGTCTGAGGCTGACGAAGCAGATGAAGATAGTGAAGAAGAGCCGGTATTCGAGCCTGTGAAGAAGGAAAAGAAGTCCTTGTTCGAGTGGGGCAGTGTATCTGAAAAGAAATCACAAAAAGCCGAGAGCGATAAGGTTCAGGAAAAAGAAGAAAAAAAGTTTGTCGATGATATAGAAAACACAACACAGTGGACTCCTATAAATCCTGAGAAAACGGATTTTTCAGACAGCGAGGATGTTACAAATGTAACGAAAGAACCTCAGCCGGAGCAGGATTATGATATAAATATCAAGGTTCCGGACTATTCGGTATATGATACGAGAAATGTGCAGCAGGAGCTTAAAGCTAATGTGAATGAGATTATGGAAGCATACCATAACCGCGAGAAAAAAGAAGCTTTGAGAGAAGCAGCCCAGCTTGAAGATATACAGGAAGATTCCGACCCTACCAAGGAGATAATTATTAATAAGCATCAATGGCGCAAGGCATCGAGAAATAATGCAGCCCCGGCTGTGTCTGCCATAGGTGATGTAAAGCCTGTAAGACAGCAGCCGCAGGCTATTGACGGACTTCAGGTTCTTGCAGGCTTAAAAGACTCTGATATAAGGGAAGTCACACAGCAGATGACGCTTGAACAGATGGAAGACCTTGTAGCACAGCTTCAGGCTGAGCAGGAGAGAAGAAAGAGAGAAGCCAAAGCAGAAAATTCACTTAATCCGGGGAGAATGGATATATCACAGTGGATTTCAGATACAGATGACAGTGAAGATAAGCCTGCAAAGGCAGATAGATCCGTGCTGGAATGTGCCACAAGAGAGATTCCGGTAAGCGAAATCAGGCACAGAATGGAAACAAAAAAGGAAGAGCATGCGCCTGAGATTAGGAAAGCGGAGGAAGTTAAGAAGGAAACTGCACACGATGCAGCAGATATCAAAGAAGTAGCTCCGGAATCTGAGGATGTAAAAGAGACAGCTTCTGAAATGTCATATGCTAAATATGCAGCTCCGGAAGCAGCAGATATCAAAGAAGCAGCTCCGGAATCAGAGGATGTAAAAGAGATAGATTCTGAAATGGCATATGCTGAATATACAGCTCCCGAAACAGATGACATAGAACAGATAAATCAGACGGATGCAGAGGATGTTGAGAGGGCTGAACGAGAGGCACTTGAAAGAACTGTGCGTGAGATTGCAGCATCTTTTGAGAAGGCTGAATCGGGTTCTGAAAGAAAGCCTGAACATGAAAAGAAGCCGGAATCGGAAGATATCATTTCAGATAACATTAATGATGAGGACGCACAAGAGTATAGAGCAGATGACTCATATGATTATGAGTTTGAGGAGATTCCGGATGTGGAAGACTCTCAGAATGATTTAGAGCCTGATGATGAGGAACTTCCTGACCTTGAGAAAGCGATAAATGCCGGAATTGAGCAGATAATCGATGACAATGCAAAGGCACTTGCCGGCGGATCTGAATCGGGAAGGTATGTGTTAAAAGCCGAAGAGAAAGCTTTCCTGGATAGATATTTATATATGTCAGGCATGGAGAGAAGGCTGTGCAGATATATTGGCTCTAAGAGAGCACAGCAGGCAGGAAAGATTGAGAATGCGGGCAATATTGCGATAATGGGCAGCAGAAATACGGACAAGATTGCATTTGCCGTAAATCTTTTTAAGGCACTTCATGTATATGATGCGAATCGTGAGCAGAAGCTTGCAAGGATATCTGCCGACAGAATCAACGAAAGAGGCTATGAGACTTATGCGGATAAGCTCATAGGTCAGACACTTGTTGTGGAGAATGCAGGGAGACTGAAAAGGGAAGCTCTCGCTTCAATGATGAAAAGGCAGGGTGATACACTCTTTATCATCATTGATGAGGAGTTTGAAATTAACAAGCTTTTTGCGGAAAATCCGGATTTTTCGGACGAGTTTACAGGGTGCTTTCTTTTAAAGCAGTATACTGTAAATGAGCTTGTCGATATAGCGAAGGATTATGCTGAGGGCAATAGCTGGAGAGTTGAGGATAAGGCACTGTTGAAGTTATACCTTATACTTAGCAGGATACCTAATGACGACCAGGGCAATGTGGTTGAGCTGGTCAAGAATATTATGAATCATGCAGCAGAACACGCGAAAAGCCGTATCGGAAATAAGCTTTTTGGAAAGTTCCGTGCGGTTCTTGTCATCAAGGAGGGTGACTTAAGCCTTGATGATGAGTATGAAGAGGAAGATGAGGAGATTCTGCCGGATGAAGAAGAATCGGAGACAAAGCCTAAAAAAGAAAAGAAATCGCATATCGGCAGAAAGAAAAAGAAGGAAGTATCTGAAGATGATGATGATGCTTACGATGATGATATTGATAATGAGTACGGTGATGACTACGATGACGAGGATGATGATGAGTAGTGGACATTGCAGGCATGCTTTTATTGGCACACAATATTAATATATAACCCGGAGGAGAAGGCAATGGGAAATGTAAAGGAAACTATTGAGAATGGCAAAGCTGTTCTCGGAATTGAGTTTGGGTCGACAAGAATAAAGGCGGTTCTCATAGATGAGAACCATACACCGGTAGCAGGTGGAAGCCATGAGTGGGAGAACCGCTATGAGAATGGAGTGTGGACATACAGCCTTGATGACATATGGGAAGGTCTTAAGGACTGCTATGCATCACTTAAGGCTGAGGTAAAAGAAAAGTACGGAGTTACTCTTAAAAGATTCAGCGCAATGGGCTTTTCAGCCATGATGCACGGTTATATGGTTTTCGATAAGGATGGACAGCTCTTAGTTCCATTCAGAACATGGAGAAACAGTATAACGGAGGAGGCAGCCGATGAGCTCACTTCGCTCTTTAATTACAATATACCGCAAAGGTGGAGCATAGCACATCTTTATCAGGCAATGTTAAATGATGAGGAGCACCTTCCACGTATCGACTATATGACAACACTTGAAGGCTTTATACATTGGAAGCTTACAGGAGAGAGAGTTATAGGTATCGGCGAAGCGTCAGGAATGTTCCCTATCGATACGGCAACTAAGAATTACAATGCCAATATGGTCGGAAAGTTCGATTCACTTATTGAGGAGAGAAATGCGCGCGGTGACAGAAAAGAACTACCTTGGAGACTCATGGATATCATGCCTAAGGTTCTTCTTGCCGGTGGTGAGGCCGGAAGTCTCACAGCGGAGGGTGCAGCTCTTCTTGACAGGGATGGCGACCTTGAGGCTGGAATACCTATGTGTCCGCCTGAAGGTGATGCCGGCACAGGAATGACGGCAACTAATGCTGTGGCAGTAAGAACAGGAAATGTATCCGCCGGAACAAGTGTATTTGCAATGATAGTTATGGAGAAGGAGCTTTCAAAGGTATATCCTGAGATTGACCTTGTTACAACTCCTACAGGAAATCTTGTATCTATGGTTCACTGCAACAACTGTACATCGGACTTAAATGCGTGGGTCAACATATTTAAGGAGTTCGAGGAGGCACTTGGCATTCCTGTTGATATGAATAAGCTCTTTTCAGTGCTGTATAATAAGGCACTTGAGGGAGATGCAGACTGCGGAGGCTTGATGTCTTACGGTTACATATCAGGCGAAAATATCACTCATATGGAGGAAGGAAGACCTCTGTTTGTCAGAAATACGAACAGCAAGTTCAGCCTTGCCAACTTTATGAGGACACATCTGTACACATCGCTAGGCGCATTAAAGATAGGCCTTGATATTCTTTTGAAGGAGGAAGGTGTCAAGGTAGATTCAATAACAGGTCATGGAGGGCTTTTTAAGACTAAGGGAGTTGGCCAGAGATTTCTTGCAGCAGCTATGGATACACCTATAACAGTTATGGAGACAGCAGGTGAAGGCGGTGCATGGGGCATGGCACTTCTTGCAGCTTACATGATTAAGAAAGGAAACAATGAGACTCTTGATGAATATCTAAGCAATAAGGTATTTGCCGGACAGAGCGGAAGTACTATGGAGCCGATAGAGGATGACGTTAAGGGCTTCGATGAGTTTATCGCACGCTATAAGGCAGGTCTGGCAGTAGAGAGAGCAGCAGTAGATAATTATGAAAATTAAAGGTTTTGAGAAAGTATCAATATGGCTGTTGACAATAGTTACGTCAATATTTTTATTGCCATTAGTGATAATAAGCTTTCCACGCAGCTACATTAATATAACCAATACAGTCGAAAAGATATTTCCATGTCAGTACAATACATTCAGTATAATCCTGAAGGTCATAATTTTCACTGTATTTGTCTGTCTGACAGCCAGGGCACTATGCTGTGTTCCTGAAAAATATGGCAGAATAATTGTACCTGCTGTGGTGGCGGTACTTTCTTTTGCAGCCGCACTATATTGGGTAATAGGCAGCAATACTTATCCGCAGGCTGACCAGGAATATACATACAGAGCCGGGTTGCTGCTTGCACAGGGTAAAGGCATGTTAGAGCAGGAGCCGGATGTACTGTCATATGTGCAGATGTATCAGCAGCAGCTTAGCCTTGCAATGTTTTATGTCTTATTATTTAAGATTACAGGAGTGACATCGTTCAAGGTGCTTTTAGTCTTAAATGCGATATGTGTGCCTGTCATGCTTATATCGATATATGTCATAACTTATAAGGTGACAAAAAAATATTATTGTGCGGTAATTTCACTTGTGTTTACAGCATCCTGTATGCCCATGTACTTTTATACATCATTTGCTTATGGAGAGATAACATCAACAGCATTTTCGCTGCTGAGTGTTGTATTTGCCATGAAAATAATGGAAGGGCTTGAGCTTTGCTTTTCGGAAATGAGCACAGGAAAAAGAGTGAGATATATACTGAACTATTTTGCCTGCTTTGTGTTTGCTTTTTTTGCAGCGATGACAAGACTTAACAGCATTATTGTGATGCTTGCGATATCGATAGTTGTCTTTATAAAAGCTGTTTCTTCTAAAAAATTCAGTGTGCTGTTAGTAATAGCGGCAGTGATATTCGGGGCGCTTCTTCCCGGAAAGCTTTCAAAAGCAATATACTCACAGGAGCTTGCGGGAATCGATGGAATGCCTTCAACGCTGTGGATAGCGATGGGAATGCAGGATTCAGATGGGCTGTGCGGATGGACCAACTATTATAATGTCGCAACCTACGATGCGAGCGGACATGATGCGAAGATTGCTTCACAGATGGCATTGGATGACATAAAAGAGCGCTTGGACTTCTTTGCCGGTAATCCTAGAGAGGCAGCATCCTTTTACAGACAGAAATTTGAATCACAGTGGAACTGTCCTATGTATCAGTCTGTGCAGATGAACAGCAGGATAGACGGACAGCCTGTAAAGATAGCTGACCAGATTCTAAACTTCGGCAGAATATACGGATATATAAGAGCGTTTGCAAATGTGCATCAGTCAACAATCTATCTGTTTGCATTTGCCGGTCTGATTGTGATGCTTTTAAGGAAAAAGGGGATTGAAAATTATATCCTCTATGTTGCCGTGGTAGGCGGAATGTTATTCAGCCTGCTCTGGGAAGCAAAGGCAAGATACTGTTTTCCATATTATGTTTTTATGCAGTCAGCCGCCGCAATCGGACTCGGCGGATTATGTGACAGAGCCATCACAATATGGAATAACAGAAAGAAAAAAGCTCATTAAGTCTTTAACTCTCGTTCATTTGAACACGCAGCGGTGCATAAACGTAAAACACAGCCGCTAAACGATTAGTTCGATATGCGCAATTATTTGGTATTCAAAGAGGTCTGGCAGTGTACCGGTAAAATTACACAACTGTTCAGCCCCAAAATAACGTTTTGCAATTACCTAAGTATAATAAAAAATTGTAAGGAGGAGAAGCTATTATGCTTGAGAATTTAAAAAAAGAGGTCTATGAGGCCAATATGGAGCTTGTAAAGAGAGGACTTGTCATCTACACATGGGGAAATGTAAGCGGGATAGACCGTGAAAAAGGACTTGTAGTTATTAAGCCGAGCGGTGTTGACTATGATGTGATGACAGCCGATGATATGGTTGTTATTGACCTTGACGGAAAAGTGGTTGAAGGGAAATACAAGCCTTCGTCAGATACAGCAACTCATCTTGTGCTCTATAAGCAGTATTCTGAGATTGGCGGTGTTGTACATACTCATTCTAAATGGGCGGTGACATTTGCGCAGGCAGGAATGGATATTCCTGCATTCGGGACAACCCATGCAGATTATTTTTATGGCGATATACCTTGTACAAGAGACCTCACGGGACAGGAAATTTACGAGGCTTATGAGCTAAATACAGGAAATGTGATTGTTGAGACGGTTGGAGATACGGATGCTTTAGCTGTTCCGGGAATTGTTGTAAAGAACCATGGACCATTTGCATGGGGCAAGAGTGCAAAAGGAGCAGTGTACAATGCAGTAGTGCTTGAAGCGGTAGCTGAGATGGCATACAATACTCTTACACTCAATCCCAGAGTCCAGAGAGTTCCGCAGCACCTTCTTGACAAGCACTATTTCAGAAAGCATGGAGCTAATGCTTACTATGGTCAGGGTGAGAACGAGGACCACTAAAATTTAGATGCCTGAATATGAAGCGGCTTTGGGTATATCCCGAAGCCGTTGTCATTGCCTATAATTCGGGTAATAAAAGGGAGAAATTATAACATGAGCAGTAGTGAGAAAAAAGTTAGCAGAGATTTAACGAAGGGACCTCTGGCAAAACAGATTCTGGTGTTCAGCATACCGCTTGTGCTGTCGAATCTTTTGCAGGTGCTCTTTAACATGTCAGACATAGCTGTGGTCGGGCAGTTTGCCGGTTCGCATGCACTTGGCAGCGTCGGTTCGACTACAACACTAGTTACACTGTTTACTACATTTTTAATCGGTGTGTCAGGCGGTGTAAATGTAATGACCGCACAGTACATAGGAGCGAAGAAGAACAAGGATGTGCGGGAGGTTGTACATTCGGCGGCATGGATGTGTGCGCTCATGGGAGTTATTCTTCTGCTATTCGGGCTTGTGTTTTCAAGGCTTATCCTTGAGGTCATGAAAACTAAGGAGGAGCTTATAGACGGTGCGGCACTGTATCTTAGAATATACTTTCTTGGAATGCCTGCACTTGGCATATACAATTTTGGTAATGCGGTATTTTCTGCTATAGGAGATACGAAGAAGCCTGTATATATATTAGCTTTTTCGGGTATTGTCAACATACTGCTCAATCTGTTTTTTGTCATAGTATGCAGGCTTTCCGTTGCCGGAGTAGCCATAGCAAGTGTAACATCGCAGTATATGTCAGCTGTGCTTATAATGGTGGCTCTTATGAGAGCTGATGAGAGAATACGATTTTCACCAAAGTATCTTAAGCTCTATCCGGATAAGGTCAAAGACCTTTTCAAGCTGGGATTTCCTGCCGGAATACAGAATGCCATATTCCAGTTTGCTAATCTGTTCGTGCAGGTGGGAGTAAACTCCTTTGATGCAGTTATAGTTGAAGGAAATTCTGCGGCAACCAATGCGGATGCGCTTGTGTATGATGTTATGGCAGCTTTCTATACTGCATGTGCAAGCTTTATGGGACAAAATTATGGTGCCAGAAATAAGAAGAGAGTGAGAAACAGCTATATCATCAGTCTTGCATATTCTTTTGGAATAGGAATGGTCATGGGAATTACGCTTAATATATTCGGTCGTCCCTTCCTTTCACTTTTTACAAAAGACAGTGCTGTTATTGACGCGGGAATGTTAAGACTTAATATTATGAGCATATCCTACGGTTTCTCAGCATTTATGGACTGTACAATAGCAGCATCAAGAGGGCTTGGAAAGACAGTTGTGCCGACATACATTGTTATTATGGGTTCATGTGTGTTCCGTGTCATCTGGATTTACACAGTATTTGCATATTTCAGAACGGTTCCGTCATTGTACATTCTCTATATCTGTTCGTGGACACTCACTGCAGTGGCAGAGTTTATCTACTTTATGAGGGTATATAAAGAGCATATAAAGGTACTGTAAATGGTAGGAAACTCTATGAAAATGTAAGTACCGTAACAAAACCACACAAGGTCGCAGCCTTGTGTGATTTTTCATTATTCTTTATGGATTTTACTCTATTATATCACACTATTTCTTCAACACAAATTTCCCGACAAGCTGCTGCAAGGTATCCGCCTGTGCCGACAGCTCCTCACTTGTCGCGGATGTCTCCTGCGCTGCCGAGGAGTTGGACTGGACAACCTCTGCAATCTGGTTGACACCTTTGTTTGCCTCATCCATAGCCTTTGACTGAGTGTCCGAAGCTTCGCTCAGCGCTCTTGATGTCTCTGCGATGGACTGGATTCCATCTATTACGGAGGTGAGGGCTTCCGCTGCACTGCGTGCAGCATGGTTGCCGTCATCAATCTCCTTGAGGGCACCCTCTATAAGCTCGCGTGTATCCACAGCGGACTTGGCACTCTGTTCGGCAAGCTGGCGGATCTCATCTGCAACTACGGCAAAACCACGACCTGCGTCCCCTGCCCTTGCTGCCTCGATTGAAGCATTGAGTGAGAGAAGGTTGGTCTGGCTTGCGATGTCCTCTATGTTGGCTGTGATATTCTCAATCTTTCTTGATGTCTCTGTTATGCGGACCATAGCCTCGGACAGCTTCTGCATCTGAACCCTGCTGTCATCAGCCTGTCTGGCATAATCAACCGCCTGCGTATGGGCTTCCTCAAGATTCTTGGCTGATTTATTGACCTCCTCAGTGATATTGGTGATAGTCGAGGTGAGCTCTTCAATAGCTCCTGCCTGCTCTGTGGCACCCTCTGCAAGGGCTTGTGCGGACTGCGCAAGGTTGTCGGAGCCGGCGGCTACCTGTCTGGAAGCCTCATCTACCTGTGTGAGCGTTGCTATCATCTGGTGCTTGAGCTTCTGCATGGAGGTGAGCATGATGGAAAACTTACCGACGTACTTGTCATGGCAGCCTGATGTCGCTATAAAGTTGCCATCAGCCATTTCTCCGAGCACATATCCGATATCGGATATGAGTGTGTTGAGCTCTTCGGCCATGTATTTTGAATCGGCTAACATCTCTGCAATCTCGTCATCGTAGTTACTCTCAGGGAATGGACTGTCCAGGTCGCCTGCGGCAAGTAGCTTAAGACGCTTTGAAGTATCAGCAAGAGTGGCTTCAATTTCATTGGCAAACTTATTGCTGACCTTGTTAGATTGTAATCTTGTGGCAGCTATGAGGAGTAATATTACTGCGATGCATACAAACTCTATAATATTGAGCTGGCGTTTGTATGCATTGCCCTTGGTAACATAGCAGTCCATGAGCTGTTTCATATAGCCATAGATGGTATCGTATTCGGGAATAAGCTTGTTCATCTCAAGACGCTGTGCATTGTTGCTTGCGTTTACATCGGAGGTTGCCCCCTGCCTTATAATCTCGTCAGACAGTGCCCAGTAATCATCTATGACGCTGCTTATATTGTCACATAGTTTTTTTGCCTCGGAATAATTGCACTGCTCTGTTATAGAATTGAAATAGGTAGTAAAGCTATCTCTTTTATCAAAATAAATTTCCTGCTGTTCACTGATTGAGCCGTCATCCAGATAACCGATAACCGCGCGCAGGGCACTTCTTGAATCGGCGAAAACAGTCATCGCCTTACCGATGTCGCCCTGAATAAAGCCATATGACTTTAGGGAGTGGTTGAACTGTACGCTGGTAAATACAATTAAAATGATGGCAAGCACAATTGATATGCTCGTAATGTTGGTGATAAGGTTAAAATTTTTTCGCAGTCTGGTGTGAATACGCTGGCTGTCATTTGTTTTTTTTCTGTCTTCCATTAAGAATACCCTTCCTTTCGCAATAAATAAATCTTGCCAAGCCGGGTTTTCACGGCTTGAAATATTTTTTGTAACACCCTGTCATTAGGATAGCATGTTTGTTAAAAAATGGAAACAATATTTTGAAAATTTTGCAAAAAAAAGTTATAAAATACCATAATTAAATCAAAACATGTAAAAAATTTCTGCAATGTAATTTATTATTGTTTTTGGTAGCAAAATGAGCAACAGATGGGCATAATTTGAACAAAAATGCTTTGACAATATGGCGGTATGGCTTTAAAATGACTATAGGTGAAACAATTTATATAGTTGTTTTCCAAATGTTTTTTAATCTAAGAGAGCGAAAGCGGAACAGGAGAGGTAATATGAAGTTTTTTATTGACACAGCGAAGGTTGAAGACATTAAGAAAGCAAATGACATGGGGGTTATTTGCGGAGTAACAACGAATCCATCTTTAATTGCAAAAGAGTGCAGAGATTTTA
>OGKR01001431.1_pt1 | contig 17290 bp, 18 predicted proteins | sample 1572431 | NCBI WGS metagenome assembly OGKR01 (sample SAMEA2582079, study PRJEB24529) | metagenome | biome: Human gut stool | place: China | collected 2011 | reverse complement strand
AGCACCGAAACAAAACACACTCACAAAAGAAATGCTGCTGCGCTGCGGCTTTTAAGGAGAGTTTAGGATGAACTTCAATACCATTCCCGAAGCTTTGCAAGACCTGAAACAAGGAAAAATCATTCTGGTAACGGATGACCCCGACCGTGAAAACGAGGGGGACTTCATCTGTGCTGCCGAATTTGCCACCACCGAAAACATCAACTTTATGGCGACCCACGGCAAAGGTCTGATCTGTATGCCGATGTCCGAGGCTTTCGTCCAGAAGCTGCAATTTCCACAGATGGTGCAGCATAACACCGACAACCATGAAACGGCATTTACGGTGTCCATCGACCACGTTTCTACTTCTACGGGCATTTCTGCCGCAGAGCGTTCCATTACGGCGATGGCTTGTGTGGACGATCACGCAAAAGCAGAAGATTTCCGCAGACCGGGCCATATGTTCCCCCTTCTGGCAAAAAAGAACGGTGTGTTGGAGCGCAACGGTCACACGGAAGCAACCGTTGACCTGTGCCGTCTGGCAGGGCTGAAAGAATGCGGCCTGTGCTGCGAGATCATGCGGGAGGATGGCACGATGATGCGCACCGCTGAACTGGCAAAGCTGGCAGAGCGTTTCCAGATCAAATTCATCACCATCCGTGATTTACAGGAGTACCGCAAGTGTCACGATAAACTGGTCGATCAGGTGACGGCAGTGAACCTGCCCACCAAGTATGGCACCTTCAGAGCTTATGGTTTTGTGAGCCGCCTGAACGGAGAGCATCACATTGCACTGGTAAAAGGTGACATTGGCGATGGAAAGGATATTTTGTGCCGCGTCCACTCGGAATGCCTGACAGGAGATACATTTGGTTCTTTGCGTTGCGACTGCGGCCAGCAGCTGGCCGCTGCCATGACGCAGATTGAAAAAGAAGGCCGGGGTATCCTGCTCTATATGCGGCAGGAAGGCCGGGGCATCGGTCTGATCAACAAGCTGCGTGCCTATGAGCTTCAGGAGCAGGGCATGGATACGCTGGAAGCCAATCTTGCCTTGGGGTTCCATGGAGATGAACGGGAGTATTATCTCGGCGCGCAGATCCTCCGGGAACTTGGCGTAAAAAGCCTGCGCCTGCTTACCAATAACCCGGACAAGGTATATCAGCTCTCCGAGTTTGGGCTGGAGATCTCCGAGCGCGTACCCATTCAGATGACGGCGACCCCGTATGACCTGTTTTACCTGAAAACGAAGCAGGCACGGATGGGACATATTCTGGAATATTAACAATGAAAGAGGTATTTAAGAATGAAAACGTTTGAAGGTAAGCTGGTTTCTCAGAATATCAAGATCGGTATCGTAGCAGCCCGTTTTAACGAGTTTATCACGTCCAAACTTCTGAGCGGAGCAATGGACGGTCTGCTCCGGCACGATGTGCAGGACGCTGATGTTCATGTTGCATGGGTTCCGGGTGCTTTTGAGATCCCACTGGTTGCCTCTAAAATGGCAAAAAGCGGAAAGTATGATGCTGTGATCTGCCTTGGTGCCGTGATTCGCGGCTCTACCAGCCATTACGACTATGTGTGCAATGAGGTTTCCAAAGGCATTGCCACGGTCTCGCTGGAAAGCGGGGTTCCCGTCCTCTTTGGTGTTCTGACCACCGAAAACATCGAGCAGGCCATCGAGCGGGCAGGCACCAAAGCAGGTAATAAAGGCTATGACTGCGCGGTCAGTGCCATCGAGATGGTAAACCTGCTCCGGGAAATGGATACCGCCGCAGAGTAAAATACACGCAGGAGTTTGCCATGATCGTTATAAAAACCCGACAGCCTGACCCGGAATTGGAGCAGAAGATCCGGATGCTTCTGGAACGAGAGCACATCGAGGCAGAGCAAATATCCATTGATTCATGGGAGAAGTTGGTTCTTCCGGGGCTTACACTGGATGGAATGACCCACGAAGTGTCGTGCAACGGCAGAAAAGTCTCCCTTACACGACTGGAGTTCGATTTGCTGCTGATGCTTGCCTCCCACGAAGGACAAATCTTCTCAAAAGAAGAGCTTTTTCGTGCTGTGTGGGGACAAAACTGTGACGACACCTTAAAGGTCGTGGCAAATACCGTTTCCAATCTGCGAAAGAAGCTGGCCGACTGTGGTAGCTTTATCCGCACCACCCACGGCGGCTATACGTTCAGGGGCAAAAAGGAGAACGACCCGGAATGACCAGGATCTTATTTGTTTGTCTGGGAAATATCTGCCGAAGCCCGATGGCCGAATATATCATGAAAGACCTTGTGTCCAAGGCAGGGCTTTCCGAGCGATTTGAAATCGCATCAGCCGCCACCAGTGCATGGGAGATCGGAAATCCGGTCTATCCACCTGCGCAGCAGAAGCTGGCAGAACATGGCATCGACTGCAACGGCAAGACCGCTCGGCAGATGACCCGGCTGGATTATGCACGGTGTGATCATCTGATTGGCATGGATGAAAGCAATCTGTGCGACATCCTGCGGCTTGTCGGCGATGACCCACAGCATAAAGTCTCTCTGCTGATGGCGCATACAGGTCAGCCCCGTGAGGTAGCAGACCCATGGTTCACGGGAGATTTTGAAGCCACATGGCAGGATGTGCTGGAAGGGTGTACGGCATTGCTTGAAGAACTGCGCTAAGTTCCTTTCATTTCTCCTGCATTAAACCACAGCCCCGCTTTGGCTTCTCCTTCGCCAAGGCGGGGCTGTGGTTGTTATGTCATTGATCTTCCAGTCTGCCGTGGTCGCAGCCGAGTGACAGGAAACGTTTGATCTCCCCATCCAGCACCATCTGTGCATACTCCAAGGGCTTATGGTACAGCAGCCAGTCCAGTTCTGCCCGCTGTGCCGGGGTGTTGCCGTATTTGTCCTCAATGGCGGTGCAGTCGATGGCAACGGCAGAGCCGTCCGCAAATCGGGCTTCCACTCGGTTTGTGTTTATGTTGAAGCAGCAGGAATGCAGTTTGTTCATAGTGAACCTCTTTCTATATAAGGTAGTGTCTGTTCGATTGTCCAAATCCCTGCCATGAATCATGGTTGTTGATGTACATTTGATGCTCGGTCTGAACAGGCTAGATTGCAGCGGCCATTTTCCCGGCTTTGTATAAAAACCCAATGCCTGTTTTAAGGGGTTGATTTTGGCTCTGCACATTTTTGCACACCGGAACGGCTGGATAACGGATGCAAGATGGGATAACAGGTGCAAAGAATGCAGCAGATGCAAAATGCTGATTTACGATAAAACGATAAAAATGATGAATTTGTGTAATTCTGGAAATTGATGATTGTTGCACGTCGGTTTCTCTTAATCAGTGGACCCAGGGTTCGAGTCCCTGGAGGTGCACCACAACAACAAAATCTGAACTTTTTTCCGATAGGAGAAGGGTTCGGATTTTTTGTATTCATTGGAAAACAGAACGAATCCCTTGCTTCCATCGAAAAACGTCCTAGACCTTATCATAAGAAAGCACGACAGACCACTGTAAGAGTGCCGTAAGGCAGAAAGGACACAAACATGAAGTACGATGAAAGAGCTTGCAAATTCAACATGGACACCGGCTGCGTGGAGCTGCTGCTCCGGGATGGGAGAAAAATTTCCATTGACTGTACCGGGGTTGAGGATGCACTGGATGTGACCATGGCGCAGCAGACGGAACTGGACTACCTTATCTACAATGACCCACTGGGCTATGCGGATTTGATTCTGAACGGCGAGCCGGAAGAATATCTGCGAAATGTGTCCGGTAGTCGTACACTAGAAGATTAAAAAGTAATGGCCTGTTGAACAAAAATGTTCGGCAGACCATTTTTTCATGGATTTAGAAGTGCTGTCAGTTCCAGCCATACAAAAACTTTGGGTTCAACAGGTGAATCTTTGCACCGGAAAAATCAAGGATCCTCTCATCGCGCATCCGGCACAGCTCACGGGAAAGAGCACTGCGGTCCACACAGAGGAAATCTGCCAGTTCTGTCCGGGTGTAGGGCAGACTGTAACAGCCTTTTTCATCGGGTGTCAAGGTTTGAAGATAAATCTTCAGACGATCTCGAAGCCGTTTTTGTGCTAAAATACGCACTTTGGTGTTAAAAAAGAGAAGCTGCTGCGCCATATCCTGCATAAGATTTGCTGTGACTTGCATCCGGCAGGGACAGGTCAGCGTCTTCTGTGACATCAATGCGCTGAAATCCAGCTGCATTACGGTACAGCCCGAACTGGCACGCAGACAGACCGGACTTACCGTCCAGCCAGTACAGGCCAGTTCTGCACCAAATACTTCTCCGGGACAAAAACGGCAGATGCTGATTTGATTGCCATTTTCATCATACAAAAATTCTTCCATCGTGCCATCCAGCAGAACACCCGTATTGTGGCTCTGCTCACCCAGCTCGACGATGTGCGCACCACGAGGATATTCACGGACAGTCGCATTCAAGCAACGAAGGACTTCCCTATATTTTCGTGGCTGGATGCCGTTGAACATGCCGCATTGCTGTAAAATTGAATAATATTGCTCCATCTTAAAATTTACTTTGCCGTTGCCATAACAACGGACACTCCGAGGTAGTTGTGTTAAACTCTTGGTTAGAGATGTCTAATTAAAAGGCATCATTATTATACGGTATAAAGTTTGAAATGTCAAACCCTATAACGTTCAGGGTTGATATCGAAGGAGTGACACAATGCTTTCGTTGGGAATGGATATCGGTACATCAACGGTAAAGTTGGTGCTGTTGAAAAATCAAGAAATTGAAAAGCAGTGGATGGCGGTGCATCACGGCAACCCTTTTGTCTGCCTGAAAAAGGGTCTTTCCACGTTGGAACTGGCGATGGATACTCCGTTTTCACTCTGTGTGACCGGAAGCAACACGGAGGCTCTGCTGGAGCAAGATTCAGCCATTCCCTCTTTAGGCGATATCCCAGCTATCGTCGAGGGTGTGCGCTGGATCATTCCGCAGGTGGGTTCGGTCATTGAAATTGGCAGTCAGGGCGCGCGATTCATCACGGATTTGCAGAGCCGCGCACCTCAGTTTTCAGTCAACGAACACTGCGCGGGCGGCACGGGTTCGTTCTTTGAAGATCAGATGTCCCGCGTAGGCTGCAAACTAGAAGATTATTCTTCACTGGTCGAGCAGGCACAGAGTGTTCCGCGCCTTTCCGGTCGGTGTGCGGTCTTTGCCAAAACAGATATCATCCACCGCCAGCAGGAAGGCGTTTCCACGCCGAATATCCTGTTGGGGTTGTGTTATGCCATGATTCGGAACTATAAGGTGACCATCGTGCGGCGGCTGCCGATCTGTAAACCTATGGTATTCTGCGGTGGTGTTACCTGCAATGCAGGCGTGATCCGAGCCATCCGGGATGTATTCGGGTTGAGTGAGAAAGAACTCATCGTTCCGGAGTTTGCCCGATATGAAGCGGCTCTTGGTGCTGCACTCAAAGCATCCGGCTCGTTCACGTTACGTCAACTGAATGATTCTCTGGACCGTACACGAACAACACACCACACGGTCGGAACATTGCCCAAACTGGAACTGCGCCCCGGCACGAGCCTTGCGGAGCCAAACGCTACCAAGATTATTCCAGAAAGTGGCTGCGCATTGGGCATCGACATCGGTTCTACCAGTACCGATCTTGTTCTGGTCGGTGCTGACGGTGAACTGGTAGACTTTCAGTATCTGCGCACCGCAGGTGACCCGGAAGGAGCTGTCCGCAAAGGACTTGCAAGTATTCGTCAGCGGTTTGACGATATCCGGTTTACGGCAGTCGGCGTGACCGGCTCCGGACGTGAGCGTGTCGGCAAGCGCATCGGCGCGGATGCTGTCCGGGATGAGATCACTGCGCAGGCCAAGGGTGCAGCTCACTGGGTACCGGAGGTGGATACTGTCTTTGAGATCGGCGGGCAGGACAGCAAATACATCAGCCTGAAAAACGGCAAAGTCGTGGATTTCCAGATGAACAAGATCTGCGCAGCGGGCACCGGTTCTTTTGTAGAGGAACAGGCCGCCCGCATGGGGATTCCGCTGGCTGAATTTGGCCAGTTGGCGTTGTCCGCAGAGCACCCGGCCGCATTGGGCGAACGCTGTACCGTATTCATCGAAACGGCTATTGCATCAGCCGTCGCAGAAGGCGTTTCGCAGGCAGAGATCGCCGCCGGGCTGTGTCACTCCATCGTCCAGAACTATCTGCACAAGGTAGTCGGCTCCAAGCCGGTGGGCCAGCACATTGTCTTACAGGGCGGCGTAGATTATAACCCCGGCATTGTGGCGGCGTTCCAATCCGCTTATGGCGACCGCGTACAGGTCAGCCCGATCTTTTCCATCAGTGGTGCGTATGGCGTGGCTCTTCTGGCGCAGGAAGCGGTGGGCGATGCACCTAGTCAGTTTGTGGGCTTCGACAGCCCTGCACAAGCCGCAGAGGACAGCCGCAGCGCGGAGATCCAGAAGAACATTGACTTCTACAAGCAGGCGGACAAACTGCTTTTGGAGGGTTATACCGGCAAACGTGACCCACGTAAAAAGACCGTAGGTGTGCCTTTTGCGTTGATGATCCACAAATTCTTCCCGATGGCAAATGCCTTCTTTACCTCGTTGGGCTTCAATGTTGTCCTGACTGACCCCACCAGTGAGGAAACGATCCGGCTGGCTCAGCAGACAGCACAAGGGGAGACCTGCTACCCGGTCAAACTCATTTACGGCCATATGCAGCAGCTCATCGACCAAAAAGTAGATTATATCTTCCTGCCCACCATCCACACGATGAAGCACGAAAAGAGCCGTGTGAAACACAACTACGGCTGCGTCTATATGCAGACGGCAGCCGCATCCATTGCCAAAGCTCTGGACATTGAGAGCAAGGGCATCACTCTGCTCAGTCCGGTATTCGATCTCGATTTTGGGCAGGAAGCTATGGCATCTGCAATGCTGGGACTGAGCAAGATTTTAGGAATCCCGAAACCGTTTTGTGCCAAAGCTCTGCTCAGTGGTGCCATGGCGGTGCGCCGCCATACCGCCGCCGTGGAAAAGCAGGGCAAAGCACTGCTGGCGACCCTGAAACCGGAGGACAAAATTCTGGTGCTCATCACCCGGAACTATGGCGTTTCCGACCCCATCCTGAACATAGGTATCCCGGAACTGCTGCTGGAACGCGGATACAAGGTCATTACCCTGAGCCATCTGCCCGGTCATGCGCTGGACATCTCCGATGAATACGATAATCTTTATTATCCGTTCGGGCAGCATATCCTGTCCGGAGCAAAGCTGATCGCTCACCACCCGAACCTCTACGCTGTCTACCTGACGAACCACGGCTGCGGCCCGGACACCATGCTCTCACACCTGTTCAAGCAGGAGATGGGCGATAAACCCTACCTGCAAATCGAAGTGGATGAGCATTTTTCCAATGTGGGTGTCATCACTCGCATTGAAGCGTTCCTGAACAGCTTGCAACACCGCCCGGCGGTGGCTCTGCCGACAGATTTCAACATCGAGCAGGTCGATATTCACCCCTGTCGTCTGGCACAGACACCATCCCCCAATGTGCCACTCTATCTTCCGGCGATGGGTGCTTATACGCCCTATCTGGCCGCATATTTCAAACAGCAAGGGGCAGACCCCTACGAGCTGCCGCACCTGACGGACGATATTCTGAGCCTTGGCCGAGCGGAGACGAGTGCAAAAGAATACCTGCCTTTCCCGGCACTGCTGGGCAGTATCCTTGCTGAGCGTAAAAACGACCACGCACATGCGCAGTTCCTAATTCCGCAGACGCAGGGTGCGGAGACAGACGGTCAGTACGCCCGTGTCATCCGTGCTGTGTTGGACCGCAGAAAAGAGCAGAATGCTCAACTTATCAGCCCAATGCTGGAAACACTGCCCGAAATGGCGCAGAACTGTGACGCACTCTTCCGCGCACTGTTGGCGGGAGATATCCTCTATGCTGCTCCGGCAGATAAACGTGCAGACATTTCGGCACAGTGGGATGCTCTGCCTGGCTGGGAGCAGCTGCACACAGCGGCGAGAGAGATCGGAGCACTTCTCACCAAAGGCCGCCGCATTGCCGCTGTTGGTACGCCGCTCTGCCTGACAGAACTGGACAGCGGCGTACTTGCCGCGCTGGAAGCCGAAGGCGAACAGGTGCTTCGCGCCCCACTCAGCGAGGCACTCTGGTTTCTGTGGAAAGACAATTTGGATGAAAACAAACCATCGGCTGGTTGGCTTGACCAGATGCAGAGGCAGATGCAGACCCTTGGGAATGAACTTGGAGCGCACAGTGCCTTTGCGGAAGACGCTGAAACACTGTTCCTCATTGCGGACTCTGCCTTGCCGAATTTTTCAGGCGGGAACGGTCGATATCGGTACGCCAAGGCCGTGGAGCTTTCTAACCGTACCAATGCAGTGCTGACCCTTGCACCCCGGTATGAAAATACAGCGATGATTCTGGATATGCGCGGCCTGCACGATGCCTGTCGGGCTCCGCTGTTCCAGATTTCCCTTGATAATGACTGGGATGAAACTGCATGGAGCCGCTTGCGTTCGTTCCTCTACTACTGCTGAATCTGGCAGACGCAAAGAACCCGTCCGGTACGTCCGGACGGGTTCTTTGCGTCAGTTGTGAATGCGAAAAGTGCTTACTCGATCACCAGCAGAAGGCTCATTTTGAACTTGCCCTGTGCGGTGACGCTGTGCAGGCCGTTTTTGTCAAAACGGAAGCTCTGGCCTGCGGTCAGCTCATAGTCCTGACCCTCATAACCGATGATGGCTTTGCCTTCCAGTGCGGTCAGGATGGCGTTGCCGGGTGCACGGTGCGGGGTCAGGCCGGTGCCCTCGTCAAAGGCCATCAGCACGAATTTCATGTTGTCGGCGTGGACGAGGTCGAGGTTTGCAATGCTGCCGTCCTCGTAAGAAATGAGATTTTTCAGTTCGGTGGGCTGGCCTGCTTTGAGAATGTTGTTCATGGTGAAGTTCTCCTTTTTCAGAATGATTTCAGTATAGATCATGCCGCTGTCGGTTAGACAGCCACAGAGCGTTTTGGGCGGAACGGCCAGCAGCTGGCCGGGATGCAGCGGGACAGTACGGCTCTCTCCACCCAGAAGAAATATGCCGCAACCTTCCCCGCACAGATACAGGGTAGTGCAGTCGTAATACTCCGGGGTGATGGAGGTGCCGCCGCCCAGCGAGAACCAGGTAACAGGTACACTCTCGCCCAGTTTTGCTGGGCGGGAAACTGTCATGGCCTCCCGGATGGGACGCAGCTGGGAAAGCGTAAATGGCATCTTCATACGGCATTCCCTCGCAAGGCCACTGGCACAATGCTGCGCACGGCGCGTCCCTGATAATTCAACTCGTCCACGATGACCTGAACATCAAAGGAATAGGAAATGTTCTGTTCGTTCAGGATGGCGGCGGCCGGGCCGTAGAAAAATTCACCCTTGCGGTTGAGCATCAGTGCTTCGTCTGCCACGCTCATGGCGTTGGTGGGATAATGGGTGTTCATAATGGCGCTGATGCCTTCCTCATGCGCCAGCCGCTCCACCATGTTCAGGACAAGGATCTGGTTGTGGAAGTCCAGACCGGTCTCCGGCTCGTCCAGAATAATGAGCTTGGGGTCGTTGATAAGGGCACGGGCAATGAGCACCATTTGCAGTTCGCCGCCGCTCATCCGGTTGCAGTCCTTGTTGGCAAGGTGAGAGATGCCCACCCGCTCCATCATGGCTTCGGCCATTTCCAGTTCCTCTTTGCCGGGTTGCTGAAAGGTTCCGAGATGCGCACTGCGCCCCAGCAGAACCATTTCCAGACCGGTGTAGGAAAAAGCGAAGCCACGGGACTGTGGAATGTAGGAGATAGTGCTCCAGACATCCTTCGGCTTGAGGGTGTGGATATCCTTCCCATAAAATAGGGTTTTTCCGCTGTGCCATGGCAGCAGACCGATCATGCACTTGAGCAGGGTGGTTTTACCAATGCCGTTTGGTCCAAGAATTGCAAGGATGTGTCCTTCTTCCAGACGCAAATTGATATTTTCGAGAATCACAGGCTGCTTCGGGTAGCCGAAGCAACCGTTCTGCACTTCCAAGATCATTGCAGGTTGCTCCTTGTTTTATTCAGCAGAGAAATAAATGCCGGCGCACCAATGATAGCGGTGAGGATGGAAAGCGGCAGCTCAATGATGCTGATGGTGCGCGACAGCGTGTCGATTAGGATCATGAAGCTGGCTCCCAGACTGAGACTGAGGGGCACCACATAACGGTTGTTGCTTCCTACCAGCATCCGGGCGCAGTGTGGGATCAGCAGCCCGATCCAGCCCACCTGTCCGCACATTGATACCGCCGAGGCGGTAATCAGCGTGGAAGCCAGAATGAACAGCATCCGGGTCTGTTTGATGTTGATGCCGCTGGCGCGGGCTTCGTCATCGCTCAGGGAGAGGATATTCAACCGCCAGCGCAGCAGGTAAATGACAGTGATACCTACAAGGATGAGCGGGCAGCCGATGAGGATCTTCTGGTAGCTGGCACTGGTAAAACTGCCCATCAGCCAGTAGGTGATCTCCGGCAGCTTGTCCTGCGGGTCGGCCGTATACTTGAGCAGCGATCCGACTGCGTTGAACAGCGAGGAGGCAATGGTTCCTGCCAGAACCAGATAAACCATGGAGCGGCCATCGTTCTTGCCTGCAATTTTCAGGGTAAAGCAGACGGACGCAAGACCAAACACCAGCGCAATGAGCTGTGTTTCCAGAATGCTGCACGACAGAATGATGGCCAGAATTGCGCCCACGCAGGTGCCGCTGGTTACACCCAAAATATCCGGTGTGGCAAGCGGATTGGAGAATAAGGATTGATAGGTATTGCCTGCGCAAGACAGACCTGCGCCGACGATGATGGCCGTCAGAATGCGGGGCAGCCGCAGATTGATGACGATGGAGTAGTTCTGTACATTTGAGGTGCTCTCACCCGTCAGAGCAGTGCGCAAAGCTGTGAGAACTTCGCCTACCGGAACATTCATTCGCCCAAAGCACAGGCAGATGAGTGCGGTCACAAGGGGCAAAGCAAACATCAATACCACGGCCAGAGGTGTGAACCGGCCTTTTTTGATCCAGATGGTATCTTTCATCAGTACAGCAGCATTTCCTCCAACTCGTCATCTGTCACATCGTAGCCGTACCATGTCTTGTAATATTCCTTGATGGTATCGCCCAGCGGATAATCGGCAAAAGCATCCGGGTAGGTGTTGCAGGCCAGCCATGCCAGCACCAGCGGAGCATCCGGATTCGGGGTGAACCAGTTCCACATACCCAGCGTAGTGTTGTACACGCGGCCGTTCTGCACGGCGGTCAGCGTGGAGAAGTCGGCACCATCCACGTTGCCGGAAAGCACATTCTCCGTGCGCAGGGGCTGCAGGCCGGGGCCATCGAGGAAGAGGATGTCCGGATCCCAGCTGTAGACCTGTTCCATGCTGGTCTGGGCAAAACCGGTGGCTTCCAGCGCTTTGTCGGTCACGCCCAGATGCTTCATCCAGTAGGTACCGAAAGTGCCGTTTCCGGAAACCTGCGGCACTCCGTCCGAATACTTCCACAGGATCAGGGCGCTGGGGCGGTCGCTCTCAGGAATATCCGCAATGCGGGCTTCCACATCGGCCACGATCTCATCACCGGCAGCCACAAAGGCCTCGGTCTTGCCCGGTTCGCCAAAGATATCCTCCAGCAGTTTCAGCCACTCCTCATAGCGCTCCAGCGGGTCGGCCTCGGTGGAAGCGCCCACGGTGGCAAAGCCGACCGAGGGAATACCGCTGGCCTTCAGGATCTCTGCATGGGAGGAATTGCCTGCATTGTACAGGATGACATCCGGGTTCAGCTTCATGATCTCCTCAATGTTGAGGTCGCTCTGCGCATAGACCGTGTCGCTGGATTCCATCAGCTCCGGGGCGATGTTCTTGAGCACGGTGTCGGAAATGACCGACTTGAAGGAGCCGCAGTAGCCCACGATATAGGGGGCACTGCCCTCAAAATAGGCCATGTAGGTGGACAGGATGGGGATCTGGTCGATGACCACACGGGTGACCTTGTTGGGGACTTCGACCTCATTGCCGCCGTGGTCGATGACGGTGTGGGTGCCGGTCTCATCGGCAGAAGCCGCAGAAGAGACTGCTTCGCTGGAAACAGAGGCAGATTCAGAAGCGGCAGCGGAAGAAGCTGCATTGCCGGAACCACCACAGGCGGTCAGGACACCGGCAGCGCTGACAGCAGCCATAGCAGCGAGAAAAGAACGACGTGTAATCTTTTTCATGGGAAACTCCTTAAAATGATGAAAATTTCTGGTAGTTAGTTATACATAACCAACCGCAGAGTATTTTAGCAGATTCCCACAGGATTGTCGGTTGCTATGGCAACCACTCTCCAAAATCGGAAGAAGTCTTAAAGTTTTCCAAGAAAAAAACAGGGCGCGCCCACCAGCAGAGTTCCCATAAAACAGTATTTGCAAAAGTTCCCTAAATGGGGAAGATTTGGCGTGACTTCGGTCATGCCTTTTCTTTTGCTTCCAGTTCATCCAGAGGGATGTACCCCAGCCCATCGTACTTGATATGGATGTGCTGCACCCGCTTTCCGCTGGACTTATCCGGGGCATCCACATAGATAGCCGACACCAGTTCACGGAGAGCATAGGGGGTGAGTTCTTCAATATGGACGTACTTGTGCGCTTTCTGGACGAACTTTTCAATATTCTCAATTTGCTGTTCCTGTACTTCGACTTCCTGTTGGAAAGAGAGGACGTCCTCTTCCAGCTGCTTCTGCTCGGCATCGTAACTCTGGCTCATCATGTCGAAGCGGGCATCGCTCAGCTTTCCACTGGCGTTGTCCTCGTAGATTTTCATGAACAGCCGTTTGAGATCTGCGATTCGCTTCTCATTTCGGGCAAGCTGCTTCTTCAGGACAGTCAGCTTTTCGCTGCTTTCCACCCGAAGCTGTTCCTCCATGACCTTGCGGAAGTAGTCTTCATGGCAAAGGATGTAGTCTGTCACCTGCTGGATATGGTTCAGCACACGGCCTTCCAGAACCTTTACCCGGATGAAGTGTCCCTTGCACCTGCTCCCGTTCTTCTTGTGCAGAGAGCAATCAAAGAAGTCTTGACTGAAGTCCCTGTTATTGGACGAACCATATTGCATCTTGGAACCGCAGTCAGCACAGTAGACCATACCGGAGAAAATGCTGCTCTTGCCTGTCCGGGTCATGCGGTGACGCTGACTACGAATCTCCTGAACCTTTTCAAACACATCATCGTCGATAATGCGCTCATGTGTATCCGAGAAGATAGCCTGATTTTTCACAGGATTCAGATGTTTCTTTTTATCCCAGATAGAGTTAGTATAGGTCTTGAAGTTGACTGTGCAGCCAGTGTACTCCCGGCGTTCCAGAATCAAACTTACTGCTCTTTTATCCCAGCGATAAGGGTCTTCCGGGGCAGGTGCGTTTGTACTCCGGCCATGGCTCAACTTGTAGGCGGTAGGAGTCAGAACTTTGTCCACCCACAGTTGGTTTGCAATTTGGGTCGGGCCACGGCCTTCCATGCACATGGAGAAGATGCGCTTCACGACCGCAGCCGCTTCCGGATCAACAAGCCAATGTTTCGGGTTCTCCGGGTCTTTCACATAGCCGTACGGCACATTGACCGTCAGCGGTACTCCACGCTCTCCCTTGGCCTTCTGAACGGCCCGAATCTTGCGGCTGGTATCGCGGGCGTAAAACTCGTTGAACCAGTTCTTAATGCCTGCAAAATCGTTGTTTATGCTGTTCGGGTCAATGGTGTCATAGTTGTCATTAATGGCAATGTAGCGAACGCCATACTGGGGAAAGGTAAAGTTGGTGTACAGACCAGTCAAGGCGGAATTGCGCCCCAGTCGGGACAAATCCTTCGTGATAACGATTCCTATATGTCCCGCTTCGATCTCGGTCAGCATACTCTGGAAGCCGGGACGGTCATAGTTCGTGCCGGAGTAGCCATCATCCACAAAGAACACCGGGTTCGGGAAGTGGTTCTTTTTGGCGTATTCCAGAAGGATGGCCTTCTGGTTCTCAATGGACAGGCTTTCACCGAGCCGTGCGTCCTCTTGCGACAGTCGGCAGTAAAGTGCGGTGATTTTATTCGTTGCTCCAGACATTGTTGTGTCCTCCTTACTCTGTGGAGCAACTGTCGGTACAGGATTGGTTACCGGGTCAAGTATAGCAGAATTGGACGCAGTTGTCATTCGTCTGCACCCTCATCTTCAAATTTTTGCTGGGCGTTCTTGGCAACAATGCGCTCCAGCTTCTTCAAAAAGGATTCCTTGCCCTCATAGCTGCCGGTCACGGTGTAGGTGGTGTGACCGACTTTCTCCGTGGTGGTCAGTTCAGGAATCCAGAATGCAGACAGGTTCTTGACATGGAGATTGCCGTTCTCATCTACATAGGAGCCGTGTTTCTTCTGCTCTTCGGTCAAGGGCTGCCGCTTGAAATAGATTTCATTTTCGGAGATGCTCACGGTTTCGCTGGCTTGCTCCTTCGGGGTATCGTCATACAGCTGTGCGAAAAACGCCAATGCATCTTCGGGTGGTTCTTCCTCCATGAGTTGCTCGAAAACTCGCTGTTCCTCTGCCGAGAGGTTGTTCCATGCAGCATCCAACTCCTGCTCACTGGCTGCATTGACAAAGGCTTCGATTTCTTTTTTCATGGTGCATCCTCCTTTGGCTGTGAAAAGCGGATTTTCAAAAAGTGTGGGTTTTCGTGAGAGCAAGAATCGTCCCGTGGCCACAAATTTTCAATACTTGAAAATTCTTGCCCCTTTGGGACTGCTTCTTGTTGGGGCGTGCCTGCCCCAAACCCTGCTAGATAAAAGCAAAGGGGCATTATCTGCCCCGATGCTTTTCCTTTCGCTTCTGCTGTTTCAGTTCAAACTGACGCTGCTTTTCTGCTTCGCGTTGTTTACGGCTAAGTGCTTTTCGCACCAGCTTGTTTTCTTCTCGCTGCATTTGCAACGCCTGCTGTGACTTTGTACCGATTCCTGTGGCAACTGTTTCCTTTCGGATTTGCCGTTGCAATCGCTTTGGGTTCACAGACTCTTTCTTTACAACTGTCTCAACAGATGGACTGAAGCGCAGCCGACTGTAATTTTTGAGCAGATACTCCCAGACTTCATAGTCCTTTGGTTCTGCACCAAACACGACTTTACACACTGAAAGCTTTCTTCTCTCAATACGTTCAAATACTCCAATCCAGAATGGAGCCTCAAAAAATACAGTCAGCTTTGTAGAATCAATATCCATAACGAAACCCTCCTGAAATAAATCCTTACAGGAACGGACAACCCGGAGGGGAAGGTTACTTACCTACACCGTGCGGTGTAGACGGCTGGGCTACCTACCAGCTCTGGCATCTCTCAGAAAGAAATGCGTTGCGTTTTTATCCTGCTTTTATTATATAAAGCACATCCCTGTGCATTATATCTACCTTAATTGGTTTTCCAAGTGAAGTATACCACACTCGTGGTCAAATGACCACCCATATATACGAGAATTTGGCTGTTTTACTGCGTACGTGCGTACCAACCTTCCGTACGCACGTACGCAGCGATTCGTCCGAAACGTACCTTATACAACCGTTCCCCCTCGGAGAGCCCACGGCACTTTGCAGGCCGCAGGGATGAAAGTGTCATAGTGGGTTATTACACTTCCGCAGAAGTGCCTTTTCCTCGCCGCAAACAGCCGGGGTGCGCCTTTGTGAGAGCTTTCTATGCGGCGAATCCACATCGCCCACAGGCGATGTGAGCAGGGATTCTAAGGGGCGCAGCACCCTTGGCACACAACTTTGCTACAAAGTCTAGTGTGTTACACCTTTCCAGAGGTGTACACGTTCCTGAAATGCAAAAAGTCCCATATCCAATACCTTGACGGTGCGGATATGGGACTTGATGCTTCCTTGGCCTAGCCGGGTACTCGTAACCAATCCTGACAGGCAGTTGCCGTGTCATTTCTCGAAAACTGTTTTACGAATACCCAGCACCCGGACGCACCCTGAAAAATCCACATACGATAGCAATATGTACAACAGGGCGTTCCCCGTCGGGAACGCTCTGTTTTTCTTTGCCGGAGAGATGAGCCTGTTCCGCCTGCCATGCGGCAAATTCTCTTTGCCCTTCTTCGCTGTTCCAGCAGGCAAGGATGGCCGGGTAGAACGCCCGTGCCAGACGGTCGATGACTTCATCGGGGTAAGGGGAAGTGTTTGTGGACTTTTTCTTTTTGTTCAAACGCACGCTCCTTTGGACATCTGTGAACAGCATACCATGTGCCTGTTGTTATGCTGTCTGGTCTTTAACATCTGCGAGTGCGGCTTCCAGAGAAGCAAGGTAGTCCTTGTGCTTGTGAATGATCTCCAGAATCACATCACGCTGCGCATTATCGGGCATCTGCTCCAACTGGTAGTTGAACGAAATGCGGAAACGAGTAGTGAGTTCTTCCAACGCCACATACTCGTACCGTACATCCTCCGGGTAAGCATCGCTGTCATAAACCGATTCAAACTTTCGGAATGGCATGACAGGCGCTTTGCCCGGAACGCGGATCACACCGTCAGCGTCAGGCGTCGGCTCCACCTTCAGTTCCGGGTGCCAGAATATCCTGCAAAGTTTGTGCACGGTCATTGTAGGCAGCCTTGGCGAGGCGGTGCATATCAGCTTTGGACACTTTCGTCTGTCCGGACAGGATGCTCTGCTTTAAGCCCGGTATCAGTTCTTCCGCAATCTCCACGCCTTTCATATACTTCGAGGCGCGGATAACGGTGTCCTTGCTCACTCCGTTTTCTTCTGCGATTCGGTCGCAGGTTTTGCTGTTGTCGATCAAGTTCGCTTTTAGCGAACTTGATTTTGCATCGCTGCTCTTGCGATCACCGCCGTGCGCGGCTTTTTCGGCTTCATACTGTTTGCCCATCAGGTAGTACTTCTGCTCCGGGGTTAAATTGCGCCGCCCCAACTGGTTCTTACAAATCCAAGCGAGGACTTCTTCTCTGCTTTCAAACGGGAGCGGCATGGTGGAGAAATAAATCTCCGGGTGTTTCTGGAGGATGGCATAACGATTGTGACCGTCAACAAGGGTATTGCCCCAAACGATCAAAGGAGAGAGCAGCTTGCCCTCTTTCAGGATATTTTCTTCAAGCTGCTTAAATTCATCATCGGTCAGAGGAGGAATCTGGGACTGGAACTCCGGGTCAATTTTCAGATTGATCATACGCACACTCCTTTATCTCTCCTGCTGCGCCGGTTCTTCCTCCCGGA
>OGKR01001424.1_pt1 | contig 17383 bp, 17 predicted proteins | sample 1572431 | NCBI WGS metagenome assembly OGKR01 (sample SAMEA2582079, study PRJEB24529) | metagenome | biome: Human gut stool | place: China | collected 2011 | reverse complement strand
CCTCAAAGAGATTATCAGGGAGAAAATGTCAGAGTATATTATAGTGGAAAAAATTTTGAATCTTATCATGTAGATCTTAATTCTATTGGTTTATAAAAATAAGTTTTGTTACAAGGTAAAGTGGGTGGATTTTGAGTCATCTGGTACAACATCAAAGCCGCAGAAATCACGCAATTGTTGCAGTTGTAGGAGAGAAAATAACAGGAGGTGCATGGATGATAATAGAAAATGGTGATTCAAAATTTACAGAGGAAGAAAAGCGAAATCTTGTTGTACGAGAATATACGAGTGAAGAAATACAGCAAAATAAAAAAGCATATGTGAATAAAAGCACAAAAAAGTGTTTTCCACTCATAGTCCTAATAGTGTTATGCAGTATTTGTTCTTATATATTACCCGACATGTCATATGCAATTGATATTGTCATGGTTATCATCATTTTTTTGTTTATCTTAACGATAATCATAAATATATTGAATTATCGGATTGCAAAAAGATGGCATTACATAGAGCTGGTTGTAGATAAAAAGCTTCCGATAGAAGCAGAAAGCAGGGATGCAGGAGCATCGGATGATTCATGCATGATATATCATTATCCGGTGGAAGGGAGAGACAGTACATCGGGATATGCAAGTATTTTTTATGTTGGAAAAGAAAAATATGAAAATGCTGAAGTCGGGGAAAAGATTTGGATTAATGTAGAGTATGCTGATTAGTAAACGGTCAATTATTTCCTCTTGACATCTCCAACTAAGTGTGTATAATAACCAATGCGGTCAAAATGCAAACAATTTGCAAATGCATACAAAATGCAAAGACAAATAACTTGCAATTTGAACAAATCAAGATTAAAACAACCAAATGCAGGAGGCGTTTGTTATGTTACACATTTTAGAACATACATTATCACACACGATCGAGGACAGCGTGAAGCTGCTTCCATTTCTGTTTTTCACTTATTTATTAATGGAATTGTTAGAGCACACGACAGGCGGAAAAGTACAGAACAAGATTAAAAATGCAGGGAAAGTCGGACCGCTGTGGGGCGGACTTCTTGGAATTATGCCGCAATGTGGTTTTTCAGCAGCAGCGGCCAGCCTTTATGCCGGACGTGTCATTACGGTGGGAACGCTGCTTGCCGTATTTTTGTCTACGTCGGATGAGATGCTGCCGATTTTCATTTCAGAGTCAGTCGCACCGGCAACAATCATTAAAATTCTTGGTGCAAAAGTCTGCATTGCGATCATTTCGGGATTTCTTGCAGAGCTGGTTTATGTGAATATTTTTAAAAAGAAAGAAAAAGATATGGACATCCATGTGGTATGCGAGGAAGAACACTGCAGTTGCGAGGATGGTGTCTTGAAGTCAGCGTTAAAACACACGTTCAAGATTTTTGCATACATTCTGCTCATCACGTTTATGCTGACATTCGTGATCGAACTGATCGGCGAAGACCAGCTTGCGGTAGTATTTCAGGACATTCCGGTGGTGGGAGAGATGATCGCAGCACTTGTGGGATTAATCCCAAACTGTGCATCCTCCGTGGTGATCACGGAACTGTATCTGAGCGGAATTATCGGAGCAGGAGCGATGATGTCAGGACTTTTGGTAAATGCAGGAGTTGGACTTTTGGTTTTGTTCCGACTGAACCGGGACTGGAAACAGAATGCCGGAATTATGGCAGCACTCTATGGCTTTGGTGTTGTCTGGGGCGTGATCATTGAGTTACTTGGGATTGTATTTTAACAGATGTAGATGAATAATTGATACGCGGAAGTATGAAATTAAGAGGAAAGAGTTAAAAATTGTATCTGCTACAGTGAAAGCATATACAGAGAAAGAAAAGAGATGAAAAAATGGCAGGAAATGGTTATGCAACGACCAGCAGAAAGAAAATTTTAGAATATCTCATGGCAAACAACGACCGCACAGTGACGGTGACGGACATTGACCAGTATTTGAAAAAACACGATAACGAGGTGAACATCACAACGATTTACCGTTACCTGGATAAACTTGCCAAAGAGGGAACTGTCATGAAATATGTGGCAGAGAAGGGGAGCCAGGCGGTGTATCAGTACGTGGAGATGGGACATCACTGTGAGGAACATCTTCATTTAAAATGTGTTTCCTGTGGCTGTATTATTCATTTGGAATGTGCGTTTATGCAGGAAATATCGGAACATATTTTAGAAGACCACGGATTTAAACTGCAGTGTAAAAATTCTATTATTTATGGACTTTGCAGGGAATGCAGGGAAAAACAGGACAGGGAATAATACTGCTATAGGATTTCCCTATAATCGGCTCATGGTTTTATGGATTAACACTTTTTCGATTGATTTGATATGATAATTCCAACAGCAGAACCTGAGAAAAACAGGCAGGCAAAAAGAATGAAAACATAGAAAAAGGATGGGAAAACACATGAGTACATTAAAAGAGAGAAAATTAAAATTTGAAACCTTACAGTTACACGTTGGACAGGAAGAACCAGATCCGGTGACCGATGCAAGAGCGGTTCCGATTTACCAGACATCTTCCTACGTATTCCACAATTCAAAGCATGCAGCAGACCGTTTCGGTTTGCGTGACGCAGGAAATATTTACGGAAGACTGACTAATCCGACTGAGGATATTTTTGAACAGCGTATTGCAGCATTAGAGGGCGGCGTGGCAGCGCTTGCAGTCGGTTCCGGTGCAGCAGCCGTTACATACACGATTGAAAACCTTGCACAGGCAGGTGATCATATCGTATCTGCAAAAAATATTTACGGCGGCACTTATAATTTGCTGGCACATACATTAGTAGATTTTGGCGTTACGACCACGTTTGTTGATCCTTTTAACTTAGAGGAAGTAGAAGGCGCTATCAAGGACAACACAAAAGCAGTTTACATTGAGACACTCGGCAATCCAAACTCTGAAGTAGTGGATATCGAAGCACTCGCAGAGATCGCACACAAGCATAAAATTCCACTTGTCATCGACAATACGTTCGGCACGCCATATCTGATCCGCCCAATCGAGTACGGCGCAGATATCGTGGTTCATTCCGCAACCAAATTCATTGGTGGACACGGAACCACAATCGGTGGTGTCATCATTGACGGTGGAAAATTTGACTGGGCTGCATCCGGAAAATTCCCACAGCTCACGGAACCAAATCCAAGCTATCATGGTGTCAGCTTCGCAGCGGCAGCAGGGCCGGCAGCATTCGTGACAAGAATCCGTGCTATTTTATTAAGGGATACCGGGGCAACACTTTCTCCCATCCATGCATTTATCTTTTTACAGGGCTTAGAGACATTATCCTTAAGAGTCGAGCGTCATGTGGAAAATGCATTAAAGGTTGTGGAGTTTTTAGAGAAACAGCCACTGGTTGAAAAAGTAAATCATCCATCCGTTTCCGAAGATCCGGAGCAGCAGAGATTATACAAAAAATATTTCCCGAACGGCGGCGGTTCCATTTTCACATTTGAAATCAAAGGCGATGACAAAAAAGCGCAGGAGTTTATCGATCATTTACAGTTATTCTCCTTACTTGCCAATGTAGCAGATGTAAAATCCCTTGTCATCCATCCGGCATCTACCACACATGCGGAATTAAATGAGGCGGAACAGGCAGAGCAGGGAATCAAGCCAAACACCATCCGTCTCTCAATCGGTACAGAGAACATTGATGATATTCTCTACGATCTGCAGGAAGCGTTTGATGCAGTAAAATAATAACCGGCCATTTTGAATATTCATTTCTTAATAAAAAAGGACTGCGCATAGAAATATGCAGCAGTTCTTTTTGTGCTGTCGGATAAAAAATAACGAAAATTTTTTGCTTCCTATTTCGAAAAAAATGTTTACGTTTGTCGAATGAAGTATTATCATAGAGATAGATTTGTGCATTGTAATAAAAATGAAAATATTTGATTACAGAGCTGCTATTTTTTATGTAAAGGGGCATAGGAATATGAAATTTACCAGAAAAGATTTACCACCGGATCAAATGAAACGTGCCAATATCACGACGTGTCTTACCGTTACAATGGCATATGTTTTTTATATTTTGATCATGCTCACATCGGATCGGACAACGCTTGAGAAAATAATATTTGTTTCATTTTATGTGATCTGGTATGCGCTGACAGCCATTTTTGTGGCAAAGAATATTTATGAAAGAAAAGCGGAACTGTTTATAGCAGTTGGATTTTGTATCGGATTTGGAATTATTTCTTATTTACAGAACCCAACAGTTATGATGCTGATTTTCCCGGTTTTGCTTTCATTGTCTGTATATTTGAACGAATTTCTGATCATGTGGGGAGCGGGTGCAACCTTAGTATTTATTATTACCAAGATGGCCCAGATCCTTGTAAATAATCCGGCGGACAAGGCAGAACAGTTGAATACGGTTTTTCTCGTATGTATCTGCCTGATCATGTGTGTGTTTGGCGGATGTAAGGCGATCAGGCGTCTGATCGAGTTTTCCAATGAGGAGACGGACGCAGTAAAAGTAAAAGCAGAGAAGCAGTTACAGGTAGCAAAAGAAGTTGAGACTATCGTAAACGATGTGGATGCGCAGTTTACGCAGGTCAGAAAAGATTTATCCCAGATATCCAGCACGATCGACAATACGCAGATCGCAATCGGAATCATTGCAAATGGCGCTGACAGTTCAGCAACACAGACACAGACGCAGTCAGAAAAAACAAATGAGATCCAGGAGCGTTTAGAGCACACCAATCAGACGGCAGCAGGAGCTTTGGAGACAACGGAGAAGCTGCGGGGGGTCATTGAAACTGGCAAGAATGAGTCGGATGAACTGGCAAGACAGTCCGTGATCGTAGATCAGTCCACAGAGCAGATTTCCCAGACCATTGAGAAACTGGTGGAACATGTTGGAAAAGTATCCGGAATCACAGATGCAATTTTAAATATTTCCAGCCAGACAAACCTGTTGGCACTGAACGCTTCAATCGAGGCTGCCCGAGCAGGAGATGCCGGAAAAGGTTTTGCCGTTGTTGCAGAGGAAATCCGCCAGCTGGCAGAAATGACCAAGGTATCAACGGAGCAGATCACACAGATCATGAATGAACTGACTGCTATCACAAAGGATACACAGACCGAACTTAAGAATGCGGTAGACAGTATCGATGTGCAGCGTGAAAAGGTAAAAACGGTACATGAAAGCTTTATAACCGTTGAGGAAGATGTGAAATCTTTAGTAGGAGATATGACGACGGTAAGCGATGAGGTATCTGCCGTTCTAAGTGCCAATGAAGTGATCGTAGACGGAATCTCTACTTTGTCAGGAATCACGCAGGAGATTTCTGCAAGCACTTCCGCAAGCAGAACGGATATGGATGGTCTGCATGACAGTGTAAGCAATTTTTCAACAGCTGTCGATCATACATTCGAAGCATTGGAGAATCTGAAGGCGATTGCAGCAATTGATGAAGAATAGAAAAATAGAGAGAACAGAGAGAGGACTGCCTTGTGCAGTCCTTTTTGAGCCTAAAAAATGGAAGTACCCTGTTGAGGGAAAGTAGTAATGCGCCGCAGGGATGCGCAGAAAAAGATTGCAATATGGAATTAAATCGTATAGTATATAGTAAGTAATTGCAAATTAAATTTATAGTTTATATAGTTATGGAATGATTCAGGAGGAAGAGAAAATGAATGCAAAACAACTGACCGCAGCAGAAACAATTGTGATGAAGTGTATCTGGGACGCAGACCATGAGATGTCACTGGCAGAAATCGTAAAGAATGCAAATGAGGGATACGGAAAAGAGTGGAAACCACAGACCGTATCGACTTATCTGGCAAAACTCTGCCTGAAAAATTATATCCAGATGAAACGAGCCGGAAGAACGATCACCTATGAAATACTCATCACGGAAGAGGACTACAAGAGTGAGCAGGCGAGGGAGTTTGTCGCATTCTGGAATAATGGTTCGCTGAAGCAGTTTATCACCGCTTTTTATAAGGATGAACCGGCTTCCAAAGACGAGATTGAGGAACTTCGGAATGCTATTGAGGAACTGGAAGAATAGTTTTAGGGTGAAAGAGGTTTATCCTTCTTGATAAAGAGCATATGACACATGAGGAAAACAAGATGAGATATACAACGATTGTAAATGATAAAGTAGTATATGAAAGTTATTTTGCCTGTGTGTTTCACAGATAGCGTTTTATGGTGTAAGGAAAAAATGTCATAGGTGAAGTTACCAAAGTAAGATAGATCAGCAAACAGAAGGAGTGCAGAAAAAATGAAATTTAAAATAATTATAAATTATAAGTCGGTACGTGAATGTTATATGGCAATAAATCCGATGATTCGAAAAATTTTATATAGTTTTATCGGTACATCCTTAGTAATGTCAATTGTTTTTTATTGTTTTCACCAAATAGTTTTTTCAGCAGCATTTTTCTTGTTTATATTTGCGATTATTATTGAAAATCAATTCATTATGAGACATGACACCAAAATGATGATGGAAAAAATAGAAGACTTAACTCATACAAATGAACTTTGGGGAGAGATTGTATTTGATGAGTCTGCATTAAAAGTAATCCCATATGGAAATACGGAGTCTGAGTATTCTATGGAATACAGTAGGTTTAAAGATTTTTACATACTGAAACATTATTGTGTCTTCGGGGATAAAAGAAAAATCGAGAAGGGACTGACGCAGGAAACAATCATCATTGATAAAACAGTTTTAACAGAAGCAGATATGCATAGTTTGATTTCCCTGATTCATGAGAAAATGCCACAGGTAAAAGTTCATGAGAAAGAAAGGAAAAACAATTGAAAAACATATATCGAACCAGAGCATTTGTGGAATTATTTTATAGAGTAAGGGATTTTCGCTACATGGCATTATACAGAGTTTTTGTCGTTGCCATACTATTTCTTTTTACATGTATGCTTCGAGTGAAATCCACTGAACTAATGATACAAAATATGTGTGTGGTTGTGGCAGCATTTATTGCGCCGACATGGTTGATTGTTCATAACTGCAGGATTGCGGCAATGCGTTTATGCAAAAAGTATAAGATGGAAAATGAATTTGGTAAAGTAAATTTTTTGCCTGATAGTGTAGAAATTAACGATTTTGATGTAGAAAGCAGGATTGTGGGGTATGAATCAATCAGTAACTATTACAAATTGAAACACTATTATTTTTTCCTGATAATTACAAACGAAGTGATTCCCATTTTTGTCGATAAAAAATCATTAACGAATGAAGAAATGGAGAAATTAGAACTTCTGGTGCAACAGAAAATGCCACAGTTGAAGAATCAGACTGCAAAAACGATAAAACAGAGATTTGCTTTTTATAATCTTCATTCTCAAGGAGACTTGTATGGTATGTGAAACGCTGATAAATAAAAAATTAATGTACAGATTGTATGCTGCCAGCCGTTTGACGAAAATATGCGTGCTCTTATTATTGATTTTGGTTAAACAGATGTTAGATATGGCATCTATAGAGTCAAATAAGAGTTCTTCATTCTTTCTCATAGGATTGAGCATTTGGGCAATCGTGGAGATTGTGGTGTATTTCGTTGACCAGAGGAGAGAAGCAGTCTGCATTTTGAAACAATATGATGTAAAGCAGTTTCGTCAGGTGGTATCTTTTGAAAAAGAAGTGATCAGAGTGACAAACGTAATCAATGATACAAATTTTGAAATTCCTTATGGCGAGATCAAAAAATTACGAAAGAAAAAGTATCTTCTTATTTTTCAGACAAAGGACCAACATATTATTATTCTTGACAAATTGCAAATGTCAATTGCGCAGCAGGATGAACTGCTTCGAATCATTCATAAAAAGATGCCGTGGCTTCGAGCCAGAGGTTTAGCGTAATTTGGGGCTAGAAAAAAGTTAGCCTGGACTAATTTGAGCAAGGAAAACAAGATGAAATATAAAATAATTGTAAATGATAAATCGATATATGAGAGTTATTATGCCGTAAATCCTAATATGCGGATTTTAAAGAAGGGTTTTATCATATCTATAACGGAGCAATTGTAATTGACAGAGCAGATTTGCAGAAACAGTCTGAAGATATGCTTATCAAAGTTGTCCGGGAAAAAATGCTACAGGTGAGAAAGCAGATATCAAAAAAGAAGTAAAAACATATTTCGAAATGAAAGGAGAACAGTAGAAAAAATGAAATTTTGTACCAATATGGATAGAAAGAGAGCACGAGAAATATACAGGGCTATTCAAAATCCATTTTTTACACTTGTATTAGGAGTTTTATTTATATTTTATGCAGTGTAAATTTTTTCGCCGGAAGTGAGTTTCAAATTCATCTGCAAAATTTTAGTACTTCTGGTTTTGATTATTGTTTGTTTTATTGCACGTGATTTGTACTACATAGAACGTATTTGTCCAAAATCTGGAAAATCAAGGAATGGTCAATATATGCAAACAGTAATCTTCGAGGAAAATGATATATGCATTGGTACGAGTGAAACGGATGAAAGGGTTAAACTGGAATACCAACGGGTTTTGAAATGCTTTTCAAGTAAGCATTATTATATTTTTATGTCAAAAGGGGAAATGATGTTTTTTATTGAAAAAGCTGGGATTTCTGCAATAGACAAGGAAAAATTTATAAAGCTTTTAAATATGAAAATGCCACAGGTAAAGCTGCCGGGTGGATTGCCAAGAAGTGTGTATGATGTTAGAAAATGATGTAAAATACCCTCATTTAGCAGACATAATTTTATAAATGGAATGGAGCGTTATAGAAAAAATGTCATATGTAATTGAAAGGGAAGTTTGAATCGAGGTAGCAGAGTATGATAGAAAACAATAATCAGTTTAAAAATATTTTTAATTACAATATATTTGATAAGTATTTTTCAAAAATATTTCCATGGTATAAGGCAGTGTATGGGGCAATAGTGTTTGGCGTAGGGATTTTGACCGTAATTTTTGAGAGATATGGTCAAAAAGGACAGGCAATATTTATGCTTGGAGGTGGAGTTTTTCTGCTCATTTTCTGGTATGCAGAAAAAAAGAAAGTCTGCAAAATGACGATAGAACGGTTTCAAGATCAATATGGAATCAGAGAAATCCATGGAAGCTGCATCTTTATGAATGAATATTTGTTATATCAAAGAGATTTCAAGCAGGAAAAGAAGATTTCATATGAGTCATTTCAAAAATTTTATGATTTGAAAGAGGTTTATCTTTTAAGGACAAAACTATATATGTCCATAAGCAAAGCGCAGGAACAGGCGGATCATTTAGGGTTTATCTTCATTGATAAAGAGCATATGACACATGAGGAAAGAGAAATATTTCTTGCGCTGATTCGGGAGAAGATGCCACAGATAAGAAACGGTAATAGATAATATTTGTAACTATAAAATTAAATAAAGAAGAACAGCCAATTATCATTGTGATGTGCAATCCCTGCTGTAACCATTTTACATAGGTTCCTGTTTCTCCTCTTTTACTACCATAATTTTTCTCCTTTATGTGTGATATTTGATTTGCAAATCACCTATTAAGAAGCATATAGTTTGAGGAATAGAAACCAGAAAGGGAATTTTTTATTTGTAAGTATCAAGCTGTACCAATAATTGAAGATTCGCGTTTTCATATTCATTGAATACAGAGGAATCAAAAGTTTCCGAGTCGAATTCCGGTAAATACCAGAGCTGGCTCAAAAAATAAGCATTTAAGTCCTGATTTTTAAAAATGTATCCGTGTCTGGCATAGATTTCATTTTTTGCCAGATGAATGATTAACGGAGGGACATTGCTAAAGTCGGAAGCCTGATAATATCTTGTATCTGTAGCATAAATCGGGTAAATATTCATGGAAATATCCCGGACTTCCATTACATTTTCCATATATCGGACATACTCCGGGTAAAAGGAGCAGTAGTCGTGATAGGTGTTCCGTTTTTGGAGTTCTTCCAAAATCTGGCTTTCGTCCCAGTCATCGCTGTATTTCTGCAAAGATTGTTCCGGTAAATCGTTTTCTTCTGAAGAGGAGGCAGTTTCACTGGTTTCTGTTATCGCTTCATCCATTTGTTCTTCTGTTGATCCATAGTTGTTGTATTTTTCATAGTCAGATGTCTGGGTATCTGTCTCGGTGTCAGATGTTATATTTTCTGATAAAAGATCGTTTTTCGTATCAGCCGTATGACCGCAGGCAGCAATCAATATGCAGCATGGTAATAAGATGCAAACTAAAAATTTTTTTCTCATGGTTAATTTCTCCCTTAATTTAACGTATAGGTTGCTGTGCTTTATAGAAATTCTTTTTCATAAAGTTGTTAAAATACAGATGTTATCTTATCACATTTAGCTTTGGTCGTATATAGTTTTGAAAGAATAAAAAACTAAAAATATAGTTAATACTTTCTTGCATAAAAAAATAAAATACTGTAAACTGAAAATATAGTTTACAGATTTAAACATCATACACATTATCTTTAGCATATAGGAATATCTGGTTAAGTGGAAGATTAGTATAGGGGGAAAGCAGTATGAGCAGTAAAATCAAACAGTATTTTGCAAATAAAGAGAATCGTATCAAGTGCGGCATCACAGGCGGAACGATTGCATTGGCGGTCATTATTTTTGTAGGAATGGTGTTTATGGAGGAAAATGAAACTCAAAATAATTCCATCGAAACTGTTTCACAGACGGAAAGTGACACGCAGACAGAAGAAGAGACAGGATATTCTTTCGACGCGGGCGATCTTTACGATATGCGGCTGGATGCACAGACAATCGAAGATTATTATATGAAATCCTGTGGCGACCAGTTCAATCTGTACACGATCGATGAGGATGGTGTGCTCTGGGGAAGTGGGCATAATGAGTATGCGCAGATTGGACTTGGGTATGCGGACGAGGAATTTCATGAGCAAAAAAGTAAAATCGCGGAACATGTTGTGCATGTGGACTATTCCCAGAAAGACTTTGTTGTCTATCTGACGGAGGAAGGGAAACTTTATGGTCTTGGAAATGATTCTACCTATATGTTATTGCAGCATACAGAAATGCCAGTGGAAGATTTGGCATATCCGACAAAACGGTATGTCACCAGTCCGGCACTTTTGCTGGAAGATGTCAGTTATGCGCGGTGCGGACGTGATGATGTAGTTGCATTGAAAAAGGATGGTACAGTCTGGACATGGGGAATGATCTGGAATTATCAGAGTACGGGATATTGTATCACAATGCCACAGCAGATTCTGACAGATGTGAAGATGATCACAGGCGGATGGTTTAACCACGCCGCACTGAAGGAAGATGGAACACTCTGGACGTGGGGATACAACTTTAGTGGAAACTGCGGAACGGATAAAGCCACGATGATTGAAACACCGGTGCAGGTGGCAGAAGACGTGCAGCGCGTGTGGACAGGACTTTTGAATTATTCAGCCAAAGAGGATGATATTACCGATATGGAAGAATTCGGTAATGATTATGTGGATAATACGATCATTGAAAAAACAGACGGCACATTCTATGCATGTGGAATGGGTGTCGGCGACAAAAGTGTGGTATTGCCGCAATATTATGAAGTGTCGGAGCTTGACACAGTCTGCTCATCAGAGTTTCTTCCGCTGGACTGGGATGAAGAAATGTTGAACAGGAAACAAAGAGAATACATTGAGCGAAAGGAGAGCCAGAGCGAAGAGGCTGTTCTTGCAAGAAAAAATGAAGCTTTATTGGAAGAGATAGACAAAAACTACGATATGGAGAAACTGAAACGTAAAGTTCCTCGTTTTTCGGAGGATGATAAGATCAATGAGACATATTATAATGCAATCAAGACACTGGATACAACGGGATTTCTGCCGGATGGGAGATACTGCTTTTATATAGAGCAGGACGGCAGAACAGATGTGGAACGGTTTCAGGAACAGAGGGCACAGCATTATAGTCCGGAAAGAGTTGCGGTGGCAGATGTGGATGACGATGGTACGGCAGAATTACTATTTTTTATTGAAGGAACTTGTGTGAGAGATTCGGCAGAATATGTCTATCGGTATTCAGAAGAAAAAAATGCTTTTGAACTTGAATTTGAATATTCAGCGGGATGTAATTATTATCAGAACGGAGTGATTAAGGCAAAGCCGCTTTACTCAGGTTTTATATATCAGGATGATTTTTGGCCGTATAGTGTATTTCAGTATGATGAAAATAAAAACGAGTTTGTGCTTACAGCCAGTGTAGAGGAGATTCCAAAAGCCCCGGAAAATCCAGATAATTTTCCAGAGGAATATGATAAGGACGGGGATGGAAAAGTGTATATCATCAGTCAGGGAGAATCCGTTGCGTATATGGATGAAAAAGAATATCTTGCATGGGAAAAACAGGTTTTCTGGATGCCGGAGATGAAAATAGATTGGTGTGAATTAGGAAGCAATAAAGAGTTATTGGAAGAGATAGACAAAAATTATGATATGGAGAAACTGAAACGCAAAGTACCTCGTTTTTCGGAGGATGATAAGATCAATGAGGCATATTATAATGCAATCAAAACACTGGATACAACGGGATTTCTGCCGGATGGGAGATACTGCTTCTGGTATTATGATGAACCGGAGAATTATTTGGAAACAAAGGAAAAATTAGGCGGATTTGGCATTGCAGTATGTGATGTTGACGTTGATGGAAAAAAGGAAATGTTGATCGGATTGAGAAAAGAGTTGAGTGAGCCGTATGGTGTTTTGATTTACAGATATAACGAAGAACAAAGAAAATTTGAGGTAGAGAATGGTTTTTCTTCCAGAATTAATTTTTATAATAATGGATATGTGGAAGAATATTGGACAATGCCAAATTATGATCAGCCTGCTTTCACGATATATCAATACAATCCGGCATTAGATACTTTTGAAAAAATGTTTTGGATTAATGGGATAGAGGACGTGGGAATTGATGATTACTTCCCAACAGAACAGGATCTAGATGGAAATGGAAAAGGGTATATTATGAGCGTTGATGGCAAAGAAACATATGTGGATGATGCTGCCTATCAGAAAATGATGGAACAGTATATTGATTTGAATAAACGAATTGATGTGGAATGGGTGGATTTTTTTGAGCCAGAGGATATGACTGAATAATCATGTCCTCTGGTGGCATTATAGAATGTTTACATATCTAATAGATATTTATAATATACTTCCGAATATCCCCTGCGTTTTGAAACATCAATATAATAATAAGAATTAAATTGATTTGGGGTTGCAGCGTCATAACGATTAGATGTATCCCAGGAATATTTATAATGAGCATTTTCAACTTCTTCCCAGGAAGTATGATGTGTACATCTTTCATAATAAGCGATAATGCAATCTGCTGCAAGTAATGTACTATATACAATGGAATTATTGTATAAATTATTTAAAGCAGTGATGGCTTGGCTATCACAAAAAATACTATTGCTATTACACTCTTCGAAAAAGAAACTAATCTGTGTTTTACAGGATGTATAATCAAGATGATTTTGTGAAGCATAGTTTTTTAAATTATCTTTTCGATCAGCCTGCCATTGGAAAAGACCATAGGCACCTGTCAATGGGTCGAGACTTTCGGGATCAAACGAACTTTCTTTTTGAATGTTTCCCATAATTCCAGCGATGGCATAAAGATTTAATCCAGCATTTTTCAAAGTATTATAAACAACAAGCTGATTTGTTCCTTCATAAAAACAATGATTTTTAGCATCATAAACATCCGGTAAGTTTTTTTCATATTTGGCTACAAGATCTTCATTTACAGGAGCATAATCAATCTTTGGTTCCCAGATAAGTCCTGTTCTTCTTGGTGAAACAACACATTTATCTACGTCGATTCCATTCATTGTAGTTTCAAAGATTTGCTCATAAGCCCAATTTTTAGGCATGGGCTGTCCAATATTTCCTGTAAATCCACTGGACATATCAGCTACGAAACTGGATGTCACAAGTCTTTTTTCTGTTAATGCATTACATACAGCTCTTGGACCATAGACACCTACATTATAATATAATTTTAAAACAGAATTAATCTGACGGAAATAAGGAACAATACATTGTTCTATGGATTTTGTTTTCACATCGAAATCGACAGCAAAGTAGATTGTTGTATTAGAAGGAAAATTCAATTTTTGTGCGGCTTCCTTAGCTAATTCGGCATCTTTTAGTCCTTGATTTGATGAAAAATACGCTTCATGATTTCCAGATGTTTGATATATCGGAAAAACATGCATATTAGCATTATGAAATGCATTAAGTTCTTCTAAGGTAAGTGCTTTATCTTTTCCACCATTTGCATTTGTCAGGTATCTTCCAATATCAGTAATCCCCTGAGTAATAAAATTTTTTAAAGATGCTTCAGTTAATTTAGAAGAAGTATCCAGTCCTTTTACTCTGCGTGATGTGTCACCTTTGCTATTTAGCAGAGATGCCCAGATATTCTGATCAACGGCACCATATGATTCTGGAATAAGACACATGAATTTTTGAAATTCTGTTACGGCAGAGGACGTTGATTCATCAAATATGCCAGAAAAAGCTCCGGTATAGAAGTCATTAATAGTGAGTGCCCACTGCAGGAGCAGAGTGGATTTTGGATTGCTGGCACCAGTAGCAATATTTAATGCAGGTGCTTTTGATTTGGTATTATTTCCCCATACACCATCGGGAGAGGATATACCCCATTCTTTCTGACAGCATTTGATAAGTATTTTGTGAGATTTCCTTTCCCAGATGCCATTAGGAGCTACTAAACCAAAGATAGAACTATATTTTTGGTTCATTGCTTTCTGAACCAGATGCTGGTAATAAGCCAGTGTGTTATTAGCACCAGAATAACGATAACCATCTGTATTCATGATTCCCTGTAATTTGACAGGAGTAATAATTCCAGTTTCATCTAAACCAGCGTCTTTCTCAAAGGATATGACAGCTTTTTTTACCAAGTTGCCAAAAACACCATCAATAGAACCTGCAGAGTATCCTTTGCACCAAAATGATCCTTGGATGATTTTTACAATGTTACTATGTGGAAATCCAGATTCAATTTGAGAAGGAAGCGCTTTTAAGGTGCCGTTTCCAAAAGAACCATCAACTGTTATATTTTTTCCGTAAACTTCATTTACCTCAATCTGAAGTGCCTGAATTAAACGTTTAAATGTTCCCTGCCCAGTTACACCATCTAATTCCTCATTGGTAAATGTAGTGAATCCAGTCTTTCCTTTATAGGTTTTATTTAACCATACTTGAGTTTCTTTTACCATTTCGTCAGCCATATTTTTTTTCCTCCTTGATGGATTATATAATTCGGATAGTAGTCGCAGACATCTGAAAAAGTGCAAAATGTCTGCGACATAAATTTAATGATTAGATTACCAGCTTCCGTACATTGCGACAGAACTATGTCCTGATGCAGATGCTAAAGAAGTATCTACAAAACCGTAAGAAACATCATCCCCGGTTACGGGAACCCATACTCCTTTTGTATTTTCTACATAATTGATACCTTTCCAAGTAGGGTTTGAGTCACCTGATAGAGCTGTACGGCATGCAACCCGGCAATTTGCTGCTACATTTCCCCATGAACCACCACGAGCTTTGTATACAGGGCAGGATTTGCGCATCAGGAAAGTTAAAAAGGTTTCTTTACCAATTTTAACAGTTCCATATGGATAATCAGAGCAGAGGGTAATTGCCTTGGCAGGAGGATCAATAATATATCCACCGGATAATTTCCCAGCAGAATTTCTGAATTCAATACGGCAAAAATAGTCATCGCCACCCCAATTACAGTCATATCCAAATGCTTCGCGGTCGTAGAGAGTACCTATCTGTTTTGTCTTTTTGGTGTCAGAGTAAACTGGAATTTTTAATCCACTCTTGTTGATGCAAAAATAATTTGACATAATTTTATCTCCTTTGTGTGTGATATTTGATTTGCAAATCACCTATTAAGAAGCAAATAGTTTTTGAAATAGAAACCAGCAAATAAATTTTGTTGTTATTTTGTTGCATGAAAGAGAAAAATACTATAAACTTAAAACATAGTTTCTAAAAATAAAATATCATGCTTATTACCTTAAGGGTGATATTTATATGATAGAAACTACAATAGAGAAAGTACGTGCATATAAGAATGGTGACAAGTCAGCAATTGAAGCATTGCTAAAGCAGTATGAACCATTAATTAAAAGTTATGCCCGGAATTTTGGAACACGCGAGATGGAAGATGCAGAGCAGGAATTAAGAATTGCATTGTATAGCGCAGTGGAGCAGATTGATCAGGTTGATATGGAAGCAAAAGTTGTGAATTATCTTGTGAAGGCTGTGAAGTCGCGATTCATCTATTTATATGGTAAGCATCGGAAAAGAATTGAATCTGAAACTGCTATATTGGAAGATATGGATTTTGAAGTGCATGAAAATGCGTATGAGGATATGATTTTTTATACAGATATGTCAGAGTATTCAAAGAAATTACCGGAACAGCAGAGAGTAATCCTTCAAGGGATTCTGACTGGAAAAGATGATAAAGAAATTGCAGCAGAATTAAATGTATCACGACAGTATGTGAACAGAATAAAGAAAAAGATGCTTTCAGGAGAAAACATCTTTTGATAGAGATGGTTAAACCTACATGTCGTCATCTAAAGGTTTTAGTAATTTATAAGGTTCGATTTCCAGTGCACGGGCTAAATCAAAAAACGTTTCCATAGAAAACGAACGTACCGTGTTGATGGACTCAATCTGACTTAGATAAGAGGAAGTTAAATCAACTTTTTCTGCAAGCATGGCTTGTGTATATCCCATGCATCGGCGGTAGTGATTCAGATTTAATGAAATTGTATGATAATAATCAATATTTTCAAATTTGGGTTCGGATGTTTTTGAAGTATCTTTTTTTGACATATATAACTCCATGATGTAATATTCTTATTAACATTTGAAACAATAGATAGAATAACTTTATTTTTACATAATATAAATGAATGGATAGTTATATAATATTAACGGAAAATAAAAATATGATGAAAATAAAGATTGAGTATATTAATATTACTATAGACTTAGTTTTTAGGAGGATAAGTCAATGAAATAAATCAATATGGGTAGAGAAGACATTATCTGTGTATTTATGCAAGGAAATAATAGCCAGAAAAAGTAATTTATGGAGAAACACGAATGAGATGGTCAAATGAAATGTTCTATATTCTTCTGCTTAATTCATTTGCAGGTGCGATTGCTTATGGATTTTGGATGATAGCAAAAAGCGGTATGGCGAAGAAGAAAAAATTGAAATATGTGTATCCGATGCTTGGAATTGTGGAAGCTTTTTTCATTTTTCCGGTAATGTTTGTTTATCTGAAAGTAT
>OGKR01001420.1_pt1 | contig 17441 bp, 11 predicted proteins | sample 1572431 | NCBI WGS metagenome assembly OGKR01 (sample SAMEA2582079, study PRJEB24529) | metagenome | biome: Human gut stool | place: China | collected 2011 | reverse complement strand
TATATCAGGAATCTGCGGCAGGACAGTGGGGAGCAGGCACGAATGAGAATGGAGAGAAAGTCGGCAAGTGGGTACGCTATGACGAGAACGGACACATGGTAAAGGGCTGGCAGAATACGGAAGCCGGAACCTACTATTTTGACACGGTTTATGGAACTATGGCGAAGGGTACGGTTGACATTGAGGGGAAGAAGTATGAGTTTGACAGTGTCAGTGGTAAGCTTGTAAGGGAGATAAATGAAGATACAAAGACTGAGCTGTCTGCCTGCACGGTGACACTCTCACAGACGAGCTATGAATATGACGGTAATGAAAAGAAGCCGCAAATCACAGTGAAGAATGGAAATGATATAATTGCATCAACGGAGTACACTGTAAGCTATTCTGATAATGTGAACGCCGGGACAGCCACTGTGACTGTGACAGCGAATGGAAACAGTGCTGTTGTTACCGGAAGCGTATCAAAGGCATATGTCATCACAAAGAAGCAGGAAGCAGAAAATAAAATCGAGTGGAATATATCGGATGACGGAAAGCTTACTGTGACGGGAAGCTGTGATGGAGTATTTTATACCGATAAGAATAGGCTTACAGTATACCCATGGAATGAATATAAAGACCAGATAAGAAGTGCGTATATAAATGTAAAAGGTGTTACAGACTTATCATATTTATTTGACGGATGCAGTAATTTGGAGACTGTAGATTTAAGTGACCTTGATACAAGCCAGGTTAAATATATGCGTCGTATGTTTAGGGACTGCAGCAGCTTAACAAGCCTTGATTTGAGTGGGTTTGATACAAGAAATGTACGGGATATGTATGCTATGTTTTATAACTGCGACAGTCTATCAAACGTCGACATAAGGAGTTTTGATACAAGCAGTGTTTATGATATGAGCTTTATGTTTGGGTTATGCAGAAGTCTGAAAATTCTTAATTTGAGTAATTTTGACACGAGCAATGTTACTAATATGGAATTTATGTTTGTTAAGTGCTACGGATTAACTGGTATTAACGTAAGTAGTTTTGATACAAGCAGAGTTACCGATATGGGTGCTATGTTTTATGACTGTAGTAGTCTGAAATATCTTGATGTAAGTAATTTTGATACAAGTAATGTTACAGATATGGGAGGTATGTTTAATGGCTGTAGAAGTTTGACAAATATCAATTTAAAAAATTTCAATACAAGTAAGGTTGAAACGATGCCAGCGATGTTCTATAATTGTAGTAGCATTGACCATCTTGATGTAAGTAGTTTTGATACTCGTAATGTTACAAATATGCATGCCATGTTTTACAATTGTAGTAGTTTAACAGGTCTTGATTTGAACAGCTTTGATACAGGCAGTGTTACGGATATGTCAGATATGTTTGCAGGATGTAATGAGTTGCTCAGTCTTGATTTGAGTAATTTTGATACAAGCAATGTTACGGATATGTCAAATATGTTTGGAAAGGAAGTGTACGTTGGCTGCAGTAAATTAAGCAGCATAGATTTGAGCAGCTTTGATACAGGTAATGTAACAGATATGTCAGATATGTTTAACGGCTGCAGTGGATTGAGCAGCATAGATTTGAGCAGCTTTGATACAGGTAAAGTTACGGATATGAAGAGGATGTTTAACGGCTGCAGCGGGTTAAACAGCATAGGTTTGGGTAACTTTGACACAAGCAATGTTGAATATATGGGCTATATGTTTAATGGCTGCAGTAGTCTGACAAGTCTGGACTTGAGAAGTTTTGATACAAGTAGTGTTGAAAATATGGGCTATATGTTTAATGGCTGCAGTAGTCTGACAAGTTTGGATTTGAGAAGTTTTGATACAAGTAGTGTTGAAAATATGAGTGGTATGTTCGGCAAGTGTGAAAACCTGAAAGAGATTACAGTGGGTTCTGCTTGGAACACATCAAATGCAAAATACACATATGGCATGTTTGATGGCTGCGGCACTGGTAATGTAACTGTAAGGTAGTCTTTTATCATCACCAATACTTATATATATTCAATAGCTGCTGGGAGTATGCTGTAAAATATAACAAAAACATTGGGAGTAGTGGGGGAATACACATCGCTCCATGAATAAGCACATTTAGAGAATAATAAAAATCCCATCAGGCAGAGTTATTCAGTGCAGTGATCCCAAAAGTAAATTTTTTGGACCAAATAATATTAATGAAATCTGCCGGATGAGATTTTTGGCTTTGAGGTGTGCAGCAATATAGACAGGTTGTTTGAAAAGTGAAATATATTGATAGAGATGATACATTATGCTAAGATATATTATGTTGGGATATGTTACAAATATTTGATAAATATGTACATTGTGAGTGAATGTATAATGAATGCATGTTTTGGCACCCGAAACATGTAATAAATATTTATGATATAAAGGCAGTTTTCAAGTGTACCATCACTTTAGAAGCTATAATTATAGAAAAGCAACGTGGTAGTCGGTGGAATAATAGGATGCATATAAAATTTAAGCCGTATTGTAAAGGTGGGGATGACATGGGATATAACATAAGTATCGGAAATCAGGGATTTGATGATATCAGGGGAAATCAGTGTTTTTATATTGACAAGACGGCATTTATAAAGGAATGGTGGGATGCAAAAGATGTGGTGACGCTGATAACCCGCCCGCGCCGTTTCGGAAAGACGCTCAACATGAGCATGCTCAACTGTTTTTTCTCAAACCGTTATGCCGGCAGGAGTGATTTGTTCGAGGGGCTTTCAGTGTGGGAGGATGAGAAATACAGGCAGCTGCAGGGGACATACCCGGTGATATTTATAAGCTTTGCGGATGTGAAACAGGCAGATTGTGGGGAAGCAATATGGAAGATTAAGAAGATAATATCAAATATTTATCAGCAGTACGCATGGCTTGGTTCGTGGGAAGGGCTGACTTTTACGGAACGTGAACAGTTTGCCGGAGTACATCCGGATATGGAAAATATGCTTGCACAGAGTGCGGTTCAGGATTTATGCAATTATCTGAATAGATATTATGAAAAGAAAGTTATTATCCTGCTTGATGAGTACGATACACCGATGCAGGAGGCGTATGTGCATGGATATTGGGATGAATTTACTTTATTTATGAGAAGCTTTTTCAATGCAACATTCAAGACCAACCCATACTTAGAGCGGGCTGTTATGACAGGAATAACAAGGGTGTCGAAAGAGTCCATATTCTCCGATTTGAATAATCTGAATGTTGTGACGACAACGTCGGATGAATACTGCACATGTTTTGGATTTACAGAGGATGAGGTGTACGGCTCACTTGATAAGTTCGGATTGTCGGATAAGAAATCAGAGGTAAAAAAATGGTATGACGGATTTGTGTTTGGCTCTCACAGGGACATTTATAATCCATGGTCGATAACGAGCTATCTCGACAAAAGGAAGCTTGCGCCATACTGGGCATCGACAAGCTCCAATGGTCTTGTGAGCAGGCTTATACAGACTGCGCATACTGATATCAAGCAGCTGATGGAGGATCTGATAAGCGGCAGGGAAATCGTTGTGAATTTTGATGAGCAGATAGTGTTCAACCAGCTTGACACAGATGAGAGTGCGATATGGAGCCTGCTGGTTGCGGGTGGTTATTTAAAACCGGATAATGTCGAATACAGGGGAGAGCTGTTAGAGCCATGGTATCATCTGTCCATAACGAACCTTGAGACGAGGAGCATGTTTTCCAATATGTTCAAGGGGTGGTTCAGAGGGTCGGCTTCTAATTATAATGCTTTTGTGTCTGCGCTTGTTCAGGGTGATGTGGATGCCATGAATGAGTATATGAATGATGTTGCACTCACCACAATCAGCAGCTTTGATGTGGGTACGCACCGGTCCGGGAAAGCCCATCCGGAAAGGTTCTATCACGGCTTTGTGTTGGGTCTTATGGTGGAACAGTCGGAAAACTATGAAATCCGCTCGAACCGCGAGAGTGGATTTGGAAGATATGATATCATGATGATACCGAAGAAAAATAATCTTCCGGCGATAGTGATAGAGTTCAAGGTTTACAACCCAAGAAGAGAACAGACACTTGAGGACACTGTGCAGACCGCCCTAAAGCAGATAGAGGAAAAGAGTTACGATACGGAGCTTATGGCGAGGGGCATTGAAAAGGACAGGATAAGACACTATGGCTTTGCATTTGAGGGGAAAAGGGTGCTGATTGGGGAATAAACAGTGGCAGAAAAGAATTGCCGGTTAAAAATTATTTGATTGAAGATACAGAAATATGGGTAAATATATGGGTAAATGTATGTCAAAAACGTGCATTTACCTTTTTAATTTCCTGCGGATAGTTGGCAATGCTGTGAAAAAATGCATGGAAGATGTTGACAAATTTAAGGGGGGGGGTAGTAAGATAGACACATACAACCAATGTATTCCTGTATAAGCTTACACAGGTAAATATAAGTCCCATGAGGGAGAATGGAGAATGCTTATGAGAAAGGTATCGGACAACAAAAAAACAAAGCGTGAGGCAGGCAGGCTTGCAAAGGCAGTCGCCGGAACAACCGCCGGAATGATGACGATGGCAGCGGTTCTTGCAGCTGTTCCTGTAAATGCAGCTGCGGATGAGGTCATAATGGAGTGGCGCGAGGAGAACGGCGTAAAGTACTGGTATGAGAACGGTGTGCGCCAGGGAGTTAAGTATAATGCGGACGGAAGCATTGACATATCATACCGTGGCAAAGAAATATATGACCCATCAAGTGCTGCATGGTACTGGCTTGACTGTGTGCAGAACGGAGCCGTGGCAAAGAATAAGGACGTATACCAGGAATCTGCGGCAGGACAGTGGGGAGCAGGCACGAATGAGAACGGAGAAAAGGTAGGCAAGTGGGTACGTTATGATGAGAACGGACACATGGTAAAGGGCTGGCAGAATACGGATGAAGGAACATACTATTTTGACCCGGTTTATGGAACTATGGCGAAGGGCTTAGCTGATATTGATGGAAGCAGGTATTATTTTAAAGTGACAACAGGGGCTGCTGAAAAAGATACAGTTATGGATTTAGATGGACACAGCTATGTATTTGATGCTGAGGGAAGAGGAAGTATACTGAAGTCACTTACATACATGAACCGTTATGCAAATGGAGACATAAAGGCGTGGTATGAGAGTACATATGATGAAAATGGAAATGAGTTAAGATATACAGAGTACAATGAGGATGGAACAATTAGCTGGTACGATGAGATGGAATATGATGCCAATAATAATCAGCTTAGTATGAAGACATATTATAAAGAAGGAGTGGTTAGTAAGGCTAAATATTATGAATATGATGCTAATAATAATATGGTAAAGTCTATTCTGTGTGATAGTAATAATGAAGTGACTGGAACGAATTGGATGAGCTATGATGACAGAAATAATCTTATTAGTGTTATACATTGCGATGGCGATAGCGCAACAGCAGTATCATGGAGAGAGGAATATGAGTATGATGATAATGGCAATAAGATAAAAATGTCATATTATTATGGACATGCGGAAAAACCTGGATGGTGGGATATATATGAGTATGATGCCAATAATACTTTGAGAAAGGAAAGCCGTTATAAGTATTCGGGGTTAATACAGAGTACAGAATACGATGAAAGGGGAAATAAAACTGGAGATAATATTAAAAATATATATTACGATGAAACGAATACCAGAGAGGCATTATTCTATCGGGATGGTGAAGTCAGCAGTATAGAATTGTATAGATATAATGATAATGGTGATGAAATATTGTGTCAGTACCTTACAGGAGACAGACAGAAAATAACTTTCTGGCGTGCTATGGAGTACAATGAGTATAATTATCCTGTAAAGAAGACCTATTATAATGGAAATGTTGACAATATTAAGTATTATATAGATTATATTTACAGGTAGTATCTGACAAATTATTGAAAAAAGTCCGGTGCGATGTGGTGATATGCCATACAACGTAGCTCTATGAATGAGCATATTTAGAAAATTATAAAAATTCCATCTGGCAGAGTTCTTCAGCGCAGTGAACTCAAAAAGTTAAATTTTTGGATTCGGCTGATATTAATGAAATCTGTCTGATGGGATTTTTGCTTTGCGGTGTGCTGCTTAAGTGTTTTAAAAATGCAGAGTTGTCTATTGAGTATAGAACAACCTTGATAGGAACTAACTCATCAGGAAAAACCAATACAATAGAGGGAATAATGATTCTGTCTGAGATTGTAACAGGAATGGATTTAACTACGATAATTGATGGTTCAAAGAATAATAATGGTGGTGTAGGAGGAGGGGCGTATTAATGGAGATACATTTTCATTGGGATGTATTGGATGATATAATAAGATTTCCTGATAGAAGCAGGCATTAAAAGTAAATAATTTTGATTGAAATTGTGTATATGATAACTTTTATTACTATATAAGATTACGGTGTCAAAACATGCTTTGTGAACTTAACTGTGTATAACAAGTTATATTTATGCATATCTCGACTTTTGGTAGAAGCTTAGTTGTTCTTAGGACTCTGCTTGATTTACAGCCAAAAGCAGCATGGATGCTGCTTTAGAAGCAATGCATACAGGGATGTATGCCGGCTTCGGTGGCGTATGTATAGAAAGCATTTATCAGAGTCCTTAGAACATCTTGCTTCGGACAACGGCGCTGATATGCATAAATATAACTAGTTATACACTCATACACTAAATTAGCATGTTTTGACACCCGAACCATTATAGGTAATTGCAAAGCTAAATACATGCACCGGACGTTATGCAGTCCTCCGGTAGTCTTCGCAATCAGCCCATGCTGTCAGCAGGTTTTACAATCACCTGCTTATTATAGTATTCGTGTGTCGCAACATACTCGTAAGCTTAATTATGTATGACATGTCATACAATTTTACCATATCGCAAGCCCAATACTTTGAAGCCGCAAATTCAGTGCATGTCTTTGCATAACCGGCTTAAACGAGTATATTTTCTTACATCTTTGCTTTCTTTAACAATTCCTGATTCTTTGAGATAAGCCCACATCTTTGCTTTACACAGTCAGGTGAACGAAGTGGGTCCTGCGGTGTGTTGAATACATAGTCGACAAGCTTATCTATTGTTGTGGTCGCAACATGAAGCCTTGTGTCAGAAGATGCATAGTAGATGAATACCTCATTCCTGTCATTGACAATAGCGCCGTTGGTGAACACAACATTGCTCACATCGCCGACTCTCTCATCACCTCTAGGCCCGATGAGAAGTCCTGAAGGCTCAGCAATCACCTTGGATGGGTCTTTTAAATCTGTTGCAAAAGCATAGATTACATATCTAAGCCCCGCTGCCGTATTTCTGACACCATGCGCAATATGAATCCAGCCTCTGTCCGTCTTAATCGGCGTGGCACCGGCTCCGTTTTTTACCTCCGTAATCGTGTGGTATTTTCTTATGCTTGTCATCTTCTCTTCATCGATAACCGCATGAGTGATATCATCACAGAGTCCGAAGCCGATACCTCCACCGCTTCCTGTCTCGATGAAATCATCCATAGGTCTTGTATAAAATGCATACTTGCCATCGACAAATTCAGGATGAAGGACAACATTTCTCTGCTGCGGAGAATGGAGTGTAGTGAGATTGTCAAGTCTCTCCCATGTCTTTAAATCCTTGGTTCTCACAATTCCTGCCGCCGCCACTGCCGCTGACAAATCCTTTGAATTAGTATCCTTGCTCTCAGAGCAGAACACTCCATAGATATATCCGTCCTCATGCTGCGTAAGTCTCATATCATATACATTTGTTTCCTCCGGGCATGTATCCGGAATTACTACCGGATAATCCAAGAATCTGAAACCATCAACACCGTTGTCGCTCTTAGCAACACCGAAAAACGATTTTCTGTCGTTTCCTTCTATACGCGCAATCAGATAATATTTGCCGTTAAGCATAATCGCACCGGAATTCATAACCGCATTGATTCCAAGACGCTCCATAAAGTAAGGATTCGTCTCCTTGTTCAAATCATATCTCCACTCAATCGGCGTGTGCTCCCTTGTGAGAACCGGATACTCATATCTGTCATATATTCCATTATAGAAATCACTCTTACTATTCTTTCTTGCAAGCAGTGCCTCCTGCTTATTTTTCTCAACAAAATATTTCTCATGAATCATGTAATACTCTCTCCTTTTATTCGCTCAATCTCTATAGGTGATTGCAAAACTCAATTTTTTCCGGACAGCTATATAAGCTTATTAATACACTGCCGGACATTTTTGAACACCTGACAGTCCGCATATAGGATTAATCGTTTAGCTATTGTATTCTTTTGATAATTTCCATGCACATGCGGCCATTATGGTATGGGCATTTCCACGGCTCCACAATCGGTCTGCCCTCCTGCGGCGTTCCATCTTCGTTTACAGCCCAGAACCACTCCGAGCCCGGTCTTCTGTCAATCTGGTACGACTGAATGAACTCCCACTGCGAAAGTGCCGCATCCCTGTACTCAGCCGCATCCGGATTTTTTTCATACGCATTCAAAAATCCAAGCACCGTCTCCGCCTGAACCCACCATACTCTTGTCGTGTCCACAACACCTTTTTCGCACTCGTTTGCAAGTGAATTGCCGTTAAATGCTTCGTCATACACATGCTTTGCAAGCGCCTTTGTAATCGGAGTGAGCTTATCGTATAATTTCTGATACACTCCGTCCGCTATACCCTGTCTCTTTTCCTGCATTCCGATTATCTCTATTCCTCTGTCAATCAGCCACGAAGTCTCAATATCATGTCCATATGAGTGAAGGTCGATGAGCGTGTTATAGTCCATGTCAAAAAATACTTCCTGACGCTTTTTCTCAGGGTTATACATCTTATCTGCGAAAAGATTTAATATGTCGCAGAGCTTTCCTTTAACCTTCTCATCGGCAGTCACACGGTACAGCTCTGTGTACGCTTCAAAGACATGAAGCAGCGTATTCATCGTCCTGCCCGCCATAACACCGTTCTCGGACAGCTTCTCATTGCTCGCTGGCTTGAAGTCTCTGGTAAATGCCTCAAGATACCCTTTTTCATCACGGCATTTTGTCTCAATAATATTGTACAAATCATACGCAAGCTCAAGCGCCTCATCGTCATGCGCCGCCTCGTAGTATGATGATAGCGCATATATTGCGAATGCCTGATTGTATGTATGCTTTGTAGTATCAAGCGGCTTGCCATCGTGTGTAACAGACCAGAATATTCCTCCATATTCACGGTCTATGCATTTATCTTTCATAAAATCATACGCATGCTGCGCTTCCTTAAGAAGACCATCATCTTTTAAAAGTGTGTACGCATTAGCAAAGAACCATGTTATTCTGCTGTTTAATATGCATCCCTTCTCCGCTTTTCTGTCAAGCTCCAAATCATATGAAAGCCATCCATAATATCCGCCGTCCTCATCATCTAAAAGACTTTTCCAAAATGGAATTATCCTCATGGTCAGCTCATCCGTAACCTCACTTTTCATTCTTATGAGCGCATCATCCGCCTTGATAGTGTCAATGCCGGGTGTAAGTATCACATTATTCATTTTGTAACCTCTCCTTCCCATAACTATAGCTTTCTTACACTTTCCTTAATCACAAGCTGCCCCTCAACAATGTACACTCTATGCCTGTAATCCTCACCTGATATTTTTTTTATCAGGGTATGAACAGCTCTTCTTGCCATCTCCTTTATGTCAACCTCGTATGTTGTTATCCCGACATCACACATTCCCGGATATATAAAATTATCATATCCGACAACAGAGATATCCTGTGGCACCTTTAGTCCATGCGCTTCAAGCTTTCTTATAAGATAACTTGCCGCCAGGTCACAATTACATACAAATGCTGTCGGAAGCTTATTTGGCAGACAGATATATTTTTCAGGGTCTATGCTTCCATGCTCCCTCTCTCTGTCAGCAATTATCCATTCCGGCTTTACGTCACATCCATGCTCCATCATCGCACGAAGATACCCCATATATCTGTCCGTGATTGAGCCTGTCGCAAGCACTGTCCCAATATAGCCAATCCTCGTATGTCCCATTTCAAACAGATAGTTTGCAAGCCTGTATGCTCCATAGTAGCTGTCAGATATAACCGCATCTGCTTCCTTTTTATTGTCACAAAAATCAAGGTATATAATTGGTATGGTGCAGTTTTCGTTAAGGTAGTCGAGATATTCCCAGCTTAGCCGTCCCATAACAATTATTCCGTCAACTCTCTTGTCTGTAACAAGCTTCGGCATTATATTATTTTTCTCTGCCTCTAAGCTGATTGGCTCCATGACGGCAAAGCATTCCCTTGAAATGGCACGCCCTGTAATCTGCTTATACATTTGCAGATAAAATGAATCATATTTATCAATATATCTTTCACCTACAATCACTCCGAGTGTATAGCTGCGCTGCTTCGCCTGCCTTGGTTCCTTTGACGGCGGCACATAACCCATGCTGTCAGCAAGTTCGACAATCTGCTTTCTCAGTGTGTCGCTGACGCCCTTCTGCCCTGACAGCGCTTTAGACACCGTAACAGTACTAACACCCAGCCTTGCACCTATATCTGCAAGACGCACTGATTTCTTCAAACCTGTACCTCCTCTTTACTCTCTGATAAGATTCGGGTGTAAACGCATACCTCGACTCATCGCTTTACGGCTGTTTTGCTACAAGGTGTACCAGCGTGCTCTTAAAATCTCCCCACATATTAGGAAGCTTAAGTCCGGCACTCATAAGAGTGTCACCGTGAAATACCGGAGCATTTCCCGCACCATTCTCGTTATCGCTGTTACTTTCCATGCCATCATCACCCTCATACAGCACCTTGTATTCCTTATCCGGTGCAAGTCCGGCAAGTTTTACTATTCTGCTCTTGAAATTCGGTCTGTTTAGCACTTGAACATAAGTTAAGAGCGCCTCCGATTTATCCTTTGCAGCTATCATATAACAGTCATAGAGGTTATTTTCCTGATATGATGCCAGTCTGTAGTAATCGCCGTTTCTTACAAGTTCATTGTACTTATGATATGTCTTAATCTGCTCAGTAATGGCAGCTCTGTCATCCTGCGGTATCTTCGTGATATCAAGCTCATAGCCGAAGGTTCCGCACAGAGCCACATCGCCTCTTGTCTTAAACGGTGTCACTCTGCCTACCGTATGGTTCGGGCAGTCAGACACATGTGCTCCCATCGTTGAAAGCGGATAAATGAGCGCTGTTCCCTCCTGTATGGCAAGTCTTTCAATGGCATCCGTGTCGTCCGAGCACCAGATCTGCGGACTGTAATACAACATTCCTGCATCAAATCTTGCTCCGCCTCCGGAACAATTCTCAAGCAGAAGCTTCGGGAACTCCTTCATAAGTCTTTCCTGAAGCTCATACACTGCGAGCATATATCTGTGTTCAAGCTCTCCCTGCCTGTCTGCCGGCAGATAGCTGCTGTGAAGGTCAGTGTGCTCACGGTTCATGTCCCACTTCACATACTCGATATTGGCACTGCGAAGTATTCCCGCAACCGCCTCATAACAGTAATCAACTACCTCAGGTCTTGACAAATCAAGCACATACTGGTTCCTTGAGCGGCATGCATCACGTCCCGGAATGGCAATAGCCCAGTCCGGATGCTCCTTATAGAGCTTCGACTCAGGTGATATCATCTCCGGCTCGAACCAGATTCCGAACTTAAGACCGATTTTGTTCACTTCATCGACAAGGTATTTTAATCCTCCATGAAGCTTTTCCTCATTAACAAACCAGTCGCCAAGGCTTGTGTTGTCATCATTTCTATTGCCAAACCACCCATCGTCCATGACAAGCATCTCTATTCCGCTCTTTTTTGCTTCATGTGCAATAGAAAGAAGCTTTTCCGTATCAAAATTAAAATATGTAGCTTCCCAGTTATTTATGAGTATCGGGCGCTTCTTGTCCTTATAAGGACTTCTTATAAGGTGTTCCCTGTAAAGGTCATGCAGGTTTCTCGTCATCGTGCCAAGTCCCGAAGCAGAGTATGTCATCACCACCTCCGGTGCCTGAAACTCCTCACCGGACTCCAGTTTCCACTCAAAATTCTCCGGATGAATACCCATGAGAACTCTCAGGCTGTCAAACTGATTTTTCTCAACCTGCGCAAGAAAATTTCCCGAATATACAAAGCAAAATCCATACACATGTCCTGTATTCTGTGACGAGCCATTGTCAACAAGCGCTATAAACGGATGCTCCTGATGTGATGATTTGCCCTTAATTGAGCCAACGCTCTGCTTACCGTATCCGATTTTTCTAAATTCCATCCTTCGCTCTCTCGCCCATGAGCCGTGAAGTGAGAGCAGCTCATATCCATCGTCAGGCAGGTCAAGCGCCGCTGACATAACCTTAGTAATAAAAATATTTTTGTCCGAAGTGTTTTTTAGCTTAACACTTCTTGTTATTACATCCTGATCAGGAAACACACTGTAGCAAAATGTCGCTGCAAGCCCTATGCATGGGTCTATCGCATCAATTTCAAGCGTATATATTTTCGCATCGTCCGGATTGTTATTCTTATTTTCCGCAAATGTCGCCGGAAGTCCGCTAAGCTTTGGCTTGCCTTCATATATTCTGTGCCCCGCATACACAAAGCTCACTGCGCGGCTGTTGTCCTCGCAGCGCACCGCTATTGCTCCCTCTCTGTAATCTCCGACATTGTTTCCCGGATACTCTGTCGGAAACGCATCGAAAAACGAACCCCTATCCCTGTTGTTCTTCGATGGCACGAACGGATTCTCATCAGTCCTCAACAGATAATTCACGTCCGCATCACTTATTCTGTCCCCATAGTATGCATGACCGATAAATCCCTCATCATCCACCACTGAAATCACATAGCTGCTGTTTCTCGTATCAAGCTTAAAGGAGCGTGACTCCTCATCAAAAAAAATACCCATAACAACCTCCTCCAAAATAACTGTTGTTATGGGTATTATATTATATTTAAGTTAATGGGTAAATTAAATTTAGCTGATTTAGCTAATTTAACGCGGTTAAAAAGCTGTTATCAAAGGCAAATATTAACGCAAAATTAAACCGTTGCCAAGAGCTTCTATAATCTCGTCCCTCTCCGTCTTAAGATACTCCTGTGTAAAATGTGCCTCGTCTGCGAATGCGCTCTCCGGGTAATAATCTATGCCGTCAATGTAATCTCCGAGCAGCTTTTCAAGTCCATTGTCCACAATCTGCTGTTCAAATTCTGTCCAGTCGTGGTTATCATCGGTGTCCGGAAGCGGAGCTGCCATCACCTTCAGCTTAACTCCATAGCTGTCACACAGCTCTTTAATCTTTGGAAGATACTTTATCGTTAAGTCGCTTATATGCTTCTCATCCCGAACCTCAAGCTGCTGCTCAAGCACGTTGTTGAGATATACGTCCATATAGTAGGCATTGTTCTCAATAAAGCTCTTGACAATATCATTTGTCGCATACAGCTTTCCGAATCTGTCCTCGATATATTTTTTCGTGTCATCATCTATATACTTCTTGTATGTGTCATTGTAGAAAGGCACAATAAAATACTGGAATGAAAAGTTAAACCACAGCGGATTTGCAAGGCTCTGCGGTCTGACAATATAATATACCTCCTCTGTCTGCGGATTATTCTCAAGATAACGGCCAAGAAGAATATAGTTGCCAAGCACCGTTATCGCCTGATTTGTCGCAAGATAGCAGGTCGTGTCCGTCTCATCCTGATAATCCGGTGAGAAGATAAGTCTTGCCACGCTGTCGCCTATGATGACCTTAGTGTACTCCGTTTTTTCCTCCGCCAGGTCAAGCGCATAATAAAGCTCCGGCCCGAAGCTTGAAGGACTGTTCTTTCCCCTGACATACTGCACCACAAAATATCCTCCCAAGGATACACCGACAAGCAGCACAAATACAATAACAGTCACTATGAATTTGATAAAACCGGATTTACTCTCTCCCATACCACTCCTTCGTGCCACCGCCCTGCAATGACACTGCCAATAATAAAACAACTATTTTTACAATCTGTTATATTCACCCATACATCCGCAAAATCTTACACTAAATCAGATTCTCCGGCTGCCATAAAGCTGATTTTGCTCATATGTTATAAATACCACACATAACCAAAACAAAACCGGCTCAAAACTTAGCTTTGTATAAATACCCTTTTCCCATCAATGTAACGTAATACTAAAATTCAAAATACACAAACGAGCTGCTGTCCGCTCCATACTGCATGAACCATATCACCATCAAATCAACAACAAGGATGCACACAACCCACCTTACCGCCTTAGGCAGTCTGTTAAACTGTGTAAAAATCGTACTGCCCCTCTGTGACGCAATATATGCCGTCAAATCGTACACAAACAACATTCCAATCACAAGTACAAGATGCAGCACCATCTTGCCGTTAATGCCTATCGATTGCAGACCACCCTTTATATATGCCGCCGGAGAAGCAATTCCATGCCACATATTGGTGAGAACGTACATTGCATCACTTACACTGTCCACTTTAAAGAACACCCATGCCACTGTCGCGAATAAAAATACAAGCACAATGCTTACAAGGCGCACTGCACCCTTCTTTTTGTATGACTTGTCTTTCGGGTCACGACCGTGAAGTCCTGCCCAAGCATTATGTGCGAAGGTTTCAACAACCTGAACTGCGCCGTGAAGCGCTCCCCAGACGATGAACGTGAGATTAGCTCCATGCCAGAGGCCGCTGACCATAAAAGTTATCATTATATTGAGTGCATATCTTAAGCTTCCAACACGGCTTCCTCCAAGCGGAATGTAGATATAATCGCGAAACCACGTTGACAGCGATATATGCCATCTTCCCCAGAATTCCTTGACCGAAGCAGAAAAATACGGATACTCAAAGTTTCTCGCTCCGTCAAATCCGAGAAGCTGTGCCGCACCATTTGCAATATCCGAATACCCCGCAAAGTCGCAGTATATCTGTATAGAAAAAAGAAATGCCGCCGCCATAAGCGCAAATCCATCATACGAATATACATCAGAAAAAACCTTTGTCACATACCCGGAAAGCAGGTCTGCGACTATCATCTTCTTAAAAAATCCGACACCCATAAGCCTCAGCGCATTTAATGCATTCTCATATGAGAAACCGTCATATCTAAAAAATGCAGCATTAAATGAACCACCGTTATCCGAGTCAGCTTTTTCCCCATTCGATACTCCCAGCCTGTCAAGCTTCTCAAAAAAATGAGCCGGTCTCTCAATCGGTCCTGACGCTATCTGCGGAAAGAAGCCCACATAAACAGCATATTTTGCAAAATTGCGCTGTGGTGCAAGCTTTCCTTTATATACTTCAATCATGTAGCTTATGACTTTGAATGTGTAAAAGGATATGCCTATCGGGGCTGCTATCTTAAGCACCGCAGGCGTAAATCCGATTCCGAAAATTCCAAGAGTGTCCGCAAGCACCCGCCCAGCAAAATTAAAATACTTGAACACCAGTAAAAGTCCAAGCGCCACAGCAAATGGCAGAACAAAACATAGCTTTCTTATACCGCCTTCACGCTTTTCCATAAAAAGTGCACCTGCATATGTGACAATACACACAACACAAAGAAGCACAAAATTCCTTAGGCCGAACCCTATATAAAAATAACAGTTAGCGGCAAGCACCACCAGATACCTGTATTTTTGCGGAATGTTCCAATATATTAAAAATACTGCTGTCATAAAGACAGCAAAACTGACTGAATTAAAAAGCATATTCTATACTCCCGATTTTATATAACTATCATGCAGCTATTTTCTTTTTGCTTTGCTGCCAAACAGCTTCGCCGCCGGCTTTTCAAACAATATATATACAACGAATGTCATAAGCACAAAGAATCCAAGCTCAACAATTTTATAGACTGCCATCGGCATTGTCGTTGTGTCAGGATTAAAAATGCTCTTCATTATGAGTATGCCTATCGGATGTCCCAGGTAAAGTGCATATGAATATTTTGATATGAACCTCACCACTGACACTGCCCCACGCCCAAAGCTATTATCGGTTATCCACTTCTCTACGTCCATCGTCACAAGAAGGAGTGTCGTAAACATGATTATCCAGTACAGCTTCGTATTGCTGACATCAAGAATCAGAAAAGCAACGCCCATAATCATAAGCACTGTGATATACTCGAAAATCTTCTTCTCTTTTACCGCAAAATAAGCTGCCACGCCAAAGAAGCAAAGATATATAAAGTAAGCCGGGTGCCTTCCTGCATACTCTGTGCCTGCATACAATATTTCAAGATAATGCACCCACACCTGACAGACTGCAAATGCCACTATAAGTGCAATCAATGAACGCCTGAAATTGTTGATAAGCTTGTACAAAAACGGTGCAATTATATAAAACAACATAATTGTGACAATAGTTCCCGTAGTTCCAAGGTAAAACCAGAATAACAGATTGCGCGGAAAAAATGTTGTCGTCAGTGTAAAGTATTTCAAAAGGCTTATTCCAACCTGCTTAACCGGATATCTCTCACCAAGCACAACCAGATATATGAAAAAATATATAAGCACCACTCCATAGTAGCTTGGAATTATCCTCGCAAGCCTTCTCTTATAATACGTGAGCGGTGTGATATCCTTATGTCTGTCTATCGACAAAAAAGCAGTGTACCCTGTCAGCAGCAGGAATAATTCAACTCCATGCCCGCCCCATCCGAACAATTCAAGGTGCACCAGCACAATCATAATTGCCGCCACTGCACGGATTATGTCAAGATTTAACAGCTTTTTACTTACAGATAAATTATTCTCAGGCTGCATTACCATTTTCCCTTCCATTACTTAGTTCTTTTTACAAATACTGCCGATGAATACTCCGGAAGCTTAATCGTAAGAATTCCATTAGGCACTTCATGGCGCACTATATCACATGAATGACCGTCCCTCATTGTGAACATAACCTGCTCAACATAATCTCCGTCAAGCACCTCTGCCTGCCATGCCTCAACACTTATCTCACGTTCCCCGTCATTGTTATTGATTATGACTATAACACTGTTGTCATTGTAAAAGCGCGCATAAGCTAAAATATTGTAATCGGCATATATATTCTTGTAGGAGCCACGGATAAGTGCCGGATTCTGCTTGTGTATTCTGATTATCTCTTTGTGGAACTCTATAAGCTGCTCATCCTCATGTCCCCACGGATAAGTTCTTCTGTTATCCGGGTCAGTCCAACCGCACACTCCTGCCTCATCACCGTAATATATTGTAGGTGCGCCAGGCCATGTCATCTGCATCACAACAGCTTCCATGAATATTCCCTTGTTGACACCATAGTTGGCTGCCTCCGGTCCCTTGCTCGCTGTTCGTCCTATGACGCGGTTCGTTCTTGTAAGGAAACGTGAATGGTCATGATTTGACA
>OGKR01001415.1_pt1 | contig 17485 bp, 16 predicted proteins | sample 1572431 | NCBI WGS metagenome assembly OGKR01 (sample SAMEA2582079, study PRJEB24529) | metagenome | biome: Human gut stool | place: China | collected 2011 | reverse complement strand
CCGAGAAGGGCAAGTTCATCCTGAACCTGCTGCCCTCCGGCATCCTGCACCCGGAGGTGACCTGCGTGCTGGGCACCGGTATGGTGATCGACCTCGAGCATCTGGCCGGGGAGATGGAGGCCATTGAAGCGCGCGGGGTGAAGGTGGAGCCGGAGAACCTGAAACTCTCCGATAAAGCTACCATCTCCATGCCGTGGCACAAGGTACAGGACGGGCTGGAAGAGGACCGCCTTGCCAAAAAGGGCAGCGCGTTCGGCTCTACCCGGCGCGGCATTGCTTACGCTTACAGCGACAAGTACCGCAAAAAGACCCTGCGTCTGGGCGACCTTTTGCATCTGGACGAGGAGCGCACCCAGAACCGTCTGCACATGATCCTGGACGCCAAAAACATGGAGCTGGCGGGCTGCTATCATCAGGAGCCCATGAGCTACGATGCCCTGCTGAACTGGTGCAGGCAGCAGGCAGCGTACTTTGCGCCCTTCATCTGTGATGTAGGCGCTTTCTTGCAGCAGGCGCACGACAGCGGCAAGCGCATCGTGCTGGAAGCGCAGCTGGGCGCAATGCGGGATATCGACTACGGCATCTTCCCGTTCACTTCCAGCTCCAACACGCTGGCGGCCTACGCGCCGCTGGGTGCGGGCATCCCCAACTGCAAGCTCGACCATGTGGTGGGTGTGCTGAAGGCCTACTCTACCTGTGTGGGCGCTGGCCCCTTTGCGGCAGAGAACGCAATGGGCGAGGCGTGGAACGAAAAGCTGCGCAAGGCCGGCGGCGAGTACGGCGCAGCCACCGGCCGTCCCCGCCGGGTGGGCCCCTTTGACTGCGTTGCCAGCCGCTACGGCCTGCAATGTCAGGGCGCGGATAAGATCGCGCTGACCAAGCTGGACGTGCTGAGCAGCATGAAGCAGATCCCGGTCATCACCGGTTACAAGCTGGACGGCGTGGAAGTCCCCCGCTTCGACACCCTGTCCGACCTTGACCGTGTGCAGCCGGTGGTCACGCTGCTGCCCGGCTGGAACAAGGATATCTCCGGCTGCCGCAGCTGGACGGAGCTGCCCAAGGAAGCCAAGGCCTATGTGGAGTTCCTTGAAAAGCAGCTGGGGCACGAGATCCAGTTTGTTTCCACCGGCGCCGAGCGCGAAAAGTTTGTGCTGAAGGGAGAATGGCTGTGAGACATTTTATTGAGCCCGGCAGCTTTTCTCTGGCTGAGCAGCTGGCACTGCTCGACCTTGCCGACCGGATGGAGGCCGACCCCGCGCCCTACGCCCACCTGTGTGACGGCCGCATTCTGGCCACCCTGTTCTACGAGCCCAGCACCCGCACCCGCCTTTCCTTCGAGTCCGCCATGCTGCGGCTGGGCGGCAAGACGCTGGGCTTTGCCGGGGCGCAGCTTTCCAGCGCCAGCAAGGGCGAAACGGTGGCCGATACTGCCCGTGTGGTGAGCAACTATGCAGACGTCATTGCCATGCGCCACCCCAAGGAGGGCGCACCGCTGCGTGCGTCCATGTATGCGCGGGTGCCGGTCATCAATGCAGGCGATGGCGGCCACGCCCACCCCTCCCAGACCATGATCGACCTGATGACCATTCGCCAGCGCAAGGGGCGGCTGGATCATTTGACCATCGGCTTCTGCGGCGACCTCAAGTTCGGCCGGACGGTGCACTCCCTCACCGCCGCGCTGAGCCAGTTCGAGGGCAACCGGTTCGTGTTCATCTCGCCCGAGGAACTGCGCATCCCGCAGTACGTCAAGGACGAGACCCTGACCCCGCTGCATCAGAACTATAAGGAGACCGCCAACCTTGAGGCCGAGTTGCCCGGTCTGGATGTACTGTACATGACCCGCATCCAGAAGGAGCGCTTTTTCAACGAAGAGGACTACCTGCGGTTGAAAGGCTGCTATGCGCTGGACGAAAAGCTGCTGCAGCTGGCACCGCCCACCATGCCGGTGCTGCACCCGCTCCCCCGCATCGACGAAATCAAGCCGGATGTGGACAACGACCCCCGCGCCGCTTATTTCGATCAGGTGCATAACGGTGTGTATATCCGCATGGCAATTATACTGGCGCTGCTGGGCATCCCCGATCCGCTGACCGGGAAAAAGGTACTGGAAAGTATATAAGTTGGAAACAGGGCTGCTGCACAAAGCAACGTGCAGCAACCCTGTTTTTGCGTTTGGTGCTTTTGCAGGCTCGCCTTTACGCCCCTCTCGTGAAAAGGCAATTCTGGAAAATCCGCAGATTTTCCAGAATTGCGAATTTTAAATAATTCTTCCGCTGAATATGCGCAAAGTGCAACAACGACGACCGCCGCCAGTGGCGGAAACAGGGAGGAGTTGTTGGGGCAGCGGCCAGTAAGACGCGAGTGCCGTTCAAGGCACGAAGCGGATGCTGGGTGCCGCAACCCGGAAGCGGCGCGCATTCCCAATCGTCCCGCTACCCTCGCAGCGGCGGGTCTGGCATAAAGATCATGGTGCCCCGGGCAGAAAAAAGCAGCTGCGGCATCATGCAGCTGTACCCCAGCCACAGCACCGCCAGAATGCACAGCACCAAAAGCACCCTGCGCAAAAGCACCGGATGCCGGGCGGGGGAATAGCGTTTTCTGCGGTCACGCTGCATAGGCTGTGCCCTCCTTTTTCAAGGCTCTGCCCAGCTTATGCCGCGGCAGAAAGAATTGTGCACCGGCGGGGTTTGTGGTAAGATAACAGGGAAGAACCACGGAGGAACTGCTTATGCTGACCATTACACTGCTGGGCACGGCTGCCACCATGCCGCTGCCGGAGCGCGCCCTGACCGCCGCTGTGGCGGAGTGCGGCGGGCACAGCCTGCTGCTGGACTGCGGCGAGGGCACCCAAACCGCTGCCCGCCGCGCCGGGGTGAACCTGATGCGTGCGGATGCCATCTGTCTGACCCACTATCACGGGGATCATATCTTTGGTCTGCCCGGGCTTTTGCAGACCCTTGGGGCGCAGGGGCGCACTCGTCCGCTGGTGCTGCTGGGGCCGGAGGGGCTTTTGGAGGTCTGGCGGGCAGTGTATGCCCTGACCGGGCCGCTGCCCTACGCAGTAAAGCCGCTGGTCTGCCGCGCCGGGCAGCCTGTGGCGCTGGATGCTCTTTCGGATGGATGGCCCGCCGGGGCAACGCTGCTGCCGGTGGCAACAAAGCACCGGGTGCGCAGTCTGGGCTACCGGCTGGAGTTGCCCCGGGCGGGTAGGTTCGACCCGGAAAAGGCGCGGGCGCTGGGCGTACCGGTGACCCAGTGGCGGCTTTTGCAGCGGGGACAGGCTGTCCCGCTGGCAGAGCGTATGGTGCAGCCCGCCGAGGTGCTGGGCGCACCCCGCAAGGGGCTGCGGTTCGTCTTTTCCGGCGACAGTGCGCCCTGCCCGGCGCTGGAACAGGCAGCGCAGGGGGCAGACCTTCTGCTCTGCGATGCCACCTATGCCCTGCCGGAGCAGCAGGAGCAGGCCGCGCAGTGGGGGCACAGCACCTTTGGTCAAAGCGCGGCGCTGGCAGCAAAGGCTGGTGTAAAGCGGCTGTGGCTGGTGCACTATTCCCCCATGATCACCGACCCGGAGGAGCATCTTGCACAGGCGCAAAGCATCTTCCCGGCGGCAGAATGCGGCTTTGACGGCAAACGCATCACCCTGCATTACGAGGAGAACGAGGAATGAAGCTGACACTTGACCCCGGGGCAGCTGCCCTGCTGGACGCCCTGCACACAGCGGGCTACGCAGCCTATGCCGTAGGCGGCTGCGTGCGGGACAGTCTTTTGGGACGCACCGCCCACGACTGGGACCTGTGCACCAGTGCCCTGCCGCAACAGGTAATGGAACTGTTCGGGACAGAGCAGTGCATCCCCACCGGTTTGCAGCACGGCACGGTCACCATCAAATACGGCGGGCAGCTGTACGAAACTACCACCTTCCGCACCGAGGGCAGCTATACCGATGGACGTCACCCGGACGAAGTGCAGTTCGTTCCGGACGTGCGGGAGGATCTTGCCCGGCGGGATTTTACCATCAACGCCATGGCGTATAATGCAGCCGAGGGGCTGGTAGACCCCTTTGGCGGGCAGGCAGATTTGCAAAACGGTCTGCTGCGGGCGGTGGGTGAGCCGCAGCAGCGGTTTACCGAGGATGCGCTGCGCATTCTGCGGCTGTACCGCTTTGCCGCAAGGTTCGGCTTTGCACTGGACGCAGCCACCGCCCGGGCGGCGCGGCAGCTGGCACCGCACTTGGACTGCATCTCTGCCGAGCGCATTCAGGAGGAACTGGCAAAGCTGCTGGCTGCCCCGCAGCCGGGGGCGTATCTGGAACCCGCCGTGCTGGCGGTGGTGTTGCCGGAGTTGACCCCGGAAAGCCTGACCGCCGCAAAGCCGGTGGTGGATGCCTGCCCGGCGGGGGAGGAAAACCTGCCGGTGCGCTGGGCGGCGCTGCTGGGCGCTCTGGGCGAGGCCGACACCCGCCGGGTGCTCAAGCGGCTGCGCTGCTCCAACGCCTGCATCGAGGAGACCGCGGTATTGGTGCGGGAAACGGCAGAGCAGGGCGTGTGCGGGAGCTTTCTCCTCGGACACGAATCGGGCCATTCCATCGCCCGCCCTACTGCCTGCGGCAGCAGGGTCCCACCCCAGCGGACGGTCCTCGGAGAAACTCCCGCACACGCGGGAGAGGTTGCCATCCGGCAGCTTTTAGGGCGGTACGGGCTGTGCACCGTGGAGCGGCTGTGTGCGCTGTGCGCGGCGCTGCACCCGCAGAATGCTCCGGATTGCGCCCTTGCGGCGCAGCGGGCGCGGCAGTTGGAAGCGGACGGCGTATGCTGCCGGGTGAGCCAGCTGGCGGTGAACGGACGCGACCTGATGGCAGCGGGCATCCCGGCAGGGCCTGCGCTGCGCCGGGTGCTGGAAGCATTGCTGGACGGCGTCATCCGCGCAGAATATCCCAACGAAAAACCGGTGCTACTGGCTGCGGCGCAGAAAATTATAGCGTCTTGACAAGCGGTTTATGCTGCGGTAGTATTATACTACTGCTTTAGTATGTTGAACCCATAAAAGGAGAATCTATGACCACTCAGAACCCTGCAAACCGTCCCCGCGCCCTCATTGCCATGAGCGGCGGCGTGGACAGCTCGGTGGCGGCCTGCCTGATGCAGCAGGCAGGCTACGACTGCACCGGCATCACCATGCGGCTCACTCACAACGAAACGCTGGGACAGTCCGGCTACCAGACCTGCTGCTCGGAAAAGGATATCGAGGACGCCGCTGAGGTGGCCTTTGCACTGGATATGCCGTATCAGGTGCTGGATTTCACCGCCGATTTCCGGGCACAGATCATTGAAAAATTTATCCGCGTCTACGAGACGGGCGGTACCCCCAACCCATGCATCGACTGCAATAAATATATGAAGTTCCGCCACCTGCTGGACTGGGCGGAAGAACACGGCATGGAGTATGTGGTCACCGGCCACTACGCCCGGGTGGAGCAGGATACAGCCACCGGCCGCTGGCTGCTGAAAAAGGGCTTGGACGAGGGCAAGGACCAGAGCTATGTGCTATATAACCTCACGCAGGAGCAGCTGGCGCATATCCGTCTGCCGCTGGGTGCGCTGCACAAGACTGAGGTACGAGAGATCGCGCAGGAGCACAGCTTTATCAACGCCCAAAAGCACGACAGTCAGGATATCTGCTTTGTGCCGGACGGCGACTATGCCCGCTTTATGGAGCAGTTTACCGGCAAGCACTACCCTGCCGGGGATTTTCTGGATCGGAGCGGCAAGGTGGTGGGCACCCACAGCGGCGCAGTGCGCTACACGCTGGGACAGCGCAAGGGGCTTGGCCTCGCACTGGGTGCACCGGTGTACGTCTGCGGCAAGGATATGCAGGCCAATACCGTCACCGTCGGGCCGGAGAGCGAGCTGTTCGACCGCATCGTCTACGCAGAGGATGTGAACTGGATCGCCATTCCGGCGCTGACCGGGCCGCTGCGGGTCACCGCCCGCACCCGGTATCATCAGGCCGAGCAGCAGGCCACCGTCTACCCCGCAGAAAACGGCTTCCGGCTGGAATTCGACCAGCCTCAGCGTGCCCCCACCCCGGGACAGGCTGCCGTGCTGTATCAGGGCGATGTGGTGCTGGGCGGCGGCACCATCACCCGCGTAGAAAAGTAAGGAGAACGAAATGCAGGATCAATATTCCCGTACCCAGCTGCTGCTGGGTGCAGAGGCTATGGAAAAGCTGCACCACGCCCGGGTGGCAGTGTTTGGCATCGGCGGCGTGGGCGGCTATACGGTGGAGGCGCTGGCACGCAGCGGCGTGGGCGCACTGGATCTGATCGATGACGATAAGGTCTGCCTGACCAACCTCAACCGTCAGATCATCGCCACCCGCAGCACGGTAGGGCAGTATAAGGTGGATGTAGCGGAACAGCGCATCCACGATATCGACCCCAACATCAAGGTGACCACCCACCGGTGCTTCTTTGGCCCGGAGACGCAGGACGATTTCGATTTTACCCAGTACGACTATGTGGTGGACGCCATCGACACCGTTACCGGCAAGCTGGCGCTGGTGATGAAATGCAAGGAGGCGGGCACCCCCATCATCTGCTCCATGGGCGCGGGCAACAAGATGGACCCCACCCGCTTTGAGGTGACTGATATCTACAAGACCTCGGTCTGCCCGCTGGCCAAGGTGATGCGTACCGAGTGCCGCAAGCGCAAGATCAAGCACCTGAAGGTGGTCTACTCCAAGGAGCCTGCCATGACCCCCATCGAGGATGACTCCATCAGCTGCAAGGATCACTGCATCTGTCCCCCGGGCACCCAGCGCAAGTGCACCGCACGGCGCACTGTGCCGGGATCCAACGCCTTTGTACCCTCGGTGGCCGGTCTGATCATCGGCGGCGAGGTGGTCAAGGACCTTGTGGGCTTTGTACCGCTGAAGGGGTAAAACAGACCACAGCTTCCTTGCTGCGTGGGACGATTTGGAATGCGCTCCGCATTGCTCTGCGCATCATCAGCGGAAGAACGATTTGAAATTTTGAGGTTCTGAAAAGCCCGCGGGCTTTTCAGAACCTCTTTTTCACGCTTTTTTACGCGCTGCAATGTTCCATAACATAAAATTGCAACCAATTTGCAATTTGGTATTGCAATTGGGAAGGATATCGTGTATAATCTTCCCTGCACGAAAATGCAAACTGATTGCAAATTGTTGAGAAAGACGACCCCCTGCGGGTCTTTGGAGCGATTATTTATGGAACTGTTTCTGGATGTTTTGGGCGAAACCTTGGTGGATACCGCCAAGATGCTGCCTTTTCTGTTTCTGGCCTACCTGCTGATCGAGTATATCGAGCACCGCCACGGCGAGCGTATCGAAGCGCTGCTTGCGGGCGGCGGGCGCTGGGGCGCTGTGCCGGGCGCGGTACTGGGCTGTGTGCCGCAGTGCGGCTTCTCCGCCATTGCGTCCAACTTCTACGCCTCCCGGGTCATCACGCTGGGCACGCTGATGGCGGTGTACCTTGCTACCAGCGACGAAGCTATCCCACTGCTGGTCTCCATGCCCGCCTACTGGGATAAGCTGGCCGTCCTGATGGTCATCAAGGTGGTGTACGCCATCGCGGTGGGCTTTGTGCTGGATTTTGTCCTGCGGGGCGTGCTGCCCAAAGGGCTGCGGGGCGGCTACACCGGCCATGCGGACGAGGTGGACTGCCACGAGGAGCACAGCGATGCCGAGGGCAATGAAAAGCCCATCTGGCAGGCGGCGCTGCGCCACACGCTGGAGATCTTTGTGTTCATCTTCGCTTTCAGTCTGGTGTTCGGCATGATCGTGGAAGGCGTGGGCGAGGACGTGTTCGCCGAGATGCTGGGCGACATGGGCTTTTTCCAGCCGGTGGTGGCGGCTCTGGTGGGGCTGATCCCCAACTGCGCCGCCAGCGTGCTGCTGACCCAGCTGTATGTGGAGGGTGCGCTGCGCTTTTCCAGCCTTGTGGCGGGTCTGTGCACCGGTGCGGGTGTGGGCTTGGCTGTGCTGTGGCGCGCCAACCCCTCGTGGAAGCAGAACCTCTTCATCACCGGCCTGACATGGGCTGCCGGTGCCTTTGTGGGCGTGGCCATGCAGGTGGTCGTGGCGGTGTTTGCCTGATAAGGAAAATATTTTGGATTTCGGGACAGTGGAATGCCTGCGGGTATTCTGCTGTCCCATTTTTCTTTTCCCCCTCTCCCGCTGGACTTTAAAATGTGTTATACTGGGGGAAAACGATGCACACAGGAGAGATGACCATGCAATATAAGATTCTGGCAAGCGATTACGACAACACGCTGATGCCCTTTGGCGAAGCAAAGCCCCGCCCGGCGGTGGTAAAGGCGGTAAAAAAGCTGCAAGCCGCCGGGGGTAAGTTTGTGCTCAGCACCGGCCGCTCCTACCCGGGCATCCGGGATAAAAACCAGCTGGGCGGCATCCGGTACGACTACGCCATTACCTGCAACGGCGCCTGCGTGGTGGACAGGCAGGGCAACGTAATAGCCGAGCATCCGCTTACCAGCGAGGAGATGTATGTGCTGGTGGATTTTTGTGAGGATTATAACTACCCGCTGCAATTCAACTTCCGGGATGCCTATTACGCCTACTGCGAGTACGAGTATCTGCACACCGGCTATCAGATGATGAACAGCCCCGGGCTGGACTGCGTGGACGGAGAAGATCAGGACAGGCATCTGGTGGATATGCCCCACGCCGCCTTTGCCGCCATGCCGCCGCAGGAAGTGGAGCGCTTCCACGAAAAATACGGCTACCTTGGCCTGCACTGGATGCAGACGGGCGCGCAGAACGCGGACGGCTACTGCTACTACGATATCGTGCGCGGCGGCATGGATAAGGGCGTAGGGCTTGCCGACCTGTGTGCACAGATGGGGCTTACGCTGGCGGATGCCGTGGCTGTGGGCGATTCTGCCAACGATGTGGGGATGCTGAAAGTCGCGGGCCTGAGTGCCTGCATGGCAAACGGCACCCCGGACGCCAAGGCCGCTGCCGACCGGATCATCGGGGACGTGCGGGAGGACGGCGTGGCGGCGCTGATCGAGGAGCTGTGGTTCGACGGCCCCCGCGCGGAGCCCTCCGGCAAGGACTTTGGCTCTGCATGGGGCAATATTGAAAGCGCAGGCGGCAGCTTATGAGCTTTGCACCGGTGTACGATGACCGCAGCCGGGCGCTGATTTTAGGCACATGGCCCAGCCCCAAAAGCCGGGAGATGGCCTTTTACTACGGCCATCCGCAAAATCGGTTCTGGCCGCTGCTGGCGGCGCTGACCGGGGAGCCGCTGCCCGTGCGGGAGGATATCGCCGCCAAAAAGCAGCTGCTTTTGCGCCACGGGCTGGCACTGTGGGATACGCTGGAAAGCTGCACCATCACCGGCGCATCGGATGCCTCCATCCGGGATGTGGTGCCCAACGATATCGCCGGGCTGCTGCGCAAAGCACCCATCCGGGCGGTGTTCTGCAACGGTGCCACAGCCTACCGTATCTACACAAAATATCAGCAGCCGCTTACCGGCATCCCGGCTGTCCGTCTGCCAAGTACAAGCCCCGCCAACGCCGCCTGCAGCCCCGCCCGGCTGGAGGAACTTTGGGGCGCTGCGCTGGCGGACTGGATCGTAAAATGATGACAAGGCTGTAAATTCTTTTGCGGGATACTTGCGTTTTTTTGCGGACGTTGTATTATGGATATCATAAGGGGCGCACTGCCCCGGACAAGGAGAAATGACCATGAGCAAGATCATCCGCACCCAAAAGCCCAGCGTGCTGCCCTTTTACGCCATGGCGCTGGTGTTCGTGGTACTGTGCGCGGTGCTGCCGGTGTATAAATTATGGGCGCTGCTGGTGGCGCTGGGCGGTGCCGCCGTGGCCTTTGGCGTGGCAAAAAAGACCTGCCCGCCCCGGGTGGTGGAGCACGAGGTACCCTTCCACACCGGTGTGGAGGATGTGGACCAGATGCTGACCGATATCCAGCAGAAGCTGGACACTCTGCACGCTCTGAACGAGGCTTTGCCCGACCCGCAGCTGTCCGCCGCTATGACCCGCATGGAAAAGGCAGGACGCTCCATCATGGAAGCGGTGGAAGCAAACCCCGCCAAGGCAAAGCAGGTGCGCCGGTTTGCCAACTACTATCTGCCGGACGCCGTAAACGTTCTGCAGCAGTATGCCAAATTGGCAAAGCAGGGGGTGCGGGGCGAGAACGCCGCCGCCATCCGCGCCGAGGTGGAGCACAACGCCGCCTCCATTGCCACGGCTTTTGAAAACCAGCTGGATGCCCTGTATGCGGCAGAGAGCATGGACCTGTCCGCAGACCTGACCGTTTTGCAGAATATGCTGAAAGGGCAGGGTCTAAGCAAGTAAAAACGGAACATTCCCTCGGGATTTTGAAAGGAAGGAATCACTTATGGCTGACAATACTCTGAACTTTGATCTGGATGCCCCCGCAGTGCCCACCCTGACGCTGGACCCCACCCCCGCTGCTGTGCCGCAGGAGGAAAAGCCCGCCGCTGCCCCTGCCCCGGAAGCACAGGTGAACCTGACCCCCGAGGAGCAGGCCATGGTGGATCAGTTTGCCCAGAAGATCGATATCACCAACAGCCAGCAGGTGCTGCAGTACGGCTCTGCCTGCCAGAAGAAGATCGGCGATTTCTCCGAAGCAGCCCTCTCCAAGGTGTCCACCAAGGATCTGGGCGAGGTGGGCGATATGATCACCGACCTCATTGGCGAGCTGAAGAGTTTTGACGCCAACGAGGAGCAGCAGAAGGGCATTATGGGCTTCTTCAAGAAAAAGACCAGCCAGCTGGATGCCCTCAAGACCAAGTACGACAAGACCGAGACCAACGTGGAAAAGATCCAGTCCATGCTGGAAGCCCATCAGGTGCAGCTGCTCAAGGATATCGCCATGCTGGACAAGATGTATGAGCTGAACATGGCCTACTTCAAGGAGCTGAGCATGTATATCCTTGCCGGCAAGAAAAAGCTGGCCGATGTGCGTGCCAACGAACTGCAGCAGGCTATGGATAAGGCCAAGGTCTCCGGTCTGCCGGAGGATGCACAGGCCGCCCGTGACCTTGCCGACCAGTGCGAGCGCTTTGAGAAAAAGCTGTATGATCTGGAACTGACCCGCAACATCAGCTTGCAGATGGGCCCCCAGATCCGTCTGCTGCAGAACAACAATACCATGATGGCAGAAAAGATCCAGTCCACTATCGTGAACACCATCCCTCTGTGGAAGAACCAGATGGTGCTGGCACTGGGTCTGGCACACAGCCAGCAGGCCATGCAGGCAGAGCGCGCTGTGACCAACATGACCAACGATCTGCTGAAGAAGAACGCCGAGGCGCTGAAGCTGGGCACCATCGAGACCGCCAAGGAGAGCCAGCGCGGCATCGTGGATATCGAGACTTTGCAGCAGACCAACAAGAGTCTGATCGAGACGCTGGACGAGCTGAACAAGATCCAGAGCGAGGGCCGCGCAAAGCGCGCCGCCGCCGAGCAGGAGCTGACCCGCATCGAGGACGAACTGAAAACCAAAATGATGGAGATCCGGAGCTGAAATGGCAAACGCTGATTTTTCTCAGAACAAACAAACCGCTCCCGGCGGCTTTGACGCGGGCAGCTACCGCGAAAAGGCAAAGCCGGAGCAGGCCGTAAGGCTGACGCCCCGCCAGCAGAAGCTGGCCGCACTGGAAGCAAAGCTGCCCGCAGCGCTTTCCACCCGGGCGGCGGCGCTGGCTTTGAGCGTAGTGGTGATGCTGGCAGCCTTTTTCGGCTTTGGCAGCGCCAAGCTGCGCGGCAAGTACAACACCGCCCGCCAGTGGTTCACCGCAGGGGTCGCCGCCGACAACGGCTATAACCTGAGCGAGGAGCTGACCACCCGGGAGAATACGGCGGCGAACATTCTGACCACCGCCTCCAACACCCTTGACGCAGACAGCGCCGAGGTGCTGGCTGCACAGACGGCGCTGAACGATTTCTCCGCTTGTCTGCAGGCGGTGCAGAACGGCGGCAAAAGCCAGTCGCTGACCTCGCTGCCCTATTATCAGGGCAGCGCGATGCACGCGCTGTATCAGGCCGATCAGGCACTGGGCGCTGCCATCGACCAGCTGTATGCAAAGTTGCAGGAGCAGGCCGCTGACCCCATGAAGATGGGTGCGGTGCAGGGACAGTACGGCCAGTTCAACAGCGCAGCCACCATCATTGGTACTTTGCAGTACAATACGGCGGTGTATGAATATCAGAATGAAGTCGGCGGCTTCCCGGCCAGTGTGCTGGGCGCTTTGTCCGGCGTGAAGGAGGTTGAGCCCTTCGCATGAAAAACTTTGCAAAACGCATCAGCGCACTGGTGCTGGCCGTGGTGGTCAGCGCGGCAGTGCTGTGCCCGGCGGCCTTTGCCGCCCAGCTGCCCAGCCTGCCCAAGGATCAGTGCGTGGTGGACGATGCCGGTGTGCTGAGCAGCAGCACCGTGCAGACCATCACCGAACTGAACGCCCAGCTGGAATCCAGCTGCAGCGGCGCGCAGATCGGTGTACTGACAGTAGAATACACAGGCAATGATTCCACAGAGGATTACGCCACACAGGCTTTCAATGCGTGGGGCATCGGTTCGTCCTCCAACAATAATGGCGTGCTGATTTTGCTGGTGATGGAGTCGGCGCAGTACGCGGACGGCGACTACTACCTGACCTATGGCGATGGCTTCCGCAACACCACGCTGGCAAAGCAGTCCAGCGCCATCGCCCAGACCATGGAGGATCAGTTTGCCGCAAAGGATTATGACGGCGCAGTGACCACCTGTGCCCGGAACGTGGCAAACACCATCGCGGATATTTACGGGGTCAGCCTTTCCGGCGGCACCGGTAATGGCGGCACCGTGCAGCCCGGCTATCAGGGCGGGCAGAGCAGCGGCGGCAGCACTCTGACCGACATCCTGACCCTTGTGGTCAGCGTTGTGCTGCTTATCGTCATTATCCGGTCGATGGCCTATGTTTTTGCCAGCCCCTGCGGCTGGCTGTGGTGCTTCGGCGGGCCCCGGCCTCCCCGTGGACGGCGGCGCGGCCCGCATAACCCGCCCCCGCCGGGCGGCTTCTACGGCGGCTTTGGCGGCATGGGCGGCGGCTCCTTCGGGGGCGGTGCCGGGCGCGGCGGTTTCGGCGGCGGCAGCTTTGGCGGCGGCTTCGGTGGCATGGGCGGTGGTTCCAGCCATGGCGGCGGCGGTGGCCGTGGGCGATAATGAGAATAAAAAGAGAAAGGCAGTGGTTTTACCATTGTCTTTCTCTTTTTTACGTCTTTTGTCGTGAATGAAATTCATTTGACAAAACAATTTTTGTAACTTATACTGGATGACATCACGAAAAATAAAGGAAGTATCTGTCATGCTGACTCTGGATAAGATCTACCACGCCGCCTTTGTGCTGAAGGATGTAGCGCGCAAGACCGACCTCATCGAAGCCCCCAAGCTGTCCAAGGACTGCCAGCTGTACCTTAAGACCGAGAACCTGCAGGCCACCGGCAGCTTTAAGGTGCGGGGCGCTTACTATAAAATCAGCCAGCTTTCTGAGGAGGAGAGCGCCAAGGGCGTGATTGCCTGCTCTGCGGGCAACCATGCGCAGGGCGTGGCGCTGGCCGCTACCCGGCGCGGCATCCGCAGCATCGTCTGTATGCCGGACGGCGCACCCCTGATGAAGGTGGAAAACACCAAAAATCTGGGCGCGGAGGTCTGCCTTGTGCCCGGCACCTACGACGAAGCCCACGACAAGGCCGTGCAGCTGCAAAAGGAGTACGACATGACCTTTATCCACCCCTACGATGACGAGCAGGTCATCGCCGGGCAGGGTACCATCGGCTTGGAGATCCTTGACCAGCTGCCGGATGTGGATGCTGTGGTGGTGCCGGTGGGCGGCGGCGGACTGATTTCCGGTATTGCCTTTGCCATCAAGACCCTGCGCCCGGAGGTCAAGGTGTACGGCGTACAGGCCGAGGGTGCCCCCAGTATGTACCGCAGCCTGCACGAGCACAAGTACCAGACCCTGAAATCTGCTTCCACCTTTGCGGACGGTATTCAGGTCAAGACCCCGGGCGAGCTGACCTATCAGCTATGCGAGCAGTATGTGGACGATATCGTTACCGTGACCGAGGACGAGACGGCGGCGGCCATTCTCTCCCTGATGGAGAACCAGAAGCTGGTGGCTGAGGGTGCAGGCGCTGTGCCGGTGGCGGCGGTGCTGTTCCACAAGCTGCCGGTGGAGGGCAAAAAGGTGGCCTGCGTCATCTCCGGCGGCAACATTGATGTGAACATCCTGAACCGCGTCATCACCCGCGGTCTTGTGATGAGCGGCCGCAAGGCAAACCTGACCATCGCGCTGGAGGACAAGCCCGGCCAGTTGAAAAAGGTGGCCGAGGTGGTATCCCGCTGCGGCAGCAATGTGGTGTCGGTGCAGCATGACGGCTCCGACCCCAATATGCCCATCTCCAGCTGCTTCCTCAAGCTGACGCTGGAGACCCGCGATGCCGCCCAGATCGAGCAGATCCGCACCGAGCTGACTAAGGCCGGCTTCCAGCTGGTCACCGAGCGGGTGTAAACTTCATCGTTTTGCAAGAGTGAAAGCCTTCCCCCGGACGGGGGAAGGTGGATGCGAACGTAGTGAGCAGCCGGATGAGGGTGCAGGCAAGCAGCAGCTTACGGGAAATTACCCCCTCATCCGGCTCTATCCGAAGAAAAAAGCAAATTTGTTCTAAACCCGATGTAATATGAAGGAGAAAATATACTATGAAAGTCGTATCTACCGCCAACGCACCTGCCGCCATCGGCCCTTACAGTCAGGCACTGGATCTGGGCAATATGGTGTTTGTTTCCGGGCAGCTCCCGGTAGACCCAGCCACCGGCACCATGGCTGATACCGTGGAGCAGCAGGCCGCACAGAGCCTTGCCAACCTGAAGGCGATTCTGGCCGAGGCGGGGCTTTCCATGAACAACGTGGTCAAGACGGTGATCTTTCTGGCCGACATCAACGATTTTGCCGCAGTGAACGCGGAGTACGCCAAGGCTTTTGCCGAGCCGTTCCCCGCCCGCAGCTGCGTGCAGGTGGCAGCCATCCCCAAGGGCGCAAAACTGGAGATCGAGTGCATCGCCGTGCGGGACTGAGCGAAAAATAAGACAAGAAAAACGGGACACCGGAGCATCTGCGGATGCTTTGGTGTCCCGTTTTTGATATCAGGTTCGGAAAGCAGGTCTTTACTTCTGCACACCGGCCTCGCATTGCTCGATGAATTGCTTGGCCACCCGGGGGCTGCGGCCACCGGCACGCAGGGCAAAGGCCTCGGCCTTGAGCAGCAGCTGCTCGGTGGGCATCTGGATGTTGTGCTGCTTGGCAAGCTGCTCCAGAATTGTCTCGAACCGTGCCTTTTCCGGCCGCTGGAAGGTGACCGTCAGGCCGAACCGGGCGGAAAGGCTCATCAGCTCCTGCCGGGTGTCGGCCTCGTGGATGTCATCGCCGGTGCGGTCCGAGAGGGTTTCCTTGATGAGGTGGCGGCGGTTGGAGGTGGCATACACCGCAATGTTCTGGGCGCGTCCGCCTACGCTGCCCTCCAAAATGGCCTTCAGGGCGGCAAAGTTGTCGTCGTTGGCGGTAAAGCTCAGATCGTCGATGAACAAAATGAACTTGAGCGGGTTTGCCGCCAGCTTGTCCATCAGATCGGGAATCTGGTACAGCTGGTTCTTTTTTACCTCTACCAGCCGCAGTCCCTCGGGCGCAAACTCGTTGGCAATGGCCTTTACCGCGCTGGATTTGCCGGTACCGGCGTCACCGTACAGCAGCACATTGTTGGCGGGCATCCCGGCCAGCAGTGCCTTTGTGTTGGCGATCACCTTTTCCCGCTCCTTCTCGTAGCCGGGCAGCTCGGAAAGGCGCTGCGGGTCGGGGTATTTTACCGGCACAAGCTGGCCGTTCTCCACCGTGAATACATGGTGCTTTGCAAACATGCCGTAGCCCTTTTTGCCCACCTCGCTCATGCGCTGGGCGTAGGCGGCGGCAAGGTCAAGCTCACAGGTCTGCCACCGGGGCAGGAAAGCCAGTTCCGGCCGCTGCGCCTGCTCCGAGTAGGCGGTCTGGAACAGATCGTCCAGCGTCAGCCCGCACAGCTGCTGCAAAAACTGCAGCTCGCTGTCCAAGGCGCTTTGCAGCAGCGCGTCCAGCTGCCCGGCAGCGGCCTGCCGCACGCAGATGGTCTCGGCCTCCAGCACAGCATTGCTCAGGTAGCTGCCCCAGTTGGTGGTGTACTCGAACAAAGCGGCCTCAAAGGCGGCTACGGCATCGCACACCGGGCCGTAGGAGGAGCAGCCTGCCTCCATGCGGTCGGTCAGGTCTAAAAGCTTTGCCACAACAGGGTCGTTCAGCAGGGCGCGGAACACAACAAGCCCATGCAGATGGGCATTCCATTCTCTCAGTTTCATAGGTCGATCCCTTTTCCTCTCCATTGGCACATACCCTACAAAACGCAGGTACGCGGATATCAAAAGTATACAGCGGTTCGGGCGGGGATGCAAGGGGTGTTAAAAATGCTTCATCTTTGGGGTGATTCAGGTTACAAATTGTCGATTGACAAAAGCCCGGTTTATAGTATAATTTACATCAACAAATGCGCAGATGGGAAAAAGTACCACACGATCCCCACTGTTCAGAGAGCTGCCGTCTGGTGCAAGGCAGTCAGCGTTTCGTGCGGAAAATCATCCCGGAGCAGCCTGCCCAACGGGTGCAAACCCCTGTAAGCAGCGCCGGTTGCAGCCGTTACCGTGCAGGGCTTTGTTGGAAGCCCGTGAGAGGGTGTGCACAGCACGCCAACGAGAGTGGTACCGCAGAGAGCTTGATGTTACAAGGTCTTTGTCTCTTGAAGAAAGCAGGGGACAAGGGCTTTTTCTTTTTCAAAAGCTCTCCCTGAGGGAATGGATAAGAAGTGGAACAGGAATAGGAGCAACACCATGCAGTTGAATGGTTCTCAGATCTTTGTAGAGGTCCTGTGCGAGCAGGGAGTGGACACTCTTTTTGGCTACCCCGGCGGCGCTGTGCTGAACCTTTACGACGAGCTGTATAAGAATGCCGACCGCATCACCCATGTGCTTACCGCCCACGAGCAGGGCGCAGCCCATGCAGCGGACGGCTACGCCCGCGCCACCGGCCGCACCGGCGTGGTGCTGGCTACCAGCGGCCCGGGTGCCACCAATCTGGTCACCGGCATTGCCACCGCCTATATGGACTCGGTGCCCATGGTGGCCTTTACCGGCAACGTGCCCACCAGCAGCATTGGCAGGGACGGCTTTCAGGAAGCGTACATCGAGGGCATTACGGTGCCCATCACAAAGCATAACTTCACGGTGCGCCGGGTAGAGGACTTGGCCGATACCATGCGGGCAGCTTTCCGCATTGCGCAGAGCGGCCGCAAGGGCCCGGTGCTGGTGGATATCCCCAAGG
>OGKR01001411.1_pt1 | contig 17508 bp, 14 predicted proteins | sample 1572431 | NCBI WGS metagenome assembly OGKR01 (sample SAMEA2582079, study PRJEB24529) | metagenome | biome: Human gut stool | place: China | collected 2011 | reverse complement strand
TCGGTGGCGTATGTATAGAAAGCATTCATCAGAGTCCTTAGAACATCTTGCTTCGGACAACGGTGCTGATATGCATAACTATAACTAGTTATACACTCATACACTAAATTAACATGTTTTGACACCCGAACCCTATCTTATTTTTTATCCCGTTTCCTGCCTCATTTCCTTTCTGAATTCCTCTCTGCTGCCTTGTCAGCATATCCTGATAACCCTTACTTTAAAAACTCATCAACATTATCTGCCGTAACCTTATGATATGGCAGAAAGATATATCGTCCATTTTCAAAATCACTGTCCGGCAGAACCCCCCCAAGGAACAGACTCAGTGCAAGACCTGATATCCGGCTTGCCTGTCCCTCCTTGTCATTGTATACCGTACCCTGGATATAGCCCTTTTTAACAGCTTCAAGAGCACTGTCAAGCCCATCGATTCCGAGAATGACCGGGCGGCTGTCCTGTGGATACCCAAGTGCATCGTATGCCGCAGCCGCCCCAAGTGCCATCTCGTCATTATTGGAAATCACAAGCTCAATATCGGTTCCATACCGGTTAATAAGCTGGGTCATTTTATTCTCAGCCTGTCCCCGGTTCCAGTTAGCGAATTGATAGCTGAGCTTCTCCAGAATTATGCCCTCCGTCTGAATAGTGCTGACCACACTGTCGGTTCTCATAATGGCATCCTGATGCCCCGCCTCACCCTCAAGCAGGACATATTGAATCTTGCCGTCGCTGTTACGGTCTGCCGCATAATCCCCACATATTATCTCTGCTGCAATCTCTCCCTGCAGTGTACCGGATTGTGCTGCGTCTCCTCCGACATAGTACAGCTTGTCCCATTGCATTATATCCTCATATACCGGCTCACGATTAAAGAAAATAACAGGTATATTCTGCTGCTTTGCCATTTTAATTATATTTGACGGCTCCGTCCGGTCAACCAGATCGATAATCAGTATATCACAGCCCGCATCAATAACCTCGCCCACAACCTTGTCCTGAATGTCCTGATCATTTTTGCCATCACGAACCGTCATCGTTATTTTAAAAGTATCCGACTCATATTTCTCAAAACTTTCCTTCATACATTCCGTCAACGCATTGATAAAAGGGTCATCCTGCGTGTACAGCACAACACCAACCCTCATAATATTACTGTTTACACCATTATCCTTGTGACAGCTCGTCGTGCACAGTAAAAGACATAATATAATAACCTTTATTATCCGCTTATTTTTCACACCAATCTCCATTTCCCATTTATATCAGCCTCAATCGTAGGTATAAAGGAACTGCTGTACATCTTCCCGGAAAATATCCTCCTTATGAATCAGCCTGTACTCAATGACATAATCCGAAGCGGCATATAAACGCTTATTCAGCACATTGGAAAGCTCCAGAATACTCTTATATCCCATGCTGTAGCCATCAACCAAAATAAGCCCGTCAATTACGGAATCATCCAGATAATACACACACTTCATGCTGTTTCCTATTCCATAGAGCTTCGTCCCGGTTCCTTCTTTTCCTGCATACATCGCTGCCGCCTGCTCCAGTGCATTTGTATCGAGCACGAACAGATAATCCACTGCCCTTTGCTGCCTGAGCGCTTCAGTAATTGACACATCATAAGCCACACCAATATCAAAAGCGATTTCACAGCCTGAGGCTGCGAGTGCATCAAGCAGTCCCTGCCTGCAGTCTGCGGCATATTCCGTCCCTTCAAGCCCACCTACAATTCCAACGCTTCTTCCCTCAATGACATCTCTGCTTATCAGGTCCTCTCCCAGCGCATAGCCCATGGAATAATTATCAGGCATGATAACCGGCAGACCGGAGCGCTTCGATTGACCACTCTTACCGACGTTGCCCAGAATATCATTGGCAACCAGTATAACCGGCTTCTGTGTGCGAAGCTCCTTTAGCACCGTCTCTGTGTCATTCCCCGGTGCCGCCTGAATAATAAAAGCATCCACCTGATTATCCAGTTGCTCATATATCAGGGCACTCTCCTCATGTGCATCCTCAATCTCATCCGTATTACAGATAATAAGATGTATATTCTGCATTCTTGCTGCCTGCTTGACACCGTTGAAAAAGGAATCCCATTTTTCATCACCGGATTTCTCAACGATAACTGCTACCCTCTTCTGGGGCTTTTCATCTGCAAATATCTGACGCACACACAGCAGCAGCAATATGGCAAGGCATATTTCAGACAGCAGAAAGGTGGTTTTAGGTTTTTTCATCGTCACCCTCATTTCCGGGCTTTTTAACCCCATTCTCCAAAAGCTCACAATTTTCTTCCGTATACGGTATCGCCGGAAGGTGGATTGTTACCGTTGTGCCCTCATCAGGCTCGCTCTCGACAATAAGACCGTACTCTGCGCCGAACATCAGCTGAATGCGCGTGTGTACATTAATCAGTCCCACTCCCGAGCCGTGCTTTGGCACCTTCTTATTATCCGACAAAATATTCTTAACATCCTCCTGTCTCATTCCCATGCCGTTGTCCGATACTGCCAAATATATATCATTATCCGTCCTTCGGCCCTTAACCAGAATCCTTGGATTATCGTCAGCATCCATATTCCCTACGCCATAGTATATAGCGTTTTCCAGAATCGGCTGTATGATAAGCTTCACCGTGCAGAACTGATAGATTTCCTCCGAGACATCATACTCCGTCACAAAGCGTTCCTTATAGCGGTACTTCTGTATATTCATATAGTTTTTGCAATGCTTCAGCTCATCTTCAATACTGATAATTGTCTTTCCGTTTGACAGGCTTATACGAAAAATCTTGGCAAGCTCCGAAATCATATAAACCGCATCCTTGTTTTTGCCGCCTTCAATCATCCAGGTGATTGACTCCAACGTGTTATAAAGGAAATGCGGATTAATCTGGCTTTGCAGTGCCGCCAGCTCACTCCTTCTGCGCTTATTCTGCTGGGCGACAATCTCCGTCATCAGGTGTTCAATCTCCTCATAGGACTTCTGGACAGAGTTTCCCAAATGCCTGATTTCGTATGAACCCCCGATATAAATATCCGGCTTTTCACCGGCCTCATATGCTGTCACAGATGCATCCAGCTTGATAATAGGGCTGGAAATCTTCCTCGAGACAATCCTGTTGACCACAAGCAGCATCATGATGAGCATGATAACAATAATTACCATGTACATACGGAAATGCTTCACACTGTCCGTCCTGACATCCTCAAGAACAACTCCCACCAGCTTCCAGCCGGTATAAGAAATGGTGCTTACAATAACCGTATGTTTACCACCGTCAGGACTGAGCTGATTGCGGTATACACCATCCTCACTGCTGCATGGAATATCTGTATTCTCATAGAATATGCCATTGCTGATTTCATTTGCATAAGGGTGGTAAATCAGCTTTCCCTCTCCGTCACATATATAATAATAATGCTCCCGGCTCTTATAATTAATCCGGCTGAACAGCTTCTCAATAAATGAATACTTCATATCCACCAGCAGTATTCCATTTTCCGGGCGGTCTCCGGATATAAAATCGACCGCCTGGCTTAAGGAAATAACCCGGTAATACCTCTTCGCATCATCCTGAAACAGATTCTGTATATGCGGCGTGGAAAAATGCATATTGGCAACCTTCTCTGCCGCATTCACAAACCATGGCTGTCCTGTAACTTTGATACCCTCCTTCTGAAGTGTAACCGGTTCCGCAGCAATCAGCTCTCCTTCCATATCATATAGTGCAATACTCTGTATTTTATCCTTGTCAGCTTCATAAATCAGGCTGAGCTGCTGGTTGAACTCCGGATCGGAAACATCATATACCTGTATAATATTATAGTTTATTGTATTTGCGAGCTGTCTCATGCTCTTTAGGTATTGCTCCGTAGAGCTGACCATGGACTCCATCATGTTCTGTGTATTGCTGACATCATTATGACGCATTGCCGTTTCATACCGGTTATAGAGCAGCAGACCAATGAATATCGAGGTAGTTACCGTCATGAGCGACAGCACCAGCATAATGACAGATTGTATATCAGACACTTTTCTTTTCTTTTTTTTCATACCTGTTTTCCCATATGCTCCATACGATATTTTGAAGGAGACATTCCGTACCTGCGCTTAAAGACATAGCTGAAATAGTTGGCGTCTTCATAGCCTACATGCTCTGCAATTTCATAGCTTTTCTCTTCTGTTTCCAGCAGAAGCCTTACCGCCTGCTGCATCCTGTAATCCGTCAGATATGTTATAAACGAACTGCCTGATTCCTTTTTAAACATGGATGAAAAATAGGAGTTGGATACTCCAAGCTTTGCGCACACCGTATCCAAAGACAAATCAGGCTCCGAATAACAGTCACGGACTATATTTTTTGCCTCTGCAATCAGATAACATAATGAAGATTTCCTGGCATTTTTAAATTCCTCCGAAATCGACAGTGACACCTTCACAAGCCAGTCCGATAATGCACTTTCATCCATTCTGGTAATCTCATCATAATCATTCCTGATATTTCCTGTATGATCCTCAAATTTCATATGGTTATTTCCGCAGAAGCGGTACAGATTTCCCACAATTTCCATGACGGTAAAATTATGCTGCACAATTGTTTTGGCACTATCCTTAAGCTTCTTCACCAGTGCCAGAACCGCATGCTCGACATCCTCACGCACACCAATGCGTATCGCCTTGAATACGGCATTCATATCAATATCCTCAAGCTGTGCCGAAGGCTCCTGCCCCTTCGGTGCTATATCCTCAATATTGATAGAACGTCCGGCTCCGTATATTACGCGATATGACAGTGCCTCTCTTGCACCCTCATAGGACTGCCTTACAGACAGCAGCTCCCGGCACACCTTGCCGATTCCTACAGTTACAACCGCTCCCAAAAAGCGGTCTGCCCATCTGCAGAACCTGTCGCTGTCATCCGTAAGCCTCTTAATGCTGTCCTCACTCTCAAGATTAAAAATCAGGACGATATTCCCAAGATAAGTAAAATACCTGTAATCCCACCTTGCGCTCAGTCTCTCCTGAACCTCCCTCTGCACCGACATGGAAAGCAGCAGCGGGGACATGCCATCCGGAACATGATTCTGCGATGTATGCATGACTGCACAGCAGTAATAAGGTCCCGGCAGCGAAATTTTATAATCGCTCAGAAATTTGCTGACCTCGCCTTCAAGAATACGCCCCTCAATAAGCGAACAGAAAAAGTTAACACGCAGGGCAGGAAGGGAATCTGCATAGTACTGCTCCAGCTTGATAACATTAAGCTTCTCCTCTCTTTCCTTATCGAGAACACTCTTAAGGCGGCTTAGGCACTCTGAAAGCTCATCGGCATTGACAGGCTTTAAAATATATTCATCAATCTCAAGATGAACCGCTTCCTTGGCATATTCGAATTCATCAAAGCCGGTCAGAATGAGAATACGCACTCCGGGATTTTCCTGCTTCATATAACGTGCCAGCTCAAGACCGTTCATATACGGCATCTTAATATCCGTAATTACCACATCCGGCTGTACCTTTTCTGATAACTCCAGTGCCTTAACGCCGTTCTGAGCCTTGCCTGCCACCTCAAATCCAAGTCCCGCCCAGTCGATTCTCTCCTCAATCATATTGGTAACTTCTTCCTCATCATCTACAAGAAGCACTTTATACTTAAACATCTGTCTCCTCCATGCTTGATAAGATTTCTTTCTGTATTTACAAAAATGGCACGAATTACCCAATAACCGATTCGTGCCATTTTTTCTTTATTATACTCTTTTTTTACCAAAATCCTACTGTATCACAGTTTTTTTCTACTTTTTCTTGACATACTTAAGACAGTCAAGTGTAACTGCTACCAGAATGATAATACCCTCGAATATAAACTGCAGGTTAGTATCAATACCTAGAATGGTAAGTGAGTAGGTAAGTGCCGTAAAAATCATTACTCCTGTCACAACGCCTGAAATCTTACCTATACCACCTGTAAATGATACTCCTCCTACAACACATGCAGCGATGGCGTCCATGTCCCAGCCCTGTCCATAAGCGGCACTACCTGAACCAATCATACGGTTACACTCCAGCCATGAACCAAATCCATAAAGTATACCTGCCAGAACGAAGGCTCCCATAGTAACTGCAAATACGGAAATACCCGATACTGCTGCCGCCTCAGGATTACCTCCGACCGCATACAGATTCTTTCCGAAGGTTGTCTTGTTCCAGATAAACCATACAACCACAACCGCAACAACCGCCCAGAGAATGATTGTCGGGAATCTTCCTATTTTAGGAATGAACATTGCCGGAATCGAGGACTCAATCGCTCCGAAAGATACTCCCTTTGTAGCATAGGTTACAAGTCCGAAAATAATAAGCATGTTTGCCATTGTCGAGATGAATGGATGCATCTTAAATTTTGCCATGAAGAAACCCGCACCGGAAGCAAAGGCAGTTGTCAGAAGCACGCACACAACCAGTGCAAGAATCGCCCTCATAGGTATCGGAATACCCGTGAAATCAAATATATGACCGAATACTCCACCTGTATTAACACCCTTATGCATAATTATTGTCGCCGTTACCATACCCATGCCGACCATTCTTCCTACGGAAAGGTCTGTACCGGTTAACAGAATCAGACCTGCCACACCAAGTGCAAGAAATACTCGCGGTGATGCCTGCTGAAGAATATTCAGAATGTTCGCCATAGTGAGCAGCTGTGTATTCTTCACAATCGGCGTAATAAAGCAGAGAGCAATAAATATTAATATAATTACAATATAAAGACCATTTTTATAAAGGAACTGTGAGGTATTAAATGTATATTTATAATTTTCCAGCTTCTGCTTACGTCTCTGCGCGTAAGTAAACTTCGACATACGGAGCAGATCAATCAGATGATATTCATGCACAAATGCCTCATGCTTTCTGTCCTTTATTTCCTGAAGCTTGGATTCATGCACCATCTGCGCATCATACAGACGGTTCTTATATACATATTTTTCATCCTTGATTTCCTGTCTTTCCGTAAGCTCCGAAAGTGTTTTTGTATGCTCCGCCTTAAGTCTTTCGCGTATTCCTTCATACTCGGCATTCTCTGCTTTTGTTGCAGCCGCACAGCTCTCAACTACTTTTCTATAATAATCATTTTTATAGTGGGCGGCAAGATATGCCTCTGCATCCGCAATCAGCCCGGAGACCTTGTCCTTATTCTTTTCCTCAATCTCCTTTGCCTTATTAAGCTGTTCCTTATCCTTGCGGATTATCTCCTGCTGCTCCTGTTTTGTATAATTTTTATCCTCCTTCGTCAGTGCTATATGTGTTTTCAACGCCTGAACCCGGTCGGAACCATCTACACGCAGGGCATCTATCTGCTCCTGTATTTTACCGATATATTCGTCTATCGGTGCTAAAAGCTTAGCTTCATCTTCTATAGAAAGACATCTGATATCATTTGCCATAGCTCTCGTACTCCTCTCTGTTACAAATACTTTGCACTAAGTCTAAGCAGCTCTTCCTGATTCGTCTCCCTGGTATTAACAATCCCTGCAAGATGTCCGTTGGACATTACACCGATTCGATTGGTAATTCCAAGAATCTCAGGCATCTCAGATGAGACAACAATAATTGTCTTTCCCTGCTTTGCCATCTCTATAATCAGCTCGTAAATCTCATACTTGGCGCCGACATCGATACCTCTTGTCGGGTCATCCATCATGAATATATTAGGTGAGCGCTCTAACCACCTTCCGAATATTACCTTTTGCTGATTTCCTCCGGAAAGATTTGAAATCATATCCTCCGGTCCCATGCACTTTGTATGCATGATTCGTATTTCCTCTGCCGTCGCCCTCACCATGTCATCCTTAGAAAGAGCCACTCCCGATCTGTACTGCTTCATATTAGCAATTGTAGTATTAAAGGTAATATCTGATTTCAAGAACAGACCATCCGCCTTACGCTCCTCTGTAATCAACGCAAAGCCGTGGTTCATTGCATCCATGGAGGAGCGGAAGTTCATCAGCTTATTATTGTAGTAAACACGTCCCGCTGCTCTTGTACGGATACCGAATATTGTCTCAAGAAGCTCTGTACGTCCTGCACCGACCAGACCGTAAAGTCCGAAAATCTCTCCCTTTTTCACATCAAAGGTAATATCCTGAAGCTTCGGTGCATATTTTGTAGATAAGTGTTCTACCTTAAAGACCACCTCTCCCGGCGTATTATCCACCTTAGGGAAACGATTATCCAGCGACCTTCCTACCATAGCAGAAATCAGCTCATTCATGTCGGTGTCCTTGCTGTTCTTTGTCATTACCAGCGCACCGTCCCTGAGAACAGATATCTGATCACATATCTCAAAAACCTCATCCATTTTATGGGAAATATATATCAACGAGATACCCTGCTCCCGTAGCTGCCGCATTATCTTAAAGAGCTTCTCAACCTCCGGTGCCGTGAGGGAGGATGTCGGCTCATCCAATACAATAACCTTAGAATTATATGAAATAGCCTTGGCAATTTCACACATCTGCCTCTTTGATACAGACATTTTTTTCATCGGCTGTGAAAGATCTACCGTTATTCCAAGCTTACGGAACAGCTCCGCAGCCTCTTTTTTCATTTTTCCTTCATCTATTACTCCCAAAGAATTCTTTGGATAGCGCCCTAGAAACAGATTATCAATCACGTTTCTCTCCAGACACTGATTCAATTCCTGATGAACCATCGCAACGCCGTTTTCCAGAGCATCCTTAGGTCCGGCGAAGCTGATTTCCTTTCCATCAAGAATTATTGTGCCCTCGTCTTTTTGATATGTTCCAAAAAGACATTTCATCATTGTCGACTTGCCGGCACCATTCTCGCCCATCAGACCCATTATCGAGCCTTTCTTTACATCCAGATTAATATGCTTTAAAACCTTATTTCTTCCGAATGACTTGCTCATGCCGCGGATCGACAAAATAATATCCTTCCTGTCTTCTGCCATATCACCACTCCTCTTTTAGAAAAGGGGGTGCCAGGATACCCTGACACCTCCAAAGCCTTTGCTGACATATCTCAATCATTCTACTGCTGAAGGAGAGATGTATAAGATGTTGCATTATCTGTTTTAACCATATTTATTGCGAATGCATCATACTCACCAGGGTTGCCGAGACGGTTAGTAATATTAGACTCCGTCTGTCCGTCACCGCCGATGTAATCAACCTTAAGGTTCATAAGATCATCGTAGTTCTGAAGAAGCGGCTGGTAGGTTGAGCTTAAGAAGTTATCTGATGCATTGTAAATATTTAACCATACCTTCTTCTCAGGGCTCTTAGCTGTATCAAGCTGGTGTGCTACCTTGCTGTATACCTTGGTGGAGTCAGTGAAATCCTGATAGTTGGCTGACGTAACCGCTATGTTCAATGCGTAATAGGATCTCTCAGCCTCGCTGTATCTGTAGTCAACGCCCTCATCAAGCTTGTTGCCTGCTTCATCGGCAATGCCGATACCTGTATTCACATCCACACCATCAAGAGCGTTTCTGAGAACTCTCAAGGTGAGGTAAGCCTGGACATCTGCATGCTGTGAAATTGTTCCGCCATATCCTTCGGCAATCGCAGCAACCGCATCACTGTTGGCATCATATCCAAATGTAGGTACCTTATTGTCCTTTGCCCATGCGTTAAACATTGACATTCCCATACCATCATTATTAGATACAACAACATCAATCTGATCGCCAAAGGAAGCTGACCATGTTCCGATTGCATTACCTGCTGTAGCAGCATCCCATGTAGCACCTGCCGAGTTCTTCATCTCCTGTGATGCAAGCTCACGAACGGTATAGGTCTTTCCGTCTATCTCAATTTTCGCATCCTTTACGATGGAGGAGGAACCGTCTGCATTCGTTCCTATAGGCGATGGGTCAACCGCTCCTGCCTTATCAACTCCTGTTCCAAGTGCCGAACGAACACCGCGGGTACGCGCAATGGAATCGTTATGTCCGATATCACCGATTGCAAGTATATAGCCGATTACGCCGTCACCGTTACGGTCGATGGTTGCTGCATTAGCCTTGATGTAATCAAGTACCATCTGTCCCTGAAGCTCTGCACCCTGATTGGCATCAAAGCCAACGTAGTAGGTCTTGTCATTAAATTTGAGTGCATCCATGTCAAGCTCTCCCGTTGAGCTGTTGGATGGCTGGCGGTTAAACCACACCAGTGGCTTCTTGCTGTTCTCTACATTGCTGCCGGATGTTGAACTACATGCCGTAAGTGCTGTTGTTGTCATTGCTGCTACTAAAAGCAGTGGTAAAATTTTGTTTTTTCTCATAGCTTAATTCCTCCTTATGAAGTATGTTCGTTTATTAAGTGTCTTTATTATATTTCACACGCAAAGATATATATATAGAAAATTTTTATATCAACCATGAATTTTTTGTGCATTTTTAATGTTTTTGATGTTTTTAAAGAAATTTCTTAATATTTCTTTTAGCAATCATGCTTATTTTTTTATGATCTTACCCTGCTTTTATATGCACTATGCTACATTCACGCAGCCATGCGCTGACGCGGCAACGGAATATCGCTGCCTTAATGCACAAAAAAGCGGTAATGAAGATAAGCTTCATTACCGCCAAAAAACATCCTTATATTATTTCTCGAATTTTGCAACCTTAAATTTTCTTATCATTTCACGCAGATTTTCTGCCTCATTGCTCATCTCCTGACTGGAAGCAGCACACTCCTCTGTTGTTGCCGAGTTTGTCTGGACAACATCATTGATCTGTTCAATTCCTTCATTAATCTGCTGGATTTCTGATGCCTGCGTCCCTAAGGTTACCGCAATATTCGTAACATCCTCCGTGATTATCTTGGAGCTGTCAGCAACCTCCTCCAATTGCGTCGCAGTCTGTCCTGCAATCACCATACCCTTTTCTACGGCTTTTACCGAGGTCTCAATCAATGCAGAGGATTCCTTTGCCGCCTGTGCACTCTGGTCTGCCAGTTCATTTACCTGATTTGCGACAACCGCAAAGCCTCTTCCTGCCTCTCCCGCTCTTGCAGCCTCGATAGAAGCATTAAGTGCGAGCAGATTTGTCTGGGCGGCAATTTCATTGATTGTTGCAATAATCTTGTCAATCTCCTTTGACGCCTCATTAATCTCATTCATGGAGCCGACCATTTCATGCATCTTTCCATTGCTTTCCAGAATTGCATTTCCAAGCTCATCAACCTTAGCACTGATTTCCTTTGCAGATTGTGAATTTTTGTCTACCTGCTCAGAGACACCTGCTACAGTCGCTGTCAGCTCCTCCACAACCGCTGCCTGATTCGTTGCTCCGTCAGCAAGGGCATTAGCGCTTGCAGCCACCTGCTCCGCTAAGTTTGAAACGCCGTTGGAAACACCCTGTATTCCCTTAATCGTTTCCGCTATGCTTTTCTCAAACCTCATAAAGGAATCCAGAATCCCGACAAAATCTCCCTTCCACTCTACCTCAGGCTTTACATCAAAATTTCCTTCCGCAAACAGCTTCATTGCACGACCGATATCATCCACATAGCTTCCCAGAATACGGATGGACTTACGCATGCTATGTGCCAGACTTCCAATCTCATCATCGGAGTGATACTCCAAGGTGCTGTGCAGATTTCCTTCTGTCAGCTCCTTTGCAACAGCCTCAACCTCATGTAATGGCTCCAAAATCGTTTCAAGCACTCTTCTGCCTATTCTCTTTGCAAAAATCCATGCCATAGACAGGCATACAATGATACACACAATTCCTGCGGCTGCATATATAATGGTGGTTCTCGCAGTCCTATGACTGACCTCATCCGTCATCTCGTCCAGACCGATTGCAACATCAACTGCCTTATTCAATGCCGGCGTACAATTATTGAAGATTTCATTAACTGCCTTTTCCTTATCACCGCTTTTAATTTCTTCCATAATGGTATAACCGATATTTCCCCATTCGGAAAGTGCCGCTGAATATTCCTTATAGTCCGATTCCGGAACCACCCCCGTTTTCTCCAGCTTCTTTAACTCAGAATCAACCTCTGCGAGCAGCTTTTTTACAGTCTGCTCATAACCGTCATAAGCTGAAGAATCATTATCCAATGCCATCTCCCTTATATTTCTTGCAGCCGCATTGACATTCTTCCTACAGTTCTTTACCGCCTGGTCTGCTACAGTAACATTGTTTATATAATACAGCATATTTGAAAATAACGCACCTATGACTATTATGGAAACCAGTCCTGATACCAACATCATAATAATGACTTTTCTGTAACCATAATTTATCCTTTCCTGCAGATGCATATTCTCCAACTTCTTTTTCATCATACTCTTCTGTGACGACATAAGTTGTTACTTCCTTTCTTTTTTCTTTTTGACTTCTGCATTACCTTATTTCTGTCCCCTTTATATCAAAAATTTTTTTGAAAGTCAATATGTTTTCTGGCTTATTTTTTATTTTATTTTTGTTGTATTTTTACATAATTCGCCCGCCCCCACCCCCACCTTGATTTTTCAGCATTTTTACTATATCTTGATGCCCGTGGCAAAACATGCTCTATACTCTCAGCGTGTATAACGTATTACATTTATGCATATCACTACTTTTTGCTGAGATTTTTATAGTACTATCACAGCGGCATCAAGCCCCTCCACTTTTCCGTCAAAGAGGCTCTCCCCGAGCAGATTAACCTTCTGTGCATACTCATTAAATTCCTTCACATTGCTGCTGCAGTTGAAAATCAAGGCAACGGTCTCTTCGCCGTTTTTCCTGAGCATAACAATCGTCTCCTCGTCGTCACTTGTGATTGTCTCAATCAGTTCGCCTTCCACGATGCAGGCATGTGTTTTTCTGACCTGCATCAGCCGCTTATACCATTCATACATCTCCTTGTCACGGTATTCCTCATCCCAGTACATGCCACGTCTGCAATCCGGATCATTTGCTCCCGGCATCGCCGCCTCGTCTCCGTAATAAACCATAGGCATTCCCGGCAACAGCAGCTGAAAGGCTGCTGCCAGATGCTGTTTTTTCTTATCATTATTACATAGGTGCAGGAACCTTGCCGTATCATGGCTGTCAATCAGATTCCACATAAGCGGATAGCACTTTTTATTAAGCCTGCCCTCCAGATACCCAAGATTCTGTACGAACCGGCTCACACTGATTTTTTCATCCGCAATCAGATCTATCAGGTTAAGATAAAACGGATAATTCATGACCGTATCCCACTCATCCCCTTCAAGGAAATCCCCTGCATAATGCCATATTTCTCCGACTATCAGCGCATCCTTCTTCACTGCCTTGACTGCCCTTCTGAAGCGCTTCCAGAAAAAATGGCTGATTTCGTCACCTACATCCATTCTCCATCCGTCGATATCACATTCCTCAATCCAATAGCAGGCAACGTCTGTGACGAATTTTTCAACATCAGGATTTTTCAGATTAAGCTTTGGCATTCCGCCGTAATAAGCAAAGCATTTGAAGTTCGGAAGTTGCCCCGGTTCGTTTTTAAGCGGAAAATCATCGATAAAATACCAGTCACGATATTTTGATTGCTCTCCTTTTTCCAGAATATCCACGAATGCAAAAAATTCTCTTCCCGTATGGTTGAATACTGCATCCATAACCACCTTCATTCCACGCTCGTGCGCCTTTTGTACAAGCTCCCTAAGCTCCTGTGTTGTTCCAAACGAAGGGTCAATACAGTAATAATCAATGGTATCGTACTTATGGCAGGAGTTCGATTTGAAAATAGGTGTCATATACAAAACATCAATTCCCAGCTCCCGGATATAATCCAGATGCTCTATAATGCCTCTGAGATCACCATGCAGATTATCCGCAGACGTAATCGGTGCCTTATACCACAGCTCCTTGTCTACCGGACGTGACGCTGCAAAACGGGCCGGGAAAATCTGGTACACCACCTTGTTCGCCGCCCACTCCGGCACCTCAAACATTTCTTCCTCTCTGAGATTCTGCGGACAGTCAAACATTCTATCCCTGTTCGTAATACATTCCTTGCTGAACTCATAATTACCGTAATATACCTTTTCCCCCTGCATATCCGTAAATTCAAAGAAATAGCGGAGGCATACCAGATGCATCTGAAGCTGCACCTCATAATAATCATGAAACTGTGATGTGGCAACCTTCTTCATCGGAATCGTCTTTCTGGTATCCTTCAATTCCATCGGGATATACTTATCCTCATAGTGAAGAATTATCTCCTTCATATCATCCTTCTTTACCTGCACGCGTATCACAAATAAATCCTTATCGACTGCATAGCAGAATCTTTTGTCCATATCATGAAAAATTGCTGAATATTCCATAGAAGTTCCCCTTTACATTTTTTTGCTTTTATTGTATTTTAACTCACTTTTTTGTTCAATTCTAACATTATATCCATGATATTTTTAACTTTTTCTACTATTGGACTTATATTACGGCAGCTTACGGAGCGTACTGCCTGAAACATTCCGATATAGCATGGCTGTATGGCAGCAAGCTCTTTTAAATAGGCATCATAATAATACTGCATGGAATCATAATGGCTGTCAAAAATAACAGAAGAACGATTATTACAAAGAAAATTCTTAAGGATTCCCTGCTTGAACTTATGCAGACAAAGCCTATTTCAAAGATTACCATTAAAGAAATCTGTGACTTATCCAATATGAGCCGCTCAACCTTTTATCTTCATTACCAGGATCAATCTGCATTGCTTGAGGACATTGAAAAAAAGGTTCCCGAAAAATAATGCACGGCTGCCTTAATATAATTGTTGACTGGATCAATAATGATTTTAACTTAAAACCACACAAGCTCGCAGAAATAATATATCATATATGTAACATCATTGTAACATAAGTCAGCTCCGGAGGCAGCATTTTAAATCACTATCCGAACAAAAGAAAAACCTTGCGGTATGGTCAGTAATTTGCTAGAATGCTAAGTATTATATAAAACAAATGGAGGTATCGCATGAACAGGCTGATTTTTATTCTGGCGTTAGCTCTCCTCGCCGGTATCATTTTCCTGATCACGGGGCGGAACAGACGGCAGATCAAAAGAATTCCTCCGGGGATGTCAATCTTATGCCAGCCGCCCGGAAAACGATATGTGCTTTATGCACTTGGTGTTATGGTGCTGGTAGTTGTGGGATTTTTTTCGGTGCTGTTTGTGATGGATGGAGCACCGGAGGAGGCCATAGGAATGTGGGGGCTATGCGTGGGCATGGCTGTGTTGGTGTTTGTTCTGATGATCTTTTGCGGAAATGTGATGGCCAGAGAATGTACATATTTTGACCAGGAGCGGATTCAGATTGAGCGGGCATTCCGGAAACCGAAAACATTTGCGTGGGAGAATATCCGGCGGATCGATGGAGGATTTGACAGGAAGGTAAATCTGTATTTGGCAGATGGTACGAAGATACTTACGGCGGATATCAGCATGGTCAATTATGAAACATTCTGTCAGATGGTAAAAGTCCGGTGCCCGGAGGCTGTCAAAGGATATTACCTGTCACAGGCTTATGACCATCCCAATAAGCGTATCCTGCGCTATGGTTCGGAGTACTACGTGCTGGCGATTATTGGGCTTATGATGCTTGGAATATATGTAGCGGCGCTTTTGTCTTCCGATGGCAATATATTCTTGCAGGAGCTTTTTAAGCAGCGTTCATCGTTTTCTGAAATATTTTCAGTATGGTTTGCACCTGTCTGCGGCGTGGTAAGCCTGATCGGTCTGTTTATGCTTTGCAATACAAATATCCGATATTTTGAAGAAAAAATGACGGTGAAATTTCCTCTGCAAAGGAAGAAAGATGTGTACTGGAGAAATATCCGGCGGATTGAGGGAATCGCAGTGCAAGTGAACGGCAGAAAAGTCTGGAAAAAGCTGCGGTTGTATACAGATGATACTGTATACAAATTAAATGTTGGATATCTGACCTATGGAAAAGATGATTTTTTCGCAGCGCTCCAGAAAATGGCTAAGCGGTATGAGATCCCATGGACGACGGAGAGACGATAGGCATCCCGCATTGATAAGTATTCCGGGTGATTATTTTCACCTAAATCGAAAAAAGCAGCAATGCTTTCTCCATTGCTGCTTTAAATCCTGTTATTATATATTTAAAATAATATAAAATACAGTCATGGTGATAGATGATACCTGCAATCCTATTCCCAGCTGTCTCTTTATCTTATCATTACTTCCGCACACTGCCCGGATGATTCTAGGTACCAGATGGAAAGCATCCCCTCCGCAAAGTGTCAGCGTTAATATTCCATACAGGATAAATAAGGTCTTTCCCTGCGAAAAAAAGAAAACAGCATTGCCGCAATCAGATCAAAAATCAGATATGCCGCATCAAAAACTGCTTCCATTACATCCAGAAGCTGTGGTTTATAATTGTTCTCTTTCATGATTAATCCTGCTCCCTTCCAATCAATTGACTATAACACAAATAATTTCCGATAAAAATAATTCCTGCCAATGCCAGCGCCAGCCCCAGTCCGGAATAAAAAAATGCAATAAATATCTCCGGAAATATACCGGCTGCACGGAATCCTATTCCTCCGCTCATCATACAGGTCATAATTAAATATGCTTTCCAGTCAAAGAAATGCCAGAATGGCCTGCGAGCTTCGTATCCGAGTATCCTTTTTGTATGCTTTTTGCTCATCTTAAAAAACATTAAGCCAAACAGAAGGAATACAACTATCGACATCAAATATAAATACCATTTTCTTTCAACCTTCATATATGACATCACCCCCAGGCGTGCAACATTAAACCCGGCTATCATCCACACAATGCCTGCAATCAGCAGTAATGTCCTTTTCCTTACACAGAACTTAGCCTTCATCTGCCTGCCTCCTTACTTATTTTCAGCTGCTCTTCTGCGTTGCAGCAGATCTTGTCAAATATATTGATACATATACGCTTTTCCTCTTCTGTCAATCCGCTTAAGACATTCCTGGCAAACTGTTTTTGTGCGTTTATTCCTGCTTCTACGATCAACTCTGCCTTATCTAACAAGACAATCTCAATATGCTTTTTATTATCTTCACTTTGTATTTTTCTGATAAGTCCCTTGTTTTCCAAAGCCTTCAATGAAGTTGATACATGAGATTTTGTGGATTTTCGTATCTTTACTATTTCAGCTGCGGTATTATGCTGCGGATTATTGTGCAGGAACATGAGTATATCATATTCTATCTGTGTTAATCCGTAACGGTCACATACCTCTCCTGAAAGCAATTCATAATAGCTGATAATTGTTTTATGCTTATCCCAAAAGTACATCTCAGCCTCCTTTATTGTTCTATTTAGAACGATTTTATAACAATGCTTCCATACTGTCAATAAATTTATAAAGAATTTATATATGATTTTCTGAGTGCCGCATAAGAAATCACATTGCAGCTTCTACAATCTCCGTCATAATAAAAATATCTCCATCATTTCAAAAGAGAATGACG
>OGKR01001408.1_pt1 | contig 17528 bp, 9 predicted proteins | sample 1572431 | NCBI WGS metagenome assembly OGKR01 (sample SAMEA2582079, study PRJEB24529) | metagenome | biome: Human gut stool | place: China | collected 2011 | reverse complement strand
TTGGTGCGATAAGTATCTGTTAATACACCGTATTTCTCTACAGTAAAATTGGGGGTTACGAAGATATGGTCAATACGGTTCGGAGTATATGTATTCGGATTCCAGCCTGTACATGTCCCATTAGTCGCATATCTCATTTGAGCTACCTCGTAAGAATCTGATAATATTCCGGATTCATGAAGAACCTGATAACTTTCACTGGTTTGGTCTACATTGAAATCACCTGTCAGTATAACGGGATCTTTGCCGCACATTTCCTTAATTTTGCTAATAACCAGTTTGGCACTTTCTCGGCGGGCTACCACTCCGATATGATCCATGTGCAGATTAAAGAACCAGAATTTGAACTTACCGGTTTTGTCTTTGAATTCTCCCCACGTGCAGATGCGGGTATAAGCAGCATCCCATCCTTTATTTGGCTTTGTAGTGTCTTCCGACAACCAGAAGTTGCCGGACTTGAGTAGCTTGAATTTATCTTTCCGATAGAAAATAGGAGCATATTCTCCTTTTGTCTTGCCGTCATCCCGTCCTACACCTATGTAGTTGTACGCAGGCAGAGCGTTGAGCATGTCTTCCAGTTGATTATGTTTCACTTCCTGTGCTCCAAAAATATCGAAGTCATGGAAAGTGATTAACTGGGTAAGTACCGGGCAGCGTTGTTCCCAGCCATTTCCCGCTTTGGCATCGTTGGGATTACTGTTTCGTACGTTGTAGGAGGCTACATTTAGTTGCTGCGCATTCAGTATTGACACACCACAGAGCGCCAATACAATCAAAAGTTTTCTCATTGTCTTTTTATTGTTAAATGGTTATTTAGTATCTTTTTCTTCTGTTTGTTCGCTTCTGTATTCTTTGGGAGATGTATTGTACAATTTCGCAAACTCCCGGTAGAAATAAGACTTGTTCGAGAAGCCTGATTTATACATAATTTCGGTAACGGTGAGCTTAGTTGTTTTTAGCAGGCTAGCGGCATACTCTAAACGAATGGTACGGACAAACTCGCTTGGTGTTTTTTCAGTCAATTCTTTGAGTTTGCGGTACAATCCTGCTTTACTTACTCCTATAAAGTCTGCAAGAGAATCCGGATTCATGGATTCATCGTCGATATTATCTTCAATGAACTTGATAATCTTGTTCAGTAATAATTCATCCTCTTTGTGCATGGTGATCCCATCCCTTACAATAAGAGAGGAACGGCCGGATTTGAAATACTCTTTCATCAGAGAGTATTTATTAATCATATTCTCTACCGCACTCAACACATGTCTTGGATGGAAAGGTTTAGGGATATACAAATCTGTCCCGTGATTATAGGCATTGATCTGGTCTTCAATAGAGTTTTTGGCAGAAATATGAATAACCGGAATATGCGCTGTCCGTTCATTAGACTTCAATATATCTGTCAGTGTAATGCCATCTAGTTTGGGCATTAATACATCACTGATAATGATGTCCGGTTGCTTTTGTTCTACTTCTTTCAGCGCCTCTTCTCCATCGGCAGCTTCGCGAACCTGATAGTAGGGAAGCAGAATATCTTTCAACAGTTCCCGGATATTCTTTTCGTCTTCTACAATCAGTATGGTAATTTCTTTCTGCTTAGGAATGAAAAGCATTTCACTGACCTCTGTCTCTTCTTCTGTAGGCTGACTTTCTTTTTCGGAATTCACGTGCATAGGAGGCAGGGATACATTGAATTCTACATATTCTCCCAAAGTACTTTCTATAGTGATTTCTCCACCTAATAATTCAGTCAGGCTTTTGGTTAGGTTCAGACCCACTCCGGTACTTCCGGCGTGCTTCAGGTTACTGCTCTCGAAAATCTTAAAGCGACTGAATATTTCGCTCGTTTGCTTTTCAGTCAATCCCTTACCAGAGTTGCGTATACGGAAATGTAATGTTCCGGTAGTGGCATTCTGTCTTATTTCAGCCCGGATATATCCTCCGGACGGTGTATACTTGAAGGCGTTAGATAATAAGTTGAATATAATTTTCTCCAGTGCATTCCGGTCTGTAGTAAAAGACGACACTTCTTTACTTTTGAAACTAAAGTCTATTTTATTCTCTTCAGCAATTTCAGTATAGTTGTCTGACACATAATCAACGAGTAGCTGGATATCTACTTTCTCTGCATAGATAGCCGTATGTCCCGATTCTGCTTTCCGAAACTCCATTAGTTCGTTGATGAGTTTCTGCATCCGGTCGGCATTGTTCTTGATGATGTAGATATACCTTTTCGTATAACTGTCAAGGTCTGCTTTTTCCAGCAGATGCTGTGCCGGACCATATATCAGTGTTAGCGGAGTGAAGAACTCATGTGCCACGTTCGTAAAGAAGTTCAACTTCGATTCATGAATACGTTGTTGATTTTGCTTTTCAATATGTTCTAGTAAAATCTGGCGATTCAGTCGGATACGATTCTTGATGACAGACTGTGTTATATAAATAGCAATAGCAATTAAAATAAAATAGATAATAAAGGCAGTAGTACTTAGCCACCAAGGATAGGCGACATCCAGATGAAGAGAGTAGATCTGATTGCTCCATACACGGTCACCATTGGTACATTTTACTTCCAGTTTATATTTCCCCGGAGGAAGTTTGGTGATGACGATATTGGGGTTGTTTTCGTTGTAAATCCATTCATCGGCGAAGTCAATAATCCGATAACTAAATTCGCAGTTCTCGTTGTTGATAAAGTCGTGTGCTGTGAACCCTAATGTAATGTAAGGTTCGTCATAGTCGAGCCGGAGCGTATGATTAAAAATACGCTCGTAAATGTTTTGGCTGGTATTATTAATTTTTAGACTATTCAAACTTAGAGTAGCAATATGGTCCCGTAAACGTATTTTGTTCTCATCGAAATAATTCAGCCCACTGACTCCTCCGAAATACAACCATCCTGCTTTATCCTTAAAAATCGCTCCATCGGAAAATTCATCATTTTGTAATCCGTTTCTGGAAGAATAGTTAGTAATCTTTCCCGAAGATAGATTAATAAAAGAGATACCTTGATTGGTACTTGCCCAGATATTACCGTTTTCATCTTTCAGAATACCGTGAATCGTATTGTTGGGTAGTCCGTTGTGATCCGTATATTCCATAATAGATGGCGGAATGTCTGCCGGAGATAATCGATTGAGGCCGTAACTGGTGCCTATCCAAATGCTGGCAGAATCTCCTTTGGTCAGATAGAGTATATCATTGTTGGTTAGGGATAAAGTAGAGTCTATCTCATGAATTTGTTGGAAGCATTCGGATGCGATATCGAACTTATTGATTCCGCCGCCTCGTGTGCCTAGCCAAAGTTCATTTTCATTATACCCGGCAATGACCGAATAAATGATGTTATTACTTGGTGAGGAAGGTCTGGGAGATTTATATTGTTTCATTTCTGTCACTTTATAACTTTTTCCTTCCCTTTGCAAGGTTAGTTTGATAAGTCCATAGCCGGAAGTGCCCAACCATAATAGTGAGTCGTTATGAGTGAACAGAATGCTGTATACAGCTTTGAAAGTCGGATATTCAGCAGGAATGCTTAACTTCTTTACCTGACTGCTATTAAGTGGAATATAATTGATGCCCGTTCCCTCGGTTCCGATAAATATGTCTCCGGACATATTTTTTCGGATAGTATAGACAGAATTGGAAATCAATCCGTTGCCGGTTGACAGATAAGGTTCGACCTGCCGTTCCTGTTTGTCAAGCAGCAGAATTCCTTCTCCTTTGGTTCCCACGAGTATATTACCATTATCTTCTTCGCAAAAACAACGTACGGGATAATCAGTTTTTACGGTGTGGAATGGAGAACTGTGTTCATAGACTTCCAATACTCCTTGCCCGTCGGTGCCTACCCAGAGTATATTCTGCGAACCGATGTAGATGGTGAAAATGGATGCTTTCGCTGGTAATTGAGGTAATTCCATTGAAGCATTATCTTCCAGATTATACCTGATACATCCCCCTTCGATAAAGCTGATGAGAAGATACTCTTTGTGGCAGATAACTTGCGAAACCGTTTTATTTTCTGGAATATCTATGCTATTCAGTATGCGGTTGTCCAAAGAAACAGTTAATGCCCGGTCATCGTTAATGATAAGATAATCTTGAGAAAGATAAATGCCGGAAATGGAAGCAGGTTGTTTGATTTCTTTTTTGAACGAGAGTTCTGGATTAGAGCTATGGACAGATAGTTGATAATGTAATAATTGTCCATGTCCTGTGAGGAAGAATACTTGGTCTTTGGAATCAATAACGAAATTTTTGATGTCATCAGGAAGATTATTCTTCAATGGAACAAAGTCCTGTTTCCGGTCGTCAAAATAGAATAAACCTTGTTCCTTCACATAGCAGATAATGTATTTGCCGGAAGTGATACCCAGCAGGAATGATTTCTCTTGTTTGGGCGGATTGTTCTGCGTACCTAAATAATAAGGAGTAAATTGCTGTGTGGAACGTTTCCACCGGTTGACACCATAGTCGGTAGATACCCACAAGACAGAGTCATTTTGCTCGATAATTTGCCAGATTACATTATTACTGATAGATCCTGCATTTTTTTTATTATAAGAATAGGTTTTAAAGCTACGTCCGTTGTAGGCATTCAGCCCGTCCCATGTTCCTACCCAGAGAGTATGTTCCGAATCTTCCAGAAAACAATTCACTGAATTATTGGATAACCCGTCTGCATTCGAAATCTGTTTCACTACATTCTGGGAATGTAATAAAACAGGCATCAGGCATGAATAAATAAGGATGCAGATGTAGCGGAAATATGAGTGTTTTCGTAGAATCATGTCGCAAAGATAGAGAGGAAAAATAAGAAAACAAAGATAAAAATATGCTGTACAACACCTGTATACCCTTTTGAGAATATAGTACACCTTTTCCGTTGTTGTGCAGGGTAGCTTTGTCACCAGAAATAAAAACAACACATATTTAATAATCTGAAAATGGATATTGCAAAACGATTTCATCAAAACCCATTGTTGAAACCCTCCGACTTACAACCAGGAATAGAAGGTATGGAAATCACCTGTTTCCTGAATCCCGGCGTGTTCCGTTTCGACGGAAAAATTTGGTTATTACTGCGAGTGGCCGAACGGCCTGTGCAGAAACAGGGAGTTATTAGTTTTCCCGTATATAATAAAGATGGAAAAATAGAAGTGCTCTCTTTCGATGAGAATGACCCGAAACTGGATGCTTCTGATCCTCGTGTGATAGGATATGCAGGGCAGAATTATCTGACTACCATGTCTTATCTCCGACTGGTGTCGAGTGAAGACGGAATTCACTTCAAGGAAGAGCCGGATTATCCTCCTATTTTTGGTAAAGGAGCATTAGAGGCTTTTGGCATTGAAGATTGCCGGGTGGCCACTACTGCCGATGGTTATTATCTTACGTTTACGGAAGTCTCTTCTGTAGCTGTTGGTGTAGGGCTGATTCATACTTATGACTGGAAAAACTATACTCGTTATGGCATGATTTTCCCTCCTCATAATAAAGATTGCGCGCTGTTTGAAGAGAAAGTGAACGGAAAATATCTTGCACTGCATCGTCCGAGTAGCCCAGAGTTGGGTGGCAACTATATTTGGCTTGCCGAATCACCCGACCGACTGCATTGGGGCAACCACTGTTGCATTGCAACTACCCGTCCTGATAGTTGGGACTGTGCCCGCGTGGGTGCAGGAGCGGCACCTATTTGTACAGAGGAAGGGTGGTTGGAAATTTATCATGGTGCGGACTATCAAAACCGTTATTGTCTGGGAGCTCTTCTACTTGATTTAAATGATCCTTCAAAGGTAATTGCCCGAAGTAAAGAACCTATCATGGAGCCTGTTGCTCCTTACGAACAAACCGGATTTTTCGGGAATGTAGTTTTCACCAACGGACATTTGGTAGAGGGAGATAAGATAAGGCTTTATTATGGTGCCAGTGATGAAGTAATCTGTGGGGCGGAGTTGTCTATTGCAGAGATTCTCCGTTCATTAAAGTCGTAATATAAATAAGATAGATAATGAATAAACTAAAAAGAGAGTATCAGTTCTTCAAACAGCAAACTTCTAATGTACGGGTCTTGCTGATGACTAATCTTCTTTATGCGCTGGTGCTTCCTGTAGTTGAGATTTTTGTGGGCGCTTATGTGATGCGCCATACCAGTGAACCGGTTTCGGTGGCTTTTTATCAGCTTTTCATGTACATTGGTATCATCACTACCTCATTTGTGAATGGTTTCTTGTTGCGACATGTGAGTGTGAAGATGCTGTATGCAGGAGGGATATTAGTTAGTGGATTGTCGATGTTTGCCATGATGTTGGTAAAGTCATTAGGCTTTGTGGAATTGGGTATAGCCGGATTTGTACTTGGAGCTGCATCGGGCTTCTTCTGGACCAATCGCTATCTGCTGACTCTGAATAACACGACAGATGATAGTCGTAACTACTTCTTCGGGCTGGAGTCTTTTTTCTTTTCCATTACTTCGATTACTGTACCTTTATTGATTGGAGCATTTATCAGTCAGATAGATGGCAGGGAAATAATGGGATGCCTGATTGATATTAATGGAGCCTATCGGTTGGTGACGGTTGGAGTAATCATAGTGACTTTGTTTGCTGTAGCCGTTTTATGGCGTGGTAAGTTCGCCAATCCGGTGCAGAAGAATTTTCTGTATTTCCGGTTTTGTACACTTTGGAAAAAAATGTTGTTGCTGGCTTCCCTGAAAGGAATGGTACAGGGATTTTTGGTGACCGCTCCTGCTATTCTGGTTCTGAAGTTAGTAGGTGATGAAGGCGTATTGGGTTTAATACAGGGAATCAGTGGTACACTGACAGCTGTTTTGGTTTATGTATTGGGACGAATAACCAAACCTGAAGACCGGTCGAAGGTATTTATAGCCGGGCTACTTGTCTTTTTTATCGGTACTCTGTTCAACGGAATCTTGTTTTCAGCCACCGGAGTGATTATCTTTGTCCTCTGTAAGGTGATCTTTCAGCCATTGTTTGACTTGCCTTATTACCCTATTATGATGCAAACCATCGATGCAGTAGTAAAAATCGAAAAAAGAAATGAATATACCTATATTTTAAGCCATGAGTTCGGACTATTTCTGGGACGTGCTTTCGGACTAATACTTTTTATGGTACTCGCATTTGTCATATCACAGGATTTTGCATTGAAGTATGCATTGATCCTGGTGGGAGCTTTGCAGTTGATTGCCTATCCATTAGCCCGGAACATCATCAGACAGAATCAAGCTATTCGCTAATATTTCAAAATCGTTAAATCGTCGTTGCAAACGAATGAATTATTATGTTGTACAGCACCTATATACCCTTTTGAGAATATAGTACACTCAATTTTTGTGGAGCGAGGGTAGTTTTGCTGACAGAAAAACAAGGAACGACTGATTCGGAAAAACTAAAAAATGACGTATGATAAAACTAAAATCTGTAATCTATTTAATTAGTATGATGACACTTGCCGGATGCTCGGGTCAGAAGCAAACATCTGCTGTTGTTGAAGAGCAGAACGAACATTGGATAATAGGTCCTTTCGTTCGTCCGGAAGGAGTGAATCCGGTGATTTCTCCACAACCGACTACTTTTCAATGCCCGATGCGCAAGCAGTTGGTAAAATGGGAGGAGAGTGATACTTTCAATCCGGCAGCCACCGTTAAAGATGGAAAGATTGTAGTACTCTATCGGGCAGAAGATAATTCAGCGCAAGGTATAGGAAAGAGAACATCCCGCATTGGCTATGCAGAAAGTACGGATGGAGTGACGATGAAACAATCGGATGTCCCTGTATTATTCCCTTCCGAAGACGATTATAAAGAAATAGAATGGGAAGGAGGTTGCGAAGACCCGCGTGTGGCAATGACGGAGGATGGATTATATGTAATGCTCTATACAGCTTGGAATCGTCATCTCCCCCGTCTGGCAGTTGCTACTTCCACCGACCTGAAGAACTGGACAAAACATGGACTTGCTTTTGCAAAAGCGTATAACGGACGTTTTGCCAATATAGCGAGCAAATCTGCTTCTATTGTTACCGGGGTGAAGGATGGAAAACTTGTCATTGAGAAAGTGAATGGCAAATATTTTATGTATTGGGGGGAAAATGCCGTATGTGCAGCAACTTCCGACAACCTGACAGATTGGACACCGGTATTGAACGAGAATAATGAATTGAGAGAAATTGCCAAACCCCGCAGCGGCTATTTTGATAGTCGTTTGACAGAGTGTGGTCCTCCTGCCATAAAAACAACAGATGGTATTGTCCTACTGTATAATGGTAAGAACGGATATAAAGAAGAAAGAGATTCGGAATATCCAGCTGGAGCTTATTGTGCAGGGCAGTTTTTGTTCGATGCCGATGATCCTTATCAAGTACTGGGTCGTTTGGATAAACCATTCTTTGTGCCTGAGGCTGCTTTTGAGAAGAGTGGTCAATATAAAGACGGAACAGTATTTATAGAAGGATTGGCTTACTTCAAAAATAAACTATATCTCTATTATGGCTGCGCTGATTCGCAGGTTGCAGTAGCGATATGTGATAATAATATGGATTTAAAACTCAAAACACATAACTAATTTAATCTATGAAACATGGTTGTAAAATGAACACGGTTGTCTCAAAGTCGTTCAATGACCGGCTGAAGATAGCTACTGTTTCAGCTTTAATGGCAGGGACGTTCTTGTGTCTACCTTTCACGGTATATGCAGAAAATCCTTTGATATCAGATGTTGAACAGACGGTACGGAATATCTCGGTAAAGGGTGTGGTGGTTGATGCCAATGGAGAACCTGTTATCGGAGCTTCGGTACAGTTGAAGGGGAGTACCGGTATAGGAACGATTACTGATTTGGATGGTAAGTTCACTTTGTCAGTTCCGGCTAACGGAGTGTTGCAAATATCCTATATCGGATATAAAACGGCTGAAGTGAAAGTAAACGGACAAGCCGGATTGAAAGTAACTTTGCAGGAAGATACGGAAACGTTGGATGAAGTGGTAGTAGTAGGTTATGGTATTCAGAAGAAAGCTTCTGTGACTGGATCGGTAGCTGCCATCTCTTCGGATAAGTTGATGGAGGTAAAAGCTCCTAGTGTGACAAATATGCTTGCCGGACGTTTGCCGGGGCTGCGTGCCGTGCAACGTAGTGGTAGTCCTGGCGATGACGGAGCTTCTGTTGATATTCGCGGATATGGAAGTATGTTGGTGATTGTGGATGGTATCGAGCGTGATTATGCCCAACTAGACCCGAATGACATCGAATCAATTTCCATACTGAAGGATGCCGCCGCAGCTGTTTACGGTTTTAAAGGTTCTAATGGAGTTTTATTGGTGACTACTAAAAAAGGAACGGAGCAAAAGGCAAAGATAGAATATAATGGTTACGTAGGTTTTCAGAAAGTGACCCGCTATCCGGAAATGATGAATGCCTATGAGTATGCTTCACTTTACAATGAAGCGATTCATAATGCGAATCCGTGGCGCGGAGCTTCTGCTTACTCGCAGGAGCAGCTGGAAGCTTACCGGAATGGTACGGCAGGTACGGATTGGTGGAATGAAACCATGCGTAGCTCAGCTCCTCAAACTTCACACAACTTGAGCATGACGGGAGGTACGGAGAAGGTGAAATATTATATGTCTATCGGATATATGGATCAGGGCGGCATCATCCGTTCGGGCGACTGGAACTACCAACGTTACAATGTCCGTTCAAACCTAAGTGTAGAAGTTGCTAAAGGGGTGAACGTAGAGTTGCGTTTGAGCGGACGGTTTGATAACCGCAAGAAGCCTTATAACGGCGATAATCTGTTCCGTTCGGCACAAATGGCAATCCCGACTTATTCCATGTATGCCAATGATAATCCGGATTATTGGGGAGCGGTAGGTGATATGGCTAATCCTGTACATGTATCCAGTTCGGATGACAGCGGATATGAAGATCGTCTGCGTCGTGAATTTAACAGCTCATTGGCTATTACCTGGAAACTTCCCTGGGTGAAAGGACTGATGGCAAAAGCATTGGTTGCTTATGATTATACAAATAAGGAATGGAAAACATGGAGGAAAGATTTGTCGGAATATACTTATGATTATGCCAATGAAGAGTATATAGAGAAGGTGATTAATACCGCACATCTGGAATCGAAACTGGAAAATTATGATAAACCGACTTATCAGTTCTCAATGAACTATAATAATACGTTTGCCAAGAAGCACAATATTGGTGCTATGCTGGTATGGGAAATGTATAATGACAAAAGAAGTTGGGTGACCGGAACACGTGATTTTGCTATCGGACTCATTCCTGACTTGGATTATGGAGATAAAACCAATCAGGAAGCCTCCGGTAAAACACAGGAAACGGCACATGCCGGTCTGGTGGGGCGTTTGAATTATGATTTTTCCAATCGCTATCTTGTTGAGTTCAATTTCCGCTACGATGGAACCTATAAATTCCGTGAAGGTAACCGTTGGGGATTTTTTCCAGGTGTGTCTTTAGGGTGGCGTGTTTCCGAAGAGGCCTTTTTCAAGAAACTGTTGCCTGATATGGACAACCTGAAAATCCGTGCTTCGTATGCCAAAGTGGGAGATGAAGGAGACTTCGACGCTTTTCAATATCTGGATGGATATACATCTCATGGGAGCTATATTATGGGCAGCAACGGAGTGACTTCCGGTATGACTACGGTAGGTATGGCCAATCCGTGGCTGACCTGGTATGAATCAAAGATTATGAATATTGGCTTTGAAGCCTCTTATCATAGAGGATTGATTTCCGTAGAATTCGATTGGTTCCGTAGAAACCGTTCGGGACTTCCTGCTACTCGTGTAGGATCATTACCTACTATTTTCGGAGAATCAATGCCGCAGGAGAATCTGAATTCTGATATTAATACGGGATTTGAGATTGTAGTTGGACATAAGAACCGGATTGGTAACTTCAATTATAATGTGTCGGCTAATTTCTCTACTACCCGGATTAAGTATGATTATGTAGAGAGAGCTGCTTCTACCAATATGTATGATGATTGGCGTAATAACACGAACGGTCGTTATAAAGATATTCGTTGGGGAAAGAAAGTTATTGGACAGTTCTCCAGTTTCGAGGAAATCTTGAATTCACCGGTTCAGGATAAAGACGGTAACCGTTCATTAATGCCAGGTGATCTGAAATTTGAAGACTATAATGGGGATGGCATTATTGATGATAACGATACGCAGCCACTCGGACATGGTGCTACTCCACGTATGTATTATGGATTGAATATGTCCGGAGAATATAAAGGATTCGACCTGACGGTATTCTTTCAGGGGGCGGCAGGTCATGATATTTATGTCAGTGGGGATATTTTGGACCCATTTATCCAGCAGGGTTTGGGTAATGGATTGGCCATCATGACCGACCGTTGGCATCGGGAAGACCCGACCGATCCTTATAGTAAGTGGATTTCCGGGTATATGCCTGCCGCTCGTGTAGCGGGTGTTGCGGATAATCGTTCCGGTAATTCATGGTCACTGCACAATGCAAGTTATCTGCGTCTGAAAACATTGGAGCTAGGGTACACACTACCTAAAGCATTGACGAAGAAAGCAGCTATCGACCGTGTGCGTTTTTACATCAACTGCAACAATCTGCTGACTTTCACTAATCGTGATGGATTGATGAAGAATGTTGACCCGGAAAGCAACTCTAGCGGAGTGCGCTATTACCCGCAAATGAAGACATATAACTTTGGTGTGAATGTAACCTTCTAAAATCTATAAAGACAATGAATAGAAATTATTTGAAATATATATGGATAGCCGGAGTATCTATCCTCGGATTGACGGGATGTGATGATTACCTGAATCGTGAAAGTACCAGTGGGGTTAACACTCCGGATCTAATTTGGCAGAATCCGAAAGCAATTACAGCCGTTTTGGCGGATATGTATGATTCCGGATTAAAGCTGGATGAGTTTGATGATTGGTATGGAAGCAAGAAAGCGAATTTGGCGAATCAGACCAGTCTTTCGGATGAGGCTACGGCCAGTTATCAGAAAGAGAGTGCATTTGATAAATCAAATTCTACTTATTCTTATGGCGATTATGTATTTAATGACGATATGGTGACTCGTTATAAACAGATCCGTATCGTAAATAACTTCCTGCTGAATATCGAAAAGACTTCAGTGCTGAGTGAGGATGAAAAAGAAGAGATTGGAGCAGAAGCTCGCTTTATCCGTGCAATGCAGTATTTTGGGTTGGTGAAACGTTACGGAGGTGTGCCTTTGCAAACTATTCCTCAAGAATACACCGCCGGAAATACGCAAGCGCTGTATCAGGCTCGTGATACGGAAGCAGCTACGTATGATTTTATAATCAATGAGTGTAAAGCCATCTACGGATCATTGCCGGAAGTGCGCAACAGCGATGCCAAATATCGGGCCAATCGTGGGGCGGTATTGGCTTTGTGGTCTCGTGCAGCATTGTATGCCGGTACTATTGCCAAATACTCTAAAACACTTACCTTGACGGGGGAAGCCGTTTCCAAAGGCTATGTTTATATTCCGGAGACAGAAGCGGAGCGTTACTTTGACGAATGTTATACAGCTTCATCAAAGATTTTGGATGAGATGGTTCCTCGTGTATATAGCTTGTACAAGTCGACAAGTACGGATCCGGAAGAGCTGGCACAGAACTTTTATAATCTTTTTTCTAAGACAGTGAACGGAGATAATGGAGAGTATATTTTTCAGAAACAGTATAATGTAGCTGCCGGAAAAGGGCATATGTGGGATAAACTGAACGTTCCTTTCTCATATCGTGGTGATGGTTGGGGATGTGGTATGTCTCCGGTTCTGGAAATGGTTGAGGAATTTGAATATATCGACGGTACAGAAGGTAAACTAAAAATGAAGGATAGCGGTGGAAAGGCGATTAGCTACGACAGTCCGTATGACATCTTTAAAAATAAAGATCCTCGTTTATTAGGTTCCGTTTACTTGCCTGGCGCTGATTATAAAGGATATGGCGGTGGTAAAATAGAGTGGATGCGCGGAGTAATCAACGGACAGGATGGAATAGGAACCAAATATGAAGCTTCCGCTCAACCGGATAAGGAGAATAAGGTAGTTATCGACGGACAGACTTACAATACTTCCGGGAAAGACGGTGGTTCATTAAGTGTAGGTGACGCCAGCAAAACAGGTTTCTATCAGCGTAAGTTTTTGGACGAAAGTCTGACGGATTATACGGATATTGATGCAAAACGTTCTTCTACTCCTTGGGTTGTGTTCCGTCTGGCAGAAATCTACCTGAATCGTGCAGAGGCTTGTATGGAGTTGAATCAGCATTTGGATGTGGCTTTGAAAGATATCAATGAGATCCGTGGCAGGGCAGGTATCAAGCTGTTGACTGCCGGTGATCTGACTCTTGACAAGGTTCGCCATGAACGAAAAGTGGAACTTGCTTTTGAGAAGCATCGTTACTGGGATTTGAAACGTTGGCGTCTGGCCCATTTGGATGTCAGCAAAGGTGGCTTGACTAATTTCCGTGGTACAGCTCTTTGTCCATATTACAATGTCAAGAGTGGAAAATACACATTTGAAACTGGGGTACCTGAAAAGAGAAAACGTCTTTTCCTCGAAAAGAACTATTATACGGTTTTCCGTGCGGAAGATTTGAGTACAAATCCGTTGATGACGCAGAATCCGGGTTACGGCAACTGATATGTTCAATTATAAGTTAAAGAAAAACCGATATGAATAAAATAATAAATATAGGATTGACTGCATTATTCGCCTGTTTCATGGTAGCATGCGAAAATGACATCGACAATTATGATGCGCCGAATGGCGGTGTGCATGGCACCATTTATGACAAGGAAACGAATGAGCCGATTCCCATGCCTGTGCCGGGAAGTAGTGGGGTGATGATGAGTTTGTATGAGCAGAACACCGGAGCTACTGCTTCGGTCGATTTCCGGGCCCGGCAGGATGGGACATTTGAGCATACCAAAGTATTTAATGGTAATTACCGCATTCAGGCAAAGGACGGCCCTTTTGTTGGAGTGTGTGAGGGATATGTCACTGTGAACGGACAAACGCAGGTTGACTTATATACCATTCCATTTTCGCGTATTAGTCTTGATGTTACTGTATCCGCAGATAATAAACTGACACTTACCTACGATGCAAAGACATCGAACGAAACATTGCAACTGACAGATGTTTCCGTTATCTGGAATTATGCTCCGGGAGTAGACGTGAACAATGCTAATCATGCTACTCTTTCTTCATTGGGAACAAAGGCCAGTGGTACGCATGTCATTGACTTGATGAGTGATACCGAATTTATTGAGAATCACTATAAGATTGTTTCCAATAAGAATCGGGTATACGTGCGTGTTGCGGCTACGGTAACGGCGGAAAGCAAACCGTATGTGAACTATAGCCGGGTGGTGGAAGTAACTGTGAATGATATCAGATAAGGTAAACGATAAAAAAGAATGTAACAATGAAACATAAATTCTATTTATTACTGGTACTGTTGATAAACGGTTTGTTTATCGGCTGCAGTTCGGATGATGATGGTGTAACTCCTCCTGACGATAAGGATGGAGTACTGGTAAAAGTCATGTCCTACAATATATACAGCGGCCAGAAAGTTTATTTTGGAAAGAAAGGAATGGAGGCTATTGCTCAAGTGATTAAAAAGATAAATCCGGATCTGGCTGGTTTACAGGAGTTTGAAACGAAAACCAATAAGGTGGAGAATGCGGATATTATTGCTTTGATGAAGGAGGTGACGGGAATGCAATATGCTTTCTTCGTTAAAACCCGTGATGTGGATGGTGGAGAATACGGTAATCTGATTCTCTCAAAATATCCGATAAGCGACGAGGTGAATTATGATTTACCGAGAATAGAGACCGTGGAAGATGTTTATCCACGCTCTATGGGAGTCATGAAAACAGAAAAAGAGGGGAAGAACTTCTATTTCGGAGTAACTCATTTGTCTCATGTCGGTAATGAAACCAACCGTATCAATCAGACCTCAACTATTCTGGAAAAAACGAAGGGGATGGATGCCCCGATGATATTGACCGGCGACTTTAATGCGTTGGCTGATTCGGGTCCGATGAAGATATTGTATGAGCGTTTTGATATTGGTTGCCTGAACGGGAACTATGGATTGACGACCGGAACTCCCGTTCCGGTAAAGGCTATTGACTTCGTGTTGTACACCCCGGATAAAGGAATGGCTCCGAAGGCTTATGATGTGTATTATGATGCTTATGTAGAATCAGACCATTTTCCGGTAGTAGCTACATTCAGTATAAACGATTAATCTAAAAAGATAGAAACATGAAAACATTGATTCATCATTTGAAACGATTTTCTATATATACACTATTGCTTGGGGCAGTAGGTTTTGCTGGTTGCGAAGATGAGAATCGGCAGGATATGACGCCTGAAATCGGAGAAGGTGAAGTTACTCCTAAGATTACGATGTATACTCCGACGGCAGGTGGAAAGTCTACTAGCCTGACTTTATATGGTACTCATTTTGGTACGGACTTGGATAATATCCGAGTGACGGTCAACGGAGTAGATGCAGAGGTGACAGGTGCTTTGGGGAATATTATTACTGCCAATGTGCAGAGAGGTTCTGGCTCCGGTCCGGTGAAAATATATATCGGTCAGGGGGAAAATATTCAGGAACTGACTTATAAAACAGAATTTGAATATTCTCAGTCTCCTATTGTAAGCTCGTATATCGGCAGCTATGTTCCTGCTGCCAAAACAGAGAAAAAAGAGGGTTCCTTGATGGAAGCAGTCCTTTGGAAACCGGGTTCTATAGCCTTTGATAAGGAAGGCACTTTGTATATTGTGGAAGACGATGACCGTGATATTCGTATTGCGAAAGATAATCAAGTAGCTACTTTTCTTCGTGGGGACGTAACGGGTGGAGTTGCATTTAGAATGATGAATATCGCTTTCTCACTGGATGGCAACACTTTGTTCTTGTCTAATGATGCGAATGGTTCCGGAAGCGCACATATCGCCACTATGTCATGGAGTAATGATGCGCATCAGTATGATACTGGAAGTCTTGCTGCAATATGGTCGATAACTTCGTCTTTAGGTAACGGTGTTACCAATGTAGGCGTACATCCTGTTACGGGAGAAGTTTTTTCCGTAGCTCATGGAAATGCCATGATTTACAAATATGATCCGGAACAGAATACGATGGTGACTACCGGACAACAACTTCCCGATGCGGACGGAAAGAATGCATCGAAAGTGAAGATCCGTTGTATCCTTTTCGATAAGGCAGGAACTACAGTGTATATGAGTTCACAGGAGAAGGATGTGATTTATAAAGGGGATTATGATATGGTGACCGGATTATTTTCTAATCTTCATATTTGGATTGGGCAATATGATAAAACAGGCTTTGTAGAAGGACAAGGAAACGATGCCAGACTCCAAGAACCTTGTCAGATGGATTTGGATGAAGAAGGCAATATTTATGTAGCAGTCCGTAAAAAGCATCGTATCGCGAAAATTACACCTGATGGAGTAGTGACAAGTTATACAGGTACAGGTACTTCCGGTACTACGGATGGGCCATTGGATAAGGCACAGTTCAATCATCCGGAAGGAGTGCAATTCGGGCCCGACGGTGCATTGTATGTTTCAGATTATTGGAATCATAAGATTCGCAAGATAGAAAAGGATTAATAGGGTATTAGGTAAAAAAGATTGTTTTGAAGGATAACATTCACTCACTAATTGACGATATATGAATTTCAGAATATGCATTTCGTTATTTCTGGTATGCTGTCTGTTGTCCCCTGTGATGGCGCAGAGAGACAAAAATAAGCAGAAAGAAGTTACAGTAAAAGCGATGACTTACAATACTTACAGTGGGCGCAAACAAGGTATTGATAAAATAGCCGAGGTTATAAAACAGGAAGATCCGGACATTGTTTCACTTCAGGAAATAGAAAGAAATACAGAGATTAATCCCTGGAATACTCCTGAAAGATTATCGGTACTGACAGGCATGAAGTATTATTATTTTGCCCATGCACTTGATATTCCTACCGGAGGAGACTATGGAAATGTAATTCTTTCCAAGTTTCCGATTTCGGAAGAGAAAAGCTTTAAATTGAGTGTATTGAAGGAAAACGACTACGTTCGTTCGTTTGGTTATGTAAAAGTGATGAAAGAGGGCAAAGAATTTTATTTTGCTACGACACATCTGGACCATGAGTACGAAGATGCTGCCCGTCTGAAACAGATTGATGAGATTCTTGCTTGTATGGAACAACTGGACAAACCAATCATCCTCGGTGGGGATTTGAACTCCCGTCGTGGTTCTGCTACCATGGCTGTTTTTCAAAAGTATTTCACAGTAAACTGTTTGAGTGATGCTGCTCCGTGGACGGTGCCCGTTCCAAGTCCGACTTATACCTGCGACTGGCTGATTTATGCTCCGAATGAAGCCTTTACAGTAAAGGCGTACAATG
>OGKR01001403.1_pt1 | contig 17667 bp, 16 predicted proteins | sample 1572431 | NCBI WGS metagenome assembly OGKR01 (sample SAMEA2582079, study PRJEB24529) | metagenome | biome: Human gut stool | place: China | collected 2011 | reverse complement strand
TAGGAGGAACCGTACCACCGGGAAGAATATACAGATTTTTATTTATGTCAGACAGTTGTAGTAAGTCCATCAAATTATTCTCGGGGTTTGCAAGATATTGAGTTATACCAACTTCTTTTCTTGAAATATTAAAGACCTTATTCAAACCCGGTTTACGAATATCCAAACCGACAATAATAACCTTCTTCCCTAATAAAGAAAGACTAATAGCGAGATTGGCAGAAATAAAAGATTTACCCTCACCACTGACAGTCGAAGTAACCAAAATCACTTTCTTGCCATTTTCAAGCATAAACTGAAGATTTGTACGAATGTTTCGGAAAGTTTCACTCATCAGGTTATTTTGATTCTCAAATACGACAATAGCACCCTGCTTCTCAGTTGTCAATGGTATATCACCCACGATAGGCACGTTGGTCAACCGCTCTACATCCGCCCGTCCTTCTATTCTGAATCGGGTTAAATCGATCAGATAGATAATCCCGACAGGAATTCCCAAGCCCAACACCAAAGCGATCAAATAAATCATACTCCGCTTGGGAGATACCGGCACATTGTCTGCAATGGCTTCATCGATAATCTTGGCATTGTTGGCGGTTGCTGCCAACGCAATTGCATTTTCTTCCCGTTTCTGAAGTAACATCAGATAAAGTCCTGCCTTGATTTCCTGCTGACGCGCAATACTCACAAACTGCCGTTCCTGACCGGGAGCAGCACTGATACGACTGGAGTAGCGACTCGCCTCACGATCAAGATCTGCTTTAGTAATGAGTAACCCTTTCAATGTTCCGTCAAAGCTTGCCTGCACATTCATTCGCGTAGCGCGAATGCTGGTATTCAGATTGACAATAGTAGGATTATCTTCGGTAGAAGTGCGCAACAAGCGTTTACGCTCTACAAGCATTTCATTGTAACGGGCAATCTGAGAAGTAAGCGCAATATCCTGCAAGCCTATATTACTGGGAAGCACTTCGTATTCATTACCGTTGATATATTTTCGCAAGTCCTCAATTAGACTGATTTGAGTCCGGTTCTCAACACGCTTCTTTTCATATTCTGAGCTACCTGTTAAGGCAATCTGGGCGTCACTGGTCAAGTCGGTAATACCGGCAGTACGCTTGAAAGTCTCCAAGTTTTCTTCTGTGCTACCCAATTCTTTTGAGATAATACCGATACGTTCGTCAATGAACTCTGCTGTTTTCTGGGCGATTTCATTCTTGTCGTTGTTGGTATTGCGATTGTAAACTTCAAGTAGTTTGTTGATAAAATCCTGACCGCGCTTCAGGCTGGAGTTCTTCAAAGATATTACCGCAACAGAGGTAGTTTTTGAGGTAGGTTCAATGGTCAGATTCCTACAATATCCTCTTGCCACTTTCATCGGTTGGTTGATAGTAGCCGTGATATGCCGCGCTCCTATTTCCGAAGCAGTCTGATCAGTATCCGTTGCTGGATGTATTGAGTCCTGATTCAGCAGAAAAGCCAACGTACCCTCGTTCGTTGGGAAAACAGCCGGCAATTTCTCAATATGTTTCTGATACTCTTTTTCTCCGATCTGCACAATTACGTCCAGACTGCCTTGCGGCTGCAAGATCATGTCGACTACCATAGGATCAGTTAGTTTCTCGGCTTCCTGAGGTGTCAGGCTCACCTGTATCGGTGATTGCTTATATAAGCCTTTGGCTGGAAATTCGTCTTCATCGGTATAGGTGACATATAGGCTCAACAGTTCTACGACTTCCTTCGCTATCGTTTTGGAACGAAGCACCTCCATCTCATTGTCTATATTCTGAGAAGAGCTAATAAGACCATCCAATCCCAAATTTTCTAGTCCTGCGATTTGTCCGGCTCCTCCTCCCTTTTTATCATCTTTGATAAGCACGGTAGCTGATATATTATAAATAGGAGTGGCAACACGCAAGTATGCCCAAGCTCCCAGTAGGCAAACGATTAACGCCCCTACAAACCAGCGCCAATGAATTATGTATTTAAAAATCAGTTCGCGAATGTCTATACCCTCTTCATCTCCTTCGCGCAATCTGTCATTTACATTTTCCTCTTTCATAAATATAATTCTTATCTTAAGATATTAAACAATAAACTAGCCATTGACACTAAAATGGAAGTGGCAGAGAACCATAGGCTCGTGCTACTACCAATGTCTGAATTTTGAGCCTTTGCCTTGTTAGGGGTCACGTAGAGGATATCGTTCTGATGCAGATAATAGTAAGGTGAAAGAATCGTTTCGGCCTTGTTCAAGTCCAGCGTGATGATCTCTTGCTTTCCGCTGGCGTCTTCACGAATCAGCTTCACTTTGTCACGAAGTCCGTATATGGTCATATCTCCTGCCATAGCCAAGGCTTCCAGCAAATTCACTTTCTCGTTGGAGATAGTGAAAGTTCCGGGACGAGTTACCTCGCCAATCACCGAAATCTTATAGTTTACCATGCGTACGGTTACAATCGGAGTTTCTTTCATGTAAGGTTGTAACTTTTCTACGACCATTTGCTCCGCTTCCTTCTTCGTCAATCCACCAACATGTAATTCTCCCAGTACAGGGAAATTGATATTACCAGCATTGTCCACTAGGTATTTTTGAAATACAGGTTGGGTGGTAGTGGTATTTAAAGCCATGTTGTTTTGCGTAGCTACCACTAGGTTGAAGGGGGCAGCCAGTTCCGGAGTAGTACATGATACTACAATGGTCAGTAGATCTTTCGGCATAATCTTCGCATCATAAAGATATTCTTTCTGTGTCAATTGATTAATCATTGCAGAATCCTGCAAATAAGGCACTTTTTTGTAAGACTGACAAGCTACCAGTAAGAAAGGTAACATTATCCAACACACTAATTTATTTACTTTTTTCATAATTCTAATCACCTATAATTATTTCCTATATAGAAAGTTAAGCATTCGTTTTTGCTATTCTATTTCTTGTTATTATTTCCCAATGCAGAAATAATTAAATCCCAGTTCTTCCAATTCTTTCTTTTAGTAGATATTACGTCCATCTAAGATTAGCAGTTCGTTCATTGTTTTTTTTAATACTCCCCAACTGGGTCGGAATTATTTCTACTCTCTCAGCAACAATAAAACATCAGCATTTAGTACTGCGTCTTACATATCATTGGCATACACTATCGCATTTCCCATTCTTCTGCGATATTCCTCCATAGATACAGGATAGAACATTTGAACCGTACACCCAGCTTTCAATAGCTGGTCAATATCTCAAACAATACCTTTTTTGCGCTTCATTCACTTCCTCTACAGTTTTCAGTACACTCATGTTATAGGTAACTAGTTAGGAATTCTCTCATTTTGTAAAGCCTCTATTTTTTCTTTATTCACATCTATGCAAGTTACGTTCACTCCCATTTCTGCAAAACAGGCTCCTAAAACAAGACCAGCATAACCAATTCCAACAATTGCTATATCCATGACTTAATTAGTTTATTCACTTTTAAATGTAACATTATCTATACGAGGGTGTACAAACTCAAATTCTAAGGTTCTAGCCAATCCTTCAGCTAAAGAATAAGGAGCCTTGAAACTGGAAGAATATACTTTAGTTGCATCAAATTGAGTGGTCGCACAAAATTTTTTCACACGTATAGAACTAACTGTCAGTTTTCTACGAGTTACAAAAGCGAGTAAATCAAAACTATACCCTCCAGTCATACCCAGCCAATAAGGAAAGTGAGTGGTCGGAATATGTTTTTTCACAACTTTGCTTACATGAGAAACCAATTCATTCATTGTGAAATCCGGTTTATCTATATAATTAAAGACATTATAGCCTGTATGAACATTATCAATCATGTGCTTAACAAAAGCCACGATATTCCCAACATAAGCCATCGATTTTTTATTATTTCCGGAGCCAATCATTAGAAATTTACCACTTGAAATCTGCTTCAATAAATTATAAACATTTCCTCTATTACGTTCTCCAAAAATAACTGTCGGTCGGATAATGTTGATGTTCCAATCCGGGTGTGACTTATACCACTCCTGCAAAAGCTGTTCTGCCTGCCACTTACTTTTTCCATAATGATTGAATGGATCAGTTGGATATTCTTCATTAGGATTCTTCTTATTTAACCCATATACTGCGACCGATGAGAAAAAGACAATTCGTTTGATATGATTTTTCTCCATTGATTTTAATGTCTTTTCCATACCACCCACATTTGTATCATAGTAAAGCGACACGGGAGAAACGTCATCACGGTGCTGTGCCGCTAACAAGACAACGCATTCAGCCCCTTTCAGTTTTTCGTCCATACAGATTTTATCACGCACATCGCCAATTTCTGTTATATTTGGAAAAAAATGGCTCTGTTGCAGATCAATATTCAACATCTCATACTGTTGATGCTCTTTCAAAAGTGAAATCAAACGAGTCCCGACAAAACCAGAGGCACCAATTAAAGCTATTTTCATACTTATTCTATAATTACTCTTCTACTAATAAATTATAATTCACACACTTCTTTAAACTCTGCACACAGTTTCGCATAGTCATATTTCTTAGCTGTTTCTTTAGCTTTATTACACATTATCTGATACTCATCAGAAGGCATATTCTTGATTGAGAGTATAGCATCTGCATAGTCTTGCGGAGTAGTCAGTTTATGGTCTATGCCTACTCCTTCTTCGATTATAAGGCTATAAGGTAATCCTACGTTACAGCACAAAGGTTTGCCACTTGCCAACCCCATAAACATTTTATTCATACTGCCACCGTACTTCCCTGTATTGGAGGTGTAATTTAGAGCATTTACATCTGCTTTCGAAAGTATATATGGTACATACTTGGGGGAAGTCCACTTTGCCTTGAATTTTACATTGTTAATATTCTGCTCTTCACAATACTTTTCCAAAGATTCTCTATCTTCACCATCTCCATAAATCAGAACCTGTACATTGTCATTCTGCAATACCTGTGCAGCATCAATAAGATGTTTCAGATTATTAACTAATCGAATACTACCCAAATAAATAACTTTAAATGTTTTGTCATTAGACAAATCTTCATCATCTATTCTATATTCTTGCAAATTAGTATTAAACTCTTTGAGATCAATGCCATTATTTATATAATGTACCTTACTTAAATCAATTGATCCTCCTTGACCGCAATCCCACTTTTTATTCTTCACATAATCTACTGCACCGGGTAGAGAAAAAACAACATTGTTTGCTTTACTATAAATAAAACGCTCAATAGCAAAAGCCGGTTTCATACAAAGATTATTGCCTCTCATCAAGCCAAATCGAACAAAAACTTCAGGCCATAAATCAGTAACATCTACTATATATTTCGCATCCGTTTTTTTAGCTAGTTGATAAATAGGAAAATCAAACGGAATACGGGTAGTATGAACTATTACATCTGGCTTCTCGAATCTCTTTCTATGCATAAATAATTTGGCTGCAAATCTAAAATATGCCACAATTCTCTTTATGCCATTAGCAGAACCGCCACCTGTATTTACTAAAACAAAAGGAATATCATCATAAACCTTTTCCTCAAATGCACTTTTAGAATCTGACAAACATATATTCCGATTATGAACATAACTAGAACAAAACAGTTTTACATTGTAACCTTCCGATTGAAAATATTGCGCCAACTTTATTGTTCTCAAATGAGCACCATAATATTCAATGGGGGCTGCATCTTTATTTATGAACCAAATAGTCTTTTTTTTCGTCATAAGTTTATTACTTCCAAGCATTCAGAACTTTTGTAATCTCACTAATCTCTTCCATTGACAAAACAGGACTCATCGGAATACTAAGTTCTTCAGCATGAATTTGCTCTGTGATAGGAAAACTAAGATTGTTCCACTCCTTATAGCATTCTTGTTTATGAGGGGGTATAGGATAATGAATATTGGTTTGAATGCCATTCTCTTCCAAATACTGCTGCAAAAGGTCACGATCTGTGCAGCGAATAGTAAATATATGGAATACATGAGCATTCCAATCTTTTATAATCGGCAAAATTATCTTCGGATTTTTTATATTTTCTATATAATATTGTGCGATCTGTTTTCTTAACTGGATGTCGTTATCAAGATGGCGAAGTTTAACGTCAAGAATAGCTCCCTGAATTTCATCAAGACGGCTATTGCGCCCTACATACTGAAAAACATATTTCTTTGAAGACCCGTAATTGGCAACAGACCTTACTATATGTGCCACTTCATCATCATTTGTTGTTACCGCACCTGCGTCACCCAAAGCACCTAAGTTTTTGCCAGGATAGAAGCTATGCCCTGCCGCATCACCTATTGACCCTGTCATTTGTCCATTAAACTTGCAACCATGGGCTTGCGCATTGTCCTCTACAAGTTTGAGATTATACTTTTTACATAATTCGCCGATTCTCTCAGTATATGCACACTGCCCATAGAGGTGAACGATAAGTATTGCTTTTGTACGTGAAGTTATTGCCTTTTCTATTTTTGAGTCATCAATTTGATAGGTTTCGATACTAGGTTCAACTAATACAGGAGTAAGCCCGTTTTCTGTAATAGCCAAAATCGAAGCGATGTACGTATTAGCAGGAACAATGACCTCATCGCCTGGTTTCATAACACCCATCTCAAGATAAGCACGAAAAATCCAAATTAACGCATCAAGACCGTTCGCACAACCTATGGTATGTTTAGTACCAATGTACGCCGAATAGTTAGCCTCAAACTTAGCATTTTCTTCACCTTGTAGATACCAACCCGAATCCACTACTCTTGATACTGCTTCATGAATTTCGTCTGCATATTTTGCAGTAATTTTCTGTAATTCTAAAAACTTAACCATAACTAATTTTATATTTTATGTTCTACTCCATTTTTGTCACACATCTTTAAATCCAAAGCGATGCCGTCTTTTGTGATATATCCTTTTTTACTGGCAGGATTACCAAACCAAATTTCATGTGCCGGAATGTTTTTCGTAACAACACTTCCTGCTCCAACAAGAGCATATTTACCAATTATTACCCCTCCCATTATTGTAGAGTTAGCTCCTATTGAACAATGATCTTCAAGTGTTGTCATCAAAAACTCACTTGGATAAACTTTTGAACGAGGAATCAAATCATTTATAAAAGAGACATTCGCTCCAATAAAAACATTATCTTTCACTCTAAGTCCATCCCATAATTGTACTCCTGATTTAACTGTAACATTATCGCCTATTACAACGTCATTCTCGACCAAAACATGGGCACACAAATTACAGTTCTTTCCGATAACAGCACCTTTCAATATGACACAAAATTGCCATATAGTAGTACTATCACCAATTGATTTACTTTGGCAATCAGCCAGATGATGTATCATATTATCAATTTATATATTTATCAATATTTCTATATATTTTTTCGCTTGACTCTCCCAATTATATTCTTCCAAAACAGCCCGACGTCCATTCTGCCCCATCTGATAAGCAATATCTTTATTTTCAACTAAATATTGAATAGCTTCTTTTATTTGTGTTACATTATGTGGGTCCACACAAATACCACAATTATACTTAGCTACAATTTCACGATAGAGTTTTACGTCAGAAAACAATACAGGTAATCCCGCTTCCATACTTTCAAATATCTTGAGTATGCCTAATGAGCCATTAGGTGTTCCCATTCTACTAAAATCTCGAAGAGTATTACTGATAGTCAGTGTAGAAAATATAGACTTCATTTCATCTTTTCTAAATCGTCCTATAAATTCGACACATTCCCAGTCTTTCAAACTCGTTAATATAGTGCCATACCCTTCTTCTATTACCCCAGCTATACGGTATTTTATATTCGGTAATTGATTGACGGCTTTTAGCATCTCTTCCTGACAACTAATCCAGTATACAGTACCAATATATCCTATGACATCCTCACGAGACAGATACTCTTCTTTGGACTGTTTGAATTCAGGCAATGGGACAGGAAAGTTTGTAACAATATAATTATTCCTCAGTCCCCACTTATTAAGATAATCTGCAATATCATCCGTAACAGAAAAAACAGCATTGTATTTCTTTAGAGAAAATATCATGTATTTCTCTAATAACCACGCTATGCCATTACGTGCAATTCTAGGTAAGTACGCTTTGTCTCGGATAATACCGGGATAAAATTCACGAAGATTGAATACAACTTTATATCCTTTACGTTTCAATTTAATTCCAAGAGGCAGCAATTCAGGCTCAGAAATTTGATATATATCAGCATTTATCTTCAATGCTTTCTCATGAAGAAAACGCTTAGTATTCAGCATTCTCTCCATACGCGAACGTGGCTTATAGTTACAAGATACAACCTCAATACCATCAACTATTTCGTCAGGTTCCAAGTCACACACCACAATCGTAACCTTATACCCAGCTTCCGCTAATGACTTCCCTTGCCGATAAAAGATCAATGAGTCTCTCCGCGAATATAGTCCTGTGAGATAACAAATATGTTTCATGATTATAATTCTACATTTCCACGTTTACCATGCATTACTATATACATAGAAAATAAATATATATAACTTATCGAGAATAGCCCTGGCCTTTGATATAGCGTTGTAAGCAGTAATGTTATAAATATAAGAATATGCCATTTTGATTTTATGCGCCCTACAGCAAGCAGCACAAAAAAAACTACATACATAATACAAACAACTGCCCCATTAGACATAATAGCATTTCGATAACCTGCACTTTCTGAAAAATTAGCCAATTGTCTTTTATTATCCACCCCCCACCAATATTGGCTAGTGCCCCGAATAGATTTAAAATAACTTTTCAGATTACTATCAGCTCTATTGTCACCACTAATTGCTCCTTGACTTTTATCATATTCCAATCTATCCCAAATCAACAATCTAGTAGCTGCATTTTGTGTAGAAAAAAAGACCAATAGAACCATTATAGAAAAAGCGAATAATTTATATGTCATCTTAACGCCTCCCGAAAACAAATAATATATCACAAAAATAGCTGAAAGCACATAAAAGAATAAAGATAATGACAAAAGTCCCGATATAAGAACAGCAATATTTCTTTTATCCTTCAAATTGAAATGATCTATATACAACATTAATCCAGCAACAGTCCCAATAACTCCGGGTTCATCAAACGGTCCACAAAACCTTAATGATTGAAAATAAACATCGAGCCCCGCCCCAACATAATTAGGAATGACTAAAAATGGATAAGCAATATAGTTGTACGATTTGAGTGTATTAAGAGGAGTTATTATTTTCCCCGGAATTTCAACACCGAAGAATAGTAACAGCCATATAAATATAGATATTCCGACAACTATTGCATATATAGTTTTATATTTATCATAGACATTTATCATAAACTTTTTTGTCGCAAAAGGTACTGCTCCCAAAATGACCATAGAAAAAAATCCTATCAGATTGCGGTTTTGAGAAATAGCTGCGAGCAAAAGGATTAGAGCAAACACAAATAAATATAGTACATTTCGTTTACTCATCTCATAATTCAGCCAAAACAAAATAGCTAACGGAAAAACCAATGCGATTTGTGCGAAGTTACCACTTAGTCCCCAAGTCAAATAGGGTCTCATAGTTAATAACAACAATAAGCCTCCAATAAAATAAACTATATTATTTCCATTCTTCATTATAGTCAATCATTTCTTTTAGTTTTTTAGTACTAATGATGTAATCAGCATGCATATCCGTTGCATTATTTGAAATTCCTGTCAAATACCGCATCTTAACACCAACACTATTAGCCACTGTTGAAAATATTGGAGAGTAATTTCTAATAGCTCTAAAACAAATCACTCTACAACCACTATGACAAAACAACAAATTAGTAAAAGCAGCACCAGAACCGCCCACAATATAATCTGCATTATAAAATAAAGACATCTGCTCATAAAAAGAAAATGTTTCGGGTGCTACAATTTCAAAACCATATCCCTTAAGTACTTTAAAAACCTCTGATTCATTATAATGCCTTTTATTAGTACTTTTACGTGTTAAAAAAATACGCTTGGGTGTCACTATATCTGGTTTATACAAGAGTAATTTGTCGCGCAATTGCAATGTCAGATCACAATCAAATATAAAATCAAATAAATGATCCGGATCAGTGATGTCTTTATAATGAGGCGCAATGAAATTGATAGCAGAAATAGAATATAACGTACCGAATTCTATAATTTCTTTTTCTCTAATGACAATAACATCGCGTTGCGTCACATTCAGAAGTTTAAAAATCTTTTTAAAAGAATCAACTTTCATCACAATTTCATCAATTATCAATGGAACATCATTCGGGATGTTTACTTTATCGAGAACAAGTAACTTAATTAGAATCTCATATAATTCATGGTAATAATTGCACGAAAATTTTCCTGATATCATGATCCCAGACTTTAAATAACGGCACTTTCCAATACCACCATTATTGCGTAGAACTGCTATGTTATTTTTCAGTCGTAATAAAAGACCATCAAACATGACATAACGATCACTCATATTGTAACAGAAATCATTAATTGCCAATTTTTCTTTCACATTTAATATAAAATTGGAATTACCCTGTATCCTGACAGATTCATGCTTATAGACACACACATCCTCCATTTGAACTGGTATCAGTTCATTCTCCAAAGGTTCTAATTCATATGTTAATTTACTTGTGTAACCAGTTCTATTAGTGATAATAGGCGTTATTGACGAATATATATGAGAATTTGCATAAACATGATGGCTAACGACCTCAAACGGAACAAATGAAGCACAACGCAAAATCATATTATTCACGGCATATAAACAGCGACCAAAGCTATTCTTCTTAGAAAAATAGTACAAGCTACATGATATATCCTCAATAGCATTGCCAATTCTCTTATTTATAAAATGTTTTATTTTGAGTGATATTTCCTTCATTATCCATTATTATTAATTCTTACGACGAAATTTGTGTGTGATAGCCTGTCTTATTCCTATCCGCTGATCCAACCCCACATAGGAATAATATCCTGTCAGAATCAAAAAGGCTGTAACTATTGCATAACTAGTCCATCCGGACATAAGTACCTTGCAAACAAGTACTACTGCTGTAATACACGAGAATAGCACAAATAATTTTATAATTGATCTGTTAAATTCGAGTTCACATTTTCTATGGCAAATAATCCATAGTTGCAAGAAGTAAAGCCCATATTTAATAAATGATGATATACCAAGTCCTATTAATCCCCAATAATAATATCCCACCATATTAAAAACTAATCCATAGCATACTGTGACAAATTCATTCCAAAAAAAAACCTTAGAAGCCCCCTTAGCCAATAATCCATAAGACATGCTCCAAGCCATAGCCTTAAAAAACATGGCAGCCATTGCCCAGTACATCATTCCTTCAACAGGTATAAATTTAGTGGAATAAAGAAGCACTACCGCTACACGTATATAAGCTATGAAAGCAATAATGATTGGTGCAAGAAGAAGCAACGATATCTCAGCTTGCTGATTGATAACCTTAACAAATTCTTTATTATCCGAAGCTATTGCTGATAACCGTGGATAATAATCCGTAGCCATAGCTGTAAACACCAACCCTACATACGTATTTACAATTGTAAAACCAGCATTGAATAATCCTACATCATTAATAGATCCTATACGACTTATGAATATACGAATAACATACGAAGCTAATATTGACAATATTCCCTGAAGGCTGATTAATATTCCCATCTTCAACATATCCCGCCCTTCAATCTTTAGGTCTGCAATAGTTATATTAGTCTTATCAACTTTTATTTTACGGGCATATGTATAAGCTAGAATAAAAATCAAAACGTTGGAAATCAGCAAGACAGGAACAATCGCATTTATTCCCCAAAGATAATATAGCGGTATAATGAAAGCCAAACCAATGCCATTACCAACCACATTTGCCATTGCTAAATAGCGGTACTTCCTCATTCCCTGCATCAAAGCATTCTGCCCTGAAGTTAACTGCATCAACAAAATAGATACTGAAAGTATTATAAAAGCAAAGGTATAGTCTGTGTTACCAAATGTCATCTGACTTAGATACGAAGCGGAAATCAAACAAATCAATGCCCCAAGCAAACCAGTAATCCAAACCAATCGCCTAAATACAGAAATAATTAACGATATGCGCCTGATGTCATTCGTGCTGTTAGCTTCAGCTATATTCCGTACTGCACTTGTACCCAAACCACAGTTCGTAAAAGACGAAATCATCGTAATAGTAGAATTTAACAGACCCATAATGCCCATACCTTCAGGTCCTAATAATACAGCAGCAAATTTAGATCTGATAATTTGTATGAGTATATTAAAAATCTGCACTCCACCGAATAATGATGTAGCCTTCAAACTCTGCTTATACGAGTTTTCCTTTTTAGTATCTATTGCTTCTGCCATTTTATATATTACTGAATCAATCTTCTTTAATCCGTCTTAAAAATTTCGCAGGTAATCCCACATGTATTTCGTAATCCGGTATATCATGAGCCACCAAGCTTCTAGCACCAGCCATTGCAAAATCGCCTATTTTTCTTTTTTCTAAAACGGTGGCACCTATAGAAATATCGGCGCATTTACCCATGACTACGCATGAACCTGTAATTGATCCCATAGCAAAATGACACAGAGGTCCACATTTAACATCGTGTCCGATACAAGTATTGGATTTCACCATCGTTCCTATCCCAAGTTCTGTACGAGGAGCCACATACGCATGACACATTATTAATACTCCTGGATGAAGAACCACATTTTCTCCAATAAATGCCGTATAGTGTATGATCGTTATTAATCGATCTAATGGAACACTCATTCTATCAAACACTTTCTCTGTCAGAACATTTCGTTCTATCATGTGTATTCCCCATGCAAAGTAATATCCTTCATCAACAAAACGTTGGATGCTATCAGTACCTCCTAAAACAGGATATCCATCTATATGGTCAACGAAATCATTCACAAAGCCACTGATCTCGATATCTTCATCATATCCATTTTTCTGGTTATCTTTTATACAAGCAGCTATAACAGAGCCATGTCCATCACCTCCAATGATCAATATCTGCCTTTTCATTTTTTATTTTTATATTCTAAAAAGTCATTGTATATCCGTATATAATCCACCTCATCGTAAGGCATGGATGCTAACACCAAGCAGACCGAACCCGATGAAAAATTATCTAACTCCCGCCACATTCCCGGAACAATATATAAACCCTGATAAGGACGATTCAATGAGAAAGTACGTTTTACACTACCATCATCAACCGTTACATTAAAACTGCCACTAGCTGCTATCACAAGTTGATATAATTCCTTATGAGCATGTCCGCCACGAGCCTCGCCACCAGGTATATCATATAGATAATAGGTACGTTTTACCTCAAACGGAACTGTTTTTTCATTTTCAACCACAGTGATATTACCTTCTTCTCTGTGGTGTTTATCAAGTTCTATGATTGTACAATCATAAACCGTACTTTTCTTACTCATAATTTGCTACTTTTGAATATTTCGTAATCACGCATATAATCATTCTCTCCATAAGAAGTTGAAGACAAGACCAAAGCCAATGAATTGGTAGAGAAATTTTCCATCTGTCTCCAAATTTGTTTTGGTACGTACAAGCCATAATAGGAACGATTCAAATGAAATATTTTTTTCTCTTTACCATCATCCAAAAGCACATCAAAACTTCCAGAAAGTGCAATGATAAACTCTTGGTTTTCTCTATATGCATGTCCTCCCCGCTTTTCTCCTCCAGGAACGTCATATATCCAATATGTCCGCTCTATCTTAAATGGAATATGTTTAAACTCTTCTGCAAAAGAGAGATTACCTCTCCTATCCAAAAATTTTGGAAGATCAATAATTTTACAATCCAATATACTCATGGCTATTTATACTTTATACATACTTTCGTAATATTTCTCATACTCTCCGCTTGTAATATTCTCCATCCATTCAGAATTATCCAAATACCAGCGAACAGTTTTTTCAATTCCTTCTTCGAATTGCAAAGATGGTTCCCAACCTAATTCTTTTTTTAATTTATTTGAGTCAATGGCATAGCGTAAATCGTGCCCTTTTCTGTCAGTCACATAGGTAATCAGTCTTTCAGAAGTACCTTCCGTATTACCTAATAACCGATCTACAGTTTTGATAATGACCTTGATTAAATCTATATTTGTCCATTCATTGAAACCGCCTATATTATAGGTATCAGCTATTTTGCCATTATGGAAAATAACGTCAATGGCGCGTGCATGATCTACTACGTACAACCAATCACGTACATTTTCACCTTTACCATAAACAGGAAGCGATTTGCCATGACGAATATTATTAATAAATAAAGGAATCAGTTTCTCTGGAAATTGATAAGGGCCATAATTATTGGAACAGTTTGTTACAATTATAGGCATTCCGTAGGTATCATGGAAAGCTCTCACAAAATGATCAGAACTCGCTTTCGATGCTGAATAGGGAGAATGAGGATTATACTTTGTCGCTTCCGTAAAGAAAGTACCGTCGAACTCTAAAGTTCCATAAACTTCATCGGTAGAAATATGATAAAAACGTTTTCCTTCATATTTTTCCGGCGTAGCTTCCCAAGTAAGTTTTGCAGCTTGAAGTAACGATAACGTCCCCATTACATTGGTCTGCGCAAAAGTAAATGGATCTTTAATACTACGATCGACATGGCTTTCTGCTGCCAAGTGTATCACACTATCAATATTATATTGTTTAAAAAGTTCCATCACCTTTTCAAAATCGCAAATATCTGCTTTTACAAAAGTATAATTCGGTTGTTTTTCAACATCTTTCAAGTTGGCCAAATTACCTGCATAAGTCAACTTATCCAAATTGACAAAATGGTACTCTGGGTATTTATTCACAAACAAGCGAACAACATGACTACCAATAAATCCGGCACCACCTGTTATTAATATAGTTCGTTTCATATTATTCTTTTTCTTTTAATTCGTCTATCACATTCATCAAGTATTGCCCATACTGATTCTTCAACATAGGCTGTGCCAATTCGCGCATCTTTTCTATCGTTATCCAACCCTGACGAAGAGCTATACCTTCGAGGCATGCTACTTTGAGACCTTGACGTTTCTCAATCACTTCTATGAAGGTGCTAGCTTCCGAAAGGGAATCGTGAGTTCCAGTATCTAGCCACGCAAATCCACGTCCCAAGGTCTGAACCTTCAACTCGCTATCTTGCAGAAATTTCTGATTAACGGTGGTTATCTCTAACTCACCGCGTGCAGAAGGTTTTATGTTTTTGGCAACCTCTACTACTTTATTCGGATAAAAATAAAGACCTACTACGGCATAATTGGATTTGGGGTCAACGGGTTTTTCTTCGATACTCAAGCAGTTTCCTTCTTTATCAAACTCAGCCACTCCATAGCGTTCAGGATCACTGACCCAATATCCAAATACTGTGGCTTTCTTTTCTTCTTCAGCCGTACGGGCAGCTTCTTTCAATAAATTAGAAAAGCCAGAACCATGGAAAATATTATCTCCAAGTACCAAACAAGCGGAATCATCGCCTATAAATGACTCACCTATGATAAAGGCTTGTGCTAGTCCGTCCGGTGAAGGTTGCTCAGCATACTCAAAGCGTACGCCATAATCTGAACCGTCACCTAAAAGACGTTGAAAACTAGGAAGGTCATAAGGTGTAGATATGATTAGTATCTCACGAATACCGGCAAGCATTAAAACCGAAATAGGATAATAGATCATCGGTTTATCAAAAATGGGAAGAAGCTGTTTGCTAACTCCTTTGGTGATGGGATACAAACGTGTACCAGAACCACCTGCTAAAACAATACCCTTCATTTCAATATAAACTTATTTTAATGACACATTTATACGTTTGTCTCTCACTCTATCCCACCAAAGGTTTAAAGCAATCCATACTATTATATCTCCTATCAGCATCACTGTATTGTTCACCCAAGGCATTAATAATATATTAATAGTGCTAAAGCCACAGGAGATCAACAAAATAGTTATCATTGCTTTATGGGGAGTAAATCCCATTGCTAAAAATTTATGATGAATATGATTCTGATCGGGTTCGAAAGGGCTTTTACCATTACGCAAACGCAGCATTATCACACGAATTACATCAAATGCAGGAACTATCAGCGTACTGAAAGCGATAACAAAAGCACCTTCAGTATAAGAGGTTACCTCGGGGTTATTCTGACTATATTTGATAGCAAGAAAGCTAAGTATGTATCCTAAAGTCAGACTACCGGTGTCTCCCATAAATATTTTCCGTGCCCGATCGGCACTACCGAAAACATTATAATAAAAGAAAGGAATCAAAACTCCAAATGTACTGAAAGAGAGTATACTGTACATCCACAAACCCTTGTCGGCAAACAAAAGACCAAAAGCAAGGAGTGCTACACTGCTCAAACCGGAAGCAAGCCCATCAATTCCATCTATCAAATTGATAGCATTTGTCATGAAAACAATGGTCAATACTGTAAAAGGAATACCAGCCCAATACGGAATAGCATTGATTCCAAACAATCCATATAAATCATTGATCCAAAGCCCTGCCATAGGAATGAAACTAGCACAGAGTATCTGCGTAACAAATTTTTGTCGATAACGAACTCCGACAAGATCATCGGCAATACCTGTCAGAAACAAAAGTGTCATGCCACAAATAAGGAATAGACACTCAAGCAAAACAAAAGTCGATTGTAGAGCTGGAACACTATATCCTGTCAGAGTGCGAAATGCCAAGACTAAACAACAGGAAAGTAGTATCGTCGGAAAAAAAGAGACTCCGCCCAAACGTGGAATAGCACGCTTATGAACTTTACGTTCGTCCGGCATATCAAATAATTTCTTACGAAGAGAAATTAATAGAATGCGAGGAATAATAACCCGCGCAACAAAGGCAGAAATAGCAAAAGCTAATATTATAAATATATAGTTCATACAAATAAACACCTCATTAACAAGGTAGTGATTTTAAGTCTTATCCAATGATTTCGGTCAGTTCTTTTCGAATTGCGCGGAACTCAATAGGAAATTCATTTTCCCCTATAAAATTAAAGCATCCTTTTTTATACACTAATTGGAGTATCTATCAACTCCACATACCCCATCGGAATATCTGCACAAGCACAACCCAGCATATCTAACCGGACCGCAATCTTGCTTTGACCTTCAACTTTGACCAATTCACCAACCAGTCCGGTCAGAGTTCCTTTCACGACACGTACTTTTTCACCACGTGCCAATGGAGAACTGTTCATCGATATTGCTTCATCTGAATAATCGAGCATAAAACGGAAACGAGCCATTTGTTCATCTGGAATAATTGCGGGAGAGCTCTCGCCACGCATCACCATGTAACGACTCACTGTAGAAAAGCCCAATACTTCTTTACGCTCTTTCGGGTCAGCGTGTACAAAAACCATCATCGGAAGCAGAACGGATTCAACCACTTTACGGCGATCACTCCATTGATGTATTTCTCGTTGTACCGGTACAAAATTTTCAATCCCCATTTTGTCTAAACGCTCGGCTACTTTCTTCTCATGATGCATACGAACCAGAGCAACATACCAGCGTTTAG
>OGKR01001401.1_pt1 | contig 17692 bp, 15 predicted proteins | sample 1572431 | NCBI WGS metagenome assembly OGKR01 (sample SAMEA2582079, study PRJEB24529) | metagenome | biome: Human gut stool | place: China | collected 2011 | reverse complement strand
CGGGGCTTTCAAAATTTATATTTGGACAGGCCGCCACCATATTAGCCCGCGATGTATACATTACATCAGCGGCAGCGCTCATCATTATCGTTTTAACGGCCTTATTTTGGAAAGAACTCAAACTCATTTCCTTTGACGTAGAATATGCTAAAACATTACAAATTCCCGTCACCTTTACGTTGATCTTATATCGTTCACTATTGATTATGACCATTATCATCGGCATTCAATCAGTAGGCGCTATCTTGATCAGTTCTCTCCTCATTGCACCAGCCGTAGGAGCACGTCAGTGGACTAACAAGCTTGGAACTATGTGCACCTTAGCAGGTCTATTCGGAATGGTATCTGCTATGGGCGGTACCCTTTGGAGTACGACAGTACAAAAACTACCTACAGGGCCTGCGATCATCGTCATTCTGTCGGTTATCGTACTGTTGAGCCTCATCTTTGCCCCTAATAGAGGCATGTTGTGGCAATATCGTAGAAACAAACAATCAAAACAAGCTTTACTATCAGAAACCGCAAAGATAAGTCCTGCAGATTTACAACAAAAGATATATAGAGCAGAGGGTGGACAACCTCGCATAGGAGGTGCCCCATGACAGTACATACAGAGATTTTACTTATCGCCATTGCCGTATCCATCGCGTGCGCTATCCCTGGTGTATTCCTCGTACTGCGCCGCATGTCCATGATGGCCGACGCCATTACGCACACCGTATTCCTAGGCATCGTGCTCGCCTTCTTTGTAACGGAAGACTTAAACTCACCCTTGCTGCTAGTAGGGGCAACCTTAGTCGGCGTAGGAACGGTATGGCTTACAGAGATGGTTCATAACACGGGCCTCGTCAACGAAGATGCGTCCATTGGTATCATCTTCCCGCTCCTCTTCTCCATTGCCATCATCCTCGTCAGTCTCTATAGCGGCAACGCACACCTTGACGTAGATACGGCACTTCTGGGGGAAATCGCGTTCGCTCCATTCGACAGATGGATTGTAAACGGCACCGACTTAGGTCCTGTATCACTATGGATCTCCCTTGGGGTAGCGGTCATCAACCTCGTATTAGTTATGCTCTTCTACAAGGAATTGCAACTATCTACCTTCGATCCACTATTAGCAGGGCTTTTCGGCTTCATGCCCGCCCTCATCCACTACGTGCTCATGACCATGGTATCCCTTACCGTGGTAGCCTCCTTCCAAGCGGTAGGTGCCATCCTCGTTATCGGTCTCATGATCGGACCTGCGGTTATCGCTTATTTATGGACGGACTCTGTGAAAGCCATGCTCACTAGCAGTATCATCATCGGCATTATCTGTGCCGTCATCGGTACGGAAGTCGCTTTCACCCTAGACGTATCCATTGCAGGCGCTATCGCAACGACGATCGGTATCGCTTTATTAATTGCCGTTATTTGCACACCAAAGACGGGCTATATCGCAACCTATCTTCGCCAACGCCACTTGCGTCGTCACTATCGAGAAACGATGATGCTCTGCCACATCTATACCCATATGAACACACCTGTGGCGGCCATTGAAAACGGTATCGGCACCATTCACGAACACTTGAACTGGAAGCCAGACTATACACACCAAGCCGCATCACACCTTAAGAAGCAAGGCTTGTTGTATGTAACAAATGGATACTATATGCTGACCGATAAAGGCGTGGCACAAGTTAAAGAAATTATTTAATTAACGTTAATCAGACACCTCTAAAATACATACTTTTCCAACAAAAAGGAGCTGAAATCAATTAAGATTCAGCTCCTTTTAATCTAAAATGCAATCCGCATTTGGTACCATTTAGCTCCACCATGATCAGACTCCGATTCGCCTTCATTTACAAAGCCAAACTTGGCGTAATAATGGATCTTTTCTTCCTTACATGTCAAAATAACACCTTTACGTTTTTCCTCTCTGGCCAATTCTATGAAAGCCTCTATCAACTGACCACCTACACCACGATTGCGGTATTTCGGCATTGTATTTAGACCAAATATCATCTGCCATGCACCGTTAGGGTTATGCAGTGAAGCATCAGCGAACATTTCATCCGTTAAGATTTCATCATCCGTTACAAAACCATCGATAAAACCAATCGGTGTATCACCGTCAAAGGCAATTAAAAACTGACCTGCATAATGGTCTAACCGTTCCTTAAAAGCCTTACGAGGTGCCGCCTCAGCAGGAGGAAAACAGGTTGCTTCTATATATGTCACTAAATCTAAATCAGCTGTTGTCGCTTTTCGTATTAATATATCCATATCTTTCTCCATCGTATCTACATATCGGTTTTAGTATATACCGTTTATAAAACAAAGGCTACACATTCAATGAGTGATGCGTAGCCTTATATTAATAATCTCACAAATTACTTTCACTATAGATTATCTAGCAATTATTTTTCAGTATATTTAGGCACATTACGATATTGCATTGGTAAGGAATTCTCTTTTACCTTAAAGCCGTGCTTTTCGTAAAATGGTGCATTCTTGCTATCGCCAATCATAACATTAATGTACAAGTAAGACTTGTAAGCGTCTTTCACCATTTCTAGCAAATGACCTGCAATACCTTGGCCATGATAATCAGGATGCACTAGCACATAATTGATGAAACATACTAACTCGCTATCATCCATAACGCGGATAAGACCAACTAAACGGTCGCCATCCCACGCACTAATCACACGAGATGAATTCATGAGCGCCTTGTGTAATCGATCAGGATATTTACCTACCACCCAACGAACAGACAGAAATAAATCTGCTACTTGCTGGGATGTAAAATTTCGCTCCTCAGTATATATAATCTCCATAAAAGCTCCTCCAATGAATCCCAAGATAGCTCTATCAATCAAGTTCCTTGCTCATATAGATAACATCGTCCATAGGGTTATGATAGTACGGTTCGCATTCAACAAAACCATGCTTCTTATACAAATGAATCGCTGCTTGCAACGGTTCAATTGTATCTAGCACCATTTCTTTATATCCAGAGGTCTTAGCATGATGCATGATACTTTCAATGAGCCGATCCCCGAGAGCATGACCACGCCCTTCGGGACGTACATAGAGGCGTTTCATTTCACAACGGGTATCGCTATGCTGATAATACGCCACCATGCCGAGCACCACATCATTATCATCAATAGCAACCAATAATTCACCATTTGGTACCGTATATTTTTCTGCTATATCTGCTAATTCCTCATCTAAATTCTGAAAGGACAAATCGCGACCAAGCCACTGCGTATACTCAGTAATCAACTCTTTTACTTGATCTAAATACGGTTTGCCATCAATAATTTTAATCATATAAACTCCACCGGATATAATACTCTACAATTATTTTTCTCCATGTGGCTTATGTTGAAAGATTTCTTTTACAAGCCCTTCTCCAACAATAGTACTGCCTTCTAGGATAAGAAACTCTGTACCAACTTGTAGTGCAGAATAATCTATATCTTCGTCTACTGGCAATGCATTGGCACGTATTGGTTTATCAAAGATAACATCTTCACCATCAATAAAGTTTACACCTAACAGCTGATTAGAGCCCTTTATAACAAGATGCGGGCAATACTTTCCATTATTTAAATTTGGTGGAGTTCTCCTCTTCTCGGTGAAGAAAGTAACTATACAGCAAACAGTAAAATCTAAATCGCTCATGTTACGCCTCATTCAACTACATATACCATATCACCTTTAAAGTATATGTTCATTATACAATGTACGGGATTCCCTTCGGTCCATAACCAACCTTGCAGCACAGCTCGTCCCCAGTTATAGGTCTCCGTAATGACCTCAAATTCACTTTCACTATATTCCTGCTGATACTGAGGTAACTCAATTCTTTTACCTGTGAAAGTATCTAATATTGTACTATTAAAGACGAGAATTTCTAAATCATCTATATCGCACGTCTCAAACACAACTTGAGCCTTATGAGTTTGTTCAACACCATTCTCATAAGAGAAAATGTACTCAAAAGTAAGGATCAAATTATCATCTTTATGTTCTATTTTCTGCACCCTTGCATCGTGGAGCGAATATTTGGGATACTCGCCAAAAGATCTTGTTATCTTCATAGCCCCTCTATTTTCAAATAACTGTTTAAACAAAAATCTATAACTCAAAATCAGTATACCAATTTTTTTGTATAACATAAAAGGGGCTGTAACAAAACAGCCCTCAATCATAAATTTTTAAATACCTAAAGTAAAAACCTCTTTATAAAATGCTATCATGTCTTTTGCATATTTCGCGGCCCGAGGAATGCCCAATCTTTTATAATAGTCAGCTACTATCTCTTGATGATTCTTCAAGAGATCGAACTCAATTATATACAAAGCAATACTCGTTTTAGAATATTTTTCTATTTCAATTGTAGTTGATACATCCTCCTCAGATATTTCCTCTCCTTTTAAAAATTCTCCATCAGGATACTCCTCAATAGTATCGTTGCCATATTGCAAAAACTTTTTAGACCAAAGGATAATATCTTTTCCATATTCTTCTATCATTTGCTCGTAAAACTGCACCATCTCTTTTTCTGAAAGCACCTTACAATTAAAGCCTTCTAGTAAGAATTGTCTCTGTCTTAATCGATTTTTTAGCTCTTCTACTTCAACACTTTGTACGTCTTGATTAAAGTTGTCAACTCCTAGTTCTTTTATAATATCTAAATATATGTCACTATCTAAAAATTCTTTTATGGTTTCCATCCCTTTGTTTCCTTAACAATACTGTCAGTTTCCATGATAAGAAGCTTGCTACTGCTTTCAGAGCAAAATGATCTATACATAGGGTTTAACTAGCGTATAGTTAATAAATTAAGCCTACTCACTATCGCCCATAACATAGATAAGACCAACTAATCCTTCTCTATCAAACACATTAATCTCGCAAGAGAAGCTCATCAAAGCGTTGTCCAATTTGTCAATATATCCACCCGCTTACAGCAAAAAACAACTCTACGGCCTTCGGGGTATAAAGTTTCGTTCTTCAGTGCACAAAATGAATATTAACATTACTCTATATAATCCTCTCAAATCAAAATAATCTTACGCTTTATTAAGGACTAAATAAAGATAATTACAATTATTTTAAAGACTTATCATTTCAGTAAATTGTCTGTCAAAAGTCAATGTACAAAGTGTCGGATTTTTATTATCTAGATAGGCTATAAACGACATTTTTTTAATAAGTTCCTTCTTTATACGAAAAGAGCTCTCTTCTAAATTCAACTTTGATTTCCAATATATATCAAGTAATTTAGGTAAAATAAACCCTATTCTGATATCAACATTATCTTCAGGGATTATAAACCATTTATTATTTTTTTTACGATCCCATTTAATTGCAATTTTTTGATGTGGATTATTTTTAAGTATTCTATTAAATAATTGATCAGTAAGTAAGGGAATAAGATATGAACTATTTGTAGTAGCTAAATATAAATACTTATCCTTAATATTTTCTTTTAAAATTAACACGATATTATTTAACTTAGCATTATATACGCCTGAATCAAATCTTTCCTCTCTAATAATTTGATTGAACCATGATTTAAATTCATTAAACTCTTCTTTTGGTATACTCTTCTTTCGATTAAACAACACATAGATAGTTTGATTCACTAAATTAATAATCGGTTTATATTCCTCACCAGATAAATCTACTAGATAAATTTTATGAGCAAGAGCAAATCTTTGTGCAGGCTCTGAAAAACCAGATGTCGAAAATATGGCGTAGTGATAATGATACCTACTAATAGATAGTAAATTCGACGACATATTTACAGTCGAGTAATTACTATTAATATCAGAAAGAAGCCCTACCCCCATTCTAACCCTATCTATACCAATTTTATAATTTTTAGAATAGCACTTTGCCTCCATAAATAAACGTAAAGGATAAACGAAAGGTGGAGTTATTTTAAATGTTCCTAATGTATCAAATTGATGATATCCTCCACGCCCTTTAATATTTAACCCATTAGATTGATTTCTTATCTCCTGTTCTTCAGGAGGCAACTCCGGCTCATATGGAATATTCCACTCTGTTATTACTTCATAACCATTTACTTCAATTAGTTTTGATAATACAATCTCCAAAAGATATCCTTTTGCTTGTTGTTTATTCATTTTACGTTGCTCCTAAGTTTTAACCACTATGAGTATTTAACTACACTTCTTTTTAGCCAAAAGTATTAGTTTAGTCTATAATACCTTAAATAAGATAATCTCTTAAATTATTATCAAAACTTTAGAATAAACTTAAATTGGCTTCATTTTACAACGCAGACTGCAGTGCTAATAAAAATCTAGTATTCAGATTCATATACTACTCTGTTATGTACCCCAATTTCTTATCTAAGTTCTAAAGGAAGAAATTATAGGCAAGTAAATCAGTATATTCTTGAATCAAATCTTTTGCTTAAATGAAAAAAGATTTATCATAATTAATCTTAATCAGATAAACACGCATAAATATAAGAATCCATAATATGGAAATCTGTACCTACATGTAAACCCGAATAATCTGTTTAATTAAATATTAGATAAAGTCGACCTTACAATCGATCCATGATTGAATTAACCTTATCCAATATATATTCAGGTACTATATTAAACTTTTTCAAGTCAAGAAAATGAAGTAAGTCATTCTCAATATGGTAAGACTCATCGATAAATTTATACCAAGCTGAATCTAGTTTAGAAATTTCTATTTCATTAGTTTTCTCAAGTTCCCTCATTGCTCTAAATATTTGTATTTTAAAGTAAGAATTTCGCTCGTCTAAATAAAGTTTTTTTAGATGGCTAATTGAATACACATTATTTTTTAAAAACTCAAACTCAAAATCAGGAATATATAATCTAATATGATTGATTCCCTTATCAATTTCATTCTGTGGAATCATCTCATACAGTCTATTCCCAACCTTTTTTCGAAGCTCACTTCCATGTATCAAACAGGATAATATTTCATACGAGTATCCCCAATCCTCCTTACACGCATTAACCTCACACAATTTTCTCAAAAAAGCTATTCGACTAACAATGTTCAGTGAAGGATCCGTAGATAAATCTATATATGAATCTGTAATCAATTTAATATCATTATTTATATCGATTATTTGTTCTTGAACTACTTTATTTTCATTCCATATATAACTAGCAGTAGCTTTATGCTCATCCAACTTTCCAACTACTAAAAAATCTGTTATAGGTTCAAAATCATGTGTAAGTAATAGTACCGTTTTATTTTCAAACGACACCTCTCTTCTTCCAATATTTTTAAATAGTCTATGCATAATTGCGTATTTTTTATTACTATCAAAAGAGGATATTGGATCATCTAAAATAATTAAATCTGGGTTTTGTGTATAAGCATAATACATGAATAAAACTAATGAAAATGCATTTTTTTCTCCCCAACTTAAATGATTTCTCACATTTTTTACTTCAGTTTTATCACCTGAATAACACTGTTTTAAAATGGTTTTACTTTGGTTTTCATCATATTCATTAACATTTATTTGTAATTCATAGTTGATTCCTGCTGTATTTAAGAATTCATTAATATCCTTTTGCGATGCCTTTATTGTTGCATTCATAATAGATTTCAAAGTTCCTAATTCACTCTTTAAAACTTTTATTTCTTTAAGCAACTCACTAACTTTATCATTTATATTAGCTATTATACTTTCAATTTGTGCTCCACCAAAAATGTCAAATTCACCAGGTAACCTCATACCTTTTACATAACTTTCCAATTCACTTATATCCGCTAAAAATCTTCTTTTTCTCCCAAATGATTCTATTGTATCAAGACGGCTAATAATTAATCGAATTTCACATATTAATTTTCCTACTATGCATTCTATTAATTGTTCATCAGTATCAGACTTTATGTATGAAATTAACTCTTTATACTTATCCTCTTTGATAAAGTTTTTTAATTCTAGAAATAAGTCTAGTATATCCTTTAAATTCTTAGAATCACTTTTCTTATAAGTATTTTGAAAAACTGCTTTTCTTTTATTATGATCATCTCGATTTATTTTTTCCGTACAATAGGGACAGCAACCACTAATATCATAATCGTCCCCCTTATTCTTCCACTCAATCCATGCAATATTAATATCTGTATTAGAAATAAAGGGTTTATATCCATCTAACTCAGCTGGAATATTATATAAATTTTGCTTTGAAAGGAGACTTTTATATACTCCACTTTTCTTTATACCTCCCTTTTCAGTCAATGTAAATTTTGAAAAAATAGATTGAAGTAGACTTTTCAATTTTGTAATTTCTTGATTATCCATAAATATTTGATGTAAAGTCTCTAGTCTTTTGTCTAATTTTTCTTTTTGTTCATCATACTTAGGTGTTTTTAAAAATACCTCAAACGAATTTTGTATTATATCCTCTTCAAGAAATACAAATTGGTTAACAAAATCCTCATTAAATATTAATACGGTCTTCAATTCAGGTGTAATTTCAACACTAGGTAATTCATCAGAGAAAAAAGACTTTAAATTTTGCAGTTCATCATTTGAATCATGAAAATAAATTGACTTTGCAATCGTGGTTTTTCCAGTTCCATTTATCCCATATTTAATATTAAGTTTTCCCTTTTCAATTTCAATAGTTCCATCTTTAATATTATTACAACTAGATATTTTTATAGTATACATCTCGTTCTCCCACAAACTTAATTTTTGTAAACCATACTTTAACAATAAAGTCGTTCCCTTTTTCTTATTACTCGCTTTATTTCCAGTCCCCCTTATATAATATTTTCAATTTATTTCGAGCATTAAATTTATTATCTATAAATAAAAATTTAATACTATACAACCACACTTCAATAATGACTTTTCCTTATGGATATAATCTATCTTATAATATTTAATATTTTCTACAAATAAATGCAGTTCTCCTCTATCATTAATTCTAATAATTACTTCCGATCACTCATACTTTCCCACTGAAATCTTTAATCTACTTATAAAAAAGCCAACAAAGCTTGTACTTTGTTGGCTTAAAAATTTCATATCAATCTTACTTCCCTATATTATCGGCAACCAGGGATAACGGTTTCTCTGTTGGCATCGGATAGGAATAAACTTTGTGTTCTTCTTCCATATCATAATTATCCGTCCATAGCTCGCATTGTGTTATTACAGTCTGAACTGCATCATCCATGCCTTCAGGAGGGTATTTATGCTTTTTCAACAGTTTTTTTATAATCATACGCATTTTAGCTCTTGCTGATTCACGTTTTTGCCAGTCTATTGTTCTATTCTTACGCAGAGTCTCAGCCAATTCTTTCGTTATCGAGATTAGCTCTTCATTTTCATAGAAATCTTTAATAGCCTGTGGTTTTACCAATGCATCATAAAAAGCTAACTCATCTGCAGTTAGACCAAGTTTTTCCCCTTCTTGTCTATCGGCTGCGATTTGTTTTGCCAGTTTTAGCATCTCTGCAATAACTTCTTCATTTGTTAGCATCCCATTTAAATAAGCATTGAGTGAGCGTTGCATAATTTCACTAAATTTCTCAGACTTAACTACATTTGTTCTGCGATAAACTGAAACTTGGTTAGAAATTAGTCTCTTCAACAATTCAATCGCAAGATTCTTTTCCTTCATATTAGCAACATCTTGTAAGAATTTAGGATCAAATAAAGAGAACTCTTCTTTAATATCAGAGAATAAATTAATTACACCCTCACTCTTAATACTGTGCTTTAAAAGTTCGTTTATTCTTGCATTCATCTCTGGTAAGGAAATCTTTTTACCAACGCCAGTATTAGTAAGTCGCAAAACAAGTACGCGAACAGCTTCAAAGAATGCTGCTTCAAATCTATCATCTTCATTAACTAACGAAGAACAAAGAGAGAGTGCTTGATGAAGCATAAGGGCTTCTTTTACAAATACCTCCTTATCCTCTGCTCGCTCTTTATCCATAATGAAATTCACTGCACCACTAATAGTTTTAGCTCTTTCAAGATCTGTACCACTTTTAAATTTAGAATAATCATATCCATGGAATATATCTCGGCATATAGATAATTTTTCTAAGAATTTAGGGTATGCGACCATAGAAACATCCGTATCACCGTAATTTTTTTTATCACGAGATGTATAATCGTTCATAGCCTGCTTCAATGCTGTAGCAATACCCACATAATCAACAATAAGCCCGCCTTCTTTATCACGGAATACACGATTAACACGAGCAATTGCTTGCATTAGATTATGTCCAGTCATAGGCTTGTAAATATACATGGTAGCAAGAGAAGGAACATCAAAACCCGTTAGCCACATATCAACAACTATAGCAATCTTTAAAGGGCTATTATTATCCTTAAATTTCTTAGCAAGTTCGTTTTTATGATGTTTATTGCCAATAATTTGTCGCCACTCTTCTGGATCATTATTACCAGAAGTCATAACTACAGCAACTTTTTCTTCCCAATTGGGCCTAAGTTCTAAAATACGTTTATAGATTTTCATGGCAATAGAACGAGAATATGCAACAATCATTGCCTTGCCTGTAAGTAAATACTCCCTATTATTTTCATAGTGATCAAGAATATCATGCACAAGAGAATCTAGAGTATTATCATTACCAAGAATGGCTTCCATCTGTCCTAACTCATGTTTGCTTTTCTCTATAACCTCACTATCTGCATTCAAAGCCATCAAATCATATTCAGCATCAATCAACCTCAATGTTGCTTGATCAAGATTCAATCTGATAACACGACTTTCATAATAAACAGGTCGTGTTGCACCATCTTCAACAGACTGCGTCATATCATAGATATCGATATAATCGCCAAAGACCTCCCGTGTACTACGGTCTTTTGAAGAAATAGGTGTTCCTGTAAAACCAATATATGTAGCATTAGGCAATGTATTCCGAATAAGTCTGGCTGTACCAATAACACGCTTTGCTACTTCCTCACCAGATTCATTCTTTGTAATCTTAATTTTTTCAGCAAGCCCATATTGCCCTCTATGCGCTTCATCCGCCATAACTATAATATTATGACGTTCAGATAAAGGTTCATCCGATTCCTCGAACTTTTGCATCGTAGTAAAAATAATACCATTTGCCTGTCTCCCAGCAAGTAAGGTTTTAAGATTTTCTCTACTTTCTGCTTGTAACGGCTCTTGTCGTAAAAAGTCTTTACACTTTACAAACTGACTATAGAGTTGATCATCAAGATCATTTCGGTCAGTAAGCACAACAATAGTAGGACTATCTAAAGCTTCCTGCAACAAATGAGCATAGAATACCATAGAAAGAGACTTACCACTACCTTGAGTATGCCAAAAAACTCCACCCTTGCCATCAGTAACAGTAGCATGCTTAGTCGATTCAATAGCCTTTTTTACAGCAAAATACTGATGATATCCAGCAAGGATTTTATAGCTATTTATTCCTTCATTTGAGAAACAAATAAAGTTCTTAATAATATCAAGCAATCGTTCTTTTTGGAATATTCCCTCAAAGAATGTATCAAACTGTGCATATTGGGTATTCTCATAATTACCGTCTTTTGTTTTCCACTCCATAAAACGGTCTTCACCTGAAGTAATTGTACCCGCTTTAGAAATCAACTGATCACTCATAACACAAATAGCATTATAAATGAACATTGATGGAATCTCTTGCATATAGTTACGAAGTTGTCTATATGCCTCAGAAGCATCTGTTTCTTCACGAGAAGGAGACTTAAGTTCCATTAATACTATTGGTAGCCCATTTAGAAATAGGATAAGATCAGGACGTTTATTACTGTTTTCAATGAAAGTCCATTGATTGGCTACAACAAATGAATTATTCTCAGAGTTCTTATAATCCACAAGATAAACAATTGAAGAACGCTCTTCTCCATCAACAAAATATCTTACAGGAATACCATTCTGTAAGTAGTCCATAAAGATAGCATTCTTCTGTACAAGCTCTCCATTTTCAAAATTTTTAAGTTTAAATAATGCATCCTGAATCGCATCATGAGTTGCACCATGATTTATGCGATATAAAGACTCAATTAAAACGTCTTCATAGAAGGGACTATAAAAATCTCTTTCTATATCTGGGCCATACACATATTCATACTCTAAATCATTTTGAAATAATTCAATTAATGATTTTTCATAATCTTCCTCTCGAAAAAAATTTAGCATTATTTTACTCCCTATAAAAAAGATAATTTTGCCCTTAAAACTCTACACTAATATATTTATATCTCTCTATTATTAAAATACACTTTCCATAGCAATTTTTCCAATATATACAATAAACAATAATTTACTTCAGCAATCCCTTTACATATTTGATACCCTAATTAACAGTGCCTCAAAAGACGGATGTATCGGTGATTATTGTACTCTCAAATCTGGTTTTGCTTTCAAAAGTAAGTGGTGGCAAGATTCCGGGATTCCTGTTATAAAAATAGGCTCTATAAATCAAGATTATTTAAATCTATCTAACTGCTCCCATGTTTCAGAAGATAAAATATCACTCGCAAAAGATTTCATTGTTTCTGGAGGAGATCTCCTCATTGCCATGACAGGGGCAACCATTGGAAAATTCACAATGGTACCGAAAATGCATAAAACAATACTGGTTAATCAGCGTGTAGGAAAATTTTTCCTTGGCGAAAATCCGATTAATAAAATTCCTTTTATATATTGTACACTCAAGCAACCAGAAATAATCTCAGAAATTATTAATCGTGGTCAAGGAAGTGCTCAGCCCAACATCAGTGCATCCGATATAATGTCTATTCCTTGTGTCATTCCTCAAACAGACGAGATAAATAACTTTAATTTACAGACTGCGCCTATGTTTGAACTGATTATTAACAATCAGGTTGAAAATTTGATACTTGCAAAGACGAGAGACTTGCTACTACTACGATTGATGTCTGGTGAAATTGACATTTCCAATATAGGTTTTTAAGCCGCTAAATTATTGTTTATTTTTTCATTCGATTCGATTTTATTATCAATAGCTCCAAGTATTGACGATATTTGTTCTTGTACTTTCTTATCTCGTGGAACTGAAACAACAATATTCTTCATCGTGTTTCCTGATACTTCTTTGAATGTTGTTCCACTTCCCATACCTTCAATTTTATTTTTATTATATTTAAGCAAATAATATAAAAACAAAGGATCTGTATTTTCATTTGGGATAACACTTTTAAATCCCTGATTTGTACACAACTCATTCTCGGCAATAGCTATATAACCGATTGGTGCTCTTGAAGAAAATAGGACCGTATTCTTTGGTAACAACTGCGTCGAACAACTTTTTAAACCTAGCTCAGTAATATTTCTTTCACCACGGCGGATATAACGTCCCCTAAATGTAGATAGATCTTTAGGAGTTATCCATGCAATACTTCCATTTTCATAATATTCTAATTTCTTTGTCGAAGGAGTTGCCCCACCAATAACAGTTCCCAAATCAGCTATTTTACAATCTATCCATTCTGCCATATTTACCTCCTATCCTATATATCTTTGATGAGATATTTTTACATTGCTCTGTTTGACCATTGCATACTGTAAGGTCGTATCTATCTTTTTATGTCCCAAAAGTTGCTGTAATTGCTCAATGGGCATTCCTTTATCTATTGCCATAGTAGCCAATGTCCTTCGAAATTTATGCGGATGTACCTTATGTATTCCCAATAACTTTCCTAATCGTCTTAGCCGTGCTTCCACTCCACCAATTTGTAATCTATCATGAGGTGCCTTCAAGGATACAAACAAGGCCAAATTATTATCATTCCTACTTTTTAAATAGTTTTGCAAATGTATTTTTGTCCGGGCATCAAAATAAACAACTCGAGCCTTATTTCCTTTACCAAATACAATACACTCTCGCTCATTAAAATTAACATCCGTCCTATTAAGTAAAACCATTTCTCCAACACGAACTCCCGTTGATGCCAACATATCTATAATGGCTAAATCTCTCAGTTCAGAGCAATTATCTCTCATAAGTTCCATCACTTCATCTGAGTAGGTTTCCTTAATATTTGAACCTGTTCTTACCTTATGTATTCGTCTAACAGGACTTTTTAATATATAGTCCTCTTCCTCAAGCCAAGAAAAGAAACTTGAAAGAATCCGACGAATATTATCAATTGTAACTTTACTAGATTTATTTTGTTCCTGATACTTAATCAAATAATTTCTTATATCATCAGTCTCAATATGATTTACACTTTTACTAATAGCGTTAACCATACGTTCAATAGTTGCTTTATAGTATTTAAGAGATTTATCAGAACAGCCCTCAATTCGTTTAGCTGCCAAAAACAGTTCTAAATAATTGCGTTTTAAATTATCATCTTGTTGCTTACTTTCCACTACTTCATATCTTGTAAAGATATTATGTAATACTTCTTGTAACTTTACACTCTGTACATTATTTAGGTACTGTAACATCTCTTGAAGAACATCTTTAATTAAATTTTCTTTCATAGTCAATTCTCCCTTTATAAATTATTAGAGAACGACTATGGGGTGGAAGTCCCCTAAAATTAATTCCATCCACCCATAGAAGTTAAATCATATTTAAGCGCTAAACAATAATTTATTGAATTAGATGTTAATCTCAGATACCTCCAACTTACCAGACATCAACTGGGGTAAAAGAGTATCTCTTAAAGCTAAAAGCTTTGAATTTTCTTTTTCATTCGCCCATATTTTTAAAAATAATGGTGTAATAACATTTGTAAAGTTAGACATTGTTTCTTTATCAGGAATAAGAATTGGGGTCTTTTTGAAATCAGGTATTGTAAGTTGCTGTTGTGTGGTTCCTGTTCCCGTGATATTAAGCTGTTTAAGGTATAAATATAAATATTTTACACTAACTAGCTCTATATTAGGTATTAATGCAACTAGACGAACGATAGGCACATATGGTGTATGGCGTATACATACAAAACCAACTGTACCTCGCGCTGATACTGTAACACTTTCATCACATATTTTAGGCGTATTAGTATAACCGTATAACCCATTTTCTCTTAATCCGTTCGCATAAATAGGGTATGGACATGCTTCTGTTTGAATCGTAGAAATAACCTTTGGTTTATCTCCACCAGCTACCATATTAGTAATTGCGCCAAGTGAACTTATAGTCCAACTATGAGGTTGTATACCATCAAACGGACTAAAATCAACAAAACTATTCTTGAAAATTGCTTGAGCTTGATGCTCTAAATTATTGTTTATAGCATTATTTAATTCAATTTTTTTGTCATAGTCATTTAATATTGAAGATATCTTTTGTTGTATTTTAATACTCGGAATTTCAACTTCTATATTATCAAAAGTATTTCGTGTTATAGTATCAAATACCGACCCATGAGTATTTTTTTTTAATACTGAAACATTGTGTTTTATTAAGTAATATAGATAATCGCTCGTAACCATTCCTTTTTTTGCTCTAAGTCCGTAACAAGATTGATTAAACGCCATAGCAAATGGAATTGTTGCGATTTCACCAACTGTCCCTCTTGCAGAAATTATCACATCCCCCCTTTGTAAAAGTTTAGTTGATGATTTTTGCAATCCTAGTTGCGTTATTGATTTCTCTGTTTTATATACATATCGAAAGTCATTATTAAAATCTTTAACAGATATCCACGGAATATTTCCATTCCAGTATTCGGGTTTACTAGTTTTTGGGGTACCGCCACCAATTAAGTCCATTACCTCAGAAAGTTTACACTTCATACCCAATCGCCCCCAGTTTCTGCCTAATTTCCCGTTCTAATTCATGAGATTTTTTGAACATACCTGAAAGTTCTAAGGTCAATCTTGCCATTTTTTCTTCAAACGGCTCTCCATCATCTTTCTGTTCTTCAATACCTACATATCTACCAGGAGTCAAAACATAGTCCTGTTTAGCTATGTCTTCTATTGTAGCTATAGCAGAAAACCCTTGTTCCTCATCTAACACGCCATTTTGGAAGTCTTCAAATGTTTTTGCCAACAAGTCAATATCACCTAAACGTCCATCATCTTGTATTCCTTCTGTAAAGTCTCTATGTTTTCTATCAACCATATAGCCCATTTTACGCGCATCAATAAATAAGGTTTCTCCTTTCCGCTTTTTATTTTTTGTAATAAACCATAGTGTAACTGGAATAGTAACACTGTAAAAAAGTTGAGTAGGTAAAGCTACAATACCTTCCACGAGATCCGCTTCAATAATATTTTTTCTAATATCACCCTCACCACTAGTTTGCGACGATAGTGCACCATTTGCCAAAACAAGGCCGATTTTCCCATTCGAACCAAGATGATGTATCATATGCTGAATCCACGCATAGTTCGCATTACCTGCAGGCGGTAAGCCATATTTCCAGCGGACATCATCCTTTAGCTTTTCCTGTCCCCAATTAGATAGATTAAACGGTGGATTTGCCATAATAAAATCAGCTTTTAATGTTTTATGTAAGTCATTGAAGAATGTATCTGCCTGATATGGGCCAAAGTTTGCATCGATACCACGAATTGCCATATTCATTTTTGCCATCTTCCAAGTGTCAGCATTCGATTCTTGACCATAAACAGAGATAGTTCCTCTATTACCACTATGAGCTTGTACAAATTTCTCACTTTGCACAAACATGCCACCACTACCACAACAAGGATCATATACGCGACAATTATTAAATGGTTTCAAAATAGATACAATAGTTTTAACGATACTCGACGGTGTATAAAACTCACCACCCTTAGTGCCTTCATAAGAAGCAAATTGAGCAATACAATATTCATATGTTCTTCCCAATAAATCCTTACTCGACTCAGTACCGTCCATTTTGACTTCATTAGTAAAAAGATCAACAACTTCACCAAGTACTCTTTTATCTAAATCAGGACTAGCATAATTCTTAGGTAACACATTTTTAAGTGTTGTATTCTCTTTTTCAATAGCTCTCATTGCATTATCAATAACAAGTCCAATTTCAGGTGTATGTGCAGCAGATGCAATTGTACTCCACCGCGCTTCTTCTGGAACAAAGAAAATATTTTCTTCTACATATGCATCTCTATCATTTTCAAAGCCGTCTCCTTCTTTTATAAGCTCTTCATAGCGTTTCTCAAAAGCACTTGATATATAACGAAGAAATATTAACCCTACAATTACTTTTCGATATTCTGCAGCAGGAATATGTCCCCAAAGAACACAAGCCGCATCCCAAATTTGTTTTTCAAATCCAATATCTGTATTGTTTTTTGCTGCCATAACTTATATACCATCCTCATTAAAACTTACAAATCAAGATTATTATCATGAAATCCGTATAATCTAGTAAATATACTATAAATCCTAATATTTTTTATTATAACATCTTAGATAATTAGAACACATCATTAATTTCATTTATTCTTCATAGTAATAACAAATAAATATGATACTTTTTCCATTTTAATCACTAATACAAAATTTCTATTACCATCTAAAACACATTTTTAAAGACCTATAAAAAAAGTCATCCAAAGACAGCCTCTTTGGATGACTAAATTATTTTATGTATTTTTATGTGTTAGCTATGTTAAGTAAATCATCTTATTCCCACTCAATTGTAGCAGGTGGTTTAGATGTAATATCGTACACGATACGG
>OGKR01001389.1_pt1 | contig 17901 bp, 17 predicted proteins | sample 1572431 | NCBI WGS metagenome assembly OGKR01 (sample SAMEA2582079, study PRJEB24529) | metagenome | biome: Human gut stool | place: China | collected 2011 | reverse complement strand
TACACAATGGTTTCATCACTATTAATTCTGAAAAAATGTCTAAATCCTTGAATAACTTCTTCTTGGTAAAAGATATTTTAGAACAATATAGCCCTGATGCTTTGCGTTACTTCTTGTTGAGTACGCATTATCGCAGCCCATTGGATTTCTCTGATGAGCGTTTAGAAGAAGCAAATAAATCTTTAGAACGTTTAAGCACAGCTATTGAAAACCTTCTTTACCTTGAAAAATGTGAACCAGGATCATGTGATGAAGCTCAGCGTTTATTAGAAAAAGCAAAAGAATACGAAGAAGAATTTGAGGCTGCTATGAGCGACGACTTTAACACTGCTTTAGCAACATCTAGCATGTTTGGTCTCGCAAAGGAAATCAATATCTATTACCAAGCTGTAACAAGCAGAGAAGGCGTTGTTTGCCAAGAAGCGATTGCCGAAGTTAAGCGCATCTTCAAATTTATGACAGATGTGATTGGCGTTCTCGAAAAAGCATGGGAAGGCAACACTGGTGCTAACGCTGCTGAATACGAAGAATTAATGCAAGTTATCTTGTCTGTACGTCAAGCGTGCCGTGAACAAAAACAATGGGCATTAGCTGATTGCATCCGCGATCGTTTGGCTGAAATCGGTATTACCATTGAGGATTCCCCTCAAGGTGCACGGTGGAAAAAACGTGAAGTTTAAACAATTTCAATTCTTAAAGAATGAAGCGATAAAAAAACTGACGGCTCTTGAACAAGAGCCGCTTCGTTTGCGTAATAGAACTATTGAGGAGTGCCTTAGTACTGACGCAGTCATGCTTGCCTATATTGGTGATGCAGTGTACTCCATGTATGTACGTGAGCGAGTAGTACAAATGAATATTACGAAGGTACAAGTGTTACACACTATTGTTACTGAATTTATTTGTGCTAAGTCACAAGCGAAAGTATTGCTTGAGATAGAAGATACTTTCACAGAACAAGAACAAGCTATTGCTAGACGAGCTAGAAATAGTAATGTCAATGTACCAAAGAGCAGTTCTGTTCAAGAATATCGCAGTAGTACGGCCTTTGAAGCTGTGCTAGGTTTTCTTTATGAAACGCGTCAAGATGAGCGCTTACAACATATTATGGGGCAAGCCTTTTCTATAACTCTTCGAGGTATGTAGTATGGACAATTATATTGTAGGCCGCAATGCGGTTAAAGAAGCCCTTAAAAGTGGTCGTTCAATTCAACGTATTATGGTCAGCGAAGATAAGGTGAAAACTGGTTTAGCTGATATTGTTGGTCTTGCTAAATCCCAAGGTATTGAAGTTAGACCAATACCTATTAAACAGATGAATAAGTACGACTTAGATGTACCACATCAGGGGGTTATTGCCCTAGTATCGGCGGTACAATTTAAGGAATTGGGCGAAGTATTACAAGAAACTACACATGAAGTACCTTTGCTCATCTTAACAGATGGTGTAGAGGATCCTCATAATATGGGGGCTATCATTCGTACTGCAGAATGTGTAGGGGCTACGGCTGTACTCATTCCTAAGCGTCATAATGCGCCTATTAATGCGACAGTTGCTAAAACTTCTGCTGGGGCTATTGAACAAATTCCCCTAGTACAAGTCGGCAACGTGGCTCAAACTATTAAGCAACTACAAAAACAAGGTTTTTGGGTTATGGGGGCCCATATGGAAGGTGATCGTACTTTGTATGAGGCGGATATGACGATTCCTACGGTTATCGTCATTGGTAACGAAGGAAAGGGGATTAGTCGCGTTGTAAAAGAGGCTTGTGACTTCCTTGTAACGATCCCTATGTATGGGAATTTAAACTCCTTAAATGCATCTGTTGCAGCTGCTGTTCTCATGTATGAGGCGGTACGTCAACGCCAAGCGAAATAACTATGTTAAAAGATATCTTAATTGTAGATGGCTATAATGTGATCTTCGCCTGTACTCATCTAAAGAAATTAGCACATGAATCATTAGAGCATGCTCGAATGGAACTGAGAGATAAGCTATTAAATTACGGAAAATTTAAGGGATATGAAGTAATCCTTGTATTTGACGGTAAATATACGAAATCTGGTGGTTCCGTTGAAGTTATTACTGATGGTTTTATAGAAGTCTATACTGACGATGGAGAAACGGCAGACTCCTTTATAGAACGAGAGGTATTTTTGCGTAAAGGCAAATATACCAATGTATATGTTGTGACTTCTGATGGGGCAGAACAGAATCAAATTCTTGGGTCTGGCGGGTTGCGAATCCCTGCACGAGAACTACAGAATATGATTCGTCTTGCTAAGGAAGAGGAACGACAGCAATATGCTCATGAACATAGACGAGATCAATTTAGCTTACGACGTAATGAAGTAGGGGGCTTATTATCTCCTGAAGTGGCTGAAAAGCTAGAGAAATTGCGACGTGGCCATTGATAGTTGAAAATCAAATACACTTCCAGTATAATAAATATATTGGTTTTTCACGCTCAATTGTAAGGAGGAGCTTATGGAACTAATTCATACACGCAAGTCCGATTACAATTTCAAGGAAATGACCGATGAGCAAGTTGTGGTCATAGCTCAAGAAGAGCAAAATGTGTTTGCAATCGATTATATTGTAAATAAATATAAGAACTTTGTTCGAGCTAAGGCCCGTTCCTATTTTTTAGTAGGTGCGGATCGAGAGGACATTATCCAAGAAGGTATGATTGGACTCTACAAGGCGACGCGCGATTTTAAACATGATAAATTAGCGTCTTTCAGAGCCTTTGCAGAATTGTGTATAACTAGACAAATCATAACGGCCATTAAATCGGCTACAAGACAAAAACATGCGCCTTTAAATTCCTATATATCTCTTAATAAACCGGTATATACCGAGGAATCAGAGCGTACATTGATCGAAATGCTATCATCCGCAAAGGTTACAAACCCTGAGGATCTTATTATCAGCCAAGAGGAATTGGATGATATCGAGCGCAATATCGGTCATATTTTAAGTGATCTCGAGTGGGAGGTCTTGGAAGGATATCTAGACGGACGTTCTTATCAAGAAATGGCTGAGGTCACAGATCGCAGTGTTAAATCTATTGACAATGCACTGCAAAGGGTTAAACGTAAATTAGAGAAGTATTTAGAACATCGTGTATTGGGTTCGCCTAGAGCCTCACAGGAAGGATGACAGTCGTGACAAATTTTTTAATGATCCTAGAAGTAATCGTATCTATTTTATTAATCGTCGTAGTTGTGGCACAAAATAGCAAAAGCTCTGGCATGGGCGGTGCTGTTTCTGGTGCGGCAGACTCCTCTTTTGGTGGTAAGGCCCGCGGTGTAGACGGTTTCTTATCTAGATGTACAATTATTTTAGGGATTATCTTTGCTGTGTTGAGCTTAGTATTAGGGGCAATGATTAATCAATTCTAATGATGAAAGCCTGCATTGCAGGCTTTTTCTTTTTACATCCAAAGGGGGTGAAAATTTGAAGAAAAAAGTATTGGACTTTTATAAATCTATCCAACCACATGCATATCATATTGAAGATGCAGCGATGGATAACCATATTCGAGGTGGTAAGGACCTAGAAATGTTTATTCGCTCTGCTAAAATGCTTGCTCGGGAAGGCGTATTAACTTGTACGCGACCTGATGTATATCAATATGAAGAGCAACAGCATGAAGAATATGAAGGCATTTACAAAGGATATCGTAAATCCTACGGCTTTGTTATCATGCTCGATGATGAAGATATTTATGTGGCTGAACAAAATAAAGGCACTGCCATGCATAATGACAAGGTGCGTGTTCGCGTAGTGCCATCTGACTATACAAAACATAAACGAGAAGGCATTATTGTTGATATTATTGAGCGTGCTAATGAAACTGTAGTTGGCACCTATGATAGACAACAACACTTTGGCTTTGTTATACCTGATGATGAACGTATCGGTACAGATATCTTTGTAGATTTAAAAAATACCTTAGATGCTCGTAGTGGCGCTAAAGTATTAGTTAACATCACAAAATGGCCTGAAGGGGATAAAAAGCCAGAAGGTGTTATAACAGAAATTCTAGGCTATAAAGGCGATGTGGACCTTGATATTAACTGTATCATGGCGAATCATAAGATTCCTTTTGCTTTCCCTGATGAGGTTATTAAGGCTAGTAAGAAAATCGATACTATTATCCATGAAGACCCAAAACGTTGGGACCTTCGGGACTTACAAATGGTCACTATCGATGGTGAGGACGCAAAAGATCTCGATGATGCTGTGAGTGGTCGTAAATTACCAAATGGTAATTATGAATTAGGCGTACATATTGCAGACGTAAGCCATTATGTAACGTCTGGCCAAGCTATCGATAATGAGGCCTATAAGCGAGGAACATCTGTTTATTTAGTAGACCGAGTAGTACCGATGTTACCTGAGGTATTATCTAATGGTATTTGTAGCTTAAATGCTCATGAAGATCGTTATGCTATGACCTGTATGATGGAAATTGATGATGCTGGTACGGTAGTTAATTATCGTATTAGACCATCTATTATCCATGTTGGACGACGTTGTAGCTATAAAGAAGTATATAAAGCACTGGAAGAAAACATCATTCCCGATGATTTACAAGACTTTATGCCTATGCTACGGGACTTAGCTGAGATTTCGAAGGTTTTAAATCGCATGCGCCGTCGTAGAGGTGCGTTAGACTTTGATTTTCCTGAATATAAGGTTTTACTTGACCAGGATGGTACGCCGTTGCGTATCGTTAAACGGGATCGCACAATGGCAGAGCGTCTTATCGAAGAATGTATGCTTATCGCCAATGAAACGGTTGCGACTCACTTGAAGAATACACATCGTACTTCCGTATATCGTATTCATGAAAGTCCAAGTGAAGAAAAGTTAGATTTATTCCAAAAGGTATTAAATTACTTAGGTCAAAATCTCGTTCTTAGTGCAGATGGCGTAACACCGCGAGATTTCCAAAAAATCTTAGATGCAGTGAAGGGACAGGATATTGAGCAAGTAGCTCAAATTATGACCTTACGATCTATGCAACAAGCAAAATACAGCATAGAAAATGCAGGTCACTTTGGTTTGGCATCTTCATGTTATACGCATTTTACATCTCCAATACGACGTTACCCGGATTTGATGGTTCATCGTCTGTTAAAAGCAGATATGCATTGGAAAAATGGGTACTCCAAACGAGATGTAGAGGAAGCCTTTTTGGCTGGTGCGGTGGAACACTCTTCCATTCAAGAACAAGTGGCAACAGAGGCTGAACGAGAAACGACAGATCTTAAAAAGACACAATATATGGTACCATTCGTTGGTGAAGTCTTTGAAGGTCGTATTGCAAGTATTACATCCTTTGGTATGTTTGTTGAGTTAGAAAATGGTATTGATGGTCTCGTGCATATTAGTATGATGAACGACGATTACTATTTCTTTGACGAAGAACATTTTGTCCTCGTTGGTAAACGTACAGGTAAAACATATCACCTAGGTGATAAGGTTACTGTTACCCTTGTAAAAGCCGATGTAGAAAAGAAACAAATTGACTTTGTACTAGGTGAAGTCCATAATTTAATGGCGATTCAAGAACAATTGCGCAATGGTTCTGATTATGCTTCTAGTCGAGATGGATTTGGTAGTCCTAAAGATCGTAAATTTTCTAGTAAGAAAGGCAGAAAGTCTTCTAGAAGAGATGATTCAAAATCAAGTCGCTCTAGATATGATGCTTTCAGTAAAAAGGTAGGAAAATCCAAATCAAGCCGTAAGAAGTCGAATAAATCCACAAAACGTAGTCAATCCAAGAAATCTAAAAGTAAACGTAAACGATAGAGGTAAATATGGCAAAGAAATCAAGTCCATCCCTTATTGCTGACAATCGTAAAGCGCGTCATGATTTTCATATTCATGAAACCTATGAAGCAGGTATTGCTTTAACAGGTACTGAAATTAAATCTATCCGTCAAGGCAAGCTTAATCTAAAAGATAGTTTTTGTCGTATAGATAAAGGGGAAATTTTGTTGTATGGCGTTCATATTAGTCCTTATGAACAAGGCAACCGTTTCAACCATGAGCCAGAGCGTACACGTAAATTGTTGATGCATAAATCTGAAATCAATAAATTACATGCTCAAGTTAAAGAAAAGGGCTTCTCCTTAGTGCCACTTAACTTCCATTTTAGCCATGGCTACGTGAAGGTTACAGTAGGTCTCGTAACTGGTAAGAAGTTATACGATAAACGTCAAGATATGGCAGAACGCGATGCTAAGCGTGACATTGCTAAACGAATTAAAGAGCAGCAAAAATATTAAACTAAAAGGAATCGAGTCATTAGTACTCGATTCTTTTTTTGTTGTACGCCGAATAGGCATGACTAAACCCCCAGTTAAACTGGGGGTCGATAAAAAATTCTTAGAGAAAAGGAAAGAACCTCCTAGTGATAGAATGAAGTTGGTCTGGCAACCACAACATTTCAACATAGGAGGTTCAATGTCAATGAATGACGTAAAAAGCTTATCACATAGTAAATGGAGATGTAAATATCATATTGTTTTTGCTCCAAAGTATAGAAGACAAATAATTTATGGACGGATAAAAGCTGATGTAGGTAAAATCTTACGAGATTTATGTAAGAGAAAAAATGTAGAGATAATAGAAGCGGAATGCTGTCCGGATCATATTCATATGCTAGTAACGATACCACCACATTTAAGCGTATCGAGTTTTATGGGATATTTAAAAAGTAAAAGTAGCCTCATGATATTCGATAAACACGCAAATTTAAAATATAAGTATGGAAATAGACATTTCTGGTGTAGAGGATATTATGTGGATACGGTAGGACGATATGAAGGAGCGATAAAAGAGTATATTCGCAATCAACTACAAGAGGATATAGCACAAGATACATTAAACTTTAAAGAATACACCGACCCGTTTACGGGTGAGCCAGTAAAATAGGCAAAATAAAAGCCCCCGAGTAGGGGGCAGCCAGTGGTAATAGAGTGGTTGTCAGATCATTCAATGCCCTCTTTAGAGGGCCACCACTAGAGAAAGACCCTTATAGGGTCAGAGCAAACCACCCGTTCTACGGGTGGTTATGATTTGTTCGCATAAATACTTGGCATGCCATTTACATCAGAACATTGTGTCTTACATTGAGATCGATTACTGCAAACCCAGTTAATTCGGCCTCTCGTCTCTTGTTTAACAAAATAACCTTCTTTACATCGTGGGCATTTATATTTCTTTTCTTCTTCAGATAGAGTGATATTACTTTCACCAGTTGAAGTCTCTCCATCGATTGGTTGTGTATGTTTACAAGTTGGGTAATTGGTACAACCTAAAAAAGCACCATATTTACCATTACGCTGTTGCATACGTCCCTTATTACATTTCGGACATATAGGCAAAGTAGATAAGTCTACATTTTCATTATCCATAGGTCGTTTACGATTTTGATTCGTTATCGTGCGAACTACATTTGGCATCATTTGACCAGAGTTTACCTGTTTATCAAAGCCAAGCTTATCAATCAATAACTGTAAAAACTTAACTTGATCAGATAAGAAGGAATCCAATGTATCCTCCCCTTCACTCATGAGGGCCAAACGTTCTTCCCAAACTGCCGTTTCATCAGGATACAACAATTCATCAGGCAATGCATCTACTAAAAGATAGCCTGTTTCCGTAGGTGATAGAACTTGCTTCTTCCCCGAAGTTTTCATAAAACCACGACTGATGAGTTCGTCAATAATATTAGCACGAGTCGCCTCTGTGCCTATACCAGATACAGCCTTTAACTGTTTTTTCAAATCTTCGTTTTTTACAAATTTATGAATTTCCTTCATCGCTTGCAACAATGTAGATGGTGTAAAACGAGATGGTGGTTTTGTTTGTTTCGCCTCTACAGAGGAATCTGTATAAAGAACGGAATCATTTTTCTTAACAACCGGCAAATGATCCGTTTCTTCAATAGCTTCTTTTTTAGAGTCAGATTCTGCGCCACGTTCATCAGTTAAATCAGGTTCATCATTATCTGTCATCGATTTGGACTTTTGTCGTTTATAAAGCAACTTCCATCCTTCGTCTATAACTACACGACCATTAGCAACAAACTCTTCCTTACATTGTTCCACTACAATCTTAGTTTGTTCATACACGTGCTCACCATAGAATTGAGCAATATAAGCCTGACTAATGAGGAAGTAAATATTGCGTTCCTCACGAGACAAACTATTCATATTACACGCTACTGTAGTAGGAATAATTGCGTGATGGGCGGTAATTTTCTTTTCATTCCATGCGCGGCTCTTAATAGAACGATCGGCATCTGTAGCCCATTGTGCTAACCTTTCATCTCCAGCATTCTGCAAATTATTGAGGATAGCATTGCGATCACCATACTGATTTGGTGGTAAATATTCACAATCAGAACGAGGATACGTAGTCAACTTTTTCTCATATAATTTCTGTGCTGTATCAAGTACAGTTTGCGGATCATAGGAGAATGCTTTACCCGCCAATACCTGTAACGATGACAAGGATAATGGTAAGCGTTGTACATCTTTCTTTTTAGATTTTGTAACCGCCTTAATGATACCATCTGGACCAACTTGCAAGCGCTCAACCAATTCATCTGCAATAGCCTTATTTATGAGACGACCATCTGGATCAAGCCCCTTTTGTTCATCTGTAGGTTGCCACGTAGCCCAGAACACACCATTTGGATGGTTATATAAAACCTTTAGTGTGAAATAATCGACCGGTTTAAATGCGGCTAATTCACGTTCTCTACGAACTACTAATGCTAACGTTGGAGTCTTAACACGACCTATAGGTAATGTTACCTTATTACCTTTATATCGTTCAGATAAGGTATATGCACGAGATAGGTTCATTCCAATAAGCCAATCTGCACGCGCTCTGGCCAATGCAGATTGATATAGATTGTGAAAGTCTTTATTGTCTCGCAAATCATTAAGAGCTGCACGAACAGATTTTTCGTCCAATGCATTTAATAAAATACGCTGTACAGGTTTTGTATTTCCTACATAATATAAAACCTCATCAACTAACAGTTGCCCTTCCCTATCTGGGTCACCGGCGTTAACGATAGTGTCAGCTTTACCGATAAGGTCTTTCACCGTTTCAAACTGTTGACGACTACTATCCGTAACCAATAATTTCCACTCATCAGGCACAATAGGTAAATCTTGAGGGCGCCAGCGAACATATTTATCATCGTAATCACCAGGTTCTGCTTGATGTAATACGTGACCTACAACCCATGTCACCACATCATCACCTTGGATAAAGTAGCCATTCCGTTTTTGGATATTCTTATTTTCCGGCAAGCATTTACTAATTTCGCGAGCCATGGATGGCTTTTCCGCAATAAATAACCGCATGATCCCCTCCTTAACATAAAATAACGGCTATTCCCCTAAGCCGCTCTTTGAAATCTCATTATACTACAATTTAGTGGTCATAACTACCAAAATCATGTATAATTTTAAAGATATGAATGATGTAAAAGTTATATAATAAGACAAGGCTTTTACAAACGAAACAATAGAGGTGAACTATGACATTTTTAGAAGAAGTGCAACGTCGTCGTACGTTTGCTATCATATCTCACCCGGATGCGGGTAAAACTACATTAACAGAAAAATTACTTTTATACGGTGGTGCTATTCACTTGGCGGGGTCCGTTAAGTCTCGTAAAACGGCAAAACACGCCGTATCTGACTGGATGGAAATCGAAAAGCAACGTGGTATCTCTGTAACGAGTTCCGTATTGCAATTCGATTACGATGGCTGTCGTGTCAATATCCTTGATACCCCTGGTCACCAAGATTTCTCCGAAGATACATACCGTACATTAATGGCTGCCGACAGTGCAGTCATGTTGATTGACGTAGCAAAAGGCGTAGAAGCACAAACCAAAAAACTATTTGCTGTATCTAAAGAACGCGGTATTCCTATCTTTACATTTGTAAATAAAATTGACCATTTCGGTCGTAGCCCATTTGATTTGATGGAAGAAATCGAAAATGTTCTTGGCATTCGTACATGCCCTATGAACTGGCCAATTGGTATTAACGGCGAATACAAAGGCGTATACGATAGAGAACATGAAACTATCGAGCTTTTCGCAAAAGATGAAACACATGGTCAAGAAAAGTTAGCCTCTGAAAAAGGAGCTTTGACTGACCCTCGTATGAAAGAATTATTAGGTGATGATGTATACCAAGCATTACTTGATGATATTGAATTATTAGATGTTGCAGGCGACCCATTCGATTTTGACAAGGTTCGTGCTGGTGAATTAACTCCTATGTTCTTCGGCTCTGCCATGACTAACTTTGGGGTAAAACCATTCTTAGAGAAATTCTTAGAACTTGCTCCATCTCCTGCTCCACGCCAAGCTGTGGAAGAAATGGTCCAACCTACAAGCGAAGACTTCTCTGCCTTAGTATTTAAAATCCAAGCGAATATGGACCCTAACCACCATGACCGTATCGTATTTATGCGTATCTGTTCTGGTAAGTTCGAAAAGGGCATGTCCGTATTGCATCGCCAATCTAATAAAACGATTCGTCTATCTCAGCCTCAACAGTTTTTGGCTACAGAACGTACCATCGTAGAGGATGCATATCCAGGAGATATTATCGGTGTCTTTGACGCTGGTACAATGGGTGTAGGTGATACACTGTGTGCTCAAAAACACAAGGTAACCTTTGGTGACTTCCCTGTATTCCCACCAGAGTTCTTTGCTCGCGTATCGCCAAAAGATACTATGAAGCGTAAGCAGTTCCAAAAAGGGATGACACAATTAGCCCAAGAAGGCGCTGTTCAAATCTTTGAACAACCAGGTGCTCTTGATTCCTTCGTAGTCGGCGCTGTAGGTATGCTTCAATTCGAGGTTCTGGAATACCGTTTAAAAAATGAATATGGTGTTGATTTATTAAATAATACATTACCATACAGTGTTGCTCGTTGGATTGATGGTGAAGTAGATATCGCTTCTTTAAAAGGTGTAGATAATGCGATGATTGTTAAGGATAATCGAGATCGCACCGTAGTCCTCATTTCCAATGAGTGGCAAATGGGTTGGGTTCAGGAACGTAATCCTGATGTTACATTCTTAACCACTCCAAAACTTCATCACGAACTATAGAAACGCTTTCCTGTTATTAACTGGAATATATTTCTCAATATATAAAAATTGGAAATATATTCCAGTTTATTTTTTTATAATAGGCAGGAATATCACAGAATTTAGTCGAATACATATAGTATGATTATGTAAAGAAGTGATTTATACTATTACTTTCTCGTATTTTTGTATATAATATAAATGTATTATAAAAGATATATATCCAATATAGATATATAATAACTAAATGGTTTTAATGTTGTTGTGAGTGTTGAAAATAAATAATATATAATTATTATACCTTATATATTCTATAGTCTTTTTCGACCATTCATGATACCATAAAATATAGTTTTATTTTTTATTTTAAAGGAGTGATTTTATGCCACTTATTGACTTAGCCTTAGTCAACAATGTATGGACATTAAAACTGTCCATGATCCAAACTGTAGGCCTTGCTGTAATCACGTTATTCATAGGTACTTGGATTAACAAACATTCCAAGTTCTTACAACGTATGTGTATGCCTGCACCAGCTGTAGGGGCTTTGCCTTTTGCATTTTTAACTGCTATTCTTTCTTACTACAAGATTTTGAACATTACCTTTGAAGGCTCCCTACAAACATTCTTAATGCTCGCTTTCTTTACCACTATTGGTTTAATGGCTTCCTTGAAAGTCCTCAAAAAAGGCGGCATTTTCATTATCTTCTTCTTCCTAGCTTGTGCAGTGTGGATTGTTGTTCAAAATACTGCAGGTATTATGATTGCTAAAGCTTTAGGCATTGAACCAATCATCGGTATTATGGCTGGCTCCGTATCTATGATCGGTGGTCTTGGTACGGCTGGTGCCTTTGGTCCATACTACGAACAATTACTTGGTATCCCTGGTACAGCATCTGCTGCAGTTGCAGCAGCAACATTCGGTATGGTTGCTGGTACAATCCTAGGTGCTCCTGTAGGCGAACGCATTATTAAAATGCACAAAGTTAAAACACCATACGAAAATCCTGAGTTAATGGAAGATGAAGGCATCGACATGATCGAAGATCGCGTTGAAAGCGGTGGCAAACAATTCGATGCTCAAGACCTTTTAACAATCTGTATGTGGATTGGTCTCGCTTTAGGTATCGGTACTATCGTAAGTGCTGGTTTATCCATCCTTACTCCACTACCTGCATACATCGGCGCAATGATTTGTGCTGCTGTAATTCGTAACTTTGGTGATTTTACAAAAGCTTACAAAATCAACGATGCAGCTCTCGATGCAGTATCCAATGTAGCATTATCCTTATTCGTAACAATGGCTATTAACAGCTTGAAACTAGTTCAATTAATCGATCTTGCATTACCATTGATTACTATTTTAGTAGCGCAAATGGCACTTATCTGTGTATTTGCATACCTTATCTACTTCATCTTTGGTCGCAACTACGATGCTGTTATGCTCGGCGCTGGTGCCATCGGCTTCGGTTTAGGTGCTACACCAAATGCGTTAGTTAACATGTTATCCTTGGCAGGCAAACACGGTCCATCCCCTCGTGCATGGCTCGTAGTTTCCTTGGTAGGTGCATTCTTAATCGACTTTGCAAATGCCTTCCTTATTACGACAATGGCAGGTATTCTATACTAAAAAAGAGTCCTTCGGGACTCTTTTTAATGTCAAAAACGGTGATAGTAAATCTTTAGGTTTTACTATCACCGTTTTTATTTGTCCAATTCAATTATCTTAATCCACTTCAATGCTATTGATTATATATAAATAGTTTACCCTTTACTAAATAACTAGTACTTACTATTCATAACGCTACTTATATAGCACCAAATATAGTCTACCGCACTAAATAAACACTACCATTAATTATGCTTGGATATCCGCCCATGCATTAGCCACATCAGCAAATTCTTGAAGGCTAAAGGTTTCCCCTCTTCGTTGGCCATCAATATTTGCTTTTACCAAGATATCATCGATTTGTTCTTTTGAAAGTCCTGTGGTACGCATCGTATTGGCAAATGTTTTACGGCGTTGCGCAAAACCTGCTTTCACAACGCGAAAGAATAGTTTCTCATCAATCACATCAACAGGTGGTTTATCTCGTAATACGCAGCGAATGACAGAACTCGTCACCGCTGGAGCTGGCAAGAAAGATTTAGGTGGTACATCAAGCACAATATCCGGTTCAGTATAATATTGTACCGCTACAGATAATGCACCATAATCCTTTGTACCTGGCTTAGCTACCATTCGCAAGGCAACTTCCTTTTGTACCATTACAACGAGACGCTCAATTGGTAATTTACTTTCTAATAGAGACATAATAATAGGTGTTGTAATATAGTACGGTAAATTGGCAACCACCTTAAATGGTTTATGATTCATGATAGATGGTACATCAAGTTTCAACACATCGCCATGAATAATACGTACATTATCATAGGAGGCCAAAGTAGTGTCTAGGACCTCTAATAAACGTCGGTCTAGTTCAATGGCCGTTACATCTGCCCCACTTTGTGCTAACCCCTGTGTCAATGTACCGATGCCAGGACCTACCTCTAGTACAGGTTCACCTGGTGTCAATTCTGCAGCATGTACTATTTCATCAACAATGCCGCGTTTAATAAGAAAGTTCTGCCCTAATTTCTTGCTCATTTTAATATCGAAGCGTTTACATATATAATGCACTACCTCAGGGCTTGCAATTACTGATTCTAACATCTTAACTCCTATTTTAACTATTCACAGCCTCTTCAAAAGCATCTCGACTTATACCATAATGATTTAAGCGGTATAAGAACTGCTTGCCATTGCCATAACCAATACCTAACTTAGCACCAATAATCGCACGGCGAGAAGCACTATCTGGCATACCTGAAAGTCCATGACGAACTAGATCCACCATAGAAAATTCTTTGGATGATTCCAAAGATTCTACATGTAAAGTAGATAGTGCCTTTCTAATGGATTCAGGCGATGCTTGTTCTATGCCAATATCATCATTCGCAAAAGCTTCATCACGAGGAACAAAAGCATGCTGAGCATTAGGGAATTTTTTTGTTAATACACGGCGAATTCTTTCCCCTGCTGTATCAGGATCTGTTAATATGATAATACCTCTTTTTTCATAGGCTACGCGAATCATATCAATAACACCTTTACGGAGTGTGAAACCCTCTGTCGCAATGCAATCCGCTTCCACAGCTTGTGCAATACGTTGTATATCAGATTTTCCTTCTACCACGATGACTTGTTTGAGCATAGGTCCTCCTTTATTCTATTAGTACATTGTAACACATATATAACATTGCTTAAATACTTATAATCGAGTAGTATAGGTAGTGTAATATATAAAAGGAGGCCATTATGACCTTACAACAACTAAAGTATGTCACAACCATTGCAAATATCGGCAGTATTAGTGAGGCTGCTAAGAGACTTTTCGTTTCTCAACCAAGCTTAACAAAGGCCATTAAAGAATTGGAAAAGGAAATGGGTATTACCATTTTTGACCGCACCAATAAAGGGATTACTGTTTCTAAGGAAGGGGAACGTTTCCTCGGCTATGCACGCCAAGTACTAGAACAAGCTGCATTATTGGAAGAACAATACAAAAGCCAAAGTGGTGGTAAAAAGCAATTTTCTGTTTCTACACAACATTACTCCTTTGCAGTAAATGCCTTTGTAGAGCTTTTAAAAGGTGCAGATATTGATCAATATGATGTATCCTTACGAGAAACACAAACCTATGAAATCATCGATGACGTAGCTCATATGAAGAGCGAAATCGGTTTGCTCTTCTATAATGATTTTAATCGTCCTGTATTAGAAAAATTAATTCACACTAATGAATTAACCTTTACAGAATTATTTACTGCTCATCCTCATATTTTTATTGGCAAAAATCATCCATTAGCAAATAAGGATGTAGTATCTATGGATGAACTTGAGGAATATCCTTATATTTCTTTTGAACAAGGCGATCACAATTCCTTCTATTTCTCTGAAGAGATTTTTAGTACTGTTGTCCGTCCAAAACATATTCGGGTACGCGATCGGGCTTCCCTCTTTAGTTTATTACTTGGTCTAGATGGATATACCGTATCTAGTGGCGTAATCGATGAGGAAGTAAACGGTGAAAATATCATTTCCGTGCCTCTTGCAGAGGAAGGTTTAATGCATATCGGTTACATTACAAATAACAAAATGCATCGTAGCCGTTTAGGGCAAGAATATATCCACGCGTTAGAACAATATGTAGGTAACTATGGTAAACACATTAAATTACCTAAAACAAAGGAATAATATCGTATTATATTTGATGATAGTTTAAATGACTCTTCATAATAGTTTAACTACAAGTAAAAGCACTCCTATTTGGAGTGCTTTTTTGCGTATGCATAAAACTCAACACTATAAATTAACCCCTTCCAAAGCATTGGGTACTGTACAACAGAGTAGATACTATAAATTAACATCACATTTTGATATAACTAAATCCACAAAATAATGCACAGATATAACTAAAAGCTATGCACAACATTAATATATTGATATTTTTATATATACTCATACTTAGTTATAATAAATCTATCGAATCTATCGGTTATACCGTTTAATATAAGGAGGATTATATATGTCCAAACAATTAGCACCATTCCATTTTGATATCGTAGGTTCTTTCCTACGCCCAGCAGAATTAAAAGAAGCTCGTGAAGCTTTTACAAAAGGAAATATTACTAAGGAAGAACTAACAGCTGTAGAAGATCGTCTCATTACAGACCTCATTCAAAAACAAAAAGCTGCAGGACTTCCTGTTATTACTGACGGTGAATTCCGCCGTGCCTATTGGCATCTAGATTTCATGTGGGGATTCAATGGCGTAAAGGAAATTGAACTTGAACACGGTTATAAATTCCATGGTCAAGAAACAGCGCCTGGTTCTCTCGCCCTTACTGGTAAAATCACAGGCACTAACCATCCATTTGTAGAGCATTTCAAATTTGTAAAACAGTTTGAAGATGAACATACTACAGCTCGTCAAACCATTCCTGCTCCATCTCAATTCTTAGCTGAATTATTCCGCGAAGATAATGGCATTACAACACGTTCCTTCTATCCTGACTTAGAAGAGTTAATTCAAGATATTGCTGCTGCGTATCGTCAAGTAATTAAAGACCTCTACGAGGCTGGTTGCCGCAACATTCAATTTGACGATTGTACTTGGGGAATGTGCTGTGACCACGGTTATTGGACTGGTCGTCAAAAAGATAAAAGTGTAACTATTGAAGGAGAAACAGCCAAATATTTACGCATTAACAATTTAGCCTTAGAAGGCCGACCTCATGACCTAGCTTTCACAACTCATGTATGCCGTGGTAATTACAACTCTACTTGGGCTGCTAGTGGCGGTTATGAACCAGTCGCACCAATTCTATTTGCTAAAGAAAATGTAGATGCGTACTACTTAGAATTCGACGATGACCGCTCCGGTGGCTTTGAGCCATTGCGCGAAGTGTCCCCTAATAAAAAGGTTGTATTAGGCTTGGTTACATCCAAACGCCCTGAATTAGAAGATAAAGAAATCATCAAGGAACGAATCAAAGAAGCTACCAAATATATTCCTCTCGATAGACTTTGCCTATCCCCTCAATGCGGCTTCGCATCTTGTGAAATCGGCAATCAATTGACTGAAGAAGAACAATGGGCTAAACTTGCATTAGTTAAAGAAATAGCTCACGAAGTTTGGGGTGATTAAATGAATGAACATACTATATATTTAGGTGGCGGTTGTTTCTGGGGCCTTCAAGGGTATATCAGAAAAATCTCTGGTGTCATTTCCACTGAAGTAGGCTATGCTAATGGCCCTACTGAAAATCCAAGTTATGAAGATGTCTGTCATGATAGTGGTCACGTAGAAGCTCTAAAAGTTACATACGATGCGGACGTACTCTCCTTAGACCACTTAATTCAATACTTTTTACGCGCCATTGATCCATTCAGTGTTAATAAACAAGGTGGTGACGTAGGTATTCAATATCGAACTGGTATCTACTATACCGATACAGCGGACAAGCCTATTATTGAAAGTACATTAGCACGTGCCCAATCCTTCGAAGGTAAGCCATTTGCCATTGAAGTATTACCTCTATCAAACTACTACGCTGCCGAGGAATATCACCAAGATTACTTAGATAAAAATCCTAATGGCTATTGTCATATTCCACTAGGCCTATCCAATGAACCACTTATAGATGACAATGCATATAACAAGCCTTCCGAAGAAGATCTTAAGGCTTTATCTCCGCAAGAGTTCGAAGTTACACAAAACTCTGCTACAGATGCCCCATTCAGTCATGAGTTAACTGATGAATTCAAAGCAGGCCTTTACGTAGATATCACTACGGGAGAACCCCTCTTCGTTTCTGCTCATAAATTCGAATCTCACTGTGGTTGGCCTAGCTTCACGAAACCAATCGCTAAGGATGTCATTAAATACTATCAAGATGACTCTCATGGCATGAATCGTATCGAAGTACGCAGCCGCATTGGCAATGCTCATTTAGGTCATGTATTTGAAGATGGTCCAAATGGATCGCTTCGATACTGTATCAATGGATCTGCTTTACGATTTATCCCGAAAGATGAATTAAAAGGTACAAAATACGAATATCTAATTCCATATATTGAAGACTAAAAAAGGTTCTATAATAAATGTTGGGGTGACACCACTACGGTGTCATTTCCAACATTATT
>OGKR01001387.1_pt1 | contig 17920 bp, 15 predicted proteins | sample 1572431 | NCBI WGS metagenome assembly OGKR01 (sample SAMEA2582079, study PRJEB24529) | metagenome | biome: Human gut stool | place: China | collected 2011 | reverse complement strand
AGATTTCCGGAAAGATGACCTCATCCATTGAAGAAACGCTCCGTCTCATCCAGCTCACTCTTGAAAAGGTAATGCAGACCGGTGAAAATGTAGAGAAGATCACAAAGGATTCCAATAAGCTCGGAAGCCATATCCGTGAAATCGACACTGCAATGCAGGAGGTTGAAGCATCTAACCAGCAGCTTGTCGACAATATGGAAAAGGTATCTGACATCGTAGAAACCATGACCTCATGTATCGATGCATCTGACGCGATAAGCCGCAAGATGCTCAGTAAATATGATGAAAGTGCAACAAATATCAATAATATCGAGACTGTTATCCAATCTCTCATGCACGAGCTCGGAGTTGGTGGATTTATGGGACTTGATGATATCCGCCCGGGTATGAAGGCCAAGGTTATTCTGACAGATGTACCTACCTGCAATGAGTTCCATTGTGAGGTAAAGGCTGTTGACGAAAATGGGCTTAAGCTTATATCAGGCGGCTTATCTGTAACCTCATCCAGACCTTGTAATTTGTATGTTACAGTTGGCAATGTAATGTACTGCTGGAAAGATCTCACAATCACAGATGACCTTATGATAACAGTCAATACGCAGCCTGAAATCTTGAACCGTAGGAAATACCCTCGCATGGATTTATCAAACAATTGCACTATCAAGCTTAAAGGAACCGACACCACATTCAAAGGAACTCTTGACAATATAAGTGCAAACGGCTTTGCATTTTTGACAAAGGATCCTTATTTCGTGGATAATAAGGGTGCGAAGGTTACTATCTCGATAGAGGACTTTGCTCTTGCTGACCACTCAGTGTTGGATGGATATGTAATCCGCTGCTCAAATAATGACGGAACATATATCGTCGGCTGCCAGATGCCTGAGGATAATTATTATATCCAGACATATGTCGATGAACAGCTTCGTGCTCACTCATAAAAATAAAAGCTATGAAAGCCTTTAACCGGGCTCTCATAGCTTTTTTGATTGATAATCTTCTATCCTATTATCTTCTATCTATTATCTTCTATCTGCATGATGTTTTTCCTTCTCTGCATACATCCGGCTGTCTGCTATCTTTAGCAGGCTCTCAACCTTGTCAGCATCGGACGGATAAAGTGCATATCCACAGCTTACTCCTATTTTTATTTTACGACCATGTATGTTATATGGGTTGCATATAACTCTTTGAAGCCTCTCTATGCCCTCTAAGCAATTTTTTTCATCTGCATTGCCATCTATTATACATGCAAACTCATCGCCTCCAATACGGAATGCATAATCAGCTGTTCGTATGCTGTTTATAATGCGCTTTCCTACATTACAAAGGACCTCATCTCCGACCGGATGACCATATATATCATTGACCGGCTTGAAAAAATCAAGATCCATAAAAATCATTGCAAATGCTTTTCCTCTCTGGACTCTCATATTCATGATGGTATCAAAATACCTCTTATTATAGAGCTCAGTAAGCATATCCGTGTTTGCAAGATCTGCCATCTTATGCTTTTCGCCTATATTCTGTGAGACAAGCAGATACTGCGTCAGTCTGCCATCCTCCCATCTTGCCGGAATAACTGTCATTGAAAGAAATAGCTTGCTGTTGTTCTCTGCACATTCAAATTTAAAATAATCATGCTCATTTTTAATTTGACTATAAATATTTTCAAGAGAAAGAAGCTCCGAGATATCTTTACTCTCCTCCTCTGAAAGCAGGGTGTATCTGTTTGATATAGTCTCCACCAGGTCACTGTAGCTGCCACGCTCAGGATAAAGCTTTCGCACCAGTCTCTCATGATATTCGTACGTATCATTTTCAATATCACACAGTGCGTATCTGTCCACAATTCTTGCCAGACTGTTCAACAGCATATCAGAGATTTCCTTTTCATGAGATACTGCCATGACAGTGAGCTTCTCCTTCTGAAGCTTAAGCCTGGTATTCTTCATTACATACATACAAATAAGCAGTATTACGCAGATGAACATTATGCCTATAAGTAAAATTGTACTGTACTGCACCTGAAACATGAATGAGCTGACAGCCTTTGCTTCAACTATACCGATTATAGACCAGTCCTTTATGCCGGTTGGCTGATATGTCATATAATAATCCTTTTTATTGTATGTAAAGGAAAAGCAGCCATCACTGCCATCAGCTATATTGGTCTTTACATCGCAAAAATCATCTGTATCGTAATCTGTTGCGTTATCACCTATGAAATTAATCAGATTATCAACCATATCATCAATCTCTGTCTTAGGTTCGATTGAGAGTATGACATTGCCTGTTGAATCAACAATATAACAATCACTTTGGTCTTTATAGGCCACTTCTCCGAGCATCCTTTCCACATCTGTATTGTCATAGCTCACAGCAAGTCCTGTATATGTGATTCCATCCACAGTAATCCCATCAGACGGAAATGCAAAAAGCACCTTTCTCACCCCCTTTGTTGATATATAGCTGGATATCACAGGAGCATTTGCTTTAAAAAGCTCATTGAATGCATCTTTTGCGTTGTCAGCAACTCCACTTCTGCCTTCTATGGTGATAAACTGATTCTGCTCATTAAACAGATAAAAATCACTGTAATGCCATGTTTTCTTTTCCCTGACAAAATCATTCCACTGCAGACCACTGTCGTTATTTAGTATTTTGGTTAAATAAACATTCCAGTCCGAAAGCACGTTCCAGTTGCGTTGTGCAAACATATTAAAGGTCCGGTTCACCTGACTGTATGAGGCTTTGACATTTGATGTACCCTCATTATATATCTGGCGGCTCATATATACATTGTAGCTATGAATGCTGAATATTATGATACCTAGCAATGCACAGGTTATCACAATTGTACGGATGTTCTTCTTTTTTATAATCATAAATGTGTTCTCTCCATACCTTAGTACCTACATCGTATCTGTGCTTCGTTCCCTATTCATATCACATATACTTGTATTTCTAGTACTAATTATACAACATATAGTGCCTAAAATCTATACTCTCGGCGCGAAATGTAGTTTTTATGGTGTGAAATGCAGATTGGCAATAAAAAACAAGGGAAAGTATTAAATACTTTCCCTTGCATAAATTATATATAGACTTTTAAATTAGAACCTTCGTCTATTTTGCCTGCTCTGCGATAGCAGCCTGTGCTGGGACAGGCCTGTAACGTACATTTATCACTTAAAGATTGCAGATGCTGTTTTTTTCCAATCGGAAGAGTCTTGCTTATATACCTCATTACCAAATACCAGATAAATGCTCCGTGATCACAAACAATCTGATCAACGAAATTATCAATCACAGTATCAGGTATCTTAGCCCTGGCATCAAAGGCAGTCATCTTGATAAACTCAGAAAGACTTTCAATACGTCTGTCCTTTGCGCCATTATCTTCCAATTCAAAAACCCGTTGTCTGCATTCATCATTTAATTTCTCTAAGTTTGAAATCTGATCTTCTAATTTCTTTTTCTTGCTTCTGAAGACTTCTCTGGAAATATCTCCTTCAGAACACATATCAACCAGATTGGCAAGCTGTCTGTTCAGCTTCTCAATCTGACGATTGTTTGCTTCAATCCGTTCTTTATCGTTTCTCTCAGGAGCCTTTACTTCAGCAACATCCTGTGCCATAGCGATAGCTTCCTTATAGATTGCATCTTTATTTTCAAGAAGCTTCTTAAAAACAAAATCGGCCTGAACCTCTAATTTCCATTCCATAAATGATGAGTTATCACAAATACCTTCGATATCAAGACCTTTTTTCAGTCTTCCTGCAGGAGTTCCTGTCCGTAACTGTCCATAGCACTGATAGATATAACTAAGAGTTCCATCATTAGCCTTATGAGCAATTCTTCGGTTCATAGCATGACCACAAGTACAAACAAGCTTATTGCCCCATGATTATTGATTTTCTTCTGAACCAGATAGTCTGGAACGTATTGCTTACGGTATACGATTCTGCCGCAATAAAAAGGATTTCTAAGAACTCTGTTGATATTGCCAGACTGCCATCTGGTAAGGCCTGTGGCTGTCTTACGCCCTTCCTGCTCCATGATATCCTGAATCTTACGAACACCATTGCCAGCCAGGTAAAGTTCAAAGATTCTTTTCACAGTGTCGGCCTGTTCCTTATTCACAATAAGCTTATCACCAACTCTGTCATATCCAAGAATATTGCCGTTACCATACAAGACTCCATTTTTAAATGAAATCATCTGACCGGCTTTTACTCTCTGAGATATCTTCTTGCTTTCGTTCTGGGCAAAGGTAGCCATGATAGAAAGTCTAAGCTCTCCATCCTCATCATTCATTGTCCAGATATTATCTTCTGTGAACCACACCTCCAAACCATATGTTTTGAGTGTTCTGGTCTGCTGCAGTGTATCCACTGTGTTTCTTGCAAACCTGGATACCTCTCTGGTAACAATTAGATCAAACTTCTTTTCTTTTGCATCCTTGAGCATTCGCATAAAAGACTCACGCTTATGAATAGATGTACCGGTAATACCTTCATCAATATATCTATCTACTAACGTCCAGTCCTCATGCCTGCTCAAAATATCATCATAGTACTGCACCTGATTTTCCAATGCAGATATCTGCGCCTCATACTCTGTAGAAACAAGGGCGTAGATGGCAACTTTTCTCGCCATATCGCACCTCGCATTCCTCAATCAAGCTGTACTAGATGAGATCTAGACACAGCTTAATTATATAATTATTATCTTGTTTACTCAACGGGTATATTGCGTTTTTTCGCGATATACCGTAGTTCTTCGTCTGTTATCTTTCCTTCTTTATTGAGCTGCTACATAATGTCAAAAGTAGCATACTTAATAGCCATTTCCTCAGCTTCCGGAGAAAATGTAAGCTCCTTTAACTCTTTCATGATCACTCCTCCTATAGCTTTTCAACGAATAGTTTTCCATGTAGGAAATCAGCTCACAATGAATACGGCTTGCCTTTCTTCTGACAACGGGAACAGATACACCAGCTTCCTCTGCCAATGTGTAGTAGTCCTTCTCCTGCTTAAGAAGCGGGATGATAATCTCCAGCTCTTTTACGCTAAGTGCATGCAGGTGTCTTCTGAAAGAAGCATATTAATCAGCCATCATCACAATGACATACTCTCTTCGCTTGAATTCCTGTACCAGAGCCGGATCTGATAAAACATCCTCTGCTGAATTCAGTCCTTTGATAGCTCCCTCAAGCATTACATCAAGAACCGCTTCATCCGCTGTAGGATTACTGTAGTTGCCCAAATTCTGAATACGGACTCCAAGCTCATCTTTGTGATTGCTACGCCTTCTCTCATTCTCAGCCTTGATCTCGTAGATCAATCTCATCTTGCAATCCTCGATGATTCCCTGGAAGGAAGAGTAATTGGAATAGATCAGCTCGGCCCTCTCCCTCGCTGACTTGTCACCGTAGTTTTCATAAAAATTAACCTTAGTGGCCATATACACCTCCTATATTCAGTTGTGTTTATGTCACTAAGCTGCGCGCTGCTTCGTAACTCTTTACAAGAATTATGATAAGAAAAAAGACTTCTATTTTCGTCTGCGTTCTGACCACTTTGGGTATGCAATTTATACAAAAAATCAGCCTATGTTCTTTGCATAGGCTGACCTTTAATTAACCTCATATCAATTAACGTCTTTTTGTTTCAATATACTCCGCTTCTAATTTTGCTTTATTTTTCTTCATTACTATTTTTGTCAAAAAATCTTCATATTCACATGGACGCTTTTGATACAACCCACTACACAATGGCGAGTCCTTTCCAAACGACCTAAATCTAGAAATCCTATTTGTATCCGGAAGACCATCTGAATAAAGAAAACATTCTCGTGGTAATGTCTTCATCCCATTAATACTTCTATCAACAACCCATAGCTCTCTTTCTTCATCATACATAGACTTACAGTATATGCATTCTCGTCCTCCATCACCTACATATTGATCCCACAAAACTATATCACTAACAGAAACATCTTCCCTTATGTTTATATGTTGCCCAGTTTCTGTACGTCCTGAAGGATATATCTCATTTTCATTACCATCATAGGAATAAGAGGACAAAATGCTAACAGGAAATGTCACGCTTCGACAAGACTCATCCAAAAGCTGTTCTGTTGCATCTTCCAATTGATAATGAGACAAACAACGCACAACTGATATTTTTCCATTCTTTACTAATTTTGACTCGTTTAACTTTTTTTGAACATGTTTAATTATCTGTTCCATTTCTTCACATGCTGCATTTATATCCTCTTCTGGTAGAGAGTTAAACAACACACTTGTGTCAGTATAATAATCATAACCACAATTAGGTAATCTATATATTCCTAATGCTCTAGCAATGCAATATTCAATAAATGCTTTGCCTATTTTATCTATACTTGCTTGAACATATCCAGTAAATTTCACGCTTTTATATAAACACGACTGATCTCCCCATATTGCTGCACGCAATAACGGATTATCTATTAACGCCACATCTTTTTCAATTCGCATCATTTCTTCCTCATTTTATATCTAGATTTTTTTATATCTTTCGGTACCAACGGAATCTTTACCGTCATGAATAACATTTTTTACTTCACCACTATCAACATTCTGATACAACCAACGCCCAATAAGCGCTGGTGGTGTATCAATCAAATCTCGAATAATAAAGGTTGTCCCTGGTTCTAGTTTCTCAATTCTTTCTATTAGTTGTTTGTATAGTGATGCATACGAGCGATCACCACACGCTCTAGCCTTACATAGCTCTGATATATTAGGATAACCGTCCTTTCTCATATCTTCTTCAAGCTTAATTTTCTTCTCATCAGATATCGTAAACTGTACTCTATAGCTCATATTTCAACCTCCATTTCTATATACAGATGATTGTTCATTCATCTGTATATAAGATACCATGGGATTGAACAATCGTCAAGACAATTCTTCCATTTCAGCAACGATTTTTATATGTTCAAGAGCTATTCTTCTTTTATCCGTTTTCATCCCTTTCATCAATGAAACAACAGCAGATATATACGGATCCTCGTCAGCTGGAGATTCTCCATTCATAATATATTCTGGTGTAGAATGTAATAACTTAGCAAGGTCAACAAGAATATCACCACTTATTCCTCTTCTATTTGATTCATACCCATAGATAACACTTTTCCCCTCCATGTGAAGAGCAAATCCTAATTCCTCTTGGCTCATTCCCATTTCAGTACGTAACTTCTTAATTCTTCCACCAACTGTTGTTACATCAATTACTCTATTGTTTCTGTTTACCTTCTTCATAATCTGCACCCTTTCTGGTGCCTTCCAAAACAGAAGCGAACCGGGAAAAAGAGCGCAAAAATAAAAAGAGCACTGCAAAACAACCACTAAATCTCTTAGTATGTAAAAACATACTTCAAGTTAGCTTCTGTTTTGCAGGCCCTTTTTAATCTGAATAGATGTCTTACGCCCTTGCTACATCTATCCGTAGTAAATACGACTCTCTTCACAAACTCTTGAATGCCAGACGTCACTCATTTGTAAGTCTTTTAACGCCATACCGACGACCAATCCAGCAATCTCTCTAGCATCCTCATGAATATTAAATTGTAAATCTAATTGCTACTTGCCTAATTTGTTAAGCTTCGCAGCGTATCCGATTAAGCGAGCATGCCGTTTCTTAGCAAGCTCCTCCTCGGATCTATTGTCATCGAATACGGATACCTTGCCTTTCTTCACGCACACAACAAGGCGGGCACCGCATTCCGGGCAAACCATATACGAAGTTGTACTAGCTGACTCCATAAGAAATGCCCCACATCTGTGGCAACATACCACACATTCCCCAGTTTTTTTCTCCGCAAAACTCACCAACATCACGCCTCCTTTGACTGATAAGCTGATATCTCTCATTCGGAAAAGGGAAAGAAACCGATATGATGAGTGTACATAATTCTCCCGACAATGACCTTTCCGTAAGTGTAGTCAACACTGCCATTATCAACTGCAATGACTATTCTGATCTTTTAAACTGTTTAGCGCACATTATTCAAGGTTCTTAATGACCTTGACGGCTACACCCTGAATCTTACAGTCTGAAACAAGGATGTCCTTCATGGTCTTATTCTCAGGATGAAGTCTGATTTTCTGATTCTCTTTGTCTACAAAATAGCGCTTCAGCGTGTTCTCATTCGCTACCAAGGCAACAACAATATCGCCATCCATGGCTTCTGACTGCTTCCTGACAAGTACCAGATCTCCCGGAGATATTCCAGCTTCAATCATAGACTCGCCCTTTGCCCTAAGTAAGAAAAAAGTCCCTTTGCCACACATCGAGGCAGGCAATGACACATATTCCTCTACATACTCTTCCTCCAGCGTAGGCACGCCGCAGGAAACAGCACCAAGTAGTGCCACACTTGTAAACTCTGTCTGAACCTTCTCGGTCTGTTCAGTAGAAATCTGCTGGCCATCATATCTGATCATGCCATTGTCATTCATGGCTACCAGGTACTTATATGCAGTTCCTCTGGCATTACCGACCGCATCTGCAATCTGCGTTGTAGACGGTGAGTGGCGATAATTCTTGTAGTATTCTTCTACAAATGCCTTAATAGTACCCATAAGCTCTGTAGATTTATGTCTCATACGCCGCTCCTTTCTAAAGGAAACAATCTGCTTTCGTTACTTCCTATTTGAAAGTATATCATTGCGAACACTTGTTTGTAATATTAATCTACAAAATAACGAAAATATCTGACAGACGTGAAAATCGTGCACTCCCCCTTTTATGATTCTAATGGTAACAAAAAGCCTGTCCCAATATAGGGACAATAAAAAAACTTCCTCAATCATATCGACTAAGGAAGTTAATGAATATTCATTATTATTTGCTCGAAACCCCGAGTAAACGGGATAGGAAGTTACAATCAATTACAGCGCTCAACACCAGTACCAAAAAAGATAAAATTGTTAAGATATTACTAATCATAGACATCCCTCCTCGTATACTTGCTAATGTTATATGTCCTCGTTTATACATGTTAGCATACACCATTTCTGGTTCCGGAGCAGGACACTTATATTATATCATGCCTTCATTAGATTCTCAATTAGTTGCATATAAGAATAAATGGTATACATATTATTCCATTTTTCTTTCTTAGGAAGCAACTTACTTAAAAACAATATCGCTTTATCCCCATATTTTGCATTCAACAAGCTTAGCACCCAGTGATTAAGCTTGTTCTTATTAACATGTAATACTCTTGCATCAAATATCGAGTCATTTTGGGCCAATGCAAGTAATCGGGACTCAACAGCGCTATTCAAATCAATTCTATTATATGTCTTCAGAATATTTATTTCAGGATTATCAAAATCGAGATTCTTTACTTCCTTGAAATTTGTGCAAATAAAAACTACATTTTCAAAAATAGCATCCTTAAAATCTGCATCTCTAAGGTTGCAGTTATAAAATACCACATTCTTAAAGCTGGTATTTTTAAATGATGTTCCCCGTAAGTTACAGTTAAAAAAATCAATCCCAATAAGATTAGCATTTCTAAAATTGCAATTTGTCATTATAGAAGCTTGATATTTTACGTTATAGAAACGGGCTCCCACATAACATAGCTTATGCATGTTCGCCTTATAATTATATTTGTTTGAAACTCCGCTTAGTTTTTTTGAGCAATGTGTCAAGGTAAAAAATATGGTTTTTCCCATTCTTGCTCTTATTGCATTTCGATTAATCATTTTCCTTCTTCTTTTAGCTACTTGCTTTTTCTTTCCACTTCCCAATTATTCTCTCCAATTTTTCATATGTTTTGGTTTTAGTGTGTTCTATACTCATCCAAAATCACTGCTGCACTTTCGTCATTACATTTAATAAGCGCATTCAAGATTCTCTCATACGCATCATGATAATCCTGATCAGCCTTAACAACATCTGAAAACTTAAGCAGAACCTTAAGTACAATCGATTTCAAGATAAGAACACAGTTTTTGTCAGATACTTCTCCAGTTTCAGACAGCGCTTCAACTACTTCTGCGAGAACCGGTAAAACTTCTGGTAATAATTCATCAAATTTCATTTGATACATAGACATTACTACATCTTTTTCATGTCCCTTATGATACTTTCCCCATAATCTGCATAAAAATGTTTTATCATTGGAAGAATAATGGGTTGTACACTTATTCCAGTTACTTCCAAACCGTTCATAATCAAAAATAAGTATTCTCTCCAATCCATTTTTTACAAACGGAACTTGAATCCTATCGATAAAGCTTTCTGCGTATTCGAGACATTTACGTAGTTGTATCCTTTTCCCATCATTTTCATATGAGTCAAAATATAAAGCCCCCACATGCTCGAAAATTGATATATATGCCTTAATAGTATCGTTGCTAAACATCTGATAATCCACATTATCAAATAATAGATTTATCGCTTCCTGATAACTACCATTATCTTCACCCAATTCTCTTTTGAACAATTTCTTAAAATCAAGTCTCTGATAATACGTATTCATAATAGAATCCCTATTATCTTCACTTAGTTCTTTAATAAATATAGGCATCACTTTCTTAGCAAAATTCACGAAATCTGAATCAGATAGTTTTAAACCTACATTCATTGCAACAAAAAGAAGTCCCGGATCTAATTCTTCTATCTTTATCGCTGAAAGATCCAAGCTTTTCTCTTTATACAAGTAGTCTTCTATTATGCTATCTTTCTTAGAAACATATACTTTTTTCCCATAAGCCTTAACAATATCATCTGGTTTAGGTAAACCATAAGCAACAGGAATACTATATGTTTTACGTCTGCATTTTTTCATGATTTTTTGGTTGTAAATTGTATGATTCCATTCATCATGTGCACAACAAATAATTGTGTAAAAAAAGATCCGCGCCACCCCAGAATTGTTGAATAAGTAAGTTGTAATTAGATTACGCAAGAGACCAATCTGCCCATTTGCCCCACTATTCATAAGACATGCAACCATAAATCTCTTTAATCTGTTTCTACTCTCATCACCTATGTCCTTTGAATATTGCGCAATCAATGCTGCCGATAGTTTCAAATCGGCTACATAACTATTTCCAGAATGAAGATTTTCGATTCGATCGAGCCATTTATTGACATATTCCTTCCTCTTTTCTTTTGCAAGATTATCATCCCTAAAGGCAACGCATAGGGCCAATATGTAATAATCTTCATATCGAACTTCATCTTCTGGAGATTGCATCAATGACTCTAATTGTTCTATCAAATCATGTACTTCATGAATATCCGCTTTTTTATCTATAACATCCTTAAATTTAGTCAACACTTCATTTTGCGGTTCGTTATTTTTTTCGTTAGCATCAACTATTTCCTGCGTTTCCTTTGAAAGTTTCGGTTCTATTGAGATATATTTATCTTCTATAATTCTCACATTGGCATTACGCATATCCATTTTCTGAACCTGCAATAAAGCATGCGCATCTTTGGAATCTATCTTTTCATAAAGATAAGTCAATGTACTTATGCATTTTTCTCTAACGTCTTCCTTTTCCGCCGTCAACTGACACCAGGCCATATAGTCCTGTATTCCTCGAAACATCGTTTCTCGATGCGAATACCTACCATTAAAATCAGGAATTCCAACAGCCAACGTGATTTGATCTAATAACAGTTTTTTTTCTGGCGTCATTATCCTATGCACTTGCCACTGAATATCCCATGATATAACTTCCAGGCTTGATGCTAATTCTATAGCATATGCAGGAAGCGAGTTCTTAAATTCAAATGCAATATCTTCAATAACAGTCAAGAGGATTACATTTGTCGACTTTTCCATAATCTGCTCTTTAATATATGTCGCAAAGTGATTAAATAACTCACTATCTTCCTCACATACATGAAGTATTTGAATAGCAGACTCTCTCAGCCAATACACCATGTCCCCAATTAGAGTAGGAATCATATTCTCTTCTCTTCCAGAAAACCACATTTCGACTGAACCAAAATACTTTTTTTCAGACTTATGTGCGCTATCAAACAAAACAATTTCTTCTACTCTATTTGAGTCTTCAGCAGAATAAATGGAAACAAGTTTATTAATTAAGGTTATAGTCCATATCAAAGCATCTTTAAACTTTCTTTGATATATCAATCGCAAGAATATTTCATTATTAACATTCTGGTGCTTATAATGGTAATCTTTTCCTTCACCTCGTAATCCCCACTGAAAATCACGACTAATCCCGTCACCATATAATTGACGGCTTATAATATCTCTTTTATTTTCTTCAATCCAAATGGTTTCAGCTATCTTAAATAATTCGGCACACAATCCATCTACCAATGGTTGGGTAGCATGATCAAGCGTCCATGAGATTATTCCCGCAGCAATTCTAGTCTTTGATTCATCTTCAACATACAAGCTTTGCAGCATTTTCCAAAAGTCAATTGTCCATGAACGTGCGATTTTAGGTAGAGCATAGATTACTTCTAGTCTTGGAGTCAGATAGTCCAATGTTCTTGTAATATGTGCTGATAATCCGTCTTGAAGAAACGAATCAACATAATACTTCATAATTTCAAAAGCGTATTTATCAACCTCATCATCACGAACTCTAGAACGTAATACATAATCTGAGCATAATTTAGTGATTTTGCTTTCAAGCTGCCTATCTTCATATTCTTTGTACTTATAAATAAGACCAATCAACGCAAGACGACCATATCCACTAGCATTAAGCCTAAGAATAGATATAGAATCATATTCAATAGAATGAACATCCCCCATTTCAAAAGCAAAACAATTTGTAATCTTTATAAACTCCTCTAATCTTGCGTGTTCAAGAATATTGATACCCTGTTCATCAAAAAAACTTTTACAATAAGGACTCTTTATCAATCCTATAATGGTATTTCTACTCCATTCTGATGATATGTCATTATCAAACACAAGCGATTTTAAAAACTTATCTCGATTTGATCTTGCAAATAGTTTATTAGATACCCATATTTGATATCTACGGTAGGCTCCTTGTCCCATGCTCTCAACGCATGCAAAAAAAGCAGCGTAATTTCCTCTGCTCAAATCAAATTCCCTGTCAAAAAGTCTCTCAAAGCAAATATCTTCATAGATATCATATTTTAATCTAGCTAGATTTTCATTCACTGTTATTACGTTATTTGATTTTAAGAAATCCAAAATCTCACAATCTAGCTCATCACATCTGACTCCTGGTGAAAAACGTTTAGAACGCTCTACCACCAATTTTTCTATAATAGAGGCAACATCATTTGTACGAAAACCTTTTTTAATAGATTTTTCATTTAAGCAAATACAGTTTTTCCAGATGTAATCTCTAAATTCGTTAACGTCTCCAGCTTTATCAATATCTATCCCCTGTGAAATAATTACATCGATATAAAATGGGGAACGCAGTAGCTCTGAATACTTTCCAGACAATGACATCGCTCTTATAACCGGATATTTTTCTGAAATCTGTTTAAACTCAGTGTTAGATATGTCCTCAACAACATACTTTTTAAAGTCAAACAATCCAATTAATTTTATGAAGGCACCAACGTCACAAGTTCTACATGATGTAACAAAAGATACTGTAGGATGCTTTTTAATTTCATATAGCAATGATTGCAGAAGATCCTTTGTGAATTCACTTGCACTAGAGATATATTCTAAGGCATCTAAATAAATAACAGCCTTTTTCTCCCCCAAATATTTCAGTGCTTCGACCACATCAAGATCCCAAATATTATTTATACTGTCACATGATGCAATCTTTTCAGCACGAGCAAAAATCACCATTTCTTCTTCCATCAGGACTTTTTTACAAATCGCCGATTTTCCACTACCAGCATCTCCACATACAACTTTGAATTGAGCATCATCATCTTGAATACTCTTTAATAACGAACTTCTATCAATTTCATATTCACCATTTATCATGGTGTTTATATTACTTAGTCCAACATTTTTACTGATATCAAATATGTTTAATAGTTTTGATGATATACTAGAGATGCCATCAATTTCATATTTCAAAAATTCATATAACGATTTCTGAAATTCGATATCATTGCATGCTCGCTGAACTATCATTGATGTAGAAACAAAGTTATCCTTAACAGAAAAAGGGAACCTTCCAATCTGATTCTTACCTACCAAATCCTTAACTTTTTGTTCTGTATCATTGCTCAACACAAAGAAAACAGGCGCACTAATATTGGACAGCTCAGGATATTTTTCTTCTTCTAAAGATAGTAACGTCTTTTTTATTTTGCCTGGTATATCTTCTTGCGTACTTACTTGAACATATATCTCGCCATCTTCAGACAACAAATCCACACAAGGATAATTCTTCTTAATTGAATTTAAATTTGTAAACTTTTTCCCATACCAAAGATTGCAAATCTCTTGAGCAAAAAGCTCAAACAACTGAGCCTCATCAAATAAACTATTCTTATTTGCAATCTTTATTTTTGCTTCATATGCTGAAATATATTCAATAATAAAGTCTATGCGTTCCTTGCTTCCTTCCAATATCAACCTCTCCCATCTACTTATGTGTTGTGTTAATCTAGTCGGTTATTAACTTATTTTTCTGAAGATACACAATAACATGCTGCATCCCACAGCTGTTTTTCAAAACCAATATTTGCATTTGTCTTATCCGCCATTATTTTGTTTCCTCCAAAAAGATTTTTATAAGTAACATATTACATTTTTGCCTGTCCTAAAAAGCGGACTTTACATCAACGATGTTATTTTACATTCTTATCAATACTAATTATGTCACCAAAATCGCAGTCTAACTCCATGCATATCTTCTCCAAAACACTCATGGACACAGTCTCGCACCTGCTCATCTTGGCAAGTGTACTGCTGCTAATTCCGATGTTTTCATTTTCAACAAGATCCATCTTTTTCATATTCTTGTCGATCAATAATTTCCATAATCCGTTATAAGATACAGCCATATAATTCCTCTCTTATGGGGATTACCCATCTTGGTGAAGGACCCGAAAGTTCTCATAAATAGTTCTAGTGTATATTATACTATCCAAACCATATATTTTCAAATACATTTTTCGACTTTTCGAAACTCTATTTCGAATTAATACCTAATTAGTTTTATTTTTGTAACATTTTTTGTGATTATCTTGTCAGGTTTTTCACCCCGCTTCACGCGGCACCATCTTTGATGATGTTAGGGCGCGTCTTCGCAAAGTGGCGAGCAGTTCTTTTTTGTACAAAAAGCTACTTTCCGCTCGTTGGTGGCACATCCCCAATCCCCTTGAACAAGCTAAACGCTTGGCTACGCAATTCTTACGAATCACTTTATTTTGCTGTTGGATATTTCTTCAGAAATGAAAAAAGAGGGGAACCCATAAATCTTAAACTTACAGATTCCCCATTAGAATTATCGAGTGATATTGTGTTTTCTGACACGTTCCTTCTTCTGCTCTTCATCACTTTTAAGGAACTGGTCGATATCATATTTTGCTCTTTGAATCTCCTGCATATTTTTCTTAACCTGACGATATTCACCGTACAGCTTTTTCTTTTCTGCAAGGATCTCGGCATACTCTGCACTGAGATCTTTTACCTTAGGAAGCTTCTTCAGATGAAGCTCATCAAAGGCATTCTTGGCAGCCTTATGAAGCAGGATTTCCTGTCTGTGCTCTTCCAGGAACTTCTTGCTATATCCGCATTTACGATAATCCGCGTATACGTCTTTTATCTTAAAGTAATCAAAGATATGTTTCTGCAAAACCTGAATCTCGGCAAGTTGCTTTTCCCTCTCTTTGATGGATGCAGAAATTTTCGTAAATCGCGCTGTTGCTGTTTTCATATTTTTCTCCAGATCATCGTAGCTTCGAATGTCATGCTGCTTCAGATATAAAACTGCCTTGGCCACCTGCTTGGTATTAAAGTTCTTGGCAAAGCGAACATAATATTTTCCTTTGCCCTGAGCCAGCTTCTTTTGAATATCAATAAGAAGGTCAAACTCATGATCTTCCTTTTTTCGCTGGTAAGTCTTTGGCTGCTTTTCGGCTTTTTCATTATCGTAGAAAGCATGCTCCATCTCACCGGTAAGAATCTTCATAAGGTCATCTTCTGTATAACCATTACCTAGAGAACGAAGCCGGATGAAGCATTTCTGTTCTTTTCCCCTTAGTGAAACATACTTTCCACGCTTAATCTCGTATCCGGCATCTTCCAGTTTATAAAGCAGCTCATCAAAATCTTTTGCGCTGCCTTCCTTAAGAATCTGATCAATCGCCTCTCTGATATAATCCCGAAAGGATTTCTTCTCAGGATAAGTCGTTCGCTTAACACGCTCACTTGGCTTCTTCTTTTCTATGACAGATAGTCCATGTTCCAGGCAGATGATATCTGATAATCTCTGCAGAGCCAGTCCAACAAAAAAGAAATCTCGGAACTTATGGGTACAATCAAGACTCGTAGAATTAAAGATGATGTGATTATGAATATGCGCCTTATCAGTATGAGTCGCTACAATAAAAGCGTGATTGCCTTTGGTAAATCGCATGGCGGTTTCATAGCCTACCTGATTCGCTTCCTCCGGTGTGATTTCTCCCGGCTTAAAGGATTGCCTGATCTGATAAGCTATGATATTGCCATTAGGATGTCTTCCAGTAAGGCGCTCATATTCTCGTTTTGATAACATGAACTCTTCATCAACACTCTCAGCCTGACAAGCGTAAGAACTAATGAATTGACCGTTTTCAGTCTTCTCACCATTCTTGGCATAATCTGTTCTGTCACTAAGAGACTTCGCTACGCTTTTTCCTTTATTCTGATGCATCGTAATAAGTCTAGTAGCTGCCATACGCATTCACCCCCTTTCTCAAATCGTAGATAACCTTTGCAGAATACTTTTCATTCCCTGCCACAATTCATCCTGGTGAGCCTTTATATCATCAATATCTTACTTGTAGATGCTTCCTGTTTCATTCGCCTTTTTCGCATACTGATTCATATTGGCAGAAGTGATGCCAAGAAGCCTTACGGCCTCTTTGACATCGCTCAAATCCATCTGTATGAGATAACCATCAATCGCCATTTTTCTAAGATATACACTCTCATTCAGGATGCCGATTTCCTTTTTTCTGTCACGAATCAGCTTAGCTTCCCCCGGTGTAGCAAAGAAATGAAACTGCACCGTTCTGTTATCCATGGCTACATCTCCCTGCAAGGACAAATCTCAGGAGCCTTTCTCTCTGGAACAGGAATCGGAGCTGTTTTTACCTTCTCCTGCTGTTCTTTTATCTTTTCCATCACAGAAGCTTTCGTATCAGCTGCAATATCTTCCTGATCTGCCCTCTCATTGATTTCAGCAAAATCCGGTACAGGAGCTGCAGGCACATTATTGATAATCCCATCAAAGGAGTTATCATTCTGCTCTACCATGTCCTCGATACCGCGCATATGATTTCTGCTAATAGATGGGCCAGCTCCCACATCTTCAATTGAATCAATAGACTCCGGAATCTGTTTCTCCAATTCCAAAAGCTTCTGCTCCCACTCAGCTGTCATAGATGCTGACTGAATCTGTTCCGGCATAACGGTAATAAGAGAAGTTCCCTTATCGGTAGGAACCAAATATTTGGTCTTCTTATTACCCTGTCGTTCTACAAAGCCAATACGAACCAGCTTTTCAATTACGCCAGCTCTTGTTTCAGGAGTAACAAGTCCTTTACGCTCTACTTCGTCCGGCATTTATCCCTGTAATACTGCAACTCCTTTAATGTCTCCTGCTTATTTCTACCAAGTCTGTCTACCTCAGTAATAATTAACTCATCACCCACTCTTAATACATCCTCTTTCAATACCTGATATCTTGGACGATTAAAAT
>OGKR01001386.1_pt1 | contig 17943 bp, 10 predicted proteins | sample 1572431 | NCBI WGS metagenome assembly OGKR01 (sample SAMEA2582079, study PRJEB24529) | metagenome | biome: Human gut stool | place: China | collected 2011 | reverse complement strand
TATGACCTGAATTATCAAAGCATTAAGGGCTACGGCCTGATGAACTGGTAACAGACTTTGTGGAAAGGAGTGAACGGTTATGGCAAAAAACAAAATTGAACGTATCGACCAGGAAATTGAGAAAACCCGTGAGAAGATTGCGGAATATCAGGAAAAGCTCAAGACCCTGGAAGCACAGAAAACGGAGGCAGAGAATCTGGAAATCGTTCAGATGGTTCGTGCGTTACGCATGACTCCAGCACAGCTGAACGCTATGCTTTCCGGTGGAATGAACCACGGCAGAGATACAGCACTGTCGGAATCAAATAATCAGGAGGCTACCGCTTATGAAGAATAAAAGAATTTGCAAAACACTTTCCGCCCTTTGCCTGACAATGGTTGTGGCATTTGGCTTTACGATCCCTGCTTTCGCACAGGGGTCAGAACAGGCTCCGGCGGCACCGGCAGAGGATTCTACCAATGACAGCAATGTGATTGTGGAAGAAACAGAACCGGCACCGGCACTTACACCAGATGGCAATGCCGCTCTGGTGGATGATTTTGGTGGCAATAAGCAGCTCATTACCGTTACCACCAAGGCTGGCAACTATTTTTACATTTTGATCGACAGGGCTAATGAGGATAAAAAGACTGCTGTTCACTTTCTGAACCAGGTGGATGAAGCGGATTTGATGGCACTGATGGAAGATGAAAATGTCAAAGAAAAGCTGCCTGCTGTGTGTAGCTGCACGACAAAATGTGAAGCAGGGGCAGTCAATACGGCCTGCCCGGTCTGCGCAACTGATAAGAGTAAATGTACGGGCAAAGCACCGGAACCTCCGGCAGAAACATCGGAGCCGGAAAAAGAGAAGCCTGCCGGACTGAACCCGGCTGCGCTGATCCTTCTGCTGGCTCTGCTGGGCGGCGGTGGCGTATTTGCCTACTTGAAGCTCGTTAAGAATAAGCCTAAGACCAAGGGCAATGACAGTCTGGACGATTATGATTATGGTGAGGAAGATTCCGAGGAATGGGAAACCGAAGATGAGGAAGTCCTTGAGGAGGGTTTTGAGGGTTCTGACCCTAATGAGGAACGCGATAGAGCAGATTGAACCATTTGAGCGTAGCGTATTTCAAATCATTGCGGGATAAGGGACAGAGGACAGGGAGAAATTCCTGTCCTCTGCTGCTCTACTCACTCTCTTACTGTAAATCCACACCCAAAATCAGCACATGGTCAAAGAAAGGAGGACCTCACAATGAACACCTGGAACTGGTTATTACACTTTCTGATTATTTTTGATCTGGTCGCCTTCGGAATTTACTTTGGAGGAGACATTCTTTTCACTGCTATAAGCAAAGTTCAAAAAAAGTCAAAGAAGGACGATGACTTGGATCTTTATGATTTTGAAATTGAGACCGCACCCCAAAAGCGCTCTTTATGTGTGGACTCAATCCGAATGCTTTATTCTGGTGAGATAGATGAATTTGTGGAAAAGGAACTGTTGCCTGATGCAGCGGAGACCATGAACGCTTTATCTGAAGCTGAAAAAACAGCAGTTAGCCTGTTACTAAAAGCTTATATCGGTTTTTTGAGCGAAGAAGCAACGGTAGATGAACAAAGTTTTCCCATGGTTAAGGAACTGTTGTCTTATACACAGGGCAGCAAAGAAGATGGTGAAAAAGATGCCATAGATTGTCTGATGGAAGATACGGTCAGCAGAACCCACAGACATCGAGAATATTACAACAATTATCAACGCTATCAACTGATGCAGGTGGATAAAGAGCGTGTGATTATGGCCTGCAATATCATAATCAATGATTTGATTGGCAGGTTGTACCGATATGATTATCGCTTTGGCTATGACATTACACTTGCCTCAGAACACAGCATTGCAAAAAAACTGTCTGATAATTGGCAGAATGAATGGGAGGTTGAAGATTATGAAGCTGGTGATTGCTGAAAAACCATCGGTTGCACAAAGTCTGTCGGCGGTGATTGGTGCAACCGCCCGTAAGGACGGGTATCTGGAGGGAAACGGCTGGCGTGTCAGCTGGTGCGTGGGCCATCTGGCCGGTCTTGCGGATGCAGACAGTTATGATCCCAAGTATGCCAAGTGGCGATATGATGACCTGCCTATCCTGCCGGAACATTGGCAGATGGTAGTGGGAAAGGATAAGAAAAAGCAGTTTGATATTCTGAAAAAGCTGATGAACGCCCCGGATGTGACGGAGGTGGTAAATGCCTGCGATGCCGGACGCGAGGGTGAGCTGATCTTCCGCAGCGTCTATGAGCTGGCAGACTGTCAAAAGCCGATGAAAAGGCTCTGGATTTCTTCGATGGAGGACTCCGCCATAAGGGAGGGCTTTGCAAACCTGCGCCCAGGTGTAGATTATGATGGACTTCGGGATGCTGCTCTCTGCCGTGCCAAGGCCGACTGGCTGGTGGGGATCAATGCCACAAGGCTTTTTTCCGTGCTGTACCACCGCACCCTCAACATCGGGCGCGTGATGTCCCCTACGCTGGCACTCATTGTCCAGCGAGAAGCTGAGATCGACACCTTTAAGCCGGTTCCCTTTTATACCGTGGCGCTGGAGCTGCCCGGTCTTACCGTATCCGGGGAGCGCATGGCGGATAAAGTTGCTGCTGAGCAGCTGAAAGAAGCCTGTCAGGGTGCAAATGTCACAATCAAAAAGGTGGAGTGCAAGGAAAAGTCCGAAAAGCCGCCTGCCCTCTATGACCTGACTACTCTGCAAAGAGATGCCAACCGCCTGCTTGGATTTACAGCCCAGCAGACCCTGGACTATCTGCAAAGCCTGTATGAAAAGAAGCTCTGCACCTATCCCCGTACTGACAGCCGCTATCTGACCGGTGATATGGCAGACAGCCTGCCGGTGCTGGTGAATCTGGTTGCCAATGCTATGCCGTTTCGCAAAGGGATCGCCATTACCTGTGATCCGCAGACAGTCATCAACGATAAGAAAGTAACCGACCACCACGCAGTAATCCCTACCAGAAATCTCAAGGATGCAGACCTTTCTGCCCTTCCTGCGGGAGAAAAAGCGGTGCTGGAGCTGGTGGCCCTGCGTCTGCTGTGTGCCGTAGCCCAGCCCCATATCTATTCGGAAACCGTTGTGATTGCCGACTGTGCCGGTGGGGAGTTTACCGCCAAAGGAAAAACAGTGAAGCACCCCGGATGGAAAGCACTGGAGGACGCTTACCGTGCCAAAATGAAGGATGCAGAGCCGAAAAAAGAGGGCGCAGAGAAAGCCCTGCCGGAGCTGACCGAAGGACAGACCCTTTCGGTTTCTGCGGCAATCGTCAAAGAAGGCAAAAGCAGTCCGCCCCAGCACTTTACGGAGGACACCCTATTGTCCGCGATGGAGACTGCCGGAAAAGAGGATATGCCGGAGGATGCCGAGCGAAAAGGTCTGGGGACACCGGCCACCCGTGCCGGTATTTTGGAAAAGCTGGTATCTGCCGGTTTTCTGGAACGAAAAAAGAGCAGGAAAACGGTGCAGCTTCTCCCTTCCCACGATGCAGTTTCCCTTATCACCGTTCTGCCGGAACAGCTGCAATCGCCGCTTTTGACTGCCGAGTGGGAGTACCGCCTGGGCGAGATCGAGCGCGGGCAGCTTGCCCCGGAGGAGTTTCTGGACGGGATCAGCACCATGCTGAAAGATCTGGTGGGAACTTATCAGGTCATCAAGGGAACTGAGTACCTGTTCACTCCGCCCCGTGAGGTGGTGGGCAAATGCCCTCGCTGCGGCGGTGAAGTTGCAGAACTGCAAAAAGGCTTCTTCTGTCAGAATGATTCTTGCAAATTTGCAATCTGGAAAAACAACAAATGGTGGGCTGCCAAGAAAAAACAGCCGACCAAGGCTGTGGTGTCTGCACTGCTGAACGATGGCCGTGTCCGTGTGACGGGGCTATATTCGGAGAAAACCGGCAAGACCTACGATGCCACTGTGGTTTTGGAGGACGATGGACAGTACGCCAACTTCAAGCTGGAATTTGACCAGCGGAAAGGAGGCAGCCGATGAAGCTCTCTTTAGTGGAACGGGAAACCATTCTCCTCTATAACCAGGCAGAACCAATGGCTGAGGTCTACACCCACGATCCCCGTCTGATGGAGAAGCTGGAACTGCTGGCAAAAAAGCACCCCGACCAGATCACCCGAAAGGACGCCCATAACTTTACCGTCCCCAAGCGGTGTGTATCAGTCCGGGAGCCATACAGCGCCGAGCGTCGCAAAGCTGCCAGTGAGCGTGCGAAAGCCGCCGGATACCAGCCCCCTGTGAAAAAGTCCGGCAGTTAAAGGCACATGGCAGAGAATGTATTTGAAGCGGTCAAGCAGTCGGTCAGCACCAGAGAAGCGGCAGCGTTTTATGGGATCGAGGTCAAACGAAATGGTATGGCCTGCTGTCCCTTTCACGATGATAAGAACCCCAGCATGAAGGTAGACCAGCGGTTCCACTGCTTTGGCTGCGGTGAAGATGGGGATGTGATCGACTTTACCGCAAAGCTCTTTGACCTCTCCCCAAAAGAAGCGGCGGAGAAACTGGCACAGGACTTTGGCCTGATCTATGACAGTCAGGCCCCTCCCCGCAGGAGATATGTCCGGCAGAAAACCGAGGCACAAAAGTTTCGGGAGGACCGGCAGCGGTGTTATCGCGTACTGTCCGATTACTACTATCTGCTGAAAAAATGGGAGGCCGACAATTCTCCCCGGACACCGGAGGAAGAACCGCACCCCCGTTTTGTGGAAGCAATCCAGAAGAAAGCCTATGTAGAGTACCTGCTGGACCTTTTTCTTTATGAAAGTGAAGAAGAACAAAAGGCATGGATTGCAGAACACACAGCAGAAATCACACACTTGGAAAGGAGATTGAAAATCATGGCTGAGAACAAACCCACCAACCGAGAACGGCTAAGGGAAATCACAGATGGCATCGAGCAGGGCATCAAGGAACTGTTTGAGAGTGAAAAGTATATGCGCTATCTGTCCGTCATGTCCCGCTTCCACCGCTATTCGGTAAACAACACCATGCTCATCTATATGCAGAAGCCGGACGCCACTTTGGTAGCCGGATACAATAAGTGGAAAGACCAGTTTGAGCGTCATGTTAAAAAGGGAGAACATGGCATTACCATCATCGCCCCCACACCGTACAAGAAGAAAATCGAGGAGCAGAAACTGGACCCGGATACCAAGGCTCCGATTTTGGATAAAGACGGAAAGATCATCACAGAGGAAAAAGAAATCGAGATCCCCATGTTTCGCCCGGTCAAGGTCTTTGATGTGAGCCAGACCGATGGGAAACCTTTGCCGGAGCTTGCTTCCTCCCTTTCCGGCAATGTGCCAAATTATGAGGCATTCATGGAGGCTCTGCGCCGCAGTGCGCCGGTGCCGATCACTTTTGAAGCAATGGCCGCCGATACGGACGGCTATTTTTCTGCCGATCATCAGAAAATCGCCATTCGTCAGGGCATGAGCGAGGTGCAGACGGTTTCGGCCACGGTTCACGAGATTGCCCACAGCAAGCTCCACAATCAGAAAAAGATTCAGATTGCCAATGACGAGCAATATCAGGAGATCGAGCTGTTTGATAAACCCGGTCTGTTCTCCAATGGGCGGATTGTCCGTGATAATCTGCCGGAGGGCGTTTATTGCTATGACCTGCGCGGTTCTGACTACGACCCCGGAGAGCCGGTCTGTGTAGAAGAACAAGTGGTTGTAAACCATGCAGGTTCCGTTCTGCTGACAGAGCCGCTGGAGCTGGCGGAAGATGGACGCCTGATGCTGACCGAGGAAGAAGGGCTGAATTTTGTTGGCGGCTTTTCTACCCTCACCCAGTTTTTGCAAGAACAGAGGAAAGACCGCCACACGGAGGAAGTGGAGGCTGAAAGCATCTCCTATGCGGTCTGCAAATATTTTGGCATTGAGACCGGAGAAAACAGCTTCGGCTATATTGCAAGCTGGAGTCAGGGCAAGGAACTGAAAGAGCTGAGAGCCAGTTTGGAGACCATCAATAAGACCTCCGGCACTTTGATCTCTGACATTGAGCGCCACTATAAGGAAATCTGCAAAGAGCGCGGAATCGACCCTCATGCAAAGGTAGAGCCGGAACCCGCCCCGATAGAGCAGCCAGAAGATGCCGCTAAGGTATCTGATAGACAGCAGACCGGCGATCTGACCTACTATGTAGCAGAGTGCATGGAATTTCCAAACCTCGGAGAATACCACGATAACCTGTCTTTGGAGGAAGCTGTACGCATTTATCAGGAGATTCCGGCAGAGCGAATGAATGGGATCAAGGGCATTGGCTTTGAGCTGAAAGATGGAAGCGACTATGAAGGACCTTTTCCGATTTTGACCGGGCAGACCATTGACCTGGACACCATTCAGGCAATCGACTATTACCGTGATAATCCGTTGGTGCAAAAAGCGGTAAAGGAACTGGCTGCGGCCATGCCGGAAATGGAGGTGCTGGGAGCGGACGCCAACCAGCAGGAGGCTTTGTTTCTGATCAACGATACTACCTATCTTCATATCCAACCTTGTGACAGCGGATGGGACTACACTCTTTACGATGCTGCGTCCATGAAAGAGCTGGAAGGTGGTCAGCTGGATATGCCGGAGCTTTCCTGCATGAAGGTAGTTCTCCAGATTTGTGATGATAACGATCTGGACAGCACTTCGCTCAGACGCGCTCCCTTGTCTATGGTTGAGACCTTGCAGGAAGCTGCTTATGAGCAGATGCAGGCAGAGGCAAGTCAGATGACTGCTTCTTCCCAGCTGCCGGAAGCGCAGGAGCAGGCACTGGATGAATACCCCATGCCGGATGAGCAGGTATCCACACCGGATATGCAGGAATATGGCTACTCCTATGATGGGATGCTCCCTGTTACCAGAGAACGGGCGCTGGAACTGGATGCCGCCGGTTTGACCGTCTATGTGCTGCATGAGGACAATACGGAGAGCATGGTGTTTGACCCGCAGGAAATCATGGATCATGGCGGTCTTTTCGGTGTGGACCATGAGGAATGGGAGAAAAGCCCTCAGTTCCACGAAAAGGTCATGGAGCGTCAGGAACATCAGCAGGAACGCGAACAGGCATTTCTCTCTCAGAACAGAGATTGCTTTGCCATCTATCAGGTGAGCCGTGACGATCCGCAGAATGTGCGCTTTATGAATCTGGATTGGTTAAAGTCCCATGACATTTCCATAGACCGCAGCAATTATGACCTCATTTACACAGCTCCTCTGAGGGAGTCTGGCACTGTGCCGGAGCAGCTGGAAAAACTCTATCAGCAATTCAATCTGGAAAAGCCCGTGGACTTTCACAGTCCCTCCATGAGCGTCAGCGACATCGTTGCGATCAGACAGGACGGTAAGGTATCCTGTCATTACTGTGACAGCGTTGGTTTTACCCAGATCCCCGGATTCCTGCCAGAAAACCCGCTGAAAAATGCGGAAATGGCCCTGGAGGACGATTATGGCATGATCGACGGTATCATCAACAATGGCGCAAAAGAGCCTACGGTGGCAGAGCTGGAACAGCAGGCCCGAAGCGGTCAGCCCATTTCCCTGATGGAGTTGGCAGCCGCCACCCATCGGGAGGAACGGGAAAAGAAAAAGTCCGTCATGGAGCAGCTGAAAGGCCAGCCCAAGACAGAACACAAAAAGACAGCACCCAAAAAGAGTGCGGAAAGGGAGATTTGATATGGGAAACTTTACTTTTGAGGAAATGAACCTGATGTGCATTTACAATACCGGCAGCCGCACCGGGCTGATCGACAGCCTGCGTGAAATGCGCGGCGAGCTTTCGCCGGAGGAAACGGAACTGAGGGAGCTAACCGACAGCGCCCTTACGAAGCTCTGTGCGATGACCGATGAGGACTTTGCCCAGCTGGAGCTGTACCCGGATTTTGACCAGTAAACACCATAACCGCAGGGATGGGGTGGCAATTTGCCACCCCATCTTTTACCCCAAAACCGAAAGGAGGACAGAACACTATGCCAACCAAAGCTGAACTATATGCACAGATGGCGGAGAAGGTGACAACGCAGCTCACGGGGAGCTGGCAGGAATGGGCAGGGTTTCTCACTACTGCTTCCTGCCTTTACAAGTACCCGTTCCATGAGCAGCTGATGATCTATGCCCAGCGACCGGACGCCACCGCCTGTGCGGAGTACGATTTGTGGAATGAAAAGATGGGCCGGTATGTAAGGCGCGGCTCCAAGGGAATCGCTCTGGTGGACGATTCCGGGGACAGGCCCCGCCTGCGCTATGTTTTTGATATTTCCGACACCGGAACCCGTGAACATTCCCGCACTCCCTGGCTGTGGCAGCTGGAGGAGCGCCATTTGGATTCGGTTCAGGCCATGCTTGAGCGCACCTATGATGTTTCCGGTGATGACCTTGCCGGACAGCTCACCGAGGTAGCCGGAAAACTGGCTGAGGAATACTGGACGGAGCATCAGCAGGACTTCTTCTATATCGTTGACGGTTCCTTTTTGGAGGAATATGATGAGTATAACATCGGAGTGCAGTTCAAGGCAGCCGCCACCGTCAGCATCACTTACGCTTTGATGTCCCGCTGTGGACTGGAGCCGGAACGCTACTTCGACCACGAAGATTTCATGGCGATCTTTGATTTCAACACCCCGTCCACCATCGGGGCGCTGGGAACAGCGGTCAGCCAGATCAACCAGCAGGTGCTGCGGCAGATCGGCGTTACCGTCCGAAATGCAGAGCGCGAAGCCAACCAAGAAAGGAGCAAACAAGATGAACAATCCCATGACCTATATCCAGAACGGAGACTATCTGATTCCCGACCTGAAGCTGAGCCAGCAGCCGGAGAAACCCCTGGGCAAGTACGGCAGGATGAGGAAAACCTACCTGAAGGAACACCGTCCCATCCTCTACAACCAGATGTTGCTGAGCGAGAAGCTGTACCCGCACCTTCTGGAGATCGACGAGACCGCCCAGAGCAGACTGGAGCAGATGATGCCCCAGCTGGCGAAGGAAGCGGGAGCCACCGAGGAACTGAAAGCCAGCGATCCCATGAAGTGGGTGGGGCTGATGAACACCTGCAAAGCCCAGGCAGAGGAGATCCTGATGGCGGAGCTTATCAACAGCTGACCCTAAACCTGTTCCTCTCCGAAGCGGAACAGATCCAATCCATAGATGAAGCAGAGAATGTAGCGCATACATCCTCTGCTTTTTCTTTTGCCCAAAATGACATCGACCATGTGCTGCGTTTGGGCGGCAATACAGACCGTCAGAGGGAGCGTGTGGTTGCAGCCTTTGAAAAGCAGAAAACCACCGCTGAGATTGCCGAGATACTGAAAACGCTGTACCACGGTGGCAACGGCCTTGGCAGTGTGAGTGCATGGTATGCCGAGGATGGTATCCATCTTTCCCACGGGAAGTCTGTCCGTTATGACAGGTCTGCCCAGGTCATTTCCTGGGAGAGCGCCGCAGAGCGTATCGGGGAGCTTTTGGAGAGTGGCCAGTTTGCCTCCAATGTGGAGCTTGCAGAAGCGGCAGGCTATGAACGCTCCCTCCTCTCGGAAAAGCTCTGGCATCTGTATCACGATCTCAGTGAGGACGCCAGAAAAGCCGGATATTTGTCCTGCCTGTCAGAGATCAAGGGCAATGGATTCCCAGAGGAGACCCGCCGTCTGACGGAGCAGCTGAGTGAACCGGCTTTCCGCCAGACCCTCAAGGAAGAATACGCTGCCTTCTGGACTGCCTATCAGCAGGACCGTGACCTGTTGCGCTTTCATTACCATAGGCCAAGGGAAATCTGGGAGAACCTGAAGGACCTTGACCTGCCCCGCAGGACTTTTTCTTCGGACCTTTCCCAAGTGCCAACCGTCCAGCATTTCATTACCGAGGATGAGATCGACGCCGCCATGACCGGCGGCAGCAGTTTTGCCGGAGGAAAAGGCCGTATCTATGCGTTCTTCATGGAAAACCATACGGATAAGGAAAAAGTGAGATTCCTTAAAGACGAGTATGGCATTGGCGGACGCTCTCATGCCCTGTCCGGCGCAACACACAGCGGCGAAGATCACGATGGGAAAGGACTGCACTATAAAAAGCAGGACTGCCCGGATGTTCACTTGAACTGGGAAAAGGTTTCCAAGCGCATTACCTCACTTGTCCAGAAAGGTCGCTATCTTACCGAACAGGAACAAGCGCAGTATGACAAGATCCAGGCTGAAAAGGATCTGGCAGAAGAAGATGCCATTCAAGCCCAGCAGCCGGAGATAGAGGAAGAAACGCCAAAGCCTACCCTTCGGGAGCAGTTTGAGCAGTATAAGCCTGTGGTGACTGCCGCCATTTCCGAGGATACCGCATATCGCAATGCCTGCGGTCATTCCGACCGTGAAAATGCTGTCATCGAGGGCAATGCCGCTGTGCGCCGTGCGGTTCTTGGCTCTAAGGATATGGAGCTGATCCGCCTTTATTCGGATGTGCCGGAGTTCCGCCAGCGCCTGCACCGGGAAGTGATCGACGAAACCTATCCAAAGCTCCATGAGCTTCTGCGCCCTCTTTCTCAGGAAGATATTGATACTGCCCTTTGTGCATGGAACGGCAATATCGAGAGTAAACACGCTGTCGTCCGCTATATGAAAGACCATGCAAGAGAGAAGGATACCGCTGCATGGCTGGCTCAGGAATACGGTGGCGGCAACAGCCCGTTCGTTGTCCGTGCCGGCAGCCCGGAGGAAACGCAGCTGCCCTGGCCGAAGGTACAGCGCAGGCTTGCCCAGCTCATTCAGGAGGACCGGTTCTATACCGAAGAAGAACAGGACCGTTTTGACGACATCGACCCAATCGCCATCCGGGAAGCTCTGGAGGAAAGAGGGATCGTCAACGGCCAGGTGGCAGACCCGGAAAAACTGGACAATGATCCGTTTATCCAACAGGTGATGTCGGATGTAGAGCAGATCGCAGCTGCTGAGACAGAGCAGACTTCCGAAGTTGCTATTTCCGATGAGGAATATGATGCAGTTCGCCGCCCAACTCCGCAAAGAACATCCTATGACCCTGCTGCCCCGGTCTATGCCGTGGGCGATACCGTGTATATCGAGGATGACGCCTATCAGATCACCGAGCTGCGGGAGGACACCGTACAGCTTCTGCCCACCGGGATGGTATATCCCATCTACCGGGCAGAGCGCAAAGAACAGTTCGAGCAGCTGCTTCGGGCAGACCGCCGCAATGCTTACTATACCGAGTTTCTTCCTATTGACCCGGACAAGGCAGATCAAGACTTGCGGGATGTATTGGCCCATGGACTGATGGATGAAGCGGATAAACAGCAGCTTTCCACGCTGCTGCAATCCGGCAGGAGCAACAGCGAGATCGCCTACTGGCTGAGCAGAGCCTATTCCGGTGAGATCGAGACACTGAATCTGGAGACCGGCGATATTGCCGATTACCGTACCACGGCACAGGGCATGGAGCTGGAAGTCCTGGACGCAGAGGAAAAGCGTCTGGCTGTGCTGTATTTCCGCTGGGATGAGGTTGCGCCTTTGCTGCGCGGGATGTATGCCCGTCAGCAGGACGGCTTTGGACAGGAACAGCCCCAACCGGCTACCGAATCCCCGACCTTCCATTCCGAGACCATGGCCGTCTATCCGGGCGATAAGAACCATCTACCTTATGATGTGGTGGTGGAACGGTTGCATATTGAGGAGCCGGAGCCGCCAGCCCCTGTAACAGAGCCGGAGAAAACCTTTGAGGAAGTGCTGGATGAACACCCGGTTTCCATTCAGGTCAACGGCCAGTGGCAGACCTTCCCCAATGCCAAAGCTGCCGAGGAAGCCTCCTATGAGGAATACAAGGCTAACCTGCGCCGCAATGCACAGAACTTCCGCATTACCGATGAGCATTTGGGTGAAGGCGGTCCAAAAGCCAAGTTCCAGGCAAATGTTAATGCCATTCGTTTGCTGAAAGAGCTGGAATCTGCCGGACAGCAGGCAAGCCCCGAACAACAGGAGATTCTTTCCCGTTATGTGGGCTGGGGCGGTCTTTCAGATGCCTTTGACCCGGAAAAACCGGCATGGGTTTCCGAGTATGCCCAGCTGAAAGAGTTGCTGACCCCGGAGGAATATGCCGCCGCCAGAAGCTCTACCCTCAATGCCCATTACACCAGCCCTACGGTCATCAAAGCAATTTACGATGCTGTGGGGCGCATGGGCTTTGAGACCGGAAATATTTTGGAGCCATCTATGGGTGTGGGCAACTTCTTCGGTATGCTGCCGGAGGAAATGAGAAACAGCCGTCTATACGGTGTGGAGCTGGACCCGGTTTCCGGGCGCATCGCAAAGCAGCTCTATCCCAAGGCGGACATCACAGTAGGCGGCTTTGAGACCACCGACAGGCGTGACTTCTTTGACCTTGCCATCGGCAATGTACCTTTCGGTCAGTATCAGGTCAATGACAAAGCCTACAACAAGCTGAATTTCAGTATTCACAACTACTTTTTCGCCAAAGCACTGGATCAGGTGCGTCCCGGCGGTGTGGTAGCTTTTGTGACCTCCCGCTATACCATGGACGCCAAGGATTCCACCGTGCGCCGCTATCTTGCCCAGCGTGCCGAGCTGCTGGGAGCTATCCGTCTGCCGAATGACGCGTTCAAAAAGAATGCCGGTGCCGAGGTGGTATCGGACATCATCTTCCTCCAAAAGCGGGACCGCCCGCTGGACATCGTGCCGGAATGGACTCAAACCGGACAGACGGAGGACGGATTTGCCATCAACCGGTATTTTATCGACCACCCGGAAATGGTGCTGGGCAGACAGGAGCCGGTAAGCACTGCTCATGGTATGGATTACACCGTGAACCCTATCGAGGGACTGGAGCTTTCCGACCAGCTGCATGATGCTGTGAAGTACATTCATGGCACTTATCAGGAGGCAGAGCTGCCGGAGCTGGGCGAAGGCGAAGCCATTGACACCTCCATTCCTGCCGACCCAAATGTGAAGAACTATTCCTATGCCATTGTAGACGGGCAGGTGTACTATCGGGAAAACAGCCGCATGGTGCGCCCTGACCTCAACGCCACCGCCGAAGCCCGTGTAAAAGGTCTTGTGGGACTGCGTGATTGTGTGCAGGAACTGATCGACCTTCAGATGGATGCAGCGGTTCCAGACAGCACCATTACCCAAAAGCAGGCGGAACTGAACAGCCTCTATGACAGCTTTTCTGCAAAATATGGCCTTATCAATGACCGTGCAAACCGACTGGCCTATGCAGACGATTCTTCCTATTACCTGCTCTGTGCGCTGGAAGTTATTGACGAGGACGGAAAGCTGGAGCGCAAGGCGGATATGTTCACCAAACGGACCATCAAGCCCCATCAGGCAGTGGCTGCTGTGGATACGGCAAGCGAAGCACTGGCGGTGTCCATCTCGGAAAAAGCCTGCGTGGATATGGGCTATATGAGCCAGCTTACCGGAAAAACAAAAGAAGAACTGGCCGGAGAACTGCAAGGCGTGATCTTCCGTGTACCGGGACAGTTGGAGCAGGACGGAACGCCTCATTATGTGAGTGCTGATGAATACCTCTCCGGCAATGTACGCCGCAAACTGCGTCAGGCGCAGCGGGCGGCACAGCAGGACCCGGTTTATGCAGTCAATGTGGAAGCTCTTACCGCCGCCCAGCCCAAAGACCTGGATGCGTCGGAGATCGAGGTGCGTCTGGGCGCTACCTGGATTGACAAGGAGTACATCCAGCAGTTTATGTACGAGACCTTCAACACCCCGTTTTATCTCCAGCGCAGCATTGAGGTCAACTATTCCTCCTTTACTGCTGAATGGCAGATCAAGGGGAAATCTTCTGTATCCTACAACGATGTGGCAGCTTATACCACCTATGGGACCAGTCGTGCCAATGCCTACAAGATTTTGGAGGACAGCCTGAACCTGCGGGATGTCCGTATCTATGACACCATAGAGGACGCAGACGGAAAAGAGCGCCGCGTACTAAACGCCAAGGAGACCACTCTGGCTGCCCAAAAACAGCAGGCTATCCGGGAAGCCTTTAGGGACTGGATCTGGAGAGACCCGGAGCGCCGCCAGACTTTGGTGCGCCAGTATAACGAAGAAATGAACTCTACCCGTCCCCGCGAGTATGATGGCAGCCATATCACTTTTGGCGGCATGAACCCGGCCATTACCCTGCGGGAACACCAGAAAAGTGCCATCGCCCATGTGCTGTATGGCGGAAATACCCTGCTGGCACACGAAGTAGGCGCGGGCAAAACCTTTGAGATGGTGGCCGCTGCGATGGAAGCCAAACGCCTGGGCTTGTGCCAGAAATCTCTCTTTGTGGTTCCAAACCATCTGACCGAGCAGTGGGCGTCGGAGTTTCTGCGTCTCTATCCTTCCGCCAATATCTTAGTCACCACAAAAAAGGACTTTGAGACCCATAACCGAAAGAAGTTCTGCGCTCGTATTGCGACGGGTGATTATGATGCCATTATCATGGGACACAGCCAGTTTGAGCGTATCCCCATCAGCCGGGAGCGTCAGGAACGGCTTCTCTATGAACAGATCGACGAGATCACTGAGGGGATTGCAGAGGTACAGGCCAGCGGCGGCGAGCGTTTTACCGTCAAGCAGCTGGAGCGTACCAGAAAGTCTCTGGAAGCCAGACTGGAAAAGCTGCAAGCCGAGGGGCGAAAAGACGATGTGGTAACCTTCGAGCAGCTGGGTGTGGACCGTTTGTTTGTGGACGAGGCCCACAACTATAAAAACCTGTTTCTATACACAAAAATGCGGAATGTGGCTGGTCTTTCCACATCGGACGCGCAGAAATCCTCCGATATGTTTGCCAAGTGCCGCTATATGGATGAGATCACCGGAAACCGTGGCGTGATTTTTGCCACCGGCACCCCGGTCAGCAACTCCATGACCGAGCTTTACACCATGCAGCGTTATCTTCAGTATGAACGCCTGCAAGAACTGAACATGACCCACTTCGACTGCTGGGCTTCCCGATTTGGAGAGACCGTCACAGCATTGGAGCTGGCACCGGAAGGCACCGGCTACCGGGCAAGAACGAGATTCAGCAAGTTCTTTAACCTGCCGGAGCTTATGAACCTGTTCAAAGAAGTGGCCGACATTAAGACTGCCGATCAGCTGAACCTGCCCACCCCGGAGGTGGAATACCACAACATCGTGGCGCAGCCTACCGAACATCAGCAGGAAATGGTCAAGGCTCTTTCGGAACGGGCATCGCTGGTACACAGCGGAACCGTTGACCCATCCCAGGACAATATGCTCAAGATTACCTCGGATGGCCGCAAGCTGGGGCTTGACCAGAGAATCGTCAACCAGATGCTGCCGGATGAACCTGGCACAAAGGTCAATCAGTGCGTGGACAACATCATGCAGATCTGGCGGGATGGCAAAGCTGACAAGCTGACCCAGCTGGTGTTCTGCGACATTTCTACACCGCAGGCAAAAGCTCCTGCAAGCAAGGCGGCGAAAACGCTGGATAATCCACTGCTTCACGCATTGGAAGGCGCTGTGCCTCTGCCGGAGCAGGAACCGGTCTTTACGGTATATGACGATATTCGTCAGAAACTCATTGCTCAGGGAATGCCTGCCGACCAGATCGCTTTTATCCATGAAGCCAATACCGAAGTGCGGAAAAAGGAGCTGTTCTCTAAAGTCCGTACCGGTCAGGTTCGTGTCCTTTTGGGCAGCACCGCCAAGATGGGCGCAGGCACCAATGTGCAGGACCGTCTGGTGGCACTTCATGACCTGGACTGTCCGTGGAGACCGGGAGACCTTGCCCAGCGCAAGGGCCGTATCGAGCGCCAGGGTAACCAGAATCCTCTTGTCCATGTGTACCGCTATGTGACCGAAGGAACCTTTGACGCATACCTCTGGCAGACGGTGGAGAATAAGCAGAAATTCATTTCCCAGATCATGACTTCTAAATCGCCGGTGCGCTCCTGCGATGATGTGGATGAAACAGCCCTCAGTTTTGCCGAGATCAAGGCTCTGTGTGCCGGAGATCCCCGCATCAAGGAGCGTATGGATTTGGATGTGGAGGTATCCCGCCTGAAGCTGATGAAAGCCGACCACCAGAGCAAGCAATATCGTCTGGAGGACCAGCTGCTCAAATACTTCCCGGAGGAGATTGAAAAGCACAAAGGTTTTATCAAGGGCTTTGAATCCGATCTGGAGGTTTTGACAGCTCACCCGCACCCGGAGGACGGTTTTGCTGGTATGGAGATTCGTGGAGACCTGCTGACCGATAAGGAGAACGCCGGTGCAGCCCTTTTGGATGCCTGCAAGGAGGTCAAAACCTCCGATCCGGTGCAGATCGGCAGCTACCGGGGCTATGCCATGTCCGTGGAATTTTCCGCTTGGAAACAGGAGTATACGCTCCTGCTGAAAGGACAGATGACCCACCGGGCAACCCTTGGTACAGACCCTCGCGGAAATCTTACCCGTATCGACAATGCCCTCGCCCAGATGCCCCAGCGTCTGGAGGCGGCAAAGGCCCAGCTGGATAACCTCTATCAGCAGCAGGCTGCCGCAAAGGAGGAAGTCGGAAAGCCATTCCTTTATGAAGAAGAACTGAGAAGCAAAAACGCCCGTCTGGTGGAGCTGGATACCCTGCTCAACATCGACGGAAAGGGGCAGGCACACACCGAGTCTGTTGTTGCCAAAAGCACACGGCCTTCGGTGCTGGATAACCTAAAACGCCCGGTGCAACCCCGCAGTACAGACAAGAAACCAAAACAGCATGAGGAGGTGCGATAACATGAATACTAACGATCTGAATACAGCTCTTTATGAAAAGATGGCTGCCGAACAGGACAAGTTCCGGGACTGGCTGAAAAGCCAGCCCCCGGAAGAAGTCTTAAACCATGCCTATGAGTACACCATCCGCGAGGACATCGTGATGGCAATGGAGGAACTGGAGTTGACCGACACCCAGGCTCAGGCACTTTTGGAATCTCCCTCTCCATTGACGGATGTGTACCGCTATTTTGAAAAGCTGGAGACCGGCTATATGGGTGTGATCCGGGACAGCATTGAAAGCCGTGCCGACGATGTGTGCAGAGCCAAAGAGGAACTGCGAACAACACCGGTCTATCCATATTCTGCTGCCTATGCGTCCGAGCATGGGGAAATGGCACAGTACAACCTCTCATATCAGGCGAACAGCGCCTGCAAAGAAGCCATTGAGCAGACCATCAGCGCCCACTATGCAGAGAATCGGCTGGATACGGAGGCTGCGGTCAAAGATGTGCTGGAAAAGTTCGGGACGGAACGGGTACAGTTTATTCTTGCCAACACCATCCAGCGCAAGAACTATGACGGGCGTATCTCTCAGGACAATAAAGCATGGGCAAAAACCATTCCTACGCTGGAGGACAGCGGCGCTTCCCGCCACTGTGCCTATCTGGTGGTAGATCAGGTCAATCCCGGTTTGACCGACCTGTTCACCAGACAGTTCCGAAAAGTCGTTCAAGAACAGCAGAAAAGTTCTGTCCTGCAAAAGCTCAAACAGGAGCTGCCCGCCCATAAGCCTGCCGCCCCGAAAAAACGGGAGCCGGAGCGATAACCATGGCAAAGCGCAAGCGGGATGTGCCGGTTTTGTTTTGGGTGTCCGCAGAAGAACTGGAACTGATCCATCAAAAGATGCAGCAATACGGGACAGAGAATTTGAGCGCTTATCTGCGGAAAATGGCGCTGGATGGTTATGTGGTCAAGTTGGAACTGCCAGAGATGAAGGAGTTGGTCTCCCTGATGCGCCGAAGCAGCAACAACTTGAACCAGCTGACCCGCAAAGTGCATGAGACCGGGCGGGTTTATAATGCTGACTTGGAGGATATATCCCAGCGGCAGGAACAACTGTGGGAGGGTGTAAAGGAAATCCTTACCCAACTCTCCAAACTTTCATAACAGGGATAGA
>OGKR01001385.1_pt1 | contig 17963 bp, 10 predicted proteins | sample 1572431 | NCBI WGS metagenome assembly OGKR01 (sample SAMEA2582079, study PRJEB24529) | metagenome | biome: Human gut stool | place: China | collected 2011 | reverse complement strand
GACTCCCTCCGGCCGGAGGGAGATGTCGCGAATAGCGACAGAGGGAGGACGACCATTGGCAGGACGGTGGGGCTGTACTGGACGAAAAAGTTTATGGTGTCGGGAGCGGGAGTGCTCCGCGACAGAGAGGAGCTGCCCAATGACTGTAGGAAAAGCAATCGAGATCGCCGACAAGCTGCGGCAGAACAACGGGTTCGACCGGGAACTGAAGATCTTATGGCTGCGGCAGGCGGACGCCGGGCTGCGGAAAAGCGTGGTGGAGAAGAGCGACACCACCGACTTTGATGCCGTGGGCGCAGATGTGCTGTACGACCGGGGCATCGAGCTGCTGCGGCAGGACGCAGAGCTGATGCTGCCGGAGCCTTACGACGACTATTACCCGCACTATCTGTGCGCACAGATCGACCTGGCGCTGGGCGAGACCGACCGGTACGCCAACGAGATGCAGATGGTCAACACCGCCCAGCAGGAGTTCGCGGCATGGTGCCGCCACCGGTATCTGCCGAAGATGGACGTGCGATGGAGGTACTGAGATGGCACTGCCGAGTTTATACAGCCTTTCGAGCGGGCGCAGCATCCAGACGGCCTTTGGCGGGCTGAACGAAAGCTACGGCTGCGCTGAGGCGGAGTTTACCGAGATGAAGAACTTTTCGAGCCGGGGATACCCGGCCTTGCAGACCCGCAGCCCGCGGAGGGAGATGCGGACCATCGTGCAGATGAACGGCATGTACCATCTGAACGGCCTGCTGGTGGCGGCGGGAAAGAACCTCATCTACAGCCCGGACGAGACCCCGCAGGAGGCCGAATTCGTCTGGAACGCGGTGGAGGACAGCCCGAAGGTGATGGTGGGCATGGGCACGAAGGTCATCATCTTCCCGGACAAGATCGCGTTCGACACGAAAGACCGTTCGGTGGTGCAGCTGGGGGCTGCCTGGGAAAACGGCGGCGCGGACGTGGTGCTGACGCCCTGCGATGCGGCTGGGCAGACCTTTACGGTTTCGGGCAAGGGAACGACGGAACCGGAAAACCCGGCGGACGGGCAGATGTTTTTGAAGATCATCAACGCCCAGAAGCCGTACAGCAGCGACAGCGTACTGGAAGTGTACAATGCTGCGCTGGGCAGCTGGGCCCCGGTGGAGCTGAGCTGGTGCAAGATCGAGGCGGCCGGTATCGGGAAGGACTTTGCGGTGTGGGACACCGTGACCGTGAGCGGCGTGGAAGACGGCAACGAGATGCACTGGAAGGCCCTGAAGGGCGACCGGGTGATCTACGCGCGGGGCAACGACTGGGTGCAGGTGCAGGCCGAGCCGGGCGGCGATTACTTTTATGGCACGATGACCAAGAGCGGGGACGTCATCCGCTGGGTAGGCATCGACGGCAAAGGTGCGACGATGGAGGGAAACAACGAACCCTTCCGGCTGGAACGCCGGGTGCCGGACCTGGACTTTTTGACCGAGTGCAACAACCGGGTGTGGGGCTGCAACTCGAAGGAGAACGTCATCTACGGCTGCAAGCTGGGTGACCCGACGAACTGGTTCAGCTACCGCGGCACCGCAGCGGACAGCTACGCCGTGACCGTGGGCAGCGACGGGCCGTTTACCGGGGTGGCCACCTGCATGGGATACGTGCTGTTTTTCAAAGAAAACACCCTGCACAAGCTCTACGGCAGCCGCCCGGCGGACTACCAGCTGGTGAGCGCACAGTGCCGCGGTGTGGCCAAAGAGGCCAGCGGGAGTTTGTGTGTGCTGGCGGAGGTGCTGTACTACCTTTCGCAGGACGGCGTGATGGCCTGGGACGGAAGTCTGCCGGTGAAGATCTCCGGCGGACTGGACAACAGCTGGCTGATGGATGTGAGGGGCGCTGTGGGCGGTGTGCTGGACACCCGGTATTACCTGCACCTGAAGGTGCCGGAACGCGGCAAAACGCGGCTGCTGGTGTATGACACCGAACGCGCCCTCTGGCACGAAGAGGACACGGCCGGGGAAGCCGACGCGAACGGCTGGGCCATGTGCTCGACGGGGCGGCAGCTGTACCAGTGGGACGGGAAAACGCTCTGGGCTACCGAACCGGAGCGGGAGACCGACCGGGACACCGAAACGGCGCAGAACAAGCTGGAAAAGACGGTGCGCTTTGAGGCCGTGACCGGAGACATCGGGCTGAACACCCCGGCGGACAAATACATCAGCCGGGTGACGCTGCGGGTGGACGCCATGGCCTACAGCGTGGTGAAATTGCAGGCCAGCTATGACGGCGGGGCATGGACCGACCTTGGCGAAGCGGCGGTGCTGAACAAGTGGACGCGGGTGAACCTGCCCTTTGTGCCGACACGGCACGACACGATGCGGCTGCGGCTGACCGGGACCGGGCAGATCGCGGTGCGGTCGATCGCCTTTACGATGGCCGAGAGCCGGGGCAACCGGGTGGCCGGAGGAGAACCGAAGAGATAAAAGGAGGGAAGACAAATGGCAGATATCACGAGGCTGGGCGAGATCAGCCTGCCGAAGCTGAGCGAGAACATGGACCCGGCAGACCGGCGGAGCATCAACAACTACCTGATGCAGCTGCGGGACCAGATGATCTACATGATGCAGAACCTGGACGAGACGAACTTTTCGGACTCCATGCGGGACAAGCTGACCGCGATGGGGCTGAAGGTGGAATAAAATCTCTCGGCAGAAAGGAGCTTGGAAAATGGCAAAAGCGAACGGAAAATGGTGGGAATACCTGATCCCCGGATGGGGGCTCGTGCGGTCTGCACAGGACGTCTATGACAACGTCAAGGAGACCTATGACAATGTATCCAACTATGTGACCGAGAAGAAAAACGACAATGCGATGGCGTATGCGGCCAGCAACGACCGGGTGAAGACGGCCAGGGAGAACCTGGACCGCATCAAAGGAAACAAGCCCGGCGAATACCAGAGCGAGTATGCGAGCCAGATCAGCGGGACGCAGGATGCGTTGAACAAGATGAATGAGAAGGGCTTTGCCTACGACTACACGAAAGACCTGGCGTATCAGCAGTACAAGAGCCGGCACACCCGCGGGGCCGAACTGAACAGCGAGGACACGGCGGCGCGGGCCGCCTCCCGCAGCGGCGGCTACGGGAACAGCTGGGCGACTTCGAGCGGGCAGACGGCGTATCAGAGCACGATGGCGGGGCTTTCGGATGCGGCGGACAGCCTGTATGACCAGGCATACAACGAATACACCACCAAGAAAAATGACCTGACGAGCAGGCTGAGCGCGTTGCAGAGCCAGGAGAAGCTGGCACAGGATACCTACAACACCAACCTGAACAACTATTACAACCAGCTGGGAAATGCACAGACCGAATATACTGACGCGGTGGCCGCCAAGCAGCAGAAGACGGCCAACACAACGAACACCATTGGCAACGTGGCCACGGTGGCTGTACAGGCGCTGCCGTGGGTGCTGCGGGCATTTGGGGTGGCGATCTGAAAACCTCTCAGTCACGCTTCGCGTGACAGCTCCCCTAGCAGGGGAGCCATTGGCAGGACGGTTTTGAGAATACTGACGGAGAAAAGTTTCCCGAAACCGGGAACGACAGTGCTCCGCGACAGCGGGAAGAAGGAGTGAAGACGATGTTATTTGATACACTGAAACGAAAGAACAAGGCAGAGCAGGAAGAGCGGGCGTGGAGCCAGCAGGCCCCGGCGGCCTACGAGAGCCGGAACAAGGAGACCATGGACGCCCTGACCGGGCAGGTGGGCAGCGGCTACGATGGGAGCACACTGGCGAAGGCCTACCAGCAGTACCGGGAGCAGGCAGCGGATGCAGCCGCGAAGAGCGCCGAGAACGCACAGGCAACGGCCGCAGCCCTGGCGGGCGGATACGGCAGCAGCTACGCCGACAGTGTGGCCAGGCAGAACCAGGCAGCGGCGCTGGAAGGCATTGCAAGTGCGGTGCCCGGCCTGCGCAGCAAGGCCCTGACCGAATACCAGAACGAACAGAACGGCCTGCTGGCCGCGCTTTCCGGGATGGGAACCACCGAGGCGCTGGACCGCTCGGCCTACGGGAGCAACCTGACAAACTACAACAACCAGCTGAATTTTCTGCGCAGCCAGAGCGCCCAGGCCCGGAACGAGAACGACAACTTCTGGAACAACGTGTGGAACGGGATCAAGACGGCGGGCAATGTGGCTAGGTCCGCTTACGATGGATACATGGGGTACACGCAGCAGCGGTGGGAAAACGAGATGGCCCAGGCTCAGTTCGATTTCCAGAAGCAGCAGTATGCGGACAGCCTGGCGCGGCAGAGCAAGGCGGATAACACCAGAGCTTACGAAGACGCCTTCAACCTGTACAAGGCAGGCGCAGGCGATGCAGCCAGCGACGTGTTGAACCAATATGGACTGAATGCGGATGCGTTTGCAAACTACACGGGTGCACCCATCACGCGGGACGATCAGGCAAGCGCCCTGAGCGCAGCGGCTTCTCTGGTGGCAGACGGCAATACCGAAGCGGCGGCGAACCTGCTGAAGATGTACGGCATGGATGCCGATGCGGCGGGCACTTACACGACGCTGATGCAGCGGCAGCTTGCGACGGCTGCGGCCAAGGCTGCATTGACGAAGACAGGCAGCTCCGGGCGGAGTTCGGGAAGCAGCGGGAAAGCCGGTGCAAGCGGCGGAAACAACCATGGCTATACGAATGCCCAACTGCTGCAAATGTCGAAGACGTACAGCAGCATGAAGGACAGTGACCCGCAGAAGGAGTATTACCAGCAGGTATTGACCGATGCGGGATATCTGGAACCGGAGACGGCAAGTGCGGCGGGCGGGATGGCGGCCCCGCTGGCGAATCCGAATAAGTGGGCCCTGACCGGGGGAACCACGGGAGGGAGCACGGGTAAGAGTGCGACGCAGAGCAGTGACACCGGCACACTTCTGGCCCAGAGGTATGCAAAGCGTGGTTACAGCGCCTGGGCAATTGCAAACATTATGAGCCAGAACGGATACAGTGACAAAGAGATCTCGGACGCATTGGAAAAGGCAGGTGTGGAATAATGGCATGGACGGCGGAGAAAGTTCGGGCTTTGCGGGAAAGCAACCCCTCTGAAACGGCAAAAAAGGATGAGGAAAGCGGCAAGTGGACGGCAGAACGTGTTCGGGCACTGCGTACCAGCACGCCCTCTCAACCCGCAGATGCTGCTGCGCTGCGTGACCAGAAGCAGACCGAGGCGGCGAACGCCGACACGATGTCCAAGGCATTTGACGAATACCGGGCAAACAACAATCTGGGGTTTGCGGACGAGGCGGACAGGCAGAGCGACTGGCTGCGGGGTGGACCCTCTCAGGCGCTTCGCGCCAGCTCTCCCGAAGGGAGAGCCATTGGCAGGACGGGTCTGGCCCTGCTGGATGAACAGAGCCCGACAGGGCGTGAAAGCGCGGGCTCCGCGGTGAGACCGGGCAGCCGGGTGGAGGCGCTGAGCGCTGCGGCAAAGTATGGGGTGCCGATGAGCACGAACGTGCTGGAGCAGGTCGGAAGCGGCGCGGAGGCCTACGGTGACAGTCCGGCCCAGAAGCTCAAGGCCAGCTATGCGCCCTACAGCCAGAAAGACGAATTCGACCGGCTGAACGAGTGGTTCGACCAGCTGCGGAATCAGGAACTGGTGGGCAAGCTGCTGGAACAGAAGAGCGGCTTCACGACCTACGCAGAGCAGGGTACGAGCCGGAACGCCGCCAGCGCCGGGGATGGGAGTATCGACCCCTTCCGCACGGCGGCGGGAAAAAGCCAGAGCGGCGCGAAGTACACCGACGACGACCTGAGAAAGCAAGGCTACAGTGCGGCGGAAATTGCACAGGCAAGGGATTACCTGACCCGGTACGACGCCATCCCGGAATGGAAGAAACAGGCCCGGCGGGCGGGCAACACCATCGGCGGCATCGCGGACAGCGTGGCGGGCGGCGCGGTGATGACCGGAGAGACCGGCGTGCAGAGCGCGAAGAACATTGCGGCGACGCAGCAGAACTGGGCCAAGGTGCAGCAGGAGATCAAGGGCGATGCGCGGGCCGAGAAGCTGTTCCAGCTGTTGACCGACGTAGATATGGATTACAACCCCGTCTACCCGGAAAGCCGGAACCGCGACCTCGTGCTGATGGGCTACGGCTCGGAAGAGATCCGGAACATGCGCGACCGGCTGGCAGGGCTGGAAGCAAACGACAGCGTGGACCCGGAAACGAGTGTGGGCTACCAGCTGTACAAGCGCGGGCAGGACCTGACCGGAGCGGCGCAGAGCGGCCTGACCGCGGGAAGCCGGGCGGTGCAGGGTGCTGTGAGCAGCGCAGCGGAGAACCTGGCCGTGAGTGCCATCAACCCGGCGGCGGTGCTTCCGGTGCTGAGCTTACAGGGCGCGGGCGACGCCATGGGCAAGAGCATCGAGAAGGGCGAGAGCGCGGGCAAGACGCTGGCGGGCGGTGCGCTGAAGTTCGGCGCGGGATGGGCCATCAACTCGGTGGGCGCGGCAGACCTTGCCAAGACCATGGGCAGTGACTACGCCAAGGACACCGTGGCCGGGCAGATCGCGGACTGGGTCCGGGGCATGGCGGGGAACTCGGAATTCGCCAAGCAGTACCCGGCCATTGCCAATGCTGTGACGGGCGGCTTCGACAACGCCATGCAGGCCTTTGTGGAGACCTACGCCGACACGGCCATCGATGCCGCGCTGGGCGACGCGGATGCTGCGAAAGACCTGTTTACCAAAGAGCACCTGCTGAACGCGCTGGAAAGCGGGCTTTCGGGCGGTGCGTCCGGCGCACTGGGCGGCGCTGTGGGCACGGCGCTGGCCAGGTACAACGACGGCGACGCCAGCCTACTGGGACAGGCGGAGTATTACGATCGGCTCGACAACTACGAGAAGGCCGTGGCGGCGGAGAAAGTGCGGCAGCAGCGGGTGGAAGAGCCGGGAACCGCACTCTCCGCGCTCCGTCCGGCTGACACCGGCGCGTCGCGCAGTTCCCCCGAAGTGGGCGCTCTGCTTCAAGGAAGCTCTGCCGGAGAGGGAGCCTTGGATGGGCGGGCAGACTCCGCGACAGAGGGGAGCGTTCAAGAGCAGACGGCGGTGAACGATGACCCGGCGGTACATACATGGCAGGACTCCGCAACGGATGGCGGCAGTGCGGAAACTGCTGTCATATCGGACAACTTGGCCGTGCAGACGTTTGCAGAAGCGGCGGCCAGTGACAGCCTGACGGGCAAAACCATCAAGCTGTTTACCCCGGAAGCCGGGAACGAGGCAAACCGCGCAGCCTTTACGGAAGTCTACGGCGTCGAGCTGCCGGATACGGCAGCGGCCACCCGGCGGGTGCTGCGGGAAGTGGCGGCACAGCGCGGCCAGCAGAATGCCGTTGAGAACGCTGGGGAAAGAGTGGAAACTCCCTCAGTCACCTTCGGTGACAGCTCCCTCAGAGAGGGGGCCTTGGAAGAACGGGCAGGCACTGCGGCAGAGGGCAAGGAGTACGCAGACGTTGATTTGAAGGTCGATCCGGCGGGGCTGGACGCGGCGGACGAGGGAAGCGGGCAGATGCGGGAGACCTACGGGCTGCGGGAACCCAGCGGCCAGACGGCCCGGCAGAGCGAGGTACAGCGCCAGTTGGAGCAGTGGGGCGTGGAGAGCGGCAAGACCAAGGCCGCGCAGGACATCAGCCAGAAGCTGCCCGCCAACGTGGATGCTGATCGGTATGCCGCCGCGGCTTCAACGATCTACCATCTGGCGCAGATGGACGAGGTGAAGAGCTTCGACGACGCGCTGCGGCTGGCCGGTGTGATGGACAATACGGCCCTGAACGTCAATTATATTCTGGACAGCGGCGAGGGCGGGCGGATCGCGCTGAATACCGCCTACCTCTACGGTGCAGACACCAAGGAACAGGCTGGCGGCTACGGCGGCGGCCTGACCGACCAGAGCGCGAGCGGACAGGGGCGGGTCTACTATGAAGGGACGCTGGATCACGACGGCACCGACATGAGAAGCCGGATCATCGAGCTGAACGCCGCTGCCACCGGCACCGACGCTGTGCTGAAGAACGTGCTGCAAAACAATCCGAACGTCCGGGCCTATGTAGACACCGAGACGGCACGAATCTTTTTTGGGGACAACGCCACCGATATTTTTGGCACAGTGCTGCATGAGGACTATCACTGGTATAACGCGCTCGACCAAGAGGGCGCAAGAAGCCTGCAGGACCATGCCCTGACCTACCTTGCCCAGATGGACGGATATGAGAGCGTAGACGAGATGATCCGGGACAAGATGGACGTGTACGCCAGCCAGAAGCTGACCTATGAACAGGCAGCCGAAGAGCTGGTGGCCGATGCGTGGCGGGGCATCTTTGCGACGGAAGCGGACTTCAAGCGCTGGGTGGAATTCCAGCGCGGACAGGCCGAGAAAAATGCGGGCGTGAGGGGTTCCATCCACAAGGTGATGAACCGGGTGAAGAATCTGCTGAGCGACATCATCAGCCGGGCCAAGGAAGTGCTGACCATCGACCCCAGCAATGCCGCCGCCCTGAAGGCAAAGCGGCTGGCCGAGGCCCAGAGACGGACCTTGCAAGACGAATACTTCGCCCACGCCGAAAAGGCCATGGACACCCTGCGGGCAGCAAAAGAAAACGCCGCAGCTCTCAAAACCGAGAGCGCGGCGGAAGGACGCAATATTCGTTTTTCGATCCAGAAGGATGCCGACGGAGAGAGCTACATCAAAATTGATGAAGATATCCTGAACGGTGTTCCACAGGAAGATTGGAAAACCGTAGTGAAGCAGGCCATCAAAGAACGGTATCCGAACGGTTTTGAGCGGAACGGCTGGACGATTGAAAACACAAAAGAAAGCCGAAAAGAATTTGTCTGGTCGAAGTATACAAAAGCACTGCAATGGGAAAGCTCCGAGATGTATGCAGACAAAATGCGGATGGCATCGAATTTGGATGAAATCATTCAAACCGCAGATGAAGTCTACCGGGAACCTGCAAATCATAAGAATGCGGAAGCATTCAACCGTGGAAAAATCAAAGTCATGGTTGGGCCGAATACTTATGAGGCTGATGTTGTGACAGCTATCAAGCCGGAGAACCGAGAGATTTTTTACGATATCGTAAATATCGAACCAACAAAAATAAAACTCTCCGGTGGTACCCACATGGAATCCGAAGATTCGGGGAGTAGTCTGCCGGAGAGTTTTATGGAAGCCCCCGGTGGAACCGTCACCGAAACAAAAAATTCCGATGCCAGCAGATTGCCGGAAGCTTCCAGAGAAAGCAGCCTTACCACGGTACTCAAAACCGAGCAGGGCGATGAAGCCCCTAAGCTGCTTTCTAAAAACAGTATAGCACAAGAAAATGCCGGAAGCAAGGGAAATAGCGAACCTGTGAAGAAAGATGTCCGAATGCAGCTGAGCGAGCCGATGGAAGTGGACACACTGAAGAAAGAAGCCGATGTTCTGGCAAATCAGCGCCGGGAGCTGAAGGACGAGCGGAACCGCTGGATGAACAGCGAGGAAGTGAAGGCCATTGAGGCAAAAAAGAAGGCGTTGGGAAATTTCTCGGCGGAGGCGAGAGCATACCGGGAAAGTGCAGAATACCAGAGCTATCTGGAAAAGCGGAAAGAGTTCAACCAGCGCGGGGCTGAACTGGATGACCGCATCGGAGAAGCGATGGAACGTATCCGGAAAGCAAATGCGCAGCTGGAAGCACGGAGACAGGCGTTGCAGAAGGACAAGCAGCTGGCCTACAATGCAGCAGCCGAAAAGGCGGGCGGGGCGGCTGAATATCACCGCCAGATGGCGAAGGAGAAGTTCGGAACAACGGGCGCCTTTGAAAAGGCAGGTTACATCCTGCCAGATGGCGAAATGCTGAACTTTGCACAAAACGAAGCCGTCCGCGACACCGACCACAGGGAGATCATGGACGTGTTCGGGCCGACCGACGTGACGGAGGGCACCGACGCGCTCAACAAATTCCTTGCCGAAGGCAACATCCGCGTGATGGCTGAGCAGCCGGGCATCGACCTTTCGGCCAGTGTGGAGCCGACAGCACAGCAGTTGGAGCAGATCCGGGAGATGGCAAAGACGCTGGGCGCAGAAAAGCGGCAATTCACGCTGGATTTCTCGACCAAAAACGGCGACATTGCGGCGACAAAGGACTACAGCGGACGCATCGATGCGGACAAGATCGTGCGGGAGATACGGGCGTATTACAAGACCGGAGAACTCCCGGCGGAAAGCAGCCTGGCACGGTTCCGCTACCAGTTGAACGAGCAGGCAGCACAGGCCGACCGGGATGCGAAGCGGAACCGCCAGCGGCAAGCCAGCCGGGCCATTGCGGACAACAGCGCGGCCATCAAGACGCTGGTCGAGATGATGGGCCTGACCCGCGGGGTGCGGGTGAGCGACGACAGCATTCTGGGCGTGGCGGAACAGCTGGTGAAAGCCAGCGGCGCAAAGGGAAAGGCGGACACCGAGCGTGTGGCCCGCGAGATGCGCACCCTGATCGAGTATATGAAGACCGAAGGGGCCGACATGAACAAGGCGCAGGGACTGGCCGAGACCATTGCCGGGGAGATCCTCGACAGCGCTACCTATCGGAATACCGAGCTGTGGCAGCAGTACCCGGAATACCACGAGCTGAGCTACACCGTGGACAAGAACGGCAAAGCCAAGGCGGAGCTTGTGCGCCAGTACGGAAGCTGGGGCGAAGCGGTGGCCGAGGCCCGGAAGCACGGCGTGAAGCTGCGGCAGGAGGAAGGACACCGGGACGGAAACCCGGCAGAAGAATACGAGGCCATTGTGAACGATACACGCGCGGTGGGCGGCACAAAGCAGGGCGCAGCGGAATTGTTCCGGGGAGCCGCCAAGGCTGCGGGCGTGGACGGAGCGGCCAGCATGGAGAGCACCGAGTGGCTGGACGTGCTGATGAACGTGCATGACACCATCAAGCCCCGGATGATGAGCCGGTTTGCCGACGTGGCCGAGTATGAAGATGCCAAGGTGGAGCTGGCGGGCCGGATGATCGGCGATCTGCTGCACGTGAACGAGATGAACGACGCGCAGGCCATCTTCGACTCGTTCCAGAAGTGGCAGCGCCGGGCCGCAGCGGCAGCAGCCGGAGACGAAACCAGTGCGGCCAAGGCTGTGAAAGACCTGCGGGCTGTGCAGAAGGAGCAGACGAGAGAATTCAACCGACGTTTGGCGGAGAACCAGAAAGCCGGGAACCAGAGCGAAGCAGTGCAGCAGATGCAGGAGCAGCAGCGCCGGAATGCCAAGGCAGAAGCGATGCTGGACGCCAATCTGGATGCACTGGGCGTGGATATCACCAACTCCGGCGACATGGCCGAGAAGCTGGATGTGCTGAAGGAAGCCTACGAACGGGAATGGAGAGCCGAGAAAAAGCGCCTGAAGGAAGAGCGGCAGCAGATGCTGGACGAGATCACGCTGGAAAACAAAACTCTGAAAGCGGAGAACCGGGATCTCGCCCGGCAGGTGGCCAACGAGCAGCGCCGGGCTGACCGGGCGGAGTACAGCCAGATCGTGCAGGAGCGCGAGATCATGGAGTGGGAAGCCGAGAACCAGAAGAAAGCCGAAGCATGGCAGCAGAAACAGGCCCAGAAGAATGCCATTGCGGTGGAAGTGGCCCGCCAGCAGCGGGACGAGGACGTTGCCGTGGCAAAAGCACTGGCCGAAAAGCGGGTGCAGCGGGCGCGGGACGGACGGAAGGCTGATGAGCTGAAGCGGAGCATCCGGAACAATGCGGCCCAGCTGAACCAGATGATTCTGCGGCCTTCGAAGGGCAAGTATGTGCAGCCACGGCTCATCCAGCAGGCGGCAGAGGTGGCGAAGCTGGCGGACATGACCATCTTGAACGATGCGGCGGTGCGGAAGCTGACGGCGCTGGCCAACACCATCAGCCAGACGCAGGGCACGGCCAGCGACCCCAGCAGCCTTGCCTACGACTGGGAACAGACCGGTGTGCCGAAGCTCATCCAGGCATTACAGGCCGACATGATGAACGCGAAACAGGCGCAGCTGGACCGGCTGCACCAGCAGCAGACCGAGGCCGAGGCGCTGGGCGACGGCGAAAAGGCCGAGATGCTGCGGGACAGGCTGAAGGCCCGTATCAGGGAGACGGAGAACCGAACCTATCTGCCCATGACGGTGGACCAGCTGCGGATGCTGAAGGCCATCACGGCGGGGACGCTGCACGTGATCCGCACCGAAAACAAGACGCTGAGCCTTGCCAAGACCGAGGAGATCGACGCCTTTGCCCAGAAGGCCGGGCTGGAAGTGCTGGCGGCGAAGGGCAACGAGGCCGGACGGCTGCGCGACCTTGCGACCAAGTACAACCTTGATATGCTGGGCGCGAAGCGAGTCTTCCGGATGCTGGGCGGGTACACCAAAAACGGCCAGATGGAAAAGCTGGCCGACATGCTGAACCAAGGCCAGCTCCGGCAGACCCAGATCACGGTGGAAGGCACCAAGCTCTTCGACAACGTGACAGGCAAGGCCAACCTCAAGCAGATGGAGCGGTTCGCTGGCCCCGGCGCGGAGCTGGTGGACATCGGGCTGAAGGACACGAAGGGCCATGCCGTGCCGCTGACCCACGGGCAGCTGTGCAGCCTGTACATGCACTCGCGGAACGCGGACAGCCGGGAACACCTGCTCAACGGCGGCCTGACTCTGCCGGACACAACGCTCTACAACAAGGGCGACATCGAGCGGGCCTACCAGAAGGGGCAGACCGTGAAGATCGGAATGCTGACGGGGGCCGACGGAATGCCCATGGCCGACACCATCCTGAACACCGTGGAGAATGCCCTGACCGACTACGACCGGAAGTGGATCGAGGACATGAAGGGCTTCTTCGGGGACTACACCACGAACCTCATCAACGAGACCAGCATGAAGCTGGTTGGATTCCAGCGGGCGACGGTGAAGAACTACTACCCCATCGCGGTGGACAAGACCCAGCTGGCCAGCGAGATCGAGGGCGTGAAAATGGACGCCACCATTGAGGGCCGGGGCTTTTTGAAGGAGCGCGTAAAGAGCGGCTTGCCCATCCTGCTGGAAGAGTGCAGCAGCGTGGTGCAGCGCTCTTTGCGGGACACAGCGGCCTACGCGGGCCTTGCGGCCCCCATCCGGGACGCAAACCGCATCCTGAACGCGAATGTGGAGACAGAGGACGGCATCCAAAAGCTGAAGAGCGGCGTGCTGAAGGAACACTGGGGACGGGACGCGGTGAACTACGTGGACTACCTGCTGACCGACTTGCAGACGAAGCAGCGCAAGCGCTCGGACGGCATCGGCCGGGTGATGGGAAAGCTGCGGGGCAACTATGCCGGGGCCATCCTGACGCTGAACCCCGGCGTTGCCATTGCACAGGCGGCGTCCCTGCCCACGGCGGGGGCGGTGCTGGGCAGCGATACCATGGCGGCAGTGCTGCCCTTCGTGAAAAACCTCTCAGGCAGGCAGCGGGCGGCACTGGAAGCGGAGATCCGCGAACACGGCGACGCGCTGCTGCAATACCGGATGCGGGGCAGCCAGCGCGGAGAGCTGGCGTCCATCGGCGTTTCGGGGAGCTTTGCCGAAAAGGCCATGGACAAACTGCCCAAGAGCGTGACCGGCTGGATCAACAAGATGGACGAGATCACGGTGGCGGCACTGTGGGAAGCCTCAAAGCACTACGTGGAACACCACGCGGCAGAGTTTGCCGACGGTGCGGCCACCAAAGGCAGTGACGCCTACTGGAAAGCCGTGAACCAGATGTACCAGAAGGTCATTGAGGAGACCCAGCCCAACTACACCGTGATGCAGCGGGCGGGCATCCAGCGCAGCGACAACGAGATCACCAAGACGCTGACCATGTTCACGACCCAGCGGTTTCAGAACTACGGTATCCTCGCCGATGCGGTGATGGACTACAAGGCCCAGTGGGCCCGGTACAATGCAGAGAAGAGCGCCGAGAACAAGGCCGAAGTGCAGCGGGCCGGGCAGAGCCTGCGCCGGGCGGCGGTAAGCCAGGTGGTGCAGACGGCGGTGTTTGCCCTGATGAAGATCGGCGCGGACTTCCTGCTGCATCGGTGGGATCGCGAGCAGGATGAAAACGGCGACGTGACCGCCGAAAGCCTGTGGAACCGGTTTGCGGGGCTGTTCACCGAGAGCGCGGCGGGCAACTTCTTGTTTGGTTCGGAAATCTACAGCATGGTGGGCAACGCAGTGAACGGCACGGACTACGATGTGGTGAGCGCGACCAACATCAACGCCGTCAACGACCTGTTTGCCGCTACCACGAAGCTGTACACCCTGATCCGGAAGGACACCACCGGCATGGACGAAGAGGAACTGGAAGCCTACCACCGGAAGCTCCGGAAGGCCGGAGTCGATGTGATGGAATATGGGCTGGACATCGCGGGCATCCCGGCGGCAAACGGGCGGAAGATGGTAGAAGCCTTCGCGGCTTACGCGGACGATGTGCAGGGCCTTGCAAACGGCGAAGGGTTCAGACTGAACGGGACTCCGGCCAGCGCGACCGGACAATACGACCGGCTCTTCAACGCCATTGAGCGGGGTGACGCGGAGGAAGCTGCGGCCGCTCTTGGCAAGCTGGACCAGATGGGCAAGAGCGACAAGGTGAAGGCGGAACTCAAGAAGCGGCTGAAAAATCATGACCCGGACATCGAGACAGCGGCCAAGGCCCGGAACGCGGGCAATGACAGGACCCGGCAGAACGCGACCATCCACTGCATCCGGGAACTGTATGCGGGCCTCGGCATCCGGGAGGGCGTCAAAGAGGATGCAGCCAAGCGGGAGGCCATCATCGACCTTGTGACCGGGGCCGTGAACCAGAAGGCTGATGAGCTGCTGGCCGGAGACAAAGACCGGAATGTCTACGATGACCTGACCGACGCGCTGGAAACGGGCCGCGCAAAGGACGTGCAGAGCGAGGTAGACCGGCTGCTGACGGCAGGCAAAAAGGCCGACGCCATCCAGACGAAGATCACCGGCGTGGTGAAGAGCGAGTATCTGGCGGGCAATAGCCACGACCGGGAGAAGCTGGCGGCCATGCTGCTGCGGCTGGAAGCCGATGGAAAGCAGCTGTACGAGGAGAAGAACTTCGAGAGCTGGGTGAAGCAGGACAAGAAGGAACAGGAAGCGGCAGCAGGGGCCGTGGATGAGTGGGCAGAGGTGAGATAAGACAGCGAAGACGCTTCGGCCAGATCGGCCGGGGCGTTTTTTGTTTGCCAAACCTCTCAGGTGCTTTGCGCCAACTCCCCTAAAAAGGGGAACCCTTAGCAGGACGGAACGGCTTGAACTGGAGGAACAAAGCCCGGTGGGGCGTAAAAGAGCAGACTCCGCGATGAACCAAAAGTAGCAAGTAGTCAGGCCCGGCGGGAGCGGGTAGAATCGGAGAAGAAAGGAGGGAGAACGTGAGTGAACTGAACATCCGCATCCGGAAGCTGCAGGACAACGGAAGCACGTTCCGGGCAACGCCGGAAACGCTGTACATGGGCGGTGTAGGCTCGGCGAGGGTGGACACGCTCCGCTTTGAGGTGCCGGAGGAGTGGAACGGATGCGCGATCTCTTTGCATGTGAAGCGGTTGAGCGGCGCACTGCCGGACCCGCAACTGCTGGACGAGAACCACTGTGTGGTCGTAGACAAGCGGTGGACGAAGGAAAAGCAGGGCAGCTGGATGCTGCTGGCCATGAACGATGCGGGCTACATCGCCATGACGAAGCCGGGGAAATACACCTGTTATGAGACCATTGACCTGAACAGCACCACCGAGACCATCACCCAGAGCCTTTATGAGCAGTTCGTGGCGGCGGTGCTGAATTATGCAAACCAGGCGCTTGCCAGCAGGAACGCTGCAGGCGAAAAGGCCGAGGAAGCCAAAGGACACGCGGGCCAGGCGGAACAGGCCAAAACAGACGCGCAGACCGCCGCACAACAGGCCGGAGAATCTGCCGAAAAGGCCGGACAAGCCCTCTCTGACACCATCGCCGCCAAGGATGACGCGCTGAAAGCCATCGATGAAAAGCAGACCAGCGCCGAGCAGATTGTGGATATAGCCCGGAGCAGGGCCGTCAGTCAGGTGAGAGCGGCCGGAGAACGCGCCAAGACCGACGTCAGGGCAGCTGCCAGTGAAGCGGCGGGAAGTGCAGACCTTGCCAGCCAGGAGGCGGAACAGGCGGGCGCGGCCAGGGAAGAAGCGGAACGGCTGCGGCGGGAGATCCTGAGCGTGACGACGGTGCTGCCGTTTCCGCTGATGACCGCAGACGGAACGACCCTGACCACTGCGGACGGCGAGACGCTGGACGCAGGCGTCCGACGGGTGCGCGGCGCAAAGGAAGCCGAAGAGGCGGCCCAACAGGCAAAAGCAGCCCGAACCGAAGCCGAACAGGCTGCGGCGGCCACACAGGCGGAGCAGCAAGCCGCACAGAGGGGCGCGGACCGCGCCGAACGAGCCGCAGCACACGCAGAAAGCCTGCTGTACATGAACGAAGTTTTGCTTCGCCTGACCGAACTTGCCGCCGACCCGCTGATTACTGCGGACGGCGACGCACTGGAAACCGCAGGCAGCATCCCATTGGAAGCCAGCGTCCGGGCCATCCGGACCGCAAAAACACTGGACGAGGCAGAGTATCTGCCAGTATCGCTGGGGCTGCTCAAGCAGTGCCTGGGCGGGCTGACACCTGCACCGATCCCCGGAACCACCACCGCGACCCTCGGCAAGGCCGTGGGCGGGCAGATGGTGCTGGGCACGACTTAACACAAGGAGGACAACACTATGAGGATCACAGACTTACCCGAACTGAACGCGGCAGACCTTGCGGAAAATGACGTTGTTGCAGTGGACCACAATACCGGTAACGGCATCGAGACGCGGAAACTCCCTTGGAAGAACCTGTTGAACAAGATCTACCCTGTAGGCAGCCTGTACATGAGCGCCAAGGCTACCAGCCCCGCGAGCTTTCTGGGCGGCACATGGGAGCAAATCAAAGACCGCTTTATTCTGGCCGCTGGCGATACTTACGCGGCAGGGAGTACGGGAGGTGAGGCTACGCACACACTGACTGTCAACGAAATGCCAAGACACAATCACGATCATGTAATGTGGTACAGAGATCAAAAATTCGGCCTTAACGGCAGAGGTGGAGATGTTGGAAGTCTTCGGCTGGAGTTTTCGTCTGCGGATTGCACTGATGGCATTTGCACCGATTTCAAAGGTAACTCTCAACCACACAACAACCTTCCTCCTTATCTGACCGCCTACATCTGGCGGCGCATTGCCTAACGAAAGGAGCATCTAACGATGAAAATTATTGACATCAACGGCAACCCCACGGAAACCCCCGACCTGTCTTTGGGCTGGCTGGAAGACAAGACACAGACCATCCACTATGATGCTGTGGCGGGCGTAGAAGAAGTCAGCCACTACGAGACCCTTGCCGAGTACCCAAACGGCGGCAAGGACGTGCAGAAGGTGGTGGACGTGCCCGGCGTGGAAGCAAAAGACGCTTGGGACGAAGAAGAGCAGGTACAGGTGTACCACTTGTACACCGCTGAGGAACTGGCTGCGCAGGCCGAAGCCCGCGAAAAAGCTGAACAGCAGGCCAAGCTCCCCACCACCGCCGAGCGTCTTGCTGCATTGGAAGCGGCCATGCTGGACTTGCTGGCTGCACAGGAGGTATAACGGATGATCCAGTTTTATGTAACTCAAATCAAGCTACATCAGTTTGACGGCGCTTTTACCATTGAGGATGTCCCTGCCCGCTGGCGGGCCCGCGTACAAGCTGCGCTGGACAAGGAGGCGCAGGATGGCTAAGCACATCATGGACGTTTCCCGCTGGCAGGGCAGTATCGACTGGGACAAGGTCAAGGCAAGCGGGAAAATCGACGGCGTGATGCTGCGGGTGCTGGGCAGCCGAAACGGCCAGCCCTACCCCGACC
>OGKR01001383.1_pt1 | contig 17984 bp, 13 predicted proteins | sample 1572431 | NCBI WGS metagenome assembly OGKR01 (sample SAMEA2582079, study PRJEB24529) | metagenome | biome: Human gut stool | place: China | collected 2011 | reverse complement strand
TACGACTGGCCCCGCCACGAGGCCGAAGACTTCCGCTGGTGGAAGCAGCGCATCAAGCACGCCACTTCCATCTACGACGTCGTCCGCATCGACCATTTCCGGGGCTTCGAGAGCTACTACTCCATCCCCGCCGGGAACAAGACCGCTGCGGGCGGTCACTGGGAGAAAGGCCCTGACCGCGCCTTCATCGACGCCATCCACAAGGCGCTGGGCGAGGGCGGCATCATCGCCGAGGATCTGGGCTATCTGACCCCCGAGGTCAAGGCCATGCTGGCCGCAAGCGGCTACCCGGGCATGAAGATCATGCAGTTCGCCTTCGACAGCCGCGAGCCGGGCAACTACCTGCCCTACACCTACCCCCGCAACAGCGTGGTCTACACCGGCACCCACGACAATGTGACCGCCGAGGGCTGGCGTCAGAGCGCCAGCGCCGAGGATGTGGCCTATGCCTGCCGCTACCTGCGCTGCGCACCGGAAGACCTCACGGAGGCCATGATCTGCGCCTGCCTTTCCTGCGTGTCGGACATGGCTGTCATCCCGCTGGCCGACTGGCTCCATCTGGACGCTGAGGCCCGCATCAACACCCCCAGCACCCAGGGTGCCAACTGGCAGTGGCGGCTCACCCGGCCGCTCACCCCGGCCCTCAGCGCTCACATCGCTGAGCTGACCGCGCTGTACCACCGTGTGCCGGGCGAAGAACTTTAAGCTTTCCCCATTTTTCTCCGATTCATCCTGATAGCAGCAGCGCCCTGCCTGCCGTTCCCTCACCGGACAGCAGCCGGGGCGCTGCTGTTTTCTCCGCCTTTTGCCGAAATTTTAACACAACATTTTTTCGGAGCCTTTTCCGGGGCATTCCCTTTATATTTTAGCGTTTTTCCGTCCGTTTCGCTTGATTTTTGTGCTTTGGCGTCCCAAATCCCGTTCCGATTCTGTTTCTGCGCTCTCTTGTTGTTTTTCGGCAGTTATGCTATAATCCAGATAGTTTAGTCTCCGTCTCCGGCGGAGCGTATGTGTGAAAGGAGCATTCCCCTATGGAACTTACATATCAGAGTCCGATGATGCCGGCTGCTTATGCCGTCATCTCTGCCGACGAGATGACCTACATCGACGGCGGTGCCCTTCAGATCGGTTCTTACCTCATCGAATTTCACCCCGAGAACCTCCTCACTGCCGCTGTGAACTTCACGGTCAACTTCGCCCAGCTGATGGGCAAAGCTGCCCTTACGGCGGCTGTGGGCGGTCTGCTTCTGATGCACGAGGACGGTCTGACCCTGTCCCAGTCGGTCTCCTATTACTGGGACGGCCAGAACAAGGCCGGCAAAGCTGCCACTGTGGCGGTCGGCGCTCTCGCTGGCTGGTACGGCGCAATGCAGGCTATCCAGATCTATAACACGGTCAAGTCCATCTTCATTGAGCTCAAGAACGCTTACGCCCAGACCAAGGCAAATATTGCCGCGTCCCAGCAGCAGGATGCCGGCATCACCGACCCCATCGTGGCTGCAGCTGCCTGAGTCTGTTTGATTTGACGGAGTGATCGAAAGGAGTCGTTTATGAAACGCATCCAGATGCCTTCTTCCTATGCTGTTGTACCGGACGGAGAAAAAGCCCTTCTTGGCGGCGGCGGCGCATTTCGTGACGCATGGACCTCATTTACGGACCATCTCCGTTTCACTGATTTCTTCTTTAGAGGTGGACTGCTCTCTCTCTCCATCTCGTTCATTCCGAAGCTGCTGTTCAATGTGGTCAAGGCCGGCTTCAATGCCGTGGAAGGCGTCCACACCTTCTTCTTCGGCGGCCCGAGCAAGGCTGCAGAAGACCTTCAGACCTACAAGAACGATATGAGCGCTCTGCGTGCAGACGCAAAGTCTCAGCGCGGCTGACCTTTCCAAAAACAAAAGAATGCCCTGCGGCGGTGGACTCTTACCATGCCGCAGGGCATTCTTTTTATGTTTTACAGGACCCGCACAGCTCCCTGCTCCCGCAGCGAGAGCAGATAGCAGCAGCCCGGGCCGAACAGTGCTTCCATCGCAGCGCAGTAGCGCTTTACCAGCGCATCCGGTACAAAAGCCTGGATCGTTCCGGCAAAGCCGCCGCCCTGCATCCGCCATGCACCGCCGGTGCCTGCAAGGATGCTCTGGCTGATGGCCAGCGCCGCCGACAGCCCCTGATGCTTCGGCGAAGAAGCGCAGTAGACATTCTGGCAGCACTCAAAGGACGAGTGGCCGCTCTTCTCCACCAGCCGGGCAAAGGCGGCAAAGTCTCCCGCCGCAAGAGCAGCTCTCTGGGCAAGGGTACGGGCATTCTCCTCAAAATAGTGGATGGCACGCAGCACGGCGCGGTCGCCGCATTGCTCCCGCAGGCGGGGCAGCTCCTGCCAGAAGCGTTTCTCGTCCACCTCGCCCAGCACCTTGCCGCCCAGACAGGCCGCCACGGCCTCCATCTCGTTCCGGATGGCCGCGAACTCGCCGGTCAGCTCGCTGTGGCTGGCGCGGGTATCGGTGACGCAGAGGGTCATGCCCTCGGGCAGGACGCCGTCGGCATGGATCTTCTCGATCTTCGGTGCCGTCGGGTCGGCGAAATCCGCAAAGAGCACCCCGCCCACGGCGCTGGTCAGCTGGTCCAGCAGGCCGCTGGGCTTGCCGAAGTAGGTATTCTCCGCAAACTGGCAGATGCGGGCCAGCGCAGGGGCGTCCAGGCCGCAGCCGTATTCTGTGTTGAGGATCATGGCCACGCCCATCTCAAAGGCTGCTGAGCTGGACAGTCCCGAGCCCCGCAGCACATCGCTGGCCGTGTAGGCATCGAAGCCGCCCACATCGCAGCCCTTTGCCCGGAAGCCCTCCGCGATGCCCCGGATGAGGCTGGCCGAGTGGGTGCTCTCCCCCTGCTGCGGCTCCGCTTCGGTCAAATCAATGACGTCCAGCTTGTTGAAGCCACGGGACTTGACCCGGATGAAGCCATCCTCGTTCCGGGATGCCACCGCCACAAGGTCCAGCGTGACCGCACCCGCAAGGCCGTAACCGTGCTGGTGGTCGGTGTGGTTGCCGCCAAGCTCTGTGCGGCCCGGGGCCGAATAGACCTGCACCTGCCGCCCCGGCCCATAGTAAAGCTCAAACTGCTCAAGGGCCGCACCATAACGGCTGCGCTGGCGGGCCAGGACCTTTTCGCTGCCGCCGTAGAGCGCGGCCAGCGCGGCGTCCCACCTTCCTGCTGCGATCTGTTCTCTGAGCTGCCTGCTGGTTGCCATCCAGAACCCCTCCCTGCACTCTCTGCAATGTTCGGTTTGTTACCGCTATTGTAATGCATCCGCTGCCATTTTGCAATTTCAACCCGCAAAAAAAGTAATTTTCGGTGTCCAGCCCAAAGAATAAGATGTACTTTTGTTGAATTTGCGGGGGCAGATGTGGTATACTCAGGCTATAGAGCCAACAGGCAGGAGGGAACCGCAATGGCAGACGTCTACAAGCAGTCGTTCAAGCAGAACTACACCAACAACATCGAGCTGTCCATCTTCAACTGCGGTCTGGAGCGCTGTGCTCCGGGGCAGACCTGGGGTCCCGGCATCCGAGACCACTACCTCATCCATCTGGTCGTCTCGGGCAAGGGCGTGTTCGAGGTCGGCGGGCGCACCTACGAGGTCGTGCCGGGCGATCTGTTCTTTGCCCGCCCCAGCCAGCTCATCCGCTATACTGCCGACGAGGTCCAGCCGTGGGAGTACAGCTGGGTCGGCTTCAACGGTGCCTGCGCCCACAAGCTTGCGGCGCAGTTGCCTTTCACCGACGCTGCCCCCGTCCACCATACCCAGGACCTGGAGGGGATGCGGGCGGCCCTGAGCAGCATCTACTCTTCCCGCGGCCTGCAGCCCCAGGACGAGGCCGCGATGGTGGGCTATCTCTACCTCTTCATCGCCGCCCTGATGCGGGAGACCAGTGAGAGCCGCCCCCACAGCACCTCTTCTTCCAGCCAGTATGTCCTGAACGCCATCAAGTACATCCAGTTCAACTACTCCCACGACATCTCCATCGACGATGTCGCCAAGAGCGTCGGCGTCTCCCGGAGCCATCTGTACCGGGTGTTCATGCTCAATGTGGGCAAGAGCCCCATCGACTATCTGACCGAATACCGGGTCAACGAAGCCTGCAAGCTGCTGCGCAGCGGCACACTGTCCATCGCCGAGGTGGCGGCATCGGTGGGCTTCCTCGACCAGTTCTATTTTTCGCGGGTGTTCAAGCGCGCCAAAGGTGTGCCGCCCAGCAAGTATATGACCTCGCAGGCTGATGCAGACGTCCAGCCCGCCCCTGACGAGACATAAGGAGAGATCATTCCATGCCCTTACAGAAAAACCAGCTTCTCACCCTCCGCATCGAGCGTCTTTCCAGCGACGGCAGCGGCGTTGCCCACTCGCCGGAGGGCGAGGCCGTCTTCGTCCCGGGTACTGCCCCCGGCGATGAGGCTCAGGTGCGTATCGTCAAGGACTGCGGCCGGTATGCCTTCGGCATCCTGGATAAACTGCTCACTCCTTCGCCTGACCGCATCCCGGTGGACTGTGCTGTCGCCGGCCCCTGCGGCGGCTGCAGCCTGCGGCATATGGACTACGCCGCCGAGCTGCGGGCCAAACAGGAGAGCGTCGCCGACGCCTTCCGCCGCATCGGCGGACTGGATGTGCCGGTGCTGGATGCCCTTCCCTCCCCTGAGGTGGACCGCTATCGCAACAAGGTACAGTTCCCGGTGGGCCGCGACAAAAACGGTGCGCCCTGCATCGGCTTTTACGCCGGCCGCACCCACCGCATCGTCCCCTGCCCCGATTGCAAATTACAGCCCGGCGTCCTGAACGACATCGGCAACGCGCTCTGCAGCTTCTTCGCCTCCCATGGCATCCAGCCCTACGACGAGGAGAGCGGCAAGGGCCTTGTTCGGCATATCTTCCTGCGCCGGGGTACCCACAGCGGCCAGATCATGGTCTGCCTCGTCTGCACCCGCCCGAAGTTCCCCCACAGCGAGGAGCTCGTGACCGCGCTGCGGGAGCAGTTCAGCGATATTGCGTCCGTCCTCATCAACGTCAACGCCAAGAAGACCAACGTCATCCTCGGCGAGGAGACCATCTCCCTCTACGGCCCGGGCTATATCGAGGATACTCTCTGCGGTGTGCCGGTCCGGCTCGGCCCCCTCTCCTTCTATCAGGTCAACACGCTGGCCGCTGAGCGGCTCTACGGCATCGCTGCTGAGTACGCCCAGCTGGAACCCTCGGACGTTCTGCTCGACCTCTACTGCGGCATGGGTACCATCGGTCTCTCCATGGCCGACCGCTGCCGGGAGCTCATCGGCGTGGAGATCGTGCCTGAAGCTATTGACAGCGCCAAGGCCAACGCCGCCCGGATGGGCGACACCGTCGCCGCCAAGAGCCGCTTCTTCTGCGCCGACGCCGGTCAGGCCGCCGCCCGCCTCGCCGCTGAGGGCCTGCGGCCCGATGTCATCATGCTCGACCCACCCCGCAAGGGCTGCGACGAGACGACCCTTTCCGCCGTCGTCCAGATGTCCCCCCGCCGGGTGGTCTATGTCAGCTGCAACCCCTCCACCGCCGCAAGAGATGCCGCATGGCTCGAAGAGCATGGGTATCATGCGGAGAAGGTGCAGCCGGTGGACCTTTTTCCACGAACACGGCATTGCGAAGCGGTTCTCCTTTTGACCAAACTCAATGTCGAGCGGCATATCGAAGTGGACGTCAGCATGGACGAGTTGGATGTGACCGCTGCAGAAAGCAAGGCGACTTACAACGAGATTCGGGAGCATGTATGGGAACATCATCAACTCAAGGTTTCCAATCTCTATATCGCACAGGTCAAGCAGAAGTACGGCATCATCGAGCGAGAGAATTATAATAAGCCTAAATCTGAAAATGCCAAACAGCCCCAGTGTCCGAAGGAAAAAGAGGATGCGATTGTGGAGGCGTTGAAGCATTTTCAGATGATTTGATAAGTTGAATCAACCTGCTGATGCTGAACAGGAGGCATCGAATGTCAAAATTAAACATTGATCAAAAAAGCGTGCGGGCACTTTTCAGTGAGAAGAAGACTGATTTCCTCATTCCGGATTATCAAAGGCCTTACGCCTGGGGAGAAAAGGAATGCCAGACTCTTTGGGATGACCTGTTCTTATTTGCATTTCCTGATAATGACTGCGACAAATTCAACAGTGACAGCGATGAGTATTTTCTCGGCCCCATCGTCACATTTAAAAATGATGACGGTAAAATGGAGATTATTGACGGACAACAGCGCCTTACGACATTGATGCTGTTGCTTCGAGCTTTCTATGAAAAATATGGAAGCATGAAGAACGATAAAGCTGTAAAGACCAGCAAGTTCATTGAGCAGTGCATCTGGAAAACCGATGAGTTTGGTGACCCGGACAAGTCAGCATTGAAAATCGACTCAGAAGTCGCCACCGACAAGGAAAAGGGCGAATTTCTGAATATCCTGAAAACAGGAACCGTGTCTGATTGCGAAAAGAGCAGCTACGCCAATAACTACCGCTTTTTTCAGCAAAAGATCGTAGACTTTCTGAATACTTACCCAGACTGGTTTTCCTTCTTTCCGATTCGGATCATGAACAACTGTATTTTGCTCCCGATCGAAGCAGAATCTCAGGACACCGCTTTGCGAATCTTCTCGACATTGAATGACCGTGGAAAGCCACTGTCTGATGCAGATATCTTCAAGGCGCAATTTTACAAGTATTACTCTGCCAAAGGCGAGCGGGAAGTCTTTATCCAAAAGTGGAAGGACCTCGAGGTACTGTGTGATTCTATTTTCCATCCTATTACCGGCACTCCGATGGATGAGCTTTTCACACGGTATATGTACTATGAACGTGCAAAGCAAGGCATCAAATCCTCGACAACGGAGGCGCTGCGCAAATTCTATGAGCGGAATGCTTACAGCTTGCTAAAAAATGACCAGACTTTTGAAAATCTGATCGATCTTGCAAATTTCTGGAATGATGTGCAGAATCAAAATGTTGAGCGCTTCTCTGACCGAGTTCTTCGCAGGCTCTTTGTTCTGAACTACGCTCCCAACGGTATGTGGACCTATTTTGTTTCGGTCTATTACATGGCCAATCGGGATTCTGATGGTCTACTGAACGACGATCGTTTCTATAGCTTTCTTAACAAAATCACCGCATTCATCTGGGCATATGCCGTTACAAATCCGGGCGTAAATGCACTGCGCACTCCCATTTTTGCAGAAATGATCAACATTGTAACCGGGCAACCTGTTCGGTTTTCTGACTATTTGTTTGATACGCAGAAATTGCAGAACGCTTTTGACAACTATACCTTCAGCAACAACCGCGCGATCACAAAGGCCATGCTGACATGGTGGGCATTCCAGAACTCCTCCCAGGAGCTCTTGTCCCTTGAAAGTGTACTTGAGATCGAGCACATCTACGCACGCAACCGCCAGGAAAAGGAGCACTCGCTTTCCAATCCGAGAAATGTTGAAAGCCTTGGCAACAAGGTGTTGTTGGAAAAGCGCATCAATATCCGCGCTTCTGATTATCGCTTCAGCGATAAGGTCAAGTACTATACCGGTTTTGAAAACAACCGGAAGCAGAAAAAAGAGGGTACAAAAATCAAGGAGCTTACTGACCTCGCTGCGAATGCCACAGATTTTACCGAATCTGACATTGTAGAGAGAAACGCCAAAATCATCCTCAACTTTATCACCTTCATGCACAACAACGATCTTCTATGTGAAGATTAAATCCTTCTATGATCGATGCCCGTCTGATTTTCAGGCGGGCATTTTCTTTTGCCGGAATATGGTGTTTATACTTTTATCGTGGTACAATAGATGCAAGAATCATTTTTCAGGAAAAGCAACCTGCCATCCGCTTTATAGGACATCCATTGTTGTAAAATCAGGATGTCCACCTATCACAAAAAACAAGGAGCAACGTATGCCAAACGATAAGATCACCGCCGTAGGTGCCAATATTGCCGAAAAAGCCGCCATGATCTGGAACGTGGCCGATATGCTGCGGGGGCCGTTCAAGCCCCACGAGTACGGTCTGGTCATTCTGCCCATGACCGTGGTGAAGCGGTTCCACGACTGCCTGCTGCCCACCCATCAGGCGGTGCTGGACACCTACGAAAAGGTGAAAAAGCTGCAGGTCATCGACGGCTTTTTGCAAAAGGCCTCCGGCTACCAGTTCTATAACACCAGCCGGTTCACCTTCGAGACCCTGCTGGCAGACCCGGACAACATTGAGTCCAACTTCCGGGATTACCTGTCCGGCTTTTCTGCCAACGCACAGGACGTGCTGGCAAAGTTCGACTTTGACAACATCATCAAGCGGATGGTGGAGAGCAACACCCTCTACCTCGTGATCAAGGAGTTCGGCTCCGAGAAGGGTTACCTTGGCCCGGACAAGATCAGCGCCGTGGACTGCGGCTACATCTTTGAGGATCTGGTGCGGCGGTTCTCCGAGAGCTTTGGCGAGGAAGCCGGAGCGCACTTCACCAGCCGGGATATTATCTATCTGATGACCGACCTGCTGCTGTCCGAAGCCGACCTCGATACCAGCAGCATGACTGTTTACGATATGGCCATGGGAACCAGCCAGATGCTCAGCTGCATGGAGGAGCGCATCCACGAGCTGAACAGCGACATTGAGGTGACCTGCTTCGGGCAGGAGTTCAACCCCTCCACCTTTGCCATCGCCAAGGCGGACATGATGATCCGGGGCGGCGACCCCAACAATATGCGGTTCGGTGATACTCTGTCGGAGGATCAGTTTCCCGGATTCACCTTCCAGTACATCATCTCCAACCCTCCCTTCGGCATTGACTGGAAGCGAGAGCAGAAGGCGGTGGAAGCCGAGGCCGCTCGGGGCGAGATGGGGCGTTTTGCACCCGGTCTGCCCAAGATCAGCGATGGTCAGCAGCTTTTTGTGCTGAACGGCCTTTCCAAGCTGGCAAACAAGGGCAAGATGGCCATTATCCAGAACGGCTCTCCCCTGTTCAGCGGCGACGCCGGCAGCGGGCCCAGCAACATCCGGCAGTATATTCTGGAAAACGACTGGCTGGACTGCATCATCCAGCTTTCCACCGATATGTTCATGAACACCGGCATCTCCACCTACATCTGGGTGCTCAGCAAGGATAAGCCCGCCTACCGTGCGGGCAAGGTGCAGCTTATTGACGCCAGCCACTGCTTTGAGCCACGCCGCAAGAGCATCGGCACCAAGCGCAACGACATCACCGATGCCTGCCGGGAGCTGATCGTCACCGCCTACGGCGAGTTTGCCAACGGCAAGGTGTACGGCGACAAAAACGGCATCTACTGCGAGAGCAAGGTGTTCGAGAGCGTGGAGTTCGGTTACAACAAGATCGTGGTGGAGCGCCCCCAGCGGGACGAGGCAGGCAACATCCTCCTGAAGCGTGGCAAGCCTGTGCCGGACACCAGCCTGCGGGACACCGAAAACGTACCGCTGGTGCAGGATATTGACGCCTACTTTGCCCGGGAAGTTCTGCCCTACGCCCCCGACGCATGGATCGACCACAGCAAAACCAAGGTTGGCTACGAGATCCCCATGACCCGCTATTTCTACGAGTATCAGGCTCCGGAAGCCGTGGAGGATATCGTGGCGCGCATCACCACACTGGAACAGGATATCTCCGCCGGGCTGGCAGAGCTGTTCCATAAGGAGGGCTGACCATGGCACGGAAAATGAAAGACAGCGGCATTGAATGGATCGGGGAGATTCCCGAGGGGTGGAAAATCAAACGACTTGGTGCAATTCTTCAGGAAAGAAATGAAGTCAACAATCCAATTCAAACGACAAGCATCTTATCTCTGACTAATAATCGAGGGGTCATTCCGTATTCCGAAAAAGGCAATCAAGGAAACAAAGCCAAGGACGATTTAACCGGATATAAAATTGCACATATCGGTGATATTGTACTGAATAGTATGAATGTCATTATTGGTTCAGTTGGATTATCTAATTACTATGGTGCAGTAAGTCCTGTTTATTATATGCTTTTCCCCAGAAATAACATCAAAACAGATATTCAATATTATAATTATTTATTTCAAACCACTGCTTTTCAGCAGAGCTTAAGGGGGTATGGAAACGGGATTCTTGAAATTCGAATGCGAATTCAAATGCAAAAGCTAAAAACCGTTCTTTTACCTGTTCCGACTTTTTTAGAACAATCGAATATTACAGTTTATCTTGATGCATCTCTTTCGAAGCTAAATATCCTACTTTCCAAAACCCGTTCCAGCATTGAGGAATACAAAAAGCTCAAGCAGGCAGTTATTACGCGGGCTGTTACCAAAGGTGTGCGTGGTGAGCGGGAGATGAAGGATAGCGGAGTTGAATGGATTGGGGAGATTCCAAAAGAGTGGCGAAAAACTCAGCTGCGTCACTGTGCTACAATTAAATCTGGTATTACACTCGGAAAAAGTTATAGCAAAGATACTGTCTTAATAGAGCGACCTTATTTAAGAGTTGCAAATGTGCAGGGCGGTTATGTTGATTTGAACGATTTGGCTACTATCGAAGTAACGCCCGATGAAGATTTGAAGTATAGACTTCATTCTGGTGATGTTCTTATGACCGAAGGCGGCGACCGTGACAAACTTGGCAGAGGTTGTGTCTGGCATGGTAAAATTGAACCTTGTTTGCATCAGAATCATGTATTTGCTGTCCAAACCAATGAAACTATTTTACTTCCAGAGTTTTTGGAATATTTGACCGCTTCTGATGTTGGACGTTCCTATTTTGATGTAACGGCAATCAAAACCACAAATCTGGCTTGTACAAGTTCTAGCAAAGTTCTTGCATTTACAATTCCACTTCCGCCTATTGAAGAACAAGTTCAAATCATTAATTTCATTAAGAAACGTTCTTTAGAGTTGAATAAGTTAATTATGAAAAAAGAGCTGTTGGTGCAAGAGCTGGAAAGCTATAAGAAAAGTTTGATTTATGAGGTTGTAACCGGGAAGAGGGAGGTGTAAAGAATGGAAGATAGTTTTCCTATACTTATCAGTGCATTAATTTCAATCATCGTTTCTTGTGTATCATCATGGATTACTTTATCTCTCCCAAAACTGAAAAAGCCCAAAATCTATGTCAAATTTGTTGGTTCTCGTCTAACAGAATCTCTTTCATCTTTAGGGTATATTAAAACCACCCATGGTCTTTCACTCCACGTTCCACTTTGGCTTGATATTTGCAACACTACTGGAGTTTCAAAAATCATTCGAAACATTAGTCTCCTTGCCTACAAGGATTCCAACTTTGTTGCAGAATTTTCACAATGTCAAGGCAATACAAATAATCCCAATAAACCAGGTGCTATAATTTTAGGCGATGAAGGTGCTTACACCACTGTCGTACCCGCAAACAGTTCAAAGCGTTTAACTTTACAATTTTTCCTTTCTCAAAGGGATGTTTCACTGGGAGTCAATCAGTTCAACAAATTGTATTTATCTTATCATGATGAAAATGATAATCTACTAAGTTTTTATTTAACTGATATTGATGCTACTTGGATTGAAGGAACGCTAGTTCATCCTAAACAATGGATTTCGCTAAATGAATCTCGCCGGGTCTTGCTTAATGATAAGAGGTTAAAAGATGAATTGTCCTGATGTAGATACCGTTATTAGAACTTCTAATTCTGCCATAAACTGGCTCACCGATGTAATCATTCCATTGGTTTCTGCACTTATTGGTGGTATAGTGGCACTAGTAGGTGTTTACATTACATTATCTCATGAACGTAATGTCCGAAAAGCTGAAACCTCCGCAAACGCAAAACCCTTCTTTTCAATTTTCGGATTATACGATCATGGTCATTTTTCCAATGCTCAAGACCATGTTTTTTCTTTTGTTTCTGGCGACACTTACGATAACACCCAGTCTCATCTCGTTGCTAATATTGTTAATTCTGAAAAAGTCGAATTTGTGATAGACGAATTTTATGTTGGTGGTATTCATTATCATCCCTATGGATATGAAAAACAGTTCATTTCAAAAGGTTTAGTTTGCACAATAGTCATCAATATTAAAACTGATGCAGATTTATCCAATGTTTTAATGTACATTACAGATATCAATTCAACAAAGCATATTTACAAATTAAAGTGTCGAAATGAACTCGTTATTGATTTTGAAGAAATTCAAAAGGAGGTCTAACCATGCCCCTCAACACCACCGAAAAGCAGTTTGAATAATCCTTCTACCTTTATTGCACACTTTCATTGACGCACCTACAATTATGCGTTACAATATGTATTGTAACTTATGCCAAGTTAAGGAGGACACACTGAATGGCCAACTTCATCTCAAAATTGCAGATCAACGCATTTCGTGGCGTAAAAGATTTAGCGCTCGACAACCTCTCCACGGTTAACGTTCTGGTCGGTGCCAACAACTGCGGCAAGACCAGCGTATTGGAATCTATTCGATTTCTTTCAAATCCTACAGATATTGGCAAAATTGTTGATATTGCATTTCGACGCGCACCCGTACGAGAAGATAGCCGTGCCAAGGTTTTGATTGATTATGTTTCCTCTCTGTATCATCAGGAATCCAATAACTCATCTTATAGAATCGACCTGTCGGCAATCTCAAATGATACCCCTTACTATTGCAAAAGTGAAGGCTCTCTCGATGTTGAATTTAGCACAATCGGAGAAGAGCAAAAGGTATTCCAGTACACTACCAGTGTACAAGAATCCGAAAAAGAGCCCTTCCGGTTCACCTCAAAAATTATTGCCGAAAAAAGCCCCTCCTCTTCTAAAAAAAAGGCATCTTCTCTCTTTGCTTCGCTCTATATTCCATCCGGCGTATCCTATTATCAGACTTGCACCAATATGTTACGCCTCAATTTTGTCAATTTTAACAAAAGCGACTGTATGAACCTCCTTCAGAGTTTTGAGCCTTCCATTCAAGATATCAGTGTCATGGATAGCCGTATTTATCTTCATGATGCCACTGCTGGTATTCTTCCTCTTTTTGCCTTTGGTACCGGTCTTCAAAAGGCTGCACTGCTTTCTATTGTAATGTCTTCTGTTTCAGGCGGCATTATTTTAATTGATGAAATTGATAATGCTATCAATATGTCTGTTTTTAACGAAATTTTCCCGTGGTTCATTCAAAAGTGCAAAGAGCACTCTATTCAAGCTTTCGTCACAACGCATAGCTCCGAAGCAATTGATGCAATTTTGAAAAGTCAAAAAGGTGCAGAAGACAGCATCCGCATTATCACCTTACGGAAAACTCCCAAAACACATAAAACGATTGCCAAAGTTCGTACTGGAAGTGAAGCACTTTCCGACCGTAAAAACTTTAAGATGGAGCTTCGAGTATGAGAAGTATAATTGTTTGTGAAGGTCGTGACGATTTATGGTTCATTTCTTACTACTTGCACAAGGTTCTAAGTTGGGATGAATGTGATGCTTCTTTATGGTGCAAGTCATATAGCCTTTCAGCAAAATCCGGTCAAAAAGTTTTTTATATGACTTCTCCTGATGAAAAGCATCAAGTTGCTATTTTTTCTTCCGGCGGACAGAATAGACTGGATTGCCTTCCAAAAGAATGGTTGACTCTTAACGAAAAGAATCCTTCTTCTGCAATTGATGCAATTATTATTTTTCGGGATTGTGATGACCAGTCTCCGGATGAACTTGCTCACTCGATGAATAATTGGTTTGCAGACTGCACCACATGGCTTCCAAGTCATTTTGTTTTAAACAATAATGAACCTGTACTTCTCAGGAATGAAATTGACGAGGTCGATGTATCCACTACGATTTTACCCGTCATTATTCCATTTGACGAAGCTGGTGCTATTGAAACTCTTCTTTTACAAGCAATTGAAGATTCCAGCGATGATGGAAAGCGTATTGCACAGTCTTCCCGTGAGTACATTCGTCAATTCGAGGATGCTCCACTTTCACAATATCTGAACAAACAGCGGTTACGAACAAAAGCAAAATATTCTGCCGCTGTAGCTATCACAAATCCTGATCATTCCACGGGAACTTTCATGGACTTTATGCTTGCCACCCCGTGGGAGCAAAGTGCATCCATCAAAACCCACATGGAAAAAGTCGTTCAACTGATTACCGGACAGTTGCAGTAATACATACGAGGTAAAAGCCATGCCCCTCAACACCACCGAAAAGCAGTTTGAATCGGACATTGCGGCGGCGCTGCTCTCCCCTGCCGGGGGCTACACCCGCAACGGGGATTGCTACGACCCCAAGCTGGGGCTGTTTGTGGATACCCTGATCCGCTTTGTGCAAAAGACCCAGCCCAACGAGTGGGCGTTTTTTGAAAAGCAGAACCCGGTAAACCCGGTGCGGAAGTTCTGCACTGCCTTTAACAATGCCTGCGATGCGGATGGGCTGCTTTCGGTGCTGCGATATGGGTTCAAGCACCGGGGACGGCGGTTCCGGGTGTGCTATTTTCAGCCGGAATCCGCACTGAACCAGAAGGACGCCCAGCGCTACGCTCAAAACGAGATCACCTGCAACCGGCAGTGGTTCTACTCCGACACCACCCACAACTCGGTGGACATGGTGCTGGCGGTAAACGGCATCCCGGTGTTCGCCTTTGAGCTGAAGAACCAGTTCACCGGGCAGACCGTGGAGAACGCCAAGCAGCAGTGGATGCACGACCGGGACCCCAGGGAGGTGTGTTTCCAGTTCAACAAGCGCATTCTGGGCTACTTTTGCGTAGACCTGACCGAGGTGTGGATGGCGACCCGGCTGGCAGGCAAGGACACACGCTTTCTGCCCTTCAATCAGGGCTCCAACGGTGCCGGGCGGGACGGCGGTGCAGGCAATCCGCCCAACCCCAACGGCTACCTTACCGCCTACCTCTGGGAAGAAGTGTTCCAGAAGGACAGCATGATGGACATCCTGCAAAAGTTCATGAGCCTGCAGGAGGGCAAAACCCTCATCTTTCCCCGGTATCATCAGCTGGACGTGGTGCGCAAACTGGTGGCAGATGTGCGGCAAAAGGGTGCCGGGCAGCACTATCTCATCCAGCACAGCGCCGGGTCGGGCAAGTCCAACTCCATTGCTTGGACGGCGTACCGGCTGGCTTCCCTGTTCAACACCGAGAACAAGCCGGTGTTTGCCAGCGTCATCGTGGTTACTGACCGCACTGTGCTGGACGCGCAGCTGCAGGAGACCATCTCCGGTTTTGACCATACGCTGGGTGCGGTGGAAGCCATCGGCGAGGACAAAAACTCCGGCGACCTGCGGGATGCCATCAACAACGGCGCACGCATCATCATCACCACGCTGCAAAAGTTCCCGGTCATCTATACTGAGGTAAACAAAACCGCCGGGAAGAACTATGCCGTTATCATCGACGAAGCGCACTCTTCCCAGACCGGCACCTCTGCCTTAAAGCTGAAAGCCGCCCTTGCCGACACCGAAGATGCGCTGCGGGAATATGCCGAGCTGGAGGGCAAAGCGGAGGACGAAATCGACCCGGAGGATGCACTGGTGAAGGAACTGACCTCCCACGGGCGGCACAAGAACCTGTCCTTCTTTGCTTTTACCGCCACCCCAAAAGCCGCCACGCTGGAGCTGTTCGGCACCGAGTACCCGGACGGCAGCCACCACCCTTTCCACATTTACAGTATGCGGCAGGCCATTGAAGAAGGGTTCATTCTGGATGTGCTGCAAAACTACATGACCTATTCCACCTGCTTCAAGATCGCCAAGACCATCCCGGACAATCCCGATCTGCCTGCCAGCCGGGCGGCAAAGCTCATCCGCAAGTATGAAGAGTTGCACCCCTACAACATCAGCCAGAAGGCAAAGATCATTGTAGAAACCTTCCGGGAGACCACCAGCCATAAAATTGGCGGGCGAGGCAAGATGATGGTGGTCACCTCCTCCCGGCTGGCGGCGGTGCGGTACTTCCACGAGGTCAAGCGCTACATTGCGGAGCAGGGCTATGACGATGTGCAGATCTTAGCGGCATTTTCCGGTGCCGTACCGGACGGCGGCGTGGAGTACACGGAGCAGTCTCTGAACGTCCGCACTGACGGCAGCCACATTGCGGAGAGCCAGACCAAAAAGGAGTTCCACAACAGCTTCAATGTGCTCATCGTGGCTGAAAAATATCAGACCGGCTTTGATGAACCGCTGCTCCACACCATGATCGTGGACAAAAAGCTGAAGGGCGTCAAGGCAGTGCAGACCCTCTCCCGCCTGAACCGTACCTTCCCCGGCAAAACCGACACCTTTGTGCTGGATTTCGTGAATAAGGCAGAGGACATCCGGGAGGCATTCCAGCCCTTTTATCAGGAGACTTTTCTGGAGCAGGAGGTCAACACCGACCTCATTTACAAGACCCAGAAGGAGCTGCGGAGCTTTGCCGTCTATTCCGATGCGGACGTGGAAGCCTTTGCCAAGGAGTATTTCCGCAGCACCAAACAGGATAAAAACGCCGTGGGCCGCATGAGCAGCATCCTGAAGCCCATGGCGGACCGCTACAATCAGAAAACGCAGGCCGAGCGGTACCAGTTCCGCCGTCTGCTGCGCAGCCTTGTCAAGTGGTACGGCTACGTTTCGCAGGTGGCACGAATGTTCGATGAAGAACTGCACAAGGAGAACGTATTCTGCGCTTATCTGCTCAAGCTGCTGCCACTGGACGAGGTCTCTCCGCTGGACTTGGAGGGCAAATTGCAGCTGGAGTATTACAAGCTGCAAAAGACCTTTGCCGGTGCCATCGAACTGGAACACGCCAAGGGCGTCTACGAGCCAGTCACCCAGAAAGGCGCTCTCGGCCACGACCCCAAGGAGCCGCTGGACGAGATCATTTTGAAGATCAACGAGAAGTTCAAGGGTGAGTTCACCAATGCCGACCGGGTGCTGCTTACTGCCCTGCATGACCGTCTGCTGGCCGACCCGAAGCTGGCAAAGCTGGCGCGTAGCTCCGACCCGCAGATCTTTACCGAGAGCATCTTCCCCAAGGCTTTTGATACTGCCGCACAGGACAGCTATCTTGAAGCGCAGGACACCTTCTCTTCCCTGTTTGAGGACACCAGCAAGTACAAGGCTATTATGTCGGCATTGGCAGAGTGGCTGTATGGGGAATTCCGCAAGAAGTAAAACAGTTTTCCTTTTTGTTTGCTTAAAACAGCCTGCATCCCCCGGATGCAGTTCAAGGGTTTGGGTGTTCCCAACAAGTATTTTGCAACGCAAATGGTGTTTGTATAGACAGACACATTGCTTGCAGATGCAGACGTTGTATATACGTCTGCCCTGCTTGCGAGCGCTATGAAGCCTCTCAATGCGACTTCCAAATTTGAAAATCATTTTGCAATCGAGACCGTCCGTTTTCAAGTTCAACTTGAAGCGGGCGGTTATTTTTCTGCACAAAAATTTTCGAATTTGCAATCGCAGCAAGCAGGGCGAGTTGGTGCCAACTCACAAGTTTTGAATCAGATTTTTCAAATCCGACTTCAAAAACACTTGTTGGACTTCGCCCAAACCCGATATTCAGCACAAGAATGCGCTAGTTCCGCACCTTAACGGACGCTGAATAAGTAAATTTTCTCAGAAAAACGCGCTTTGGAAAATCGGCGTTGATTCATTCAATATCGCATCAAACCGGAACGATTACTTCCGGTTTTGAAGGTAGAACTCTCAAATGGTCTAGCATGAATTCGGATGTGAAAACGGAGGTGAATGCGATTTCGGATTATTTAAGACCCAATATGCCACTGCCGCAGTACCTGCCCTATCCGCTTATATCCAGTCCACCGGAAAGGAGTACGCTGACCATACCGCAACACTGCGTATCTGGGCAAAGCGGCAGAAAGCAGAGAAAAAGACAACACCGGGCATCCCGGACTACACCTTTGCAGAAGGAGAAAGCCTATAAAGACGATCGAAAAATATGCAGAAATTTTAATCCCAGAAATCGAAACCGGGCAAATTGCC
>OGKR01001371.1_pt1 | contig 18136 bp, 15 predicted proteins | sample 1572431 | NCBI WGS metagenome assembly OGKR01 (sample SAMEA2582079, study PRJEB24529) | metagenome | biome: Human gut stool | place: China | collected 2011 | reverse complement strand
AGGAAGATGTTTTTGCAACATAAATAACAGGCATTTTGAAAACTCACCTCCAGTCTTCCAGTTGGGATATGTACGAAAAATTAACGCTATACCGTATATGTTTTGCGGTGCGTATACCGATTGCTATATTTTGTATAGAGTAAGGCAATATTTGATAGCTTTTTAGGCATTTTCATCTTTGTTGGGTGCGTAGCTGTCGGCGCTGTTTTTGCCGATTTGTGCAGTCAAAACCACCGGCTGAGCCGGTGGCTTGAGTAAGCCCTAGAAGGGCATAATACTAGTAAAGCCCCTTAAGGGGCCACGAATGGGTCTGCCAACTGCATTCTTGTCTCGTGGCAGGCCCCTCAAGGGGCCTTTTATTTACGCCTTGGTTCCCTTGCTACCCGTAAACGGGTTCGTGAATTCCTTAAGGCTTAACTGGTCTGCAATTTGGTTTTGTTCTAGCTGTCTCTTGATATACTCCTGGATTCTCTGCTTGTTTTTTCCAACAGTATCCACAAAATATCCTCTGGCCCAGAAATGCCGATTTCCATACTTGTACTTTAAATTCGCGTGTCTGTCGAAAATCATGAGGCTGCTCTTTCCCTTGAGATATCCCATAACGTAAGAAATGCTATACTTCGGCGAAAAACTTATCAGCATATGGATATGGTCCGGGCAGGCTTCTGCTTCAATTATTTCAATATCCTTTTGCTCGCATAGTTTGCGAAGTATCTGACCAATATCTTTTTTGATTTGGCCATAAATCACCATTCTCCGATATTTCGCTGCAAACACTACACTACACTGCGGAAAATCAGCAAACGCAACCCATTGCTGTTGCTTAGTGCGCGGTTCCCAACCAGTAGGAATGTCTACTGGGGATGCTGCCGCTAATGCCGTGTCCCAACAGGCGTTTTGCTTTTTTGTGAGCCTGAGGATGGTCGTTCCGCTCGACGCAGGGCTGATGAAGGCCTGCTGCATTCGGTTTGGGCAGATCTGTCCACGGAATCCCTCGTCAATATACCCTATTCAATGTAGAAAATTTGTACATTACCATGATTTTGCTCCGAGGACCTTGCTTTTCCATGCCGGGTCATTTATGATGGCAGTGTTCGAATATCCGGCAAGGAGAAGGGAAATCGAAGGTATGAGCAGGTTTGAATACACCATAGAAAACGTTTTGGATATCCCTCTCTGGGAAAAAATGCAGGACCGGTTGGCGGAGCTGACCGGTACCGCCATCGTCTGCATCGACATCAAGGGGAAGCCTGTCACGAAACACAGTGGCCGTACCGCGTTCTGCAGCATCGTGCGAGAGAATCCCGTTTCTCGCAAGCGTTGCTTCCGCTGCGATGCGCTGGCAGGAGTGGAGGCAGTGCGCCGGGGCCGCCCCTACATCTACCTGTGCCACTGCGGCATCGTGGACGTAGCGGTCCCCGTCATGGTGGGGGATATCTACCTTGGTGCCGTGATGTTCGGGCAGGTGCGTCTGCGGCACAAGGACCGGGAAAAGGCGGAGCGTCTGGTAAACGAGATCAGTTCCATCCTTCCGCAAGAGGACGCTGCACAACAGGAGATCCTGCGGAAACACGAGCTTCTGCCGGAAATGGATTACGACCGAATCGTTCAGGTCGCAGAATATATCAACGATATGGTGCATTATATTGTTGACCGTGCCGTAAAGAGCCACACCCGGGATGAGACCTACAAGTGGCTGATGAGTGCCAATGCCGAACAGCCCAGCGAGGAGATCCAGATCCAGGAGCTCCTGCCGCAGGAGGAGCACAGACCGCAGCAGACCGGGATGCTGCCGGTAAACCCCAGCAGCGTGGTCTACCCGGCGGTGGTCTACATCCGGGATCATCTGCAGCAGGAGATCACCATGAAGGAGATGGCAGACCTGTGCCACCTCAGCCCCAGCTATTTTTCCCGAACCTTTAATAAGGAAACGGGAGAGAGCTTTGTGAACTACATCAGCAGCCGCCGGATCCAACTGGCAAAGGAGCTGCTGCTGGAGACTGGCAAAAGCATCTCCCAGATCGCTGAAGAGGTAGGATATGACAACATCAGCCACTTTACAGCGGTGTTCAAACGCACGGAAGGAATCCCCCCTTCCGTCTACCGGTCGTCGAAAAGACGAAAAAATTTTTCATAACAGTGGGCACTGCTTTCTAAAAAAGCACCGGATCGGGGCTGCAGCACAAAATCACGTGCTGCAGCCCCTTTGTTCAGTTCTCACAATTACAGCAGCTTTAATTTGTGGAAGTTATTTTGTATACAAACGGAAAAGACAAAAAACAAACAAATGACAAAAAACAGCAACAAAATCCATAAAAAGAGCGGCAAACTTATTTATTGCATTTTTTGTGCATCTTTGATAAATTCTCATTAGACAGTTGAGTGCGAAGTGTTACACTCAACAAAAAGAAAAAATCACAACAAGGAGGAAACAAAATGAAAAAGCAAAAGAGCGCGAGCTTCTGGGTCGCGATCGCTCTGATCCTATGTCTTATAAGCTCTTTGGGCGCATCCATGGTGCAGACAGGCGGCGGTGCGATCAAGTACCACGACATCACTATGGTCACCGACAGCGGTCACGAACTGGACGCCCTTCTGTTGGTACCGAAAAACGCCACCAGAGAGAACCCCGCTCCGGCGATCGTTACCAGCCATGGCTGGTACAACAACCGTGAGATGCAGGACCTCAACTATGTTGAGTACGCTCGCAGAGGCTATGTGGTCATCTCCATCAGTATGTACGGTCACGGCGACTCTGAGATCATCCCGGACGGCACATGGTTTAACGCCGAGAACAACGCCAACGGTCTTTACGATGCCGTAAAGTACATTGCTCGCCTGCCCTATGTTGATGCAAGCCGCATCGGCGTTACCGGTCACTCCAACGGCGCACTTGCCAGCCGTGTGGCTGTGATGCAGGACGAGGAAGGGCTGATCGCCGCCGCACTGCTGGTGTCCAACGATGCCGTTTACAAGAAGGACGATCAGTGGGTCAACATCTTTGGCAGCCGTGATGCTGGTATCGTTGCTTGCCAGTACGACGAGTTCTTCCACCGGGTAAAGCAGGAAGACGGCACCAAGAGTGCTCCCCGGGATTACATCGACCAGAATACTGCACAGTCCTTCCTGCACTTTGGCGTAGACCCCACCGGTCTGGACAAGCGCAGTGCCGATACCTACTACACCGAGCAGATCGACGGCAAGGAATCCATCCGTGTCATCTTCAACCCGGCCATCACCCACCCTTGGGCACACTTCTCCAAGAATGTTGTTGCTGACAGCGTCACCTTCTTTGACAAGGCACTGGATGCTCCCATCAAGCTGGATGCCAACAACCAGACATGGCAGTGGAAGGCATTCTTCAATACGGTGGGCATCGCTGGCTTCTTTATGTTCGTCATCTACGCCGCCATCGCCCTTCTAGACGCTCGCTACTTTGCAGAGCTCAAGCCTGCTGCAGACGCACAGCCGCTCCCTGCTCCCAAGGGCAAGGGCAAGGGCTGGTACTGGGGCGGTCTTGCATTTGGTGCCATCATGGGCGTGATCCTCTACCCCACCATCTATGCATGGTGCAGTAAGAACCGTCCGGCATTCTGGAATCAGGAAGCCACCTGGTACATCGGTATGTGGACCTTCCTCTGTGGCGTGTTTACCATCCTGTTTATGGTGGTGGCCTATAACTGCTATAGCAAGAAGAACGGCCTGGACCTAGCAGAGCGCGGCGTGAAGATCAGCGGCCGCAAGCTCTGGAAGACCATCGTTCTGTCCCTTATCGTGGTGGTCGCCGCCTATGCGCTGGTGTTCATCTCCGACTACCTGTTCCTCACCGACTTCCGCCTGTGGTGCTTCATCACCATCCGTGCATTTGCACCCATGCATTTTGCCACCATTGCAAAGTATCTGGTGTTCTGGCTGGTGTACTACATTGCCCTGTCTGTTGCCACCAACGGCTTCAACTTTGTACAGCTGGGTAAGTCCAATTGGCTCAGCACTCTGGTGCAGATGTTCTTCGTCTTTATCGGACCCGAGATCATGATCGGCGTTCAGTACATCACCTTCTACAACAAGGGTTTCCTGTGGTCCGAGCTTACTCACCTTGGCGGCTCCATTACCGGCATCTGGCTCTACCCCATCGTTTTCATGCTGCCCCTTGCCGTCTTTGTGTGCAGCAAGATCTACAAGAAGTCCAAAAACCCCTACATCGGCGGCATCATCATGGGCATTCTCGCCTGCGTGGTCTCCGTCACCAACACCCTCACCCTAGGCTAAGCGCACCCACTCTGTTCCTCTGGATCAGGGCTGCAGCGGTGTGACTGCGTTGTAGAAAAGCCGGGCTGCTCCACAGTTTCTGTGCAGCAGCCCGGCTTTGTGTTATCTGGGCATTTTTAAGATCAGCGGTTGGGTGCCATCCTTATTCCATCAAAAGCCATTGGGATGGCCGAGTATTTTATACCAACAGGTATGCGCTGTGGAGCTTTTATTCTGCGATGGGCATGGTCTGGTATCGTGAAGAGGATGAACACCCGGTTCTGCTCGTCCAGCCAGCCGTTTTTCACGGACAGGCTCATGCGGTCCAGCAGGATACCGTACAGGGTCTTGGCATCGGTTGACAGGCTCTGGAACCGTAGCTCCTGAAACAGAGCCTTTGGAATGCGGTAGAACGAAAACAGCTCTCCGGCTTGCCCGTAGAAATAATCAAGGATCATGCTGTTTTTCAACCGTCTGTCCTAAAACGAACGTGATTCTTCGTGCGTAGGAAGATGTTTTTGCAACATAAATAACAGGCATTTTGAAAACTCACCTCCAGTCATTCAGTTGAGATATGTACATAAATTGACGTTATACCGTATATGTTTTATGGTGCGTATACCGATTGCTATATTTTGTATAGAGCAACGCGATATTTGATAACTTTTTTTGGGCATTTTCATCTTCGCTGGGTGCGTAACCGTCGGCACTGTTTTTGCCGATTTGTGCAATAAAAAAGAAACAGCCAGAAAAATCTAACTGTTTCTCGTCAATTTTATTGTATAGGGGATATAATCCGAATCATCCCCATACGGTGCGTGATCCGCAAGAAGTATTCAGATGGTCGCCCGTTCAAATCGCATCTGAAGCGCATCCCTCCTGAAGTGTGACTTTTTCACATTGAAGCAAGAACGGCAATTTTTTCTCGAAAGTAATGCTCGTCTGAAAACCCGCATTACGCCTATATTTTTTTGCCGTTTCGCAAAGAAATGTTCTGTTCTTTGGGGGCTTCTTTAAGGTCCGCATGGGAGAGCGTTCGGTTCGCATCCGAAAGGTCGAGGGTTCGACTCCCTTCGAGTCCATAAAACGCCGTATCGTGTTAAACGATACGGCGTTTCTTTTTGTCTTGGGTAGCGCTGCCCATCGGGATGTGATACAAGCAAGTTGCTATCCAATGACCTCAAAAATAAATTGTACTACGATCGTTTTTAAAAAGTTCTGTATTACTACTCGCACCAGACAAGGAAGATCCAAACCTTTTCTCGAAAGAGAAGGGTTCGGATTTTTTGTTTTTGGCGGCGTGCCCCGCCGCACAACAAAAGCATCCGCAGCGCATGGCCGGGCTGCTTCAGCTCAGGCGCAGTGCGCTGCGGATGCTTATTTTTTATGCCGCGCCCCCTCTCCTGATGGGAAAGTCAGGGCATCGGCTGCGTTTTGATGTCATTTGCCGGAACACGCCCGCGTTCCTGGCTCCCCAGTCAGGGGAGCTGCCGGGCGAAGCGAGACTGAGAGGTTTTAGCCTGCCAGCTTACGGTAGGCGTTCAGCACCTGATAGGCCGGGATGCTGCTGCCCGGGGCAAATTTGCCGTTCAGGCGGCGCTTCATCAGCCCCTGCTCCACGCACCACTGGGCTGCCTTAGCGGTATCCGGGTCTGCCACGTCTGCAAAGGCCGGGGCCTCGGCAGGCTCGGGACGGCCTGCGGTGTTCCACAGCAGCAGCGCGGTCTGGGCGCGGTTTTCGGGTGCAGCCACGCCTTCCGGCAGCAGGGCTTGCAGCTTCTGGCCGGAAACATAATTGTACACGCCGTAGCCTACAACGCCAGCCGCCACTGCGCCTACTGCCGCCACGATGACGACCGCACCGCCGCCGTCACCGCCGCCGGAGGGAGGCGTTACCGGGGGTTCCGGAGGTGTTACCGGGGGTTCCGGAGGCGTTACCGTGCCGCCGCCAGTGGAGCCGCCGGTGCCAGTCACATCCAGTTTGAAACTTACTTCCAATATATCGCTTCTGCACTTATAAGCGTAGTACACTACGTTTGTGCCTTCATCGACTGTCAGAATGTTCCCGTTGGCTTTGCCATGCTCCCATCCTGTAACCCGGTTTATATCAAAGTTCCCGGGCAGATTTCGCAGGTCAAACGTACGGTCAGGGTTCAGGGTAACGGTGTAAACATTTTCACCGCTGTAAATATCCGTGTAAGTGAAATTGAGATTCGGGTTGTTGTCCAAATTCAGGCTGGTGAGATGGTTATCCCCAAGCCACAATTTAGTCAATTCTGGACTATCGCTGACATCCAGCACGGTCAGCTGGTTGTTGAAACAGTTCAGATCCTTTAAGGAAATCATATTGTTCAGGTTTAGCTGAGTCAGCTGGTTGTTGGCACAATTCAGTTTCTTCAGCAGTTTATTTTGGCCCAGAATCAGCGATGTCAGCTGGTTTTTTTGGCATTCTACCCTTTCTAGATTGGGTTTATGAGTCACATCTACGTCCAGCTCTGTCAACTGATTTGCAGAACAGTTGAGTGCTACCAGAAATTTACTATTTTTGACATCCAGTTGCTCCAGATCATTGTTTGAGCAATCGAGAGTCAGCAATTCTTTCAGATGCGATACATCCAGCTGTTCCAACTTGTTCTCGGAACACTTCAGATAGTAAATTTGGGGATTCTTGCTCAGGTCTAGCTGGGTCAGTTGATTCTTATTGCATATCAATTTTTCCAACGCTGGATTCTGCCTCAGGTCTAATTTCTGGATAGAATTGTTTCCGCAATTCAACTCTTTCAGGTTAGGGAACGCCTCAATGCCTTTTAAGTCACTGACACCCTTGTTATTGATTTCGATTGTCGTGACATTTCTTTGTTGTTCGACCGTGAGGACATCTCTGCCACCTGCTTTGTAGGTTTTGATGTAATTTCTAAAGTTATCGTCGGGGAAATTATCCTCATTGATGGGCAGACTGGTTTCAAAGATGAATGTGGGGTTTACTCCATTGCCGCAATTGTATTGGTAGCTCACCTCGTCTGCGCCCGCATTCACACTTAGCGTCGTGCCGGAAACAGAGCCGCCATTCCAGCCGGTTGCCTTGCTCACGTCAAAGCCGGGCAGGGTGGTCAAGTCAAACGTTCCGTCTGTACGGACAGCAATGGGACGCCTGTTGCCATCAGCCGTTATCGTACCGCTGATTCCAGTAACGTCTACACAAGCCAACCGATTCTTTGCACAATTCAGATGACTCAAACTGTGATTTTGGCTCAGGTCCAGCGTTGTCAGCTGATTATCATTGCATATCAGAGATGTCAAGCCGCCATTCTGTTTCACGTTCAGTTCCGTCAATTTATTATTGCTACAATCCAGCTGTGTCAGCTGCGTCTGGTGCCCGACATCCAACTCCATCAATTGATTTCCAGAGCAATTCAGTTCTTTCAGCCTGAAGCATTGGCTGACATCCAACGTCATCAGGTCGTTGTTGGAACAATCAAATTTGACCAGTTCCCCTACGTTCCACATTACGATATTCGTTATGTTGTTATTGGAGCAATCCACCTCTTCAAGATTCAGCCCAGAGCGATTGCCCAGATTCATGTGGGTCAGTTTATTATTGGAGCAATTCAGTTTTTTCAGTCCGCTTGAAAGAATAGGAAGATAATCTTTCAGTTGATTCCCGGAACAATCCAGCTCCTTCAGTTTGAAATTCATGCTAACATTAAGTGTTGTCAAGCCGATACCATGGCAATCCAGCTTTTCGAGATCTTCAAAGAAACGGATTCCTTCAAGACTTGTGATTGCATAACTGGTTGGAATCGTCATATTCTGGATATCCACATCAAGCTTGCCATCGTTGTTTGTGTCACAACAATCTCTGAGAAAGCGCTGAAATTCCGCATCTGGGAAATTAAGCTTAAAATCCGGCGAATCAAAAGCAATTCCCGTGTTTGCCGCAAAGGCGCTGAAGGGCAGGAAGGTGAACACCATGGCCAGCGTCAAAAGGGCGCTGACAAGGCGCGTTCGTTTTGAGAATCGTTGTTTCATGGGGTGCTCCTTTCTGTTATGGGTTGTATTGCTGCAGGGCGTTTTTCTGGGCGGCGGCGGTAAGGGCGTCCAGAGCGCTCATCACGTCCCGGTAGTTTGGAGGAAACTTGTTTTCCCCGTGGGCTTCGATGCGGGTGCCGTCGGCAAGGACGGCTTCCAGCCGGAAGCTGCTGCCGTCCAGCACGTTGGGGTCATGGCCGGAGAAGCCTGCCCAGCCGCCCACGCCGTACTCCTCCAGAATGGCCTTGGCCTGTTCCAGAAGCTCCGGCCCGGCCTGCTCTTGGTACACTTCTTCGTGGTACAGCTCCAGCTCCACCCGGGTGCCCTCGGGGGTGCGGGTGAGGCAGGTGCGGGAGATGGGCTGGATATAGCTGCCCTGCTCCCAGAACTCCAACGTTTCAAGGTCAGCCAGCGCCGGGGCGGAGGCCGCAGGCTCCGGGGGTGTTGGGGCGGGGCGGCTGGAGCTGCGGCTGAGCAGTGCCGCCCCCACCGCCAGCCCCAGCAGCACCAGCGAGAAAGTGTGCATGGGTCGTCTCCTCCTTTCTGTGCGTATGGGTCAGTCTCCTTCACTTGCCGTGGGGGGCAGAATGGTCATTCGTCCGTCCACCACCGCGTCCAGCATCTCGTGCTCCCGGAAATACTCCATCAGGATATCCTGACAGGAGGTTGCCACGCTGCGGGGCTTCTGGAGCTTGCAAAGGGTATCGTAGGAGATGTTGAAAAAGCTCTCGATGTTTTTGAAGTGGTAGTTCTGCAGCCCCACGGTGAACAGGGCATCATCGCTGATCTCCTTGCCCACCTCCTTGCCGCAGTAGGTAAAGTAATCAAAATCGCCCTTGGCGCGGTCGTAGCGCAGCCGCAGGGTGGAGGGCAGCTGGTAGAACTCGGTGTGCCCGGCGTAGGCTTCCTCCCGCAGCATGTAGCGCAGCATCTGCCGCAGCTGCTGTCCGGTCACCTTGAACATGAACACGCCGTCGTCGTAGGGGAAGCCCTCGATGAGGTCGCCGTAGGTAACGATGGGGCCCAGCTTTTCGGCCCGGATGCTGCCGGAGCCGATCAGCATCACATCCACCCCAAGGCTGCGGGTAAAGATATCGGCAAACAGGTTGCCAAGCTCGGTCTCCTGCGTGCGCTGGGGGTGGGTAAGCTCCCGGCGGAAGCGCCCTACGATGTGGCTGTACTTTTCGTCCACCTGACTGGTGAAGCGGTGCAGCACCTGCTCCATGGCGGGGTTGCGGGGGCAAGTCTCGGCGCAGATGGGCACGGTGCGCCATGTGTAGGAATCGATGCAGTTGTTGTCCGTGTCCACGATGATGTCAAAGCGCCCGATCTGGTCGGTGCCGGTGCCCGCCTGCGCAATGACCACGCCGTTTTCCTCCACCGCGTGCTCCGGCAGGGTGTGGCTGTGCCCGCCGATGATCAGATCCACTCCCCACGCCGGGTCCAGCTGGCGCGCCAGATGGCGGTCCTCCTCAAAGCCGATGTGGGTCAGCAGCACGGTGAAATCAATATCGATGCTGTTGTGGGCGTTGCAGATCTTGCCCACCTCGGCGGCAGCGGCGGCGGTGTCCACAAAGGAGCCTACCAGAGATTCGGACTTGGTCTGGTTGATCACGTCCTGCGTGATGATGCCGATGAACAGGATGTTCATGCCGTCCATCCGCAGGATCTTGTAGGGGGTGAACAGCCGGGTGGGGGTGTTTTTGATGTAGAGGTTTGCGTTGATGATGGGAAAGCGCGCGCATTTTTCGATGAACAGCAGGTGGGCGATGCCGTAATCCACCTCGTGGTTGCCGATGGTGACCACGTCCGGGGCAAGGGCGTTCATGATCTCGATGGTGGAAAGCCCCTTGTATTCGGAATCAATGACCGAGCCCCGGAACATATCACCTGCAATGACGTAGATGGTGTTGGGCTGTTCTGCCCGCACCTTTTCGATGTAGCCGGACAGCATGGAAACGCCGCCCACCAGTTTTTCGTCCACCTGCTCTGCCAGAAAGTCTCCGTGCAGATCATTGGAGTGGAGGATGGTGATCGTTTTGGTGTGTTTCATGGTGCATTCCTCCCGGTGTGGGTCGGCGGCGGTGGTCACCCCATGGCCTCCTGCCGTGCAAAGTAGACCGTGTTGACAAGGCTCAGGTAGCTCTCCTGACCGTCCAGATAGAACTTCAGGGCAAGGGTGTCCTCGTCCTCCAGCGTGACGGCGTAGCGGGAGCCGTCCTCCCCGGTAAAGGTGGCGTACCACTCCTGATTGGAGCGGAAGGGTACCTCCGGGGTGCCCTCCTGATAGAACAGGTCGGCTTCCTCCACGTTCAGCTCCGGGTAGGGGGTGATGTAGCTGGCGGTCAGGGGCAGCTGGCTGCCCTCGGTGTCGGCGTCTGTGGGCAAAAAGCACATCCGGTCGGCGTCTGCGGGGTCGGTGTCAAAATAGCCCTCGTCGGTGTCGCGGCCGGTCTCCAGCCAGTTGCCCTCCAACGACCATGGGCTGGTGTCGGTCTCCCAGTCGTCCCCTTCCGGGTAGATGGTAAAATCGCACACGCCCTCGGCTTCCACCACATGGCCGTTCTCGCCGGAAAGGAAGGGGCTGAACACCAGCTCTTCGCCGGTGCTGGGGTACAGCTCCACCTCGGTGTTGGGGGCGATATCGCTGATGTTGCACAGCAGCAGGATGGGCTGGCCGTCCTCGCTGTAATAGAGCTGTTTACCGCGCTGGAGCGGGTTTTCGGCATCGTCTGTCAGGCTCGTCTCGTAGACGAACAGGGTGGCATCCGGGTCCTGCGGGAAGATGCAGTACAAATCGCACCCGCCATCCGGTGCCACGACCCAGTGATCCTGCGGGATGTCATAGACGAAGCTCCACAGCTGGCGTAAGTCCGGCTGGCTGTCCAGCACCTTCTGCACATCGGTGGTCACCTCGTAGGAGCCGCCCAGATACAGCACACAGACGCGGTATTCGTCCTCCCCTGCCAGAAGGCGCATGTAGGTCACGTCCTCCGGCTCGGTGTACTCCTGTTTGGCGGAGGACGATGCGATCATGTTGTCTCCGTCCAGCATTTTTTCGGGCTTGGAGCTGGACGCGCTGCTGCCTTTGGACGACCCGCCGCAGCCTGCAAGGCCGATGGTCAGCGCCAGCAGGGCTGCCAAAAGTTTGATCTTTTTCATAGGTTCTCCTTTCTCATGCCCTGCCGGGGCGCACCTCAGGGGGCAGCGCCGGGCGTTGGGTGTTGGGAAAAATCGTCTACGCCCTCCACCGGCACAGGGCGGCTGGTCTCGGCGGAAAGCTGCGGGTTCCAGTCCAGCGGGCGTCCGGTGCTGCAATAGACCGTTACCATGGTGTCGGTGTCCTCCCTGCTGCCGTTGCACAGCAGCAGAATGGGCTGGCCACCCTGCCTGCCGTAAAGTTCCTTACCCGTCTCGTTCGGGTACTGAGGATTCTGCTTTTCATAGACAAAAAGCGTATCCTCCCTGCGCACGGCAAAGATGCAATATAGCTCCCGCCCGCCGCCCGGCGCTGCGATCCAGCGGTCTGCCGGGATGTCCGCAACGAACTGCCACGGCTGTTCCGGTAAGCTGTCCAGCACGGCGTGCACATCGGTGGTGCGCTCCGGGACGCTGCCCAGATAGAGCACCCCGGCAAGGTCTCCGTTTTCCCCGGCCAGCTGCCGCATTGCGGCAAGCTGCTCCGGCTCAGCGGAATCGGCACCGGAAGCCGCTGTGCTGCTGCCCTGCCCGGCGCTGCCGGGGGCGGGGCGGACGGGGTCGCCGTCCACCGCACCGCACCCTGCCAGACTGAAAGCCAGTGCAAGCAGTGCTGCAAAGGTTTTCATGGCTTTCATATCAGCTCCTTTTGTTTCAGGCCCACGGGTCGGCAGATTTCGGTATCCGGATACCGGTCATCAGGTATTGCTCCCACAAGAACCACTGCCCGTCGCCCTTGCGGCGCAGCTTGATGGGGCGGGGACTGTCGGCGCCGCCGCAGGGGATGAACAGCTTGCAGTAGCCCTCCTCGGTGTTGGAGGTGTGGTTGCTGCCCACCAGCAGGGTGAAGGGCTGGCGGGGGGTATAGCCGTTTTCCGGCGACGCACCCACAAAGTAGGAGAACGGGATATAGCTCTTGCCGTCCCGGAAGCGGTCGTTCAGGAAGGAGATCTCCTGCCCGTTCAGCGGGCGGGGGCCCCGCAGCCAGTTGAGCATCTCCAGCCCGATGTTTTTATCGGCACCGTAGGCGCACAGCGCGCAGACGGTGAGGGCTGCGGTCTTAAAGGGGGTGTCCAGACTGGCCTCCGGCAGTGCCTGCATCTGGGCAAGGCTTTCCGGCAGAGCCTGAAAGGTAAAGGTGACGGTCTGGTTGCCGGAAACATTTGCGGCGGCCTGCTTCATCTTATCAAAAAGTCCCATGAAAATACTCCTTTCTGTTTCAGCTGTGAGGGTTCAGCTCCGGTTCGGGTCATGGCGGGGCACGGTCCGCCTGCGGACGATCTTCTGGTTCAGATCCAGACTGAGGTTTACAAAATAACCGTTTTCAAAATACCATGCAAGGTCTTTAGTGTCCATGCCAACGCTGTTGCACAGCCACCGCAGGGGTACCTCCGGCCCGGAGTGGCTCTCCACCTTGCGGGCGATGGTTCTTGCATGGTAGCGGCGTTTTTCGTTGCGTGCGAACGGAACAAGGGGCACTGCACACACCACGATCCAGAACACATAGCCTCCGATGTGGGAATAGTCCTTATCCTGCAAACTCAGGCAGAGGGTATACAGCCCACCAAAGGAGCAGAACACGCAGAAGGCAAGCCCTGCGTTCCGCAGCCATTTGAGGACACGGGGAATCTCGCCGCGGGCTTTTTCCGAAAGATAAGGGTTCATAAACATACTCCTTTCAGAACGAGCCGCCTCCACCGCCGTGGGTGGTGCCGCTGGAAGAGGTGTGGGTGGAGCTGCCGCCGGAATCGCTGGAGCTGGACTCCTTCGGCCGCTCGGTGCGGTGCACGTCACGGTACAGGAACAGATCCCGCTGGTTGGTCAGCTTCATGCTGCCCTCCCGCACATAGCTGGCGGCATTCTCCTGAAACGCCACGCTGCGCAGCTGGCTTTTCATCACATGGACGACGACCCATGCCAGCACAAGGCCGATGCCCAGCGCAAGGAACAGGTACATGAGAGACAGCGGCTCCCGGGGCAGGTTATTCACATCGTAGGGGTGGCCCGCCCGGGCAGCGTCGATGTAAGTATCCGACCATTGGACAAAGGTGCGGAAGGCACCGGCGTAGTCTCCATCGGCCATGAAGGGGGTTATCTGCTCGCCAAGGTACTGGATGCCGGCATCCGTAAAGGCGGTGATGCCGTAGCCGCAGGTGGAGATATGCCACTTGCGGTCGCCTACGCTCACCAGCAGCAGCACGCCGTCCATATCGGAGCCGTAGCCGAACTGGCAGAAGTCATACAGGTCATCAGCATAGGCCTCCATGCTGTCGTAGTCCACGCTTTCCAGCGACTCGATGGTGGCAATGACCACATCAAAGCTCTGGCGGACGCTCAGCTCCTCCAGCGAAGCCTCCAGTTCATTATCCTCGTCCTCGGTCAGAACTTCTGCGCTGTCGTTCATGCGGTAGTACAGGTCGGCAAAGCCGCCCTCCACCGCAAAGGCCGGAACAGCCAGCGCCGCCGCAAGAATCAGTGCTGCCAGCGCCGCAAAGAGGGAGTGCAGTCGGTTGGAAGTCTTTTTCATCGTTCGTCCCTCCTTTACAGGATCCGTGCCAGCCACAGCAGCCACATCACGCCGTAGGACGCGGCGGAAAGGGCAGCCGTAAGGCCCAGCATCCACTTGCGGGCAGCGCCCTTGTCCACGGGCAGGTCACCCACGAATTTTCCGGTCTGACCATTCATGGCAAACAGGTAGTTTTCGCCCCGCCAGCTGGTGCTCAGCAGCCAGACCGGGAACAGGGCGTACTTTGCCTTGCCGCCGTGCAGCTGGATGCTGCTGTTTTCCACCTTGACCGAATCGTAGCCGGTAACGGTCTGCTGGAACGTCTCCTCAGTGGAGCGGCGGATGCGCTTGTTGGCCCGCTCGATGCTGTCCTCGGCGTTCACATCGTATTTGTCCGCCACATAGCCGGCCAGATAGGCGGTCTGGAAGGGGATGGCATCCTGCATGGCAAAAGGCTCGATGGACTCCATCAAGTCGTCCTCGATCTTGGACGAGCCGTCCACCGGCACTGCGTCAAATCCCAGCGTACCGTCCCGCCGGACGGAGTAGTAGTTGGTCTCGGTATAGTCGTATTTGCTGTCCGACCAGCAGCGGGTCCGGGTAGCGGTGAACCGCAGCTGAGCGTCGGCGTCGCTGTCGAAGAGCCAGAAGGGCACATACACACCCTTGATCTCGTCGATGTGGTTCTGGCTGCGGAACACCCGGGGCAGCAGGGTCTTGCCCTTGAGATGTTCCTGCAGCTTTGCCTTGGCGGCCTTTTTGTCCAGCTTGAAGGGGATGATGAGGTCGGGCCGCAGGGCCCCGGCAAACTGCCCGGTGAGGACGATGGGGTTGCCGCAGAAGGGGCAGGCGGACGCCGCCATGGTGTCATCGCCCACGATCTCGCCGCCGCAGCTCTTGCAGCTGTAAGTATGCAGACCGGAGGTCTCTCCTTCTGCCCAGCTGCCGCCGGGGGTGGCCCACTCCATCTCGCTGGGCTTTTCGTCCTTCAGTTCCTCATCATAGCCCTTGAGCGTATCCACGTCGAACTCGGTGTCGCAGTAGGGGCATTTCATCTTCTGGGTGGCGCTGTCAAATTGGATGGCGCCATCGCAGCAGGGGCACTTATATTCCAGCATTCCTGCCATAGCGTTTCCTCCTGTTGTTTCAAAGGGGGCCGGGGGCTCTTCCCCGGCCCCGCTGTTTTTGCGTCAGTCTTGCCGCCAAAGCGGTCGGCTCAGAAGTCCGTGGTGATGCGGAACACCACCGGTTCGTCCGGCTCCTTGGCGGTCTTGCCGTAGTGGCCCACTGCAAGGAAAGCGTTTTCTTCCAGCGGCAGGAAAACATCAAAGGTGCAGAAGTCGCCGCACAGCTGGCACAGGGTCTCGCGCTCGCCCACAGGCAGGGATTTTTCCAGGAAGGTGCCGTCCGGCCCGTACAGCTCCCACATATAGCCCGTGTCCAGCAGATAGCCGTTGGGGCGCTTCATCATCACGGCGTTAAAGCTGCCCACCGGCTGCGAGCTGCGGGCCAGCTCATTGCCGTCCAGATCAAAGGCAGCAAAGTAATCATCGCCGTTGGATTCCAGCTCGCCCACCGTCAGCAGCTCGTCCCCGCTGAGGTTCAGGGAGGATATGCTGTAGAAGGGGCCCATCTCGTTATCGCCCTCCAGCGTCAGCTCGGTGTACTCGCCGTCCTGCACCAGCACCGGCGCGGAGTTGGTCCGGTAGAGCACGGTCAGATCCCGGTCCTTGGAGGAATAGCAGCGGCCCCAGTAGTCCAGTGCGTCGCCGGGCTCCTCCGGGTCGCTGCTGTTCAGATCGTAGCAGTAGACATCAAAGGTTTCCAGGACATACAGGATGCCATTGCGGTCGATGCTGAGGGCGTCGCTGCCGTCAATGTTGTACTCTTCCACCGGGGTCAGCCGGTCGTCCTTGATGGCATACTCGAAGATCTTGGCAGACTGCTCTTCATTGTCCTCGTTGTAGAAGCTGAAGAAGTAATTGCCCCGGTAGCTATCCGCTTTGATCAAATGATAGGCACCGCATACCTCGCGGCGGACGTCAAAGGGAATGTACTGTGCCTTGAAGGTGTAGTCGCCGATGGTCAGTTCCCCGGTCTGGAACTGGGTCACAGGGGGCCCTGCAGGGGCGGCTTTGTCCTCTGCAGCTTCCGGCTGTGCCGAAGCGGACGGGGCACTGCTGCTGGAAGCCTGTGCACTGGAAACGCTGGAAGCGCTAGAAGCGCTGGCAGCACCGGAGCCGCCGCAGGCGGTCAATCCGAGGGCGGCGGTGGCAAGGCCCATGGCCTTGAGGAAATCTCTGCGCTGGATCTTTTTCATATTCGTTCCTCCTTTTTCAGTCACTGCACCTTTGCAAAAGCTTCATCGGCCCGGCGGCTGTACAATGCCATGCCGCCGGTCTGGGCATCGTTTGCCAGATTGATGTTCTCCACAAAGCGGGCCTTCTCCTCCTCGGAGAGCTGCCCGCCCTTCATGGCGGCGGATGCCACGGCACCCATGGCACTGATCATGCCCACCTGGCCCTTCAGCTCCCGCTCTTCTGCCTTGGACATCCGGCGGCCAAACAGGCTCGTCTCGTTGTCGTGGACCCCGAAGATGTGGTCCAGATGCTGCCGTGCGATGTGGGCATAGCCGATCTCCCGCTGGTCCCGCTTGCTGAAGCAGATGACCAGCTCCTGCTTGATGTAGGGGTGGGGATGCATGCCCCGCTGGGTCTGGGCCTCGGTGATGCTGCGGGGCTGCACCAGCTTCAGCTTCAGGCCGCCGCCGTTGAGGGTGGGTTTCTGGCCCGGCTCCTTGGCGGGGGTCTCGTCCAGATACTCCTCATAGCTGGCGATCTGGTCGTAGCGGATCAGCTCCGGCATCTTGCCCCGTCCGCCGGTGCGATCGTCGATGTACAGCATTCCAAGCTCATCGCAGAACACCAGCCCCATCTGCGACGGGGTGGAGGGGTATGCGTTGACCCGGAACTCGGTCTTGTCGAACACCTCGTCGAACACCCGCTTCATCCGGGCCATATACTCCATGTGCTCCTTGGCCTCGTCCAGCGTCAGCTCGCTGAGCCGGATATATTTGGAGCACTTGTTGCCGCAGTCATCGCAGAGGAACTGTCCGTCCCGCAGCTTGGAGCGGTGCAGGGTGCCGCACTCCTTGCCGCAGACGGCGCAGTTCTGTTTTGCGAACAGGTTGGAAAAGAATCCCATCATGGTATGCTCCTTTCATTGCTCTGTATTTGTCAGATCAGGTCTGGTCGCTGTCGTCAAAGGGGTCGCCGCACTCCGGGCAGAACTTGGGCGGGTGAGCGGGGTCTGCCGGTTCCCAGCCGCACTTGTCGCACTTATACTTGGGCGTACCGGTGGGCTTGGGTTTACCGCACTCGGAGCAGAACTTGCCCTTGTTCACCGCACCGCAGCTGCAAGTCCAGCCTTCTGCTGCCGCCGGGCGGGGCTTGCCGCACTCCGGGCAGAACTTGCCCGTAACGGTAGCACCACAGCTGCAGGTCCAGCTGTCCGCAGCGGGCTTCGGCTCCGGCTTTTTGCTGCCACATTCCGGGCAGAATTTGCCGGTAACGGTAGCACCGCAGCTGCACTTCCAGCTGTCTGCCGGGGCGGGTGCGGGGCGGCTGACCTGCTGGGGCGCGTCCACGCTGTCCGGACGGGCCTGCTGGCCCATGGCAAACAGGTTCTGGGCGCTCATGCCGCCCATGCCGCCTGCACCGGCTGCCATGCCCATGCCCATAAAGCCGGTCATGGCACCGGCAGTGTTGCCGGCGGCGGTCTTCATGGCATCGATCTGACCGCCCACCAGACGGGCAGCGGCGGTGGTGGGATCGGTGGTCATGGCGTTTTCTTCCCACTCGGTGATCTTCTTCTGCTGCTCCTCCGGGATGGACAGGGAGTTGATGTTGAAGGAGAACACTTCAATGCCGCGCTTTTTGCGCCAGACATTCGACAGCTGCTCGTTGAGGGCATCCGAGATCTCCAGCGTGTGGGCGGGGATCTCGTAATACTGCACCTTGTTGGCAGAAAGAGTAGCCAGCGCGGGCTGCAAAGCGTTCAGCAACTCACTCTTCAGGCGGGGAGCGATCTCGGATGCGTCATACTGGGTGGAGACGTTGCTGCACACGTTGGTGTAGAACAGCAGCGGGTCGCAGA
>OGKR01001363.1_pt1 | contig 18263 bp, 13 predicted proteins | sample 1572431 | NCBI WGS metagenome assembly OGKR01 (sample SAMEA2582079, study PRJEB24529) | metagenome | biome: Human gut stool | place: China | collected 2011 | reverse complement strand
CACAAAGGTAAAAGAGATTAGAGGTTGGGACAAGAGCCATACAGTGAGTGCTTACTATTATTTTAATTCCCTTTTGCATGTTTTATTTTTTACGCCCATTCATTACATGCTGATATTACAATATTTATTTTACCTTATGTTCTCCATACCCGTAACCATATCCATAACGCTTACCATATCCATAATACTTGCCATATTTACCATAACCATAGTAATAACCGTATTTTCTTTTCTGCAAATCCAATCCATTGATAGCAATACAGAGCTTGGGCAATTTATCATTTTCAGCAAGCTCATTCACCAAAGTAAACTCAGCCTTGCGGGTATAGTCAGCACGACATACATAGACAGACAAATCAGCTACACGTCCTATGAGTAAGGTATCAGTTACCATACCCACCGGTGCCGTATCCAATATCACGTAATCAAAATTCTGCTTCAAAGTTTCGATGGCTTTCTCCAACCCGTCACGAGCCAATAGCTCTGTTGGGTTAGGGGGAACAGTTCCACCGGGAAGAATATACAAATTCTTGTTTATATCAGAAGTCTGTACCAAATCCATCAGATTCGTAGTTGTATTAGTCAAGAATTGAGTAATACCGTGCTCCTTTTTAGGAATATTGAATACTTTATTCAAGCCCGGTTTACGAATATCAAGTCCTACAATTACTACTTTTTTTCCTAACAAAGAGAGACTGATAGCTAAATTTGCTGATATAAAGGATTTACCTTCACCACTAACTGTAGAAGTCACCAACACTACTTTCTTACCCTTCTCAAGCATAAACTGGAGATTGGTACGAACGTTTCGGAAGGTCTCACTCATCAGGTTATTCTGATTCTCAAACACAGCAATGGAACCGGACTTCTCATCCGCCAACGGTATATCACCCACCACCGGAAGCGAAGTCAATCTTTCCACATCACCGCGACCTTCTATTTTGAACTTAGTCAGACCGATCAGATAAATGATACCGACGGGAATTCCCAGTCCTACTATCAAAGCCCCCAGATAAATCGTCATCCGTTTGGGAGAGACCGGACTGTTATCCGGAATCGCCTCGTCAATGATTTTGGCGTTATTCGCCGTAGCAGCCAACGTGATGGCATTCTCTTCACGCTTCTGAAGCAACATCAGGTAAAGACCTGCCTTGATTTCTTGCTGACGGGCGATGCTTACGAACTGACGTTCTTGAGTGGGTGCATCATTGATACGACGAGAGTAACGTTTTGCCTCGCGATCCAGATCCGTTTTCGTAATCTGCAATCCATTCAACGTAGCATCCAACGTAGCTTGTACGTTGCTGCGCATGGCACGAATGCTAGTATCCAGATTGATGATAGTCGGGTTGTTTTCTGTCGAGGTACGTAACAAACGCTTCCGTTCCACCAACATTTCATTGTAACGGTCTATTGCATTGGCCGAAGCGGCATCTTGCAAGCCAATGTTACTAGGTAACACTTCATAATCATTGCCTGACATATAACGTTGAAGGTCTGCCACAAGGTTGATTTGTGTCTGATTCTCCACCCGTTTCTTTTCGTATTCCGCATTGCCCGTCAAGGCAATCTGGGCTTCACTTGTTAGGTCGGTAATACCGGCACTACGCTTGAAATTTTCCAAGTCCTGTTCTGTGGTGCCCAGTTCCTTTGAAATAATACCAATGCGATCGTCTATAAATTCAGCCGTTTTCTGTGCTACCTCATTCTTGTCATTATTGGCATTGATATTATACATTTCGAGTAACTTATTGATATAGTCCTTACCGCGCTGAGTACTCGAATTTTTCAGTGAGACGACTACTACGGAAGTCGTCTTTGATGTGGGAGCTATCGACAGAGAGCTTGCGTATTCTTTTGCCACAGAAAAAGGTCTGTTGATGAAAGCCGTGATATGACGAACTTGTGTCACACTTTCCGGACGAACCGATGACAACGTATCATTGTTCGTAAAAAAAGCAACCGTGCCTTCATCTGTAGGAAATACAGCAGGCAGTTTATCGAATTGTTTTTGATATTTTTTTTCTCCCACTGCAATCTGTACATCCATCGCACCCGTAGGCTGCAAAACCATGTTCACTTCCATTGTATGCGGAAGTTTCTCTGCTTCCTGCGGAGTTAAGCTTACCTGTACAGGAGAAGTACGATACAGTTCCCTGCCGGGAAACTCATCTTCGTCCATATAAGTCACAAACAAACCTAATTGATTGACCACCTCTCTCGCCAATGATTTCGAACGCAAAACTTCGATTTCATTGTCTACGTTGTTCGACGAAGAGACAAAACCATCCAATCCCATCTTTTCCAATTCGGAGGACATACTGGCACCGCCTCCTTTCTTATCGTCTTTTATCAGAACAGTCGCGGATACATTATAAATCGGTGTTGCCAGACGTAGGTATCCCCATGCAGAGGCAATACAAAGGACTACTGCTACTACGAACCAGGGCCAATGGATCAAATAGCGGAAAAGGATTTCTTGAATATTCACCTGTTCTTCAGGCTGTTCTCTATATTTTTCTTGTTTTTCCTCAATCATACGGTGTTGTTATCTGAAGATGGTTACTAATAAGCTTGCCAGTGACACCAGAATAGAAGTAGCGGAGAACCAAAGGCTCGTACTGTTACCAATGTCCGAGTTACGCGCCTTCGCCTTGTTGGGAGTCACATAAATAATATCATTCTGTTGCAACCAGTAATAAGGGGAAAGAATTGTCTCCGCCTTGTTCATATCCAAAGTCACGATTTCCTGTTTACCGTCGGCGCCTTCACGAATCAGCTTTACATTGTCACGAAGCCCCCAGACAGTCATATCACCTGCCATAGCCAAGGCTTCCAACAGGTTCACTTTCTCGTTGCTGATAGTGAAGGTACCGGGACGGGCCACCTCGCCAATTACGGAGATTTTGTAGTTGACCATACGAACAGTAACTATTGGAATTTCTTTGATATAAGGTTTGAGCATTTCTACAATCATTTGTTCAGCCTCTTTCTTGGTTAATTCGCCAACTTTCAATTCACCCAAAACAGGAAAATTGATTTTTCCTTCATTATCTACCAAATATTGCTGTAATATTGGTTGAGTAGTTGTATTTGTTATAGCTACATTATTTTGAGTAGCCACTGTCAAATTGAACGGAACCGCCAACTCAGGACTGGTACATGATACTACAATTGTCAGCAGGTCTTTCGGCATTATTTTAGCATCGTACAGGTTTTTCTGTTGAACGGTCTGTTCTACTACCTCTGCATCCTGCAGGTAAGGTACCTTTTTGTATGACTGGCAAGAAGCGAATAGAAAGATCGCTATCAAGCAGGCAATCGTATGTCTACTCGTTCTTTGTACACTCATAGGAGTGCTAAATGATTTATTCATAAAATTATTAAGTTTTTTATTCTTTATCCAGCACCTCAAACTTCGGTGAATTCTTCGACTTAAACTCCGGAACCACTTCTTTCATCAATTTCACTGTATCCATAATCTCCACCGCACGAGACAGTGTCTCAAATTCCGCATACGTAGGAAGAATATCCGTATATTCATACCGACGTACTTTGGCGATCCTGATCTTTTTATTCTCAGTAGGAATTGTATTTTCTTTGTCGCTCAAGACTTCTTCGTAGAGTTTTTCACCCGGACGAAGCCCGGTAAACTTGATCTCTATGTCTTCACCCGGACGGTATCCCGCCAGTTCGATCATGCGAGTAGCTAAATCCACAATCTTCACCGCTTGTCCCATCTCGAACACAAAGATTTCATTGCCTTTGCCCATCGTAGCAGCTTCCATCACCAAACGACAAGCTTCGGGGATCGTCATAAAGAAGCGGGTAATTTTGGGATCGGTCACTGTAACAGGACCACCGGTCGCTATTTGTTTGCGGAAGTAAGGGATCACACTCCCATTGCTACCCAGTACATTACCGAAGCGGGTAGTCACAAATTTAGTAGTTCCGGAAACTTCTCCCCGTTCGATGGCCAAGCCTAAGCTCTGCACGTAAATTTCGGCCAGACGTTTGGAGGCACCCATGACGTTGGTAGGGTTGACAGCTTTGTCGGTGGAAATCATGATCATTTTCTCCACGTTGTATTCCACACAGAAGTCGGCTACCTGACGGGATCCTACTACATTGACAAGAACTGCTTCGCACGGATTTTCTTCCATCAAAGGTACGTGTTTGTAGGCTGCAGCGTGAAACACCACTTGCGGATGAAACTTCTCGAAAGCCATTCGTAGTCGTTCGCAGCTACGAACATCACCAATGAAAGGGGTGAAATGCAATTCAGGGAATGATTTTTCTAATTCCAGGCGGATTTCGTGCATAGGGGTTTCGGCATTGTCGTACAAGACCAAATGCTTCACCCCAAAGGTGGCAATCTGGCGACACAACTCACTGCCGATACTTCCGGCAGCACCTGTTACCATCACCACTTTGCCCGAGAAGTTATCGATAATCTCCTGCATGTTGATTTTGATCTCTTCGCGACCCAGTAGGTCTTCGATTTTCACTTCGCGGATGGCTGTTTTTTTCAATCCACTGCCTACAATGTCAATGGGAGGAGAGACTAGATTCTTGATACCAATCTTTTGGCCATACCGGACGAGTGTTTCCGATTCACGCTGCACAGCCTCGTAGGAAGGAAAGATGATGCCTCCAATGGTGCGCTTGCTCATGAAATGAGTGAAGTTCTCTTCGTTTTTGAAGAAATAGACAGGCAGATCGGAGATTCGGTAGGACTTCAAACGTTGATTGGGATTGATGTATCCTACTACTTGATAATGCTTGCTGGTATACATGCGTTGTTGTAACGACACGCTTTTATCATCTGTTCCATAGATCAGTACATTCGTTTTTTTAACTCTTCCTATTTGAATCACCACAAGGTCATAGACTAATAGCAAGGTGACGCGGAAACCAACCAAAACGACAATAGATATCAACAAATCAATAAAGCAACAAGCCCAAAGATAGCGATACTCAATCCAATCACCTCCCAACAAGGAGACAATCAGTAAACCTACTTCTTTAAGCAGTAGAGCAAGTGTAATCTTACCAATGCTCTTGATTGAAGCATGGCGTATGATGTTTTTGTGGACATTGAAAAAATAGAAGAGCGCAAGGCTGAAGACTCCGGAACAAAGCAGGAGGATAAGAAAAGGTACTTTGTTGATATGAACAATAAAACCGGAAATGAATAGGATGGAAACCAGTGTACTGATCACGGACAAGAATGTATCCGACAAAAGTACAATCCAATAATTGACGTATTTTTTCTTTAACTTCAATTCTTGATAGACATCAAAAATAGCTTTAAAGAAATTCCCCATGTATTTCATTTTTATTCCCCCTGAAATTGATTACAAAGAATAGTAAACGAAAGTCGACTTTCTTTTTAGAGCAAGCCCGAGCGGGGCTACCCTACAAAGTAGCGTATCCAACTTTCTTAATTTATCTATGATTATTGATTGATTAGCTGATGATTTTAGGCTAATACTTCTACGCAACCTATCGGCATATCTACACAGGCGTATCCCAACATAGACAACCGGACGGCCACCTTCGATTTTCCATTCGTGTTTACCAACTCTCCCTCCAGTCCTATCAACGGTCCTTTGATGACCCGTATCTTCTCTCCCGGAGCCAACGGCGAGGTGCTCAAGCTGATCGTTTCGTCCGAGCAATCGAGCATAAATTTGAATCGCGCCATTTGTTGGTCGGGAATGACCGCCGGTGTGTGTTCGCCACGAAGCACCATGTAGCGGCTGATGGCAGATAGGGTGAGGACTTCTCTTTGTTCGTGCGGATCGACATGAACGAAGATCATCATCGGGAGTAAAACACGGTCAACAACTTTGCGGCGGTCGCTCCACTGGCGCGTCTCTTGCTGGATAGGGAGGAAGTTTTCAATCCCCATTTTCGTAAGTCGTTCGCTCGTTTTCTTCTCGTGACAGATGCGTACAATTGCAACTAACCAACGTTTTGAGCGCGCTACGCTGCTGCCAATCACATTTGTTGGCAGAAGAATTTGATCGTTATTTTCGTTAATGATCATGTATTTTTACCCTTCACTTCCCGTCACCTGGTGGGTGACGGATTAAATTCGGGGCAAAGATAGGCAAAATTATAAATAATAAACAAGAAAAAATGCTTTATTTTTTACTAATCACCATTTATAGTTGATGCCGAAGCTCAGAAGTTCTTTCAATTGGAAGAAGCTGTTGCCTTCTGTGGGCTTGGAGCTATCATCGAAACGGGCATGCAGATAAAGCTTGGTAGAGAGGTAGCGGTTCAGCACGAAGTTGAACGTATTCTCCCACTCTACGCGGGCCCAATGGTAATTGGTGAGGTAGTTGAGACGGGACTCCAATGTGACGGAAGCGATGATGTTCCAATTGAAGGTGGATTGTAACTGAGAACCAAAATCGTTTTTGGAACATTTGCCCTCTTCCAAACCAAACTTCGTTTCGTTGACTTCCGAGCTACCCACGTAGCGCAAGTTGTAGGTGAGCGGCGCCATAAACACAGAAAGATTAAATTTCTTCTTACTCAATTTATAATCCATACCGACACTGACCGCCAAATCTGCCGGAGACATGAAAGATGAAACCAATTCTTCACTGTTAGCTTTATATCCGTTGAAGAACTGTGTCTTAAACTCGGAAGAAATGGTATAATACCAATTTTTGAGGGCTCTCAAACCTAATTTGTTATATAAGCGGAATTGGTCGGTATTAAAAAGATATTTATGATATTCATCTGACGGAGTGGAAGTCATACCCACTTTAGCTTCCAGCTGGTTCTCAAACAGCACCTTTTCATTGTCATTATAGTTGGCGAAAATCTGAAAAGTGGCTAATCCGGAGAAGTTACTTTCACCTCCCTTATACCAGTTATCCGAAAGGTGGTTCTGGCTAATCTGCAACGATCCGTTACCTCCGGTCACCCACCAGTTCGGCCGACTAATCTTCATATTGGCTTTCCCTACATTATCATCCATATTTTCCGGTTGAAACAGATGAATAACGTTTGCTTTGGGAGATATTTTCGGCTTCACATCGTGACGGAATACATCACGACTCATGATGCGGTCTTCTGTAGTGACAACCAAGTTCGGACGTTCCAAATAAAGATCCATCAATGCACTGTTCACTATTTTCTCGGCACGCTGGGTTTTGGTAAATGCCAGGGTATCATAAGGCAGAAGTTCCGCTGTCAGTTGAGGAGTGGTGTCCCATTGCATAGGCTTCCATTCCAATTTCGAATATTGTGCCATCGGAGCATAATAATATGCCAATGGTGTGAACAGACGAAAATAATCGGGATCAGACGGAATATAACGTGGCGGCACAGACAGATCGTTCAAATAATCTAATTGCGCGACATACTTATTATATAAATAAGAAACGGTATCCAGTTTCGGAGTCGGCCCCGACATATTCAGTTTGAGCATCAAATATTTCTGAAGCTCCGCCGAAAGCGTATCTGCTTTCACGACTCTGGCTTTTGCCACAACTGTTGAAGATTTAACCGTTTTGGCAGGTTTAATCGCTTCAGGAGCAGGCTGCAGAGAGTCAGTCGGAAGTGGAGAGGGATCGACAGATTCCTGTGCAAAAAGCGATAACGATAAGATTGACAGGATAAACGCTGAACATAAAGTAGTAATTCTCATCATATTTGTCTATGGTTTAGGTTGCAAAGCTACATTATTTTGTTTAGAAATCATAGGATTCTTTTAAAATTGCATTTTTTAATAAAATTGTGGAGACGAAAGACTGTAATCTTCCTCTTTTTTTTATAATTTTGCGGTTTTTAAGTTCGTAAGAATACTACTAAGTAAACAATTATTAAAACAGTTATAGCTGTGGGAGAAACAAAGTATATTTTCGTCACCGGTGGTGTTGCCTCTTCTTTAGGAAAAGGGATCATCTCATCATCCATCGGTAAGTTGCTGCAAGCAAGAGGTTATAATGTAACCATCCAGAAGTTTGACCCGTATATCAACATCGACCCGGGAACATTGAATCCTTATGAGCACGGAGAGTGCTATGTAACCGTAGACGGACACGAAGCCGACCTCGACTTGGGACACTATGAGCGATTCCTGGGTATACAAACGACAAAGGCGAACAACATTACTACGGGACGTATCTACAAGAGCGTCATTGACAAGGAACGTCGTGGAGATTATCTGGGTAAAACGATCCAGGTGATTCCTCACATCACAGACGAGATCAAACGGAATGTAAAACTGCTTGGTAATAAATACAAGTTTGATTTTGTGATTACTGAAATCGGTGGTACGGTAGGTGACATCGAATCACTCCCCTACCTCGAAAGTATCCGTCAGTTGAAATGGGAACTCGGTAAGAACGCTCTTTGCGTACACTTGACCTATGTTCCTTATCTTGCTGCTGCCGGAGAATTGAAAACAAAACCGACGCAACATTCTGTAAAGGAACTCCAAAGTGTGGGTATTCAGCCGGATGTGCTGGTACTGCGTGCCGAGCATCCGCTAAGTGACGGATTGCGTAAGAAAGTGGCACAATTCTGTAATGTAGACGATAAAGCTGTTGTGCAGTCTATCGACGCGGAAACAATCTACGAAGTACCTATCCTGATGCAGGCTCAAGGACTAGACAGCACTATCCTCGAAAAGATGGGACTGCCGGTAGGAGAAACTCCGGGACTCGGCCCATGGCGTAAATTCCTGGAACGTCGTCACGCTGCAGAGACAAAAGAACCGATCAATATTGCACTGGTTGGAAAATACGATTTGCAGGACGCTTACAAGTCTATCCGTGAAGCTTTATCGCAAGCGGGTACTTACAATGACCGCAAAGTGGAAGTTCATTTCGTAAACAGCGAGAAACTGACAGATGAGAATGTAGCTGAAGCTTTGAAAGGTATGGCGGGCGTAATGATTGGTCCGGGATTCGGTCAACGGGGTATCGACGGCAAGTTTGTCGCTATCAAATATACACGTACACATGACATTCCGACTTTCGGTATTTGTCTGGGTATGCAATGTATTGCTATTGAGTTTGCACGCAACGTACTAGGATACGCAGATGCCAACTCACGTGAAATGGATGAAAAGACTCCGCACAACGTGATTGATATCATGGAAGAACAGAAAGCAATCACCAATATGGGTGGTACGATGCGTCTGGGTGCTTACGAATGTGTATTGCAGAAAGGTTCGAAAGCATATCAGGCTTACGGACAGGAACATATTCAGGAACGTCACCGCCATCGCTATGAGTTCAACAATGATTATAAAGACCGATATGAAGCTGCCGGCATGAAATGTGTAGGTATCAACCCGGAATCGGATCTGGTAGAAATCGTTGAGATCCCAACTTTGAAATGGTTTGTCGGTACACAGTTCCATCCGGAATATGGTAGTACGGTACTGAACCCTCATCCGTTGTTCGTTGCATTTGTGAAAGCTGCCATCGAAAACGAAAAAGCAACGGTGAACGGCTAACGATACGTGGTAAACAACCGGTAGTTTGTAATTTATATAATTTGTAATTAAAATAAGAATGGATAAAAACACCATCACAGGTCTCGTTCTGATAGGTATATTATTGGTAGGATTCAGTTTTTTGAGCCGTCCAAGCGAGGAACAGATAGCTGCGCAAAAGAAATACTACGATTCTATTGCCGTGGTACAGCAGCAGGAGGAAGCGTTGAAGGCTAAAACGGAAGCTGCACTGGCTAACAGTCAAAAAGAGGTGGCATCGGCTGCCGATTCTTCTGCTTTGTTTTTCAATGCCTTGCATGGAACCGACTCTAAAATCAGCATCCAGAATAATGTAGCGGAAATCACTTTCACAACCAAAGGCGGACGTGTCTATTCGGCCATGCTGAAGGATTACATGGCACAGGACAAGAAGACACCGGTTGTACTGTTTGACGGTGACGATGCATCGATGAATTTCAACTTCTATAATAAGGAAGGAGCTATCCAGACAAAGGATTATTTCTTTGAAGTGGCAAACAAGACGGATAGCAGTGTGGTCATGCGTCTGGCGGCAGATAGCGCAAGTTATATCGACTTTATCTATACGTTGAAACCGGACAGCTATCTGATGAACTTTGAAATCAAGGCGACAGGTATGACAGACAAATTGGCAAACACCAATTATGTGGATATCGATTGGTCACAGCGTGCCCGCCAACTGGAAAAAGGATTCACTTACGAAAACCGCTTGGCAGAGCTTACTTATAAGATCAAAGGAGATGATGTGGATAATCTGTCGGCAGCCAAAGACGACAGCAAGACACTGGAAAACCGCATTGACTGGGTAGCTTTCAAGAACCAGTTCTTTTCATCGGTATTCATTGCCGAGCAGGACTTCGACAAGGTTTCCGTGAAATCAAGAATGGAGCAACAGGGAAGCGGATATATCAAAGATTATTCTGCTGAAATGAATACTTTCTTCGATCCATCGGGTAAAGAACCGACAGAGATGTATTTCTATTTTGGCCCGAACCACTTCAAAACGTTGAAAGCATTGGATAAGGGACGTGACGAAAAATGGGAATTGAACAGACTGGTATACTTAGGGTGGCCGTTAATCCGCTGGATCAATCAGTTTATCACGATTAACGTATTCGACTGGCTGTCGGGCTGGGGCTTGAGCATGGGTATCGTGTTGTTGATTCTGACCATCATGGTGAAGGTTGTGGTTTATCCGGCTACGTGGAAGACCTATATGTCATCTGCCAAGATGCGTGTACTGAAACCGAAAATCGACGAAATCAACAAGAAATATCCGAAGCAGGAAGATGCAATGAAGAAACAGCAGGAGGTGATGAGCCTTTACAGCCAGTACGGGGTAAGCCCGATGGGCGGCTGTCTGCCGATGTTATTGCAGTTTCCTATCCTGATGGCTTTGTTTATGTTCGTGCCGAGTGCTATCGAGCTGCGTCAACAGAGTTTCTTGTGGGCGGACGACCTCTCTACTTATGACGCTATCATCACATTCCCGTTCCATATCCCGTTCTTGGGCAACCACCTCAGTTTGTTCTGCTTGCTGATGACGGTGACTAATATTCTGAATACGAAGTACACAATGTCTATGCAGGATAATGGAGCGCAACCGCAAATGGCGGCTATGAAATGGATGATGTATCTGATGCCGATTATGTTCCTGTTTGTCTTGAACGATTATCCGTCAGGTTTGAACTACTACTACTTCGTGTCGACCTTGATTAGCGTAGGTACCATGATTTTGCTTCGCAAAACGACTGACGAAACAAAATTGCTGGCTATCCTGGAAGCGAAAAAGAAAGACCCGAAACAAATGAAAAAGACCGGATTTGCTGCCCGCCTGGAGGCAATGCAAAAACAACAAGAGTTATTGCAGCAGCAAAGACAGAATAAGAAATAAGGAAGAAAATCCTATTATATTCTGAAAGAGCCGGACATCCTACTTGGGTTGCCCGGCTTTCTTTCTCTAAAAATGAAATAAGATGAAAACAAAATATACTTATAAACAAATTTGGACAATAGCCTACCCTATCCTCATCTGTCTGATCATGGAGCAAATGATCGGTATGACGGATACTGCTTTTCTGGGACGTGTCGGGGAAATTGAACTGGGCGCGTCCGCCATTGCCGGTGTATATTATCTGGCTATTTTCATGATGGCATTCGGATTCAGTATCGGTGCGCAAATATTAATTGCCCGCCGTAACGGAGAAGGAAACTACAAGGAAATAGGACCGATCTTCTATCAGGGAATCTATTTCCTGCTGGCTGTTGCCGTCATTCTATTCACGCTGTCCATCGTATTTTCACCACATATTCTAAGGAATATCATTTCGTCACCACATATTTATGATGCAGCCGAAAGTTATATCCATTGGCGTGTATATGGTTTCTTTTTCTCGTTTGTCATGGTGATGTTCCGTGCATTCTTTGTTGGTACGACACAAACAAAGACACTGACTCTGAACTCCATTGTTATGGTGCTTTCGAATGTGGTATTCAACTATATCCTGATTTTCGGTAAGTTCGGTTTCCCGCAACTGGGAATTGCCGGTGCCGCTATCGGTTCTTCATTGGCGGAAATGGTATCGGTGATTTTCTTTATCATTTATACCTGGAAGCGGATTGACTGCAAGAAATATGCATTGAATATATTACCCAAATTCCAGAGAAAGACATTGAAGCGGATTCTCAATGTTTCGGTGTGGACGATGATTCAGAATTTTGTTTCTTTGTCCACCTGGTTCATGTTCTTCCTGTTCGTAGAACATCTGGGAGAACGCTCACTGGCTATCGCCAATATTATCCGCAACGTATCGGGAATACCGTTTATGATTGCAATGGCTTTTGCCGCCACCTGCGGTTCGCTGGTCAGCAACCTCATCGGGGCGGGCGAACAAGATTGTGTTCGAGGGACCGTCAGACAACATATCCGTATCGGATACGTATTCGTATTGCCGATATTGATTTTCTTCTGTCTGTTTCCCGACCTGATTCTGAGTATTTACACGGATATGCCGGATCTAAGGGCTGCCTCTGTACCTTCATTATGGGTGTTGTGCTCCGCTTATCTGGTGTTAGTACCCGCCAATGTCTATTTCCAATCGGTATCCGGTACGGGAAATACGCGGACTGCATTGGCTATGGAACTTTGCGTATTGGCAATTTATGTAGCCTATGCCACGTACTTCATTCTCTATCTGAAAATGGATGTCGCTTTTTCTTGGACAACGGAAAGCGTGTATGGTACTTTCATCCTGCTCTTCTGTTATCAATACATGAAGAAAGGAAACTGGCAGAAAAAGAAAATCTAAATTCTTTTTTCACTATCTTCGCAAGAAAATAAACATTTTATAAAATATATGAGACAAGCTAATTTATTTATGATGTCGGCAGCAATGTTGTTAGCTGCCTGCGGAGGAACCAAAGACGCAGGCAAGACAGATCAGGTGCTTATCGAGAAATCGGATATTAAGATCGAAGGGAAGCGCATGACTCCCGAAGCACTTTGGGCTATGGGACGTATCGGCGGATTCGCCGTATCGCCCGACGGAAAGAAAATTGCGTATACGGTAGCGTATTACAGCGTACCGGAAAACAAGAGTAACCGCGAAGTTTTCGTGATGAACGCAGATGGAAGCGAAAATCAACAAATCACTCATACCCCGTATCAGGAAAATGAGGTGACTTGGATTAAGGGAGGCACTAAACTGGCATTCTTAAGTAATGACAACGGAAGCAGCCAGCTTTATGAAATGAATCCGGATGGTAGCGGGCGCAAGCAGCTGACCAACTACGACGGAGATATTGAAGGATATTCCATCTCACCGGATGGCAAAAAACTGCTGTTTATTTCACAAGTAAAGACGAAAGAAAGCACTGTTGATAAGTATCCGGACCTGCCGAAAGCTACCGGTATCATCGTTACCGACCTGATGTACAAACATTGGGATGAATGGGTGACGACCGCTCCGCATCCTTTTGTTGCCGACTTTGATGGTAACGGCATTTCCAATATTGTGGATATTCTGAACGACGAACCGTATGAAAGTCCGATGAAGCCTTGGGGTGGCATTGAGCAACTTGCCTGGAATATGACTTCGGACAAAGTGGCTTACACTTGCCGTAAAAAGACAGGACTGGAATATGCGATTTCTACCAATTCGGATATTTATGTCTATGACCTGAATACCCAAAAAACGGAAAATATCACGGAAGAAAACAAAGGGTACGATACCAATCCGCAATACTCTCCAGACGGCAAATATATCGCCTGGCAGAGTATGGAACGTGACGGTTACGAGGCCGACTTAAACCGTCTGTTCATCATGAATTTGGAAACCGGAGAGAAACGTTTTGTGAGCAAAGCATTCGAATCGAATGTAGACGCTTTTGTATGGGGAGCAGATGCAAAGATGATTTATTTCACAGGTGTATGGCATGGAGAGTCACAGATTTATGCGCTTGACCTGGCAAATGATTCGGTAAAGGCCATTACTTCAGGAATGTACGATTATGAAGGTGTAGCTCTTTTCGGGGATAAACTGATCGCCAAACGTCATTCAATGAGCATGGGTGATGAAATTTATACTGTGGCACTGGATGGCTCTACTACTCAACTGACGCAGGAAAACAAGCAGATCTACGACCAGTTGGAAATGGGTAAAGTGGAAGGTCGCTGGATGAAAACAACAGATGGCAAACAGATGTTGACATGGGTGATCTATCCTCCGCAGTTTGATCCGAACAAGAAATATCCGACTTTGCTGTTCTGTGAAGGAGGTCCGCAAAGTCCGGTAAGCCAGTTCTGGTCTTATCGCTGGAACTTCCAGATTATGGCAGCCAATGATTATATCATTGTTGCTCCGAATCGTCGCGGCTTGCCGGGATTTGGTGTGGAATGGAACGAACAGATCAGTGGTGACTACGGTGGCCAGTGTATGAAGGATTATTTCACTGCTATCAATGAAATGGCAAAAGAGCCGTATGTAGACAAAGATCGCTTGGGATGTGTAGGTGCCAGCTTCGGAGGATTCTCCGTATACTGGTTGGCAGGACATCATGACAAACGATTCAAAGCATTCATTGCCCACGATGGTATCTTCAATATGGAAATGCAATATCTGGAAACTGAAGAGAAATGGTTTGCCAACTGGGATATGGGAGGCGCATACTGGGAAAAACAAAACCCGGTGGCACAACGTACGTTTGCCAACTCTCCTCACCTATTCGTGGAGAAATGGGATACGCCTATCCTCTGTATTCATGGAGAAAAAGACTACCGTATTCTGGCTAATCAGGCAATGGCTGCTTTCGATGCTGCCGTGATGCGTGGTGTTCCTGCAGAGTTGCTGATTTATCCGGATGAAAACCACTGGGTATTGAAACCGCAGAATGGAGTTTTATGGCAACGCACATTCTTTGAATGGTTGGATAAATGGGTGAAGAAAGCTCCATCTAAGTAAAATTTTAAAGCACGGATTATACGAATCTCACGGTCATTTGATTCACTAAAACTGCATATTTCATATAATCTGTGCTTAACGACTTTCCAATAAAGTAAAATAAAAGAAGGCTCTGTTCTCAATCTACTTGAGTTCAGAGCCTTCTCCATTGCATCCATCATAAATCGGCTAAATCTTACTCCGAATAAATATTTTCAATTTCTACAATATACATCTTGTGGAAACCACCATGAGCACCACCGTACCACTTTTCCAATGATTCCTTATCCAGAAAACATTCCGGTTTGATACCGTCAGCATAAAGCTTCTTACACTCCAGGCTCAATCGTGCCTGCTCGAACAACACATTGCCATTTTCTGTAAACACTGGCTTCAATCCGGTCTCTTTTACTTTATCTATATTACGTCCCGACTTAGAACCACAAATAGCGTGAATCTTCTTATTTTCTGCCCCTAAGAAAGAAAGAGTCAGGTGATCGTTCTTCTCTACAAATTCATACGTATACCGTTCGGGACGGATAAAAACGAAAGCAACAGGCTTGTTCCACAGCCAACCGATGCCACCCCAACTTGCTGTCATCGTGTTAAACTTCTCTTTTGTTCCGGCCGTAACCAGCATCCACTCTTTTCCAATCGCTTCGAAAAAGTTTTCTTTCAGGTCTTTTACTTCTAATTTCTTCATCTCTTTATTCGTTTCTAATTATTTCTGTTTTTTCAATTTTACAATCTCTCCCAAATAGGGAATCTCCACTGGAATCTTCCGTTTCTTTGCTTCTGCTGCAAAAACTTTCGGAGGATCGTGCAAAGGCTCGTCAGACAAGTCGAATGTGCCATAATGCATGGGAATGGTAAGACCTGCATTCATTTCTTCGGCAGCAGTCAAGGATTCGTATGGCGATATATGGTTGGGACGCATAAACCAGCGAGGTTTGTATGCACCGATACCTAACAAAGCATAATCCGGTGCTCCGAACAGATCGGGAATCTCACGAAAATGGCTGGAATAACCCGTATCACCACTATAATAAAGAGAAATCCCATTTCCTTGCAGCATAAAAGCTCCCCACAGTCGCTGACCACCATCGCGTACGGAACGTTTGCTCCAGTGTTGTGCCGGCAGAAACGTGATCTTCAATCCTTCATCTTCCATTTGTTGATACCATCCGGCTTCAATCACTTTCATTTCAGGGAACCATCCCTGAATCAGTTCACCGGTTCCCAAGCCGCAGAAAAGTTTCATTTGCGGGTTGTTCTTCAGTAAGCGGGCTATACTCTGTTTATCCAAATGGTCGAAATGGTCATGACTGACAAGTAGATAATCAATCTCCGTAAATATATCAGGATTAGCAGGAAATTCGCTCTGTCTTTTCACAAAAGGAATACTGCCGAACACCGGATCGAACATGATTCGCTTACCTGCTAATTGAAGAAAGAAAGAATTATGTCCGAGCCATATCAGAGAATCTCCTACCACCGCATCCAATGAGCGAAGATAACAAACTTTCGGGTCCCATTTCACCGTCTTCTTCTCTTTGCGTTGGGGATTGGGCGAAAGACGCCATTTCAACACGCTGCCCATCCCCGGACGGAAGCGATGCTGCCTGTTAAAAAAACGTCCGCGCACCATCGGATTTCCTCTCCAATAAGGATTGACTGTCGCTAAACGTTCGTTTCTCCTAAAACATATATGTTCACCCATTTTATTTCCTGAATACGTATTTACAAACTTACTAAAAAATCTCGATTTACGATGAATAAGGGAAAACAAAAAATGTACCCCGGACACACTATCGGGGTACATTTACTTATAAAAGAATAAATATTATCCTTTTTTAATAGAATGAGGCTTAGTTAACAGCAGTGTAGCCCATACAGAGGCAGTTGCCAGCCAAGAGCAGAAAGATTGATAACCATAATGACCGCACCCAATATCCATAAAATCAGTAACGACCATTTCAAACCTGTTCCCATTGGCGACCAATGGAATAGCTGGCGCAAGATAGTATACAAGAAAGCTCCTAATGGAATACCGATGAGGGCAACTCCGGCAATCGTACCTAATAATGTCATCATAGGAGAGACGGAAGCAACCGGCATCCAGTCGATGGCAGGCAACAACTCATAAAGTAAAGCTCCTCCACTGACTGCCACGGCAATTGCCGCAAATACCAACGCTACCAATACGACAGCCAATACGAACAAGACAGGGCAACAAAGAATAACAAGAGCTACCAGAAATATCTTAAAGAGAACGGCAGCAATGGAAACAAATACATCGCCTATCTTTTGAAGAAAGGTACGAGGTTTACCGGAGTTCACATAATTATTAACCCCATCTGCTACCCGTTCGAAGCCGTCTGTCACTGTTTTGCCAATATTCTCAATGGTTACCGCTTCTCCACGCATACTTAACTTTTCTGCGGCGGTACGGGCTTCCGGAATAACGAGCCATCCGATAATATAAAGGATAATCATCGGACAATAAGGTACAAACACCAGAATAATCATCAGGATACGCACCAATGTGATGTCCCAACCGAAGTAAGCTGCCAGTCCTGCAGCCACACCACCCAACAATTTATTATCCGGATCACGGAACCAGCGACGTTGGGCAGAGGTTTGCGTATTACTTTGATTAGCGGACGATGCTTGCTCCGTTCTTTTCTGTGAATCTGTATCCTCGTCAGCAATGCCAAAATCTTCCGGTTTGCCTACGCGGGCGATAATTTCTTCTACATCCGAAACTGTGATGACCTGTTTTCCTTCAGTTACTTTCTCGGCAAACAGTTCAGCAATACGCATCTCAATATCGTCTACAATTTCTTCCGCACCCTCCTGTTTACGAAAATAATGTTTCAAATTAGACAGATAATTGTCTAACAGTCGGTAGGCATCGTCATCTATATGATAAACTATTCCTCCTAAATTTATGGTCAATGTCTTTTTCATTTTTATTTCTTCTTTTTCTAATTATCTATTGGCTATATGATTCACTGTGTCGTTAAGTTCTTTCCAGGAAATTTCCAGTTCTCCCAAAAAGGTTTCTCCTTGTTCAGTGAGTTTATAGTACTTGCGGGGAGGTCCCTGGGTAGATTCCACCCATTCATAACTTAACAAGTCGTCATTTTTCAGACGGGTCAGCAACGGATACAAGGTGCCTTCCACTACAATCAGCTGGGCTTCTTTCAATTTCTGAATAATATCAGAAGCATAGGCAGGCTCTTTGTGCAGCAAAAGCATGATGCAATATTCAAGCATGCCTTTCCTCATCTGTGATTTTACATTGTCTACTTTCATTA